>Ga0123338_10005238_pt1 | contig 11138 bp, 9 predicted proteins | sample grotaG_FD_89793 | JGI IMG/M metagenome (GOLD analysis project Ga0123338, IMG submission 89793) | Glacier valley bacterial and archeal communities from Borup Fiord, Nunavut, Canada, to study Microbial Dark Matter (Phase II) -... | ecosystem: Environmental > Aquatic > Freshwater > Ice > Glacier ...
GGCGGCGGTGAGCGGCAACGCCAGCATCGTGACCTGACCGCCGAACGAGCTGATGACGATCGAGGTCCAGAGGCGCCGGTAGGCCGCGTCGCGGAGCAGGTCGGTCGCCGGCAGCGCCGGCATCTTCAAGAATCGCAGCCACTTTCTCATGGTTGCTCACCTTCTCTTTCTTCGCGGCGACCCTTCGTGGGGGAAGCCTGGCGGGCCGGTGGGCCCGAGACAGCGAATGAGGGAATTGTTTTCGACTCCTCCGCTGAGGTCTCAGCGGAACTTCGAGCCGAAGCGAGCTGAGAAGACTTAAGTCGGCGCCGGGGCGACGAGGCGCTTGCCGATGAAGCCACTCGCCCCGAGCGCCGACGGCCGGGCGACGCGAGAGGCGTCGATGGCGTGGGCGAGGAGGTGGTTCATGGGTGCAGGCAGGGCGCGAGGGGAAGACGGCATCCTAGCAGCGGAGCGCGAGGGCGCGCAAGCCGCAGCGGCGCCGGCGTTGCTCGCCGCCGACGCCGGCACCGGTCGACGTCACGACCGGTAGTCGGCGTTGATCTTCACGTACTCGATGCTGAGATCGCAGGTCCACACGCTCGCTTCGTGGCTGCCGCGATGGAGGTCGACGCGCACCGTGATCTCGCTCTGTTTCATCACCCGCTGGCCGTCTTCCTCGCGATAGGCCGGATGACGGCCGCCGCCGGTTGCGACGTGGACGTCGTCGAGGAAGAGGTCGATGCGCGACGGGTCGAGGTCGGCGATGCCGGCATAGCCGACGGCGGCGAGGATGCGGCCGAGGTTCGGGTCGCTGGCGAAGAAGGCGGTCTTGACGAGCGGCGAGTGCGAGATGGCGTAGGCCACTTGGCGGCATTCGTCGACGCTGCCACCGCCTTCGACTTGCACCGTGATGAACTTGGTCGCACCTTCGCCGTCGCGGATGATCGCCTGCGCCAGCCGGCGCGCGACTTCGAACACCGCCTCGCGCAGGGCCCGGCCGTCGGCAGTCTCGAAGTTCGCCACCGGCGGGTTGCCGGCGCGGTGGGTGGCGATGAGCACGAAGGAGTCGTTGGTCGAGGTGTCGCCGTCGATCGTGATGCGGTTGAACGACTCGTCGGCGGCGTCGCGCACGAGCGACTGCATGAGGGCCGGGTCGATCGCCGCGTCGGTGGCGACGAAGCCGAGCATCGTCGCCATGTTCGGTCTGATCATGCCGGCGCCCTTGCTGATGCCGGTCACGGTGACTGTCTTGCCGCCGAGCTGCAAGGTGAGCGACGCCGCCTTGGCGACGGTGTCGGTGGTCATGATGGCCTCGGCCGCGGCGGCCCAGCCGTCGGCGCGGGCGTCGGCCAGCGCGGCCGGCAGGGCGGCCTCGATGCGCTCGCTGGGCAGCGTCTCCATGATGACGCCGGTCGAGAACGGCAGCACCTGGCGGGCATCGCAGGTCAGCAGCGCGGCCAGGGCGCGACAGGTCGAGCGGGCGCGGGCCAGGCCGTCGGCACCGGTGCCGGCGTTGGCGTTGCCGGTGTTGATCACGATCGCCCTGACCTCGGCGCCGGCCGCCAGGTGCTCGCGGCAAACCTGTACGGGCGCCGCCGAGAAGCGGTTGGTCGTGAAGACGCCGGCCACCGAGGCGCCGGCGGCGAGCGTCACCACCGTGAGGTCGCGCCGGTTGGCCTTGCGCACGCCCGCCATCGTCACGCCGAGGGCGACGCCGGCGACGGGGTGAAGCCTGGTGGGATCGGGGGCGGGCAGGTTGACGGGCATGGTCGGTGGATTCGAGCGGCTGATCATTGTAGGAATCAGCGCGACTGGAACTGCTTCGCGTCCGCTCGGCAATAGTCAGCCCTGACAATGAGGCGCGCGTACAACGCTGCGCTGCTTCGACGAACCCGGCCTGAATCATGCCTAGACTTGTCGGATCGCTTTTGCTTGTCAAAGCGGCTGAACTTTCCGGAAACAGCGACGAGAGCCTCTCCTGAGCACGCCTTTTTTCATCGATCTGATCACACGCACCGACGAAGCCCGGCGCGCTTTCGAAACCAACCCCAGCGTTCTCGCGATCGTTGCCGACGGGCTCCCCGTGGAACGGTATCGGAGCCTTCTGCTCGAGCTGTATCACGTCGTCTGGCAGTTCAATCCCACATGTGCTGCGGCTGCCAGCCGCATCGACGACGATCATCGGCAGATCCGGTATTTCCTCTACGAGCACATGATGGAGGAGAAGGGCCACGAGGAATGGGTGATGACCGACCTCGATGTCGTCGGCGTATCGCGAGACACGGCACTTCGCTATGTGCCGACGACGGCGATGCTGGCCTTGAACGGCTACAACTTCTGGGCGGCGGACCGCAGGCATCCGTGTTCCGTGCTGGGCATGGTCTACGCACTCGAGGTGATCGCGTCGGTGTATGGCGGGCCGATCACGGCCGCCGTCAAGGAGTCGCTGCTGCTCGAGGGAGATCGGGGCATCTCGTTCATCAGCTCGCACGCCACGCTCGACACCGCGCACATGGCCGAGCTTCGCATCGTCATGAATACGATCGAGGACGACGCCGCCAAGGACGCGATCGTCGAGTCGACCGTCGTCAACTTCGGCCTGTTCACGAAGGTGCTCGAAGGCGTATGACCGTACCTCTCGTTCAGGGCATCCCGGAGCCGGTGGCCAGGAAGTACAAGTACATGTGGCTGGAGTGGAACGCGGAATTCGCGGTCTTGACGGCGCGCATCTGCGTCAAGCCGATCCAGTGCTACAGCCTGGCGGCGATGGGCGAATTGCAGCAGGTCTTCAACGACATCACTGCGAACCCGGGTCTGGTCAAGCATTTCGTGATGGCCTCCGGTGTGCCCGGCGTCTTCAACTTCGGTGGCGACCTGTCGCTGTTCGTGCTGCTGGTTCGCGCCCGCGACCTCGACTCGCTCAAGCTCTACGCCCGGCGCTGCGTCGACCTGGTCTGGTGGCTCGAGACGGCCGCGCAGATCGGCGTCCACACGACGGCACTGGTCCAGGGCGATACGCTCGGAGGCGGCCTCGAGTCGGCCCTGCTTCACCACAACGTCATCTTCGAACGCAGCTCGCAGGCCGGTTTTCCCGAAGTGCTGTTCAACCTTTTCCCGGGTATGGGCGCCTGGCATCTGACGGTGCGAAAGGGCGGCTTCGGCGTGGCCAACGACATGATCCTGTCGGGGCAGATCTATTCCGCCGACCAGTTGCACCGAGCCGGGCTGGTCGACCTCGTCGTCGAAGATGGGGCGGGTGAAGCGACGCTGGCCAAGGTGGTCAGGTCCGTCAACCCGCGCCTTCGCGGCGTCCTCGCTGCGTTGCAGGCCCGGCGGATGGCGTCACCGATCACCTATGAATCGCTGCAGTCCGTCGTCGAGTTGTGGGCGGTGTGCGCGTTGAGGCTCACCGACCGTGATCTGCGGCTGATGGAGAGGCTGGCCCGCGCCCAGGTGCGCAAGGTCGGGGGCGCCGGCGAAGGCGCGGTCGAAGAGATCAAGCGCATGGAGCTCGACACCGCCTGGGACTTCGAACGAACGGGCTTCAGCGAATGGACGACTCTCTGACAAGCCGCTGCGCGACAACGCTATAGCCAGCCTCTGAGCACATCGCGCAGCTGCGCCCGCGTGTAGGGCTTGGCAAGATGCGCGTCCATGCCCGCCGCCCTGGACCGGGACGCGTCTTCGTCGAATGCGTTCGCCGTCAGTGCCACGATGGGCAGCCGCTGTGTGCCCGATGTGACCTCTTGCTGCCTGATGCGCTTGGCCGTTTCGTAACCGTCCATCACCGGCATCAGGCAGTCCATGAGCACGAGGTCAGGCCGATTGCCCTTCAGGAATTCGAGCGCCTCGACCCCATTGGTCGCTTCGTCCACGCTCAAGCCGAGGGAGAGCAGCACCTCACGGGCGATCATCCTGTTGACCTCGTTGTCCTCGACGAGAAGGATGTTTCCGTTCAAGGAGCCGTCGCCGTCGAGCGAACCGAGTGCAGAGTCGACCTGCACCGGATGGTTGGGCATCGTGTCCCGCTCGAACACCATCGAAAAGGAAAAGACCGACCCGACGCCGGGCCTGCTCTCGACAGTGATCTTCGAATCCATCGCCTCGACGATTCGCTGGCTGATGGCCAATCCCAGCCCCGTGCCACCGCTTCTCCGGCCGCCATCAGCAAGCACTTGGTGGAATGGCTGGAAGAGGCGGCCTTGCGACTCCGGCGGAATGCCCGAGCCCGAGTCGCGAACGTCGAATCTGACGCCGGCGGCTTCGGCCGGTGCAGCCGAAGGCCGAAGCGTCAACGAGATGGCGCCCTCGTCCGTGAATTTGACCGCGTTACCTATCAGGTTCAAGAGAACCTGCTTCAGCCGTTGCGCGTCGGCGATGACCCAATCCACCACGCCGCGCTCGATCTCCAGCGTGAGCCTGAGGCCCTTGCCTTCGGCATTGGCGATGAACAACGCGACGACGGACGCCGCCAGACTGTGAAGCGACACTGGGGCGGGCCTGAGCTTGAGCTTGCCGGCCTCGATGGTCGAATGGTCGAGAACATCGTTCAGGATGTCCATCAGCGAGCTGCCGGAAGACGCCGCGGTGTTCACCAGGTTTCGCTGGTGAGCATCGAGCGGCGAGTGGCGCAGCAGGTCGAGCGAGCCGAGCACGCCGTTCATAGGCGTGCGAATCTCGTGGCTCATGGTCGCCAAGAATTGGGACTTCGCCACGTTGGCAGCGTCGGCGGCCTCCTTGGCCTGCGTCAGCGACGCGTTGACGAGGTCTTCCTCCATGCTGTGCCGGATCGCCCGCGTCGTGGCATTGCTCACCTCCTTGGAGGCCCGCACCAGCGTCCACGCGAAGGCGGCCACCAGAATCGCCAGCGGCCATGAGCGGACGCTGCCGACGAAAAGACTCACGCCGACCACGGAGCCCAAGGTGAGGCTCACCAGCCAGTTGAAAGAACGACCGACGAGTGACATGAAAAGCGCAGCCGTCGCCACCGATCCGATGGCGATCACCACGTAGACGGTCGCTTCGGTTCCTCGCAGCAACGGGTAGATGCCCAAAGAGCACACGACCCAGAGAATGCCGGCCAGGATCGAGTTGCCTTCGAGTTCGCAAGACGCCGTCGCCAGTTCGGCTTCGCCGAGTTCACCGATGCCGTAGCGATGGGCCATCGAGTACCGCCAGGCAGCGACGGCGAGCCCGATCAGCCCCGCCGAAATCGCCGCCATCTCCGCTCCGGACTTCAGGCCCAGAAAGACCACGACACCGATGGCCACGAGCTGCAAGGGCACGCTGCGCGTCGAGTTGCGCAGCGCCAGGTGGAGCAGCTCCTGGCGGACTGCGACTTCAGCGTTTAGATCAGGTGTCATCGACACGGAAGCATAGCCGCGCTGCATCAGCGCAGCGGGCGACGCCGCACCCAGCCTGGTCTCAGGCCAGCTTCCCGTGACACAGCTTGTATTTCTTCCCGCTCCCGCATGGGCAGGGGTCGTTGCGCCCCACCTTCACCACCTCGCCGCCGCGCGCCGCGCCGGCCATCGCCGCAGCGACGGCCCCGAGCGCCGCGTCGGCCGACGCAGCGCTGCCCTCGCTCTCCTGCGAGACGCTGCCGTCGTCGTTCGGGTGGGTGTAGGTCACGTTGCTGATGTGCTCGGCGCGTTGCTCGATCGCCTCGGCAGCCAGGCGCACCTCTTCCTCGGACTGGATGCGCACGGCCATCAGGATGCGGGTCACGTCCATCTTCACGACGTCGAGCAGTTGCGAGAAGAGCTCGAAGGCCTCGCGCTTGTATTCCTGCTTCGGGTTCTTCTGCGCATAGCCGCGCAGGTGGATGCCCTGGCGGAGGTAGTCGAGCGCGGCCAGATGCTCGCGCCAGTGCTGGTCGATCGACTGCAGCAGGATCATGCGCATGAACGGCGTGAACTGCTCGACGCCGACGAGGCCGACCTTGGCGTCGAACATCGTGTCGGCGGCCGTCGTCACCTTCAGCGCGACCTCCTCGTCGGTGATCGTGTCGCTCTTCGCGACATCAGTCTGGAGGTCGACGTCGAGCTGCCACTCTTCGCGGAGCACCTTCTCGAGCGCCGGCAGGTCCCACTGCTCCTCGACGCTTTGCGCCGGCACGAACGTGCGCACGACGTCTTCCATCGTGCTCTTCCTCAGGCTCGCGATCTGCGCCACCAGGCTCGGCGCCTCGAGGATGTCGTTGCGCTGCTGGTAGATCACCTTGCGCTGGTCGTTGGCGACATCGTCGTACTCGAGCAGCTGCTTGCGCACGTCGAAGTTGCGCGCCTCGACCTTCCTCTGCGCGCCCTCGATCGAGCGGGTGACGATGCCGGCTTCGATCGCCTCGCCGTCGGGCATCTTCAGGCGCTCCATGATCGAGCGCACGCGTTCGCCAGCGAAGATGCGCATCAGCGAATCGTCGAGGCTCAGGTAGAAGCGCGACGAGCCCGGATCGCCCTGGCGGCCCGAGCGGCCACGCAGCTGGTTGTCGATACGGCGCGACTCGTGGCGCTCGGTCGCGATGATGCGCAGGCCGCCCTGGGCCTTGACGGCATCGTGCAGGCCCTGCCACTCGTCGTGCAGCTGGGTCGCGCGAGCCGCCTTGTCGGCGTAGACGATCGATGCGTCGGCGTCGATGATCTTGATCTGGTTCTCGACGTTGCCGCCGAGCACGATGTCGGTGCCGCGGCCGGCCATGTTGGTGGCGATCGTGATCACGCCGGGCCGGCCGGCCTGCGCCACGATCTCGGCCTCGCGGGCGTGCTGCTTGGCGTTGAGCACGGCGTGAGGCAGCTTCGTCTTCTCGAGCAGGCCCGAGATCAGCTCCGAGTTCTCGATCGAGGTCGTGCCCACGAGCACCGGCTGGCCGCGCTGGTGGCAGTCGCGGATGTCCTCGATCACCGCCTCGAACTTCTCGCGGCTGGTCTTGTAGACGAGGTCGAGCTCGTCCTTGCGCACGGTCGGCAGGTTGGGCGGGATCACCACGGTCTCGAGGCCGTAGATCTCCTGGAACTCGTAGGCCTCGGTGTCGGCCGTGCCGGTCATGCCGGAGAGCTTGCCGTACATGCGGAAGTAGTTCTGAAAGGTGATCGAGGCGAGCGTCTGGTTTTCGCTCTGGATCGGCACGCCTTCCTTGGCTTCCACAGCCTGATGCAGGCCGTCGCTCCAGCGTCGCCCGGTCATGAGGCGGCCGGTGAACTCGTCGACGATCACCACCTCGAGCCCGTTCTCGCCCTGCTGCACCACATAGTGCTGGTCGCGGTTGTAGAGATGCTTCGCGCGCAGCGCCGCATACACGTGGTGCATCAGCGTGATGTTGGCCGGGTCGTACAGGCTCGCGCCGTCGACGAGGAGACCTGCCTCGCGCAGCAGCCGCTCCGAGTTCTCGTGACCGTCTTCGGTGAGGAAGACCTGGTGCGTTTTCTCGTCGACGGTGAAGTCGCCAGCGTCGATCACGCCCTCGCCGGTGCGCAGGTCGAGCTCGCCGATCTGCTTCTTCAGCTTCGGCACCACCTCGTTGATGCGCACGTACATCTCGGTGTGGTCTTCGGCCTGGCCGCTGATGATGAGTGGCGTGCGCGCCTCGTCGATCAGGATCGAGTCGACCTCGTCGACGATCGCGTAGGCGAGGCCCCGGGCGACCCGGTCGGCGGTGTCCTGCACCATGTTGTCGCGTAGGTAGTCGAAGCCGAACTCGTTGTTGGTGCCGTAGGTGATGTCGGCGGCGTAGGCGGCCTGCTTTTCCTCGCGCGACATCTGGGCGAGGTTGACGCCGACCGTCAGGCCGAGGTAGGTGTAGAGCTGGCCCATCCAGGCAGCGTCGCGGCGGACCAGGTAGTCGTTGACGGTGACCAGGTGCACGCCCTTGCCGGCGAGCGAGTTGAGGTAGACGGCCAGCGTCGCCGTGAGCGTCTTGCCCTCGCCGGTGCGCATCTCGGCGATCTTGCCGGCGTGCAGGGCCATGCCGCCGATCATCTGGACGTCGAAGTGGCGCATCTTCAGCGTCCGCTTGCTCGCTTCGCGGACGGTGGCGAAGGCTTCGGGGAGCAGGTCGTCGAGCGACTCGCCCTGGGCGACGCGGCCGCGGAATTCGCCGGTCTTGGCGCGCAGGGCGTCTTCGCTCAGCGCCTCGAAGGTCGCTTCCAGCGCGTTGACCTTCGCCACGACCTGCCGGTATTGCTTCAGCAGCCGGTCGTTGCGGCTGCCGAAGATCGAAGTGAGAAGCTTGGGCAACATGCGTGTGCGGGTAGGACGAGTGGGCCCGGCGGGTGCGCCGGCTCGGTGGGAACTCTGCGGTGAGCCAGGGTCCGGCCACCGTTCTCGGACGTGCGGGCTTGGACCGTCATTGCAAGCCGGGCCCCTGCCGGGACCCGCCGGGCAACCGCGAATTTTAACCGCTGCCCCGGCCGCTAGACTTTGGTCATGAGCCGGCCTCCCGTCGCCCACCGCACCGCGCCGTTGACGATGGCCGAGGCGCTCGGCGGCAGCGCCGCCCTCGGCCGACTCGGCGAGCGGCTGCGCCGGTCCAGGACCTTGTTCGCGGCAGTCGCCCCGCTGATCCCGCCGGGCCTGGTGGCCCACGTCCAGCCCGGGCCGGCCGACGAGGAAGGCTGGTCGCTGCTGTGCGCGAATGCCGCTGTCGCCGCCAAACTCCGCCAGCTGGCACCGCGGCTGCAGCAACATCTTCACGAATCCGGGTTGGCCGTCGCCGCGCTGCGGATCAAGGTGCAGCCGCCCTGACCGCGAGCGCCCGACAATCGCCCGGCCAGCGCCACCCGACAAAGTCCGCTGAACTCTTCGTGTCGGCGAAGCTCACTGCTGAACCGTTTCACCTGCCATGAACAAGACCATGAACCGACGCCACTTTTCCTCCACCCTCCTCGGCCTGTCAGGCGCTGCACTGCTGGCGGCCGCGCCGGCCCGGGCCCAGAACCCGGCACCCACCGACGGCAAGGACTACCTCCGGGTCGAGCCGCCGCAGCCGCCGCACGACGGCGGCAAGGTCGAAGTGATCGAGTTCTTCTCCTACGCCTGCCCGCACTGCAGCTCGTTCGAGCCGCTGCTATCGGCGTGGGCCAAGCAGCTGCCGGCCGACGTCGTCCTGCGCCGCGTTCCGGTCACCTTCCTGATGAACGCGGAGAACTTCCAACGCACCTACTACGCGCTGGAAACGATCGGCGCCGTCGACACGCTGCAGCCGAAGATCTTCCGCGCCATCCACATCGATCGCATCCGCCTCGAGAAGCCCGAAGACATTGCCGAGTTCGTCGGCAAGAACGGCGGCGACGCGACCAAGTTCATGGCCGCCTTCAAGTCGTTCTCAGTCGCCACCTCGATGAACCGCGGCAAGAAGGCGATGGCCGACTTCAAGATCGAGAGCGTGCCGATGCTGGTCGTCAATGGCCGCTACGTGACCTCGCCGTCGCAGGCCAACGGTGGGCCGCAGGCGCTGGCCGTGGTCGACTGGCTGATCCAGAAGTCGCGCAAGGGCTAGGAGCCTTGGTGCCGGCTGTCCGAATCGAACGGACGACCTTCCGCTTACAAGGCGGGTGCTCTACCAACTGAGCTAAGCCGGCATGGCGTCGCCGCGGCGGCGCGCGAGCGGCGGGAGTCTACTTCACGCGCTTGAGCGAGGGCCGTTTTGGCGGCGGTGGCTCGGGCGGCGGCGGCGCGTCGGCGACTTGTGCCGCCGGCTTGCCGGCCTGCGGGCCAGGCGACGGGCTGAGGCTCAGCGCGGCGCCCTTGACAGGGGCAGCCGCCGGCCCGGCCAGGCGCGGGCCGCGCGGTGCCGCGGGCGGGGCCGACTTCACGGCAGGTGTCGATGCTGCCGGTGCCTCGCCGCCGGTCGCCGCGTCGCTCGGCATCGGAAACGCCATGCCCTGGCCGTTCTCGCGCGCATAGATGGCGATCACGTGGTCGATCGGCACCGCGATCTCACGCGAGGTGCCGCCGAAGCGCGCCTTGAACTCGATCAGCTCGTTGCCAAGCTTGAGCGCGCTGGTCGCCTCGAAGCCAACATTGAGCACGATCTCGTTGTTCTTCACGTACTCCTTCGGCACCCGTACCTGCTCGTCGACGAAGACGGCGATGTACGGCGTGAAGCCGTTGTCGGTGCACCAGTCGTGCAAGGCACGGATCAGGTACGGCCGCGTCGACGTGCCGGCGGTTGCAGGCGCGATCGGCAATGTCACAGCGAACAGAGTGAGGGTAGGGGCTGCTTCATGCGCTACTTGCGCATCACCTTTTCCGACGGCGTCAGCGCCTCGATGTAGGCCGGCCGCGAGAAGATGCGCTCGGCGTACTTCAGCAGCGGCACGGCGTTCTTCGACATGTCGATGCCGTAGTAGTCGAGCCGCCACAGCAAGGGCGCGATGGCGACGTCGAGCATCGAGAAGTCGTCGCCCAGCATGAACTTGTTCTTGAGGAAGATCGGCGCCAGCTGCGTCAGCCGGTCGCGAATCTGCGAGCGTGCCTTCTCGAGCTGCTTGTCGCTGCCCTTGGTCGTGCCCCGGCCTTCGAGGATGTTCACGTGCGCGAACAGCTCCTTCTCGAAATTGAAGAGGAAGAGCCGCACCCGTGCACGCGCCACCGGATCGCCCGGCATCAGCTGCGGATGCGGGAAGCGCTCGTCGATGTACTCGTTGATGATGTGCGACTCGTACAGGATGAGGTCGCGCTCGACGAGGATCGGCACCTCGTTGTACGGGTTCATCAGCGCGATGTCTTCGGGCTTGGCGAAGAGATCGACGTCGCGGATCTCGAAGTCCATGCCCTTCTCGAAGAGCACGAAGCGGCAGCGGTGCGAATACGGGTCGGTGGTTCCGGAATAGAGCACCATCATGATCGGGATTCCTCGAAGGACAGAAAAATGCGGGCGGCGAAGCAGGCAGTCGCCGGCTTCGCCGTGAAGTCGCGCGCCGGGGCCGGCGGCGGCGGGTCTAGTGGACTTGTCGCCAGTACACCGAACTCAGGCGCCAGGTGATGAGCACAAGCAGGCCGAGGAAGATCAGGACGCCGACGCCGATGCGAACGCGCTTGCCTTGCGCCGGCTCGCCCATCCACTGCAGGTAGGCGACGAGGTCGCCGATGGTCTCGTCGTACTGGCGCTCGTCGAGCAAGCCTGGCGAGACCTGCTGCCAGCCGGTCATGCGCTCCAC
>Ga0123338_10005239_pt1 | contig 11135 bp, 17 predicted proteins | sample grotaG_FD_89793 | JGI IMG/M metagenome (GOLD analysis project Ga0123338, IMG submission 89793) | Glacier valley bacterial and archeal communities from Borup Fiord, Nunavut, Canada, to study Microbial Dark Matter (Phase II) -... | ecosystem: Environmental > Aquatic > Freshwater > Ice > Glacier ...
ATGCGGAGCTTGCGCTGCAGTACCTCATTCTTCTTGGTGACGGCCAGTAACTCGCGGTCCTTCGCGTTCAACTTCGGCTTGCGACCTGGCGTCCGCGATACCAAACCGGATTCGCCCCGAACTGCGAATTGCAGCCGCCAGGCGGCGAGCTGGGAACTGTAAATGCCTTCCGCGCGTAGCATTGCTTCGAGGGCGCCGCGCTCGCCGCTCGCAAGCACTTGGAGAGATCCGTAGTGAACCCTGGTCCTCACCTATCTCAACTCCGCCATTCACGCTGCGCTACGTGGTCGCAAGACTCCGTCCCTGATCGCCACTACGTAGTCCGCCCCGTGAACGGGTACCATCGCACGCTACCTGGGTTAAGGCGGCGGCGCCGTAGGTATCGTGATCGCTGTCGAGGTAGTACGTGTGCGCCGTCGCCAGATCGAGTGCGGGATCTGCAAGGTCGACCATGCCGTTGCAGTTGTTATCGACGTGGTCGCAGACCTCGATCGCGGACGGGTTGACGTTGCCGTCGGTGTCGTTGCAGTCGGTACCCTTCGCGACGTAGCCCGCCGGTGCCGAGGACGCGCACTTCGTCGCGGCAGGATCGCCGAAGCCGTCGCCATCGGCATCGCGAAAGAACATCGCCTGCGTCGTCGCATCAAGCAGCGGATCCGCGTCGTCGATCTTGCCGTCGCAGTTGTTATCGACGGTGTCGCAAACCTCGGCGGCGCCCGGGTGGACCGCGCTGTCATGGTCGTCGCAATCGCCGGCCTTCATCACGTACGCGGCGGGCGCGGCGGCGGCGTCGACGCCCTTGGTCGGATCGCCGAATCCATCACCATCGGTAACGGGATAGCGCATGCCCGTCTCGCCGCCCCCGTCGACCTCGCTGCGTTGGGTGCTGCCGCCGCATGCGGCAAGGGCTGTTAACCAGGACAGGACAACGACGGACGGTCGGTCCATAGCCCGTAGACGCAGCACCTTCGCCGGGCGGGAAGTATTTCTTCGGCTCGCAGGCGCGAAACGGAAGACAGTGGCAACCGCGGGTTCGCGGCGGCGTTGCCTGAAAATCTGTGAGATAGAAAATTCATGCGAATGAGCTTTGCGATTGGTTCCGTGGCGCTCGGGTTCAGTGCGCTGGCGAGCGCCCAACCTGGTTCAGCTGATCCGTCGTCGCCGGTCGCGTCGGTCGCGCCCGCCTCGTCAGTCGACAGCGGTGTGGTCGATGATGCGGCGTCTCCAGGCGCGTTCTTGTCTCCATCGGCGCTGACCGAGCCGGCAGGTACCGTCACCGCGAGCCTCGGAATCGGGGTGGACACGAGCTTCAACGATAGCGAGATGACTCACGTCGGTCTGTCGTACTCCCTGACGAACGAGATCACGGTGAGCGGCGCGCTGTTGCTCCCGACGGAATCCGACGTCCATGTCGGCACGCTGTCCGCGAAGGTCCAGGTGCTGCGCTCGGGGCGCTGGCGCGGCGCACTCGCGGGCATGTTGCTCGTCGCGGGCACCACCGGAGACTCGGAAGAAGCCGGGCTCGTCGGTGGCGCCGTAACGTACTGCCTGGACGACGCCTGCAATTCCTACGCGTCTGGCGACCTCGCACTCGGCATCGAGCACTCCTCGGGCTCCGGCGCGCCGTTCCTGATCTCGGGATCGGTCGTCGCCCAGGTCGCACCGCACATCAAGCTCGTCGGCGAGATCCTGACCGGGTTCCAAGCGGGCAGCGATTCGAGCGGGAGCGGCGGCAGCGAGTTCATCGCGTTCTACGGCGCGCGCGTGACGCAGAAGAACGTCGCCCTCAACGTCGGCTTCATCAAGCCCTTCGGCGACAACATCGGCGTCGACGGGCCGGGCGCCCTGTTCGCCACGGCGACCGCACGTTTCGTTCCCTGATCGGCTGCCTGATCGGCTGCCTGATCGGCTGCCTGATCGGCTGCCTGATCGGCTGCCTGATCGGCTGCCCTGCGTGACGGGCTGCTACGCTGGCGGCGTGGGCTATCGCGACGATGTCGACACCCTCTACCAGCACGCCCTGATCCTCCAGAAGGAGCTCGATCAGTCGCAGGACAGGCTCGCGGACCGCGACCGCGAGCTCGAACGGCTTCGCGGGCCGCTCGGCCGGCGCGAGCAGACGAGCCCGGGCATTCGTCAGCTTCGCCAGCTGCCACCGGCGCACACGCTGCTCTCGCGGCTCGTCAGCACGATCTCGCGCACGCCGCCTTCGCTGCCAACTACGCCGCGTCCCACGCGCGTGGAACCGGTGTTTGTCGACGAGGCGCACAAGCACGCCGTGATCCTCGAACAATCGCGAGAGCAGCTCGGTCATCTCGACGGCGAGGCGCTCGTGCTCGTCGGCGCCTTGATCGAAGAGCTCGCGCTCGCACCGGAGACGCGCAAGACGCTCCTCTCCGAGCTCCGTCCGATCATCGACGCGGTTACAAAGGCGCACGCGACTCGCAAGCCGAATCGGCCGTGACGCGGCGGGGCGCGACTTCGACGTGCAGAGATCTTAACGAGCGCGTCGGCGAACGCGTGGATTACTTCATGGATGAAGGTCGTCGCGCTCGTACTTGTCATGACGGTCGGGGTAGCGCGCGCCGAGGTCGACCTTCCGGACGTCTCCGGGCCCATCCCCGACTACGCTGTGCACATCGAGCTTGGCGCCGGCGTCACCGCGGGGGTATTGGAAGCGGGCTCCACGGGAGATGTGGCGATGGGCGCGGAAGCGCATCTCGGGCTCCGCTTCGATCGATTCGTCGCGCTGGTGCGCGGCGCGGTCATGAGCTTGAAACCGCCCGGCAACAGCAAGTACGACCCGGACGACGGGTACGCGCTGCGAGCGGGTGGCGACCTACGGTACAGCGTCTTGCAAGATCGAGTCATTTCGACCTCGAAGTCGGGTCGCCCGGTTGCCACGGTTCGCCGCGACATCTGGATCGGTGGTGGTGCCGGATACGACTCGGTGCACTGGTCGCCCGACGGGAAGCTCGTCCGGCCGTATGTCGACCTCGCGATCGGCTACGAGGTGATGGGCCGAATCGGCCCGGCCGGCCGAAGCTATGGCGCACTCGATCTCGCGCTCGAGGTGTTTGCCGCGAAGGCACCGGTGAGCCACATCGATCCGACGCTCACCGGTGCAACCGACCACAGCGTCATGTTCGCGATGACGTTCTCGTTCGGGTCGTGAGCCGGGCGTCGGTGTCATACCGGACCGGAGTTTTCGAGGGCGACTCGGCCAGCCTCGATGTCACAAGCACTTCCGTGCGGCACGAACCCTGCTCTCGCAGGATGCGCACCACTATCGCGATCGTCATGCTGCTCATCTCTAGTCGCGCGCGTGCCGACACCGACGATGGCAAAAGCGGAACCACCGCAGTCGCGCGCGTGCCGACACCGACGATGGCAAAAGCGGAACCACCGCGACCCTGCTGTCCGTCGGCGGCACTGCGGCCGCCTATATCGGCATCGTCGAGCTGACGCGGGTCACCGATCACTCGTCGGGGCCCGCCGAATCGCTGGCGGTCAGCACCGACATTGCGATGTGCCTCGCGTTGCCAGCGCTAGGGGAGTTTTACGCCAACGACTGGCACCCGACAGGTCTCGTCATCCGCGCGACCGGCCTGGGTGCGATCGCGCTCGGCGCACTCTCCGACCGCTCCTGTGACAACGACCCGTGTGGCGGTATGGCCTTGATTCTCCTCGGCGGTCTGACCGTGGTCGTCGGGACGGTCTACGACATCGCAACCGCCAGCGGAGCGGCACACGACTATAACCGTGCGCATCGAATGTCGGTCGCGCCCACGATCTTGAACCCACCGTCGGGTCCAGTGCTGGGTGTCGGCATGGCCGGTCGGTTCTAGCGCTCACCGGTACGGCGGCGAACGTGGCTCGGCGCTCGTGCCGCCATCGATCTCGATGACCTCGACACCGTCGACGACGACATCCGCGAGCGTGGTCGCGTGCCATTCCACGAGCAGGCAACTGCGACACGCGTACGCCTCGAGCCGAGCACCGGTCGCCTGCACGCCACTTCAGATCGAGCGATGCTTCTGGAGCGAGAGATCGATCATTTGCTGACCCGCTGCCGCTTCTTTGACATGACAGAACTGGACGAGCCGCGTGCCGCCACATGCAGGGCACCGGTGAGCTCGCGCCATCGTGAACGAGCTGCCCGCTCGGAGTTGCTCGACTTGGTCTGCGAGGTTGGCGAGTCGCGCTTCGAGCGCGGCGAATCGGGTGAGCTCGGCATCGGTCATGGCTTCATCGTGCATCGATGCGGGCCGAATGCACCGCCTAGATCGCGGAGTCCTTGGCCGAGCTGAACGCTTCGAAGTAGTCGGCGTAGCCAGGCGAACCGACGACCAAGCGACATTCTCGAAACCACACGCCCCGTCGTTACGGATCGTGTAGATGGGCGTCTTGGACGCAATGTCTTCCGAGACGCGGTAGTGCTCGGCAATCCGCTTCGAGAGCGCCGGCGTACACGTCGCAACGTTGAAATCGACCGCGTAGCCAGCGAGGCGCGTGACGTCTGCAATCAAGGTGAGGCGGCCGTCGGCGTCGAGGATGTGGACGTCGGCGTCCCCGACCTCGCACCGCGAGAAGCGTGAGCTCAGGATCGGCGTGGCGGTGCACGTCGAGCGCACGGCACGACGGGCGACCTCGATCGGAGTCGTCCAGTCCGCGCCGGTCACGTCGAAGATCGCCGCGGGCGGTTCGTTCGAACGCCCACTCCCACATCCTGGAACAATGGTCAGCGCGATCCATGCCGCGAGATTTCGCAGCAGCATAGGACACGGTACCGAACGTCCGAACCCTCGTGCACGGCAAGCGAGCAGGCGGGTGGCTCGTGGTTGCGCGACCAGCGCGCGTTCATGTGCCGCTCGGAGGCTGAGCGAGACGACGAGCGCGAGAAGGTCCAAGTCAACGCGGGTGACTGGCCTGGTCAGCCTTGATCGCTCCAATCGATGTAGCTGCTTCTGTCGAGGCCATGGTGGTCCCCTGAACGTACTTGTTGTAATCGAAATCTGATTTGAAGCTCGATTTTGAGGCATCAGGTTTCACGTTCGCGAGTTTCTGCAACGCTGGGATGGCGCTGGCTGCAGCTGCACCGATCGCCGCAAGCGCCCTACAGCTGTTCCATTTCACATCGTTGTCCGCGTCGCCCAGCTTGACGATCAAGGTTGGCACCGCAGCTTTCGCGGGCGGCCCGATCTTCGCGATCACCGCCGCCGACTGCGAGCGCACCATCGCCAATTTATCGTCGAGCGCGAGCGTGATGTCGGGCACGACGGAGGCGCCCATCGCAGCGAGATGAACGATGGCGACGTCCATCGCATCGTAGTCTTGACCGCGAAACACGTCGATCTGCTTTTTCGCGAGCGCGTGGACGTCGTTCGTCGGTGCAGCGCCCGCGGTAACTGCCACCATCATCGCAAAAAGGGCTAAACGTCTCACCGGCAACCTGAGCTTGGTCGTCGCGGACGATCGTGAGCTCGGCGAACGCGATCGTGTAGGCATGGTTCGATCGAATGATAGCGCAGCGTGTCGGTCCCGTGCGCGATAACCGATAGGCGTCGCGCTGCGTTCCGGGCCAACCCGCCTTTCGTCGTCGAAGGCACGGTTCGACCCGAAGCGATTGTCGCGCTCTCATCGTTTACTAGCTGTCGCTCGATACCTTTATCGTTGGAACGATCGAGTGAAGTGGCATCGGGTCGGGATCCTTGGCGCCGGTTGGATGCTCGTACTCGCCTACGCGCATCCGGACCACATGAGCGCCGATTCGGTCTCGCAGCTCCTGCAGGCTCGGGAGTCGAGGTCGTCACGGACGGCCATCCACCGGTCATGGCGATGATCTGGCGAGGTCTCGAGGCCGTCGTACCCGGACCGTGCCTGATGCTCGTGACCCAAACGGGCGCCTTATGTTCGCACTCGATTCGATCTTTCGACGCAACGTCGCGAGCCGAACGGCGGCCGTGATTGCAGTGGTCATCGTCGCATTTTCCCTCGTCCTCGCGCCGATGGGCGCGATCTGGAAGGACTCGCAAATGGGTGGGTTTGCGATGCTTGGCATCGCTCTGCTCGCGGGTAAGCGCTCGCATCGGTCACTCGGCTGCGCGGCGTGGCTCGTCGCGACCGCGATTCGCTACAACGCGCCAGCAGCGACGCTGCCGCTGTTCGATTGGTCGAACGGGCGGCGGCGATACCTGGTCGCAGTGGGCGAGTGGATCGCGTTGACCGCGGTTGCGATCGGCGCGAACGGCGTGCCGACGGTACGTGAAGAGCACGAACGGTACTCGTTGCTCGCGCTGCACGACATTGTCGGGACCCTGCGGTTCGCACCGAAGGAGTCACCGGCGGCGATCGACCGCGAGCTTGCAGGGACGCCGCTCGTCGTGACCGACGACCCGCAGAAGCACTGCCGCTGGCAATACCAGCCAACGACCCACTGGAACCTGTGGCATGGCGAGCGCCGGATCCTTGATCCAGCTCGAACCGATGCGGACCGGGCGGCGATCAGGAATGGCACGAACGCGCGACTAGCTCCCAATCCCAGCCATCGTACGTGACGTCGGGAAACAGCACCGCGCGCGCGGGCTCGTCTGGATCGTAGAACGCCGACCCCATCTCCAACCGTCGCAGCTCGGCCGCCGCGACCGCCTGCTCTCGCGAATCGAACGCACGGCCCATATCCGCGACGTGCGTATTCGTTTCGTACTCGCGCCCATCGACTCGATACGCGCATCGCAACTCGGGTGTGTACGAGGTCCCGTGCTTCGAGTGATGCGAGATGGCGCTGGCTTCGAGCTGCGAGCACGTCGCATGTGAGAAGTGTGCGACCGCTCGTTCGAGCGAATGTGCGCGATGAATATCGAGCGCACCGGAAACGAAGAGCCACAGCGAGAAGCCGAGGATCACGACGAAGAACCCGAGCACACAGCTCCACTTGAGGACTTCGAACACGGTGCGATCGTACGCCGTTCGTTCGCGATTTTCGACGTGCCGCTCTTTTCCGAACTCGACAGGTGCGCCCGTCGCGCGCGCGAGTGACCTTGCCGATCATGCTCAGGGTCGCGATCGTCATGGCAGCGGCGTGCCGCTCGAACTACGTGCCGCAAACGCGGGGTCGCGTCGTGGTCACGTTCCGCGGCGGTGCCCAGGTCTACATGCGCGATGGCCAGCCGCACGAACACGGCCTCTGGGGATCGGGACTGAAGGATGCGGTCGCTGGAAATTCCGGCGCCGAACGCGCGGCGCGCGAATATCACCAGCGGGTGCGCACCGGGACGATCGCCGCGGCCGTCGGCGCGCTCTGCCTGCCAGCCACGCTCGCGTACGCATTTCTGCGTGACGCCGACCAGCCCTCGTCGGCTAGTCGACCGAGCCTGGAGGTCGATGGCCTGATCGCGATCGGTTGCACGGTCGCGCTCGTTGCCGGAAGCCTCTACGCGGCAAGTGCCGAACCCTACCGCTGGGATGCGATCAATCAGTTCAACGATGCGGCCGAGCTCTCGCCGTCGTTTCCGCTGGTGCCGCCGGCGCAAAGCTCGATGCTCGAGATGCGTTAATGATTGAAGCGAAACGTGTACTGGATCGGTCAGCGACCCGGCTTGTCGACCTTACTCCGGTCGAATGGCGCTTCGCGCGCCGGCTCACGGATCGGGACGGAGCGGCAGGTTGCCGAGCCAGAAGCCATCCGCGCCAGTCTCGTGCAGCACGACTTCGCACCCGCTGTCGTGCTCGAGGATCGCGAGCTCGTATGCGATCGGTCGTGACCACGTGACCTCCGCGCAGTCCTCGTCGGGTGGCTCGCCGATCCGGATCGTGAAGGGGCTGCTCTGGTCCCAGCGGTACTCTTCGATCCCGTTGAGGTGTCCGAACGGTCCGTAGGAGTGCACGACAGCGGTGCCGTCGGAGCGAAACTCCCACACGTCCATCATCACCGCGTCGAAGGTGCCTTGGACGCTGGTCCATTTGCCGACGAGGCTGTTCGCAAACCTCGTTCGGCACTCGGCGAGCCGTGCCACGAGCCTTGGCTCGCGCGCATCAATAAACCTTGCCAAGAGGCTGCTCAGCAACCACCAAGGGCGGTTCGGTTCGGGTCGAGGCCCGCGCAGGAGGGCGCGGAGTACGACCCGGTCACGTGCTCGTTGTCGGCGAACACGAGGTCGACCGTTCCGCGCTGAGGATCGGCTGCAGACGTGACGCTCACCGATCCGGACATTGCACTGGCCTGGCTCGACTTCAAACAATCGGCGCCATCGATCTCCCAGTACGCCTCGGCGAGCTTCGCACTCGCGGCTGGCGTGCCCGAGAAGACCGGATACGTTCCAGTCTCGGTCGCGGGGCTCGAGCCGCCGCTGCTATCGGTCTTGCCGAGCACGAGGATCAGCACGTGCCCGTTCGGCATGCCCGTGCTGTTCGTCTCGAGCGCGCACGTGTTCGCGAAGTTCTTGATCTCGATCACGGTAGACGGACCGGGAAAATCGAACCCGTTCGCAGTCGTGTTCTTGAAGATTGCATCCCTGGCATCGAACGCGGATCCGCCGAGCATCCCGTGAACGACGGTGCTCGGGCCTGGCGCGTCGCCACTCGCATCGAGTGCACGGGCATCGATCGCGGTGTGGTCGCTGCCGTCGCTGCACGCCGCGAACATCAGAAGCGAGATGAGAACTTTCATGGGCCTCATGTAACACCGGGACAAGCGTCGAGCTCCGCAAAGGCCGGCAGGGTCGGGCGTTGATCCGCCAAGCGGTTCTGACGCTCGGGTTCACGCAAGCGACGCGAAGCTGATGCAATCGCGTCACATCGATCGGTCACGCTCTGGAGATGCTGATCATTGCCCTCCTGATGGTCTCAGTCGTCTTACTGGTCGTGCACTCCGCGTATCGCCCGCCTTCCGAGCTGAGCGATCAAGCGATCGCAACCGCACTCGGCTGGCTCGTGCGCGATGGTGCGGTGAGCGTCGAAGCTGGCAAGATCCAGGCGACGGGCGTTGCGCTCGACGAGCGACGCGGTCCGATCGAAGCTCGCACGCTGGCCGCGATTCGCGGTGTGGACCGTCGCTCGATTCCAGTCGACCAGGTGTTCGCGGCGGTCCGGGAAGCTCGCAGGTAGCACGACCTGCGGGGACGCGAGGATTCCTTGCGACCTGCGCACTCGGCCCGGCTCCTCCGTAGGAGCTGCGCTCGATCTACCTGGTCTTGCTCGCGAGCTGCGCGGATATCCGCACCGAGATGCGCGCGTTCGTCTCGACCACGCCGTGCGGCCAGGGCCCGTTCGACGTGCACCTCGTCGCGGACGGCAGGACCGGCGAGGAGGGCGTCGAGGTCATCGCGTGCACCGCGCATTCGCTGGTCGGGCATGTCGAGCTTACAGCGAACAAGCTGCCGCTCTACAGCTCGACGTTGGGTGATGTCTGCCGATAACCGGCGGTGCGTCGGGAATGGTGCGGTGACCGTCACCACCGCGAATGCATCGAACCAACCGACCACGGAACATGGTGCGCCGGGCACGACCGTCACATCGCCGATGCTGCTCGAGCGACCGTATCGTCGCGGTGAACCGATCAGCGGCGACGAGCTCTGCCCACCGTATCGGCTCGCGGCGCAAGCGCTGATCGGTGTGGTTACAACGACCACGGACCTCTTGCAGCCCGGCACCGATCTGCACGTGCGGATCTGGTCGGATGCGCCGAACGATTTCGACCACGCCGTGTTCACAATCCGCCTTAGCGCGTATCTCCGAGATCGTCGCTCCGTGAACTGCACATGCGTCCGCACACCGACGCTTTCTTCGAATGGGTCGCGCTCGAGTACGACAGCGTTCGGGATCAGCGCGGCCTGCTGCGGACCCCTCTCGGCTATGCGCATCGGCAGCGCGCACCGCTCACGACGTTCTACGACGACGGTCGGCTCAAGCTCGATAACAACAGTTCCGAGCGCGAGCTCCGCCGAATCGCGGTCGGTCGAAAGAACTGGTTGTTCGTCGGCAGCGACGATCACGCCCAAGCTGCTGGCAACCTGCTCACGCTGATCGCGACCGCTCGACTGCGCAAGCTCGATCCCGAGCTGTATCTCCGCGACCTCATCCGCGTCCTGCCGTATTGGCCGCGCGAGCGTTATCTCGAGCTCAGTCCCCGCGATTGGATCGCGACTCGTGCTCGTCTCGACGCTGTCGAGCTGGAGGCTGAGCTCGGCGTGCTGACGGTTCCGACGTCGTTCGAGCAGCCGGCTACGCGCTGAGATCGTCGGAGTCACGCTCCGACGGTCGCATGGCGCTACGCCAGGTGGAACACGGGGCTCGCGCAGCGCTTACTGTAAAACAGGCACATGCCGGTCCCGTCGAAGAACAGAACCTTGAGCCCATCGCGGCGCTTGCCGAAGAACAAGAACAGCGCGCCGCTCCTCGCCTCGCGAGACAATCGGTCCGCAACGATGCCGGCGAGACGATCGAATCCCCATCTCAGATCGATAGGCTCGAGCCCAACAAACACTTCGACGCCGTGCGGGATCACCACCGCGCCTCATTGCCGACGCGGAGCCCTAATAACTCGAGCACCATCGCCAGCGTGGTCTTGTCGGCACCGGCCTCGATCGAGACGCGGGCGCCGGACCGAATCGCTTCGATCACGATCGTGCTGCCAGTGTGCTTCTCCGTCGGAGCCCGCAAAACCCGCGCGATCCGGACATCGTCGGGAGTCGTTTCTCGCTTTAGCTTCGACGCCCACCACCGCAACGTCGCGGCGGAAAATTCCTCGTGGCGGCTGAACTCTTCGGCTCGCTCACCGCTCTCGCGCGAGCCACGTCGCGTGTGCGATCGGCCACGCACTCGTCGGCGCAGGCATCAGCGTGCTCTTCGTCCCGACGTACCAGCTCGTTCAACAGCTACTCGCGGCCCGCCGCGATCTCAGCCTGCCGCGAGCTCTTCGCGCGCTCGACTCGTACGACGTCATGATCCTCGATGACCTCGGTTACGTGCAGCAGAACGCCGACGAAGCTGAGGTCCTCTTCACCTTGATGGCCGAGCGTTACGAGCGTCGGTCGCTGATCATCACCAGCAGCCTGGTCTTCAGTGAGTGGGACAGGATCTTCAAGAACCCGATGACCACCGCCGCGGCGATCGATCGTCTTGTCCATCACGCCACG
>Ga0123338_10005242_pt1 | contig 11132 bp, 9 predicted proteins | sample grotaG_FD_89793 | JGI IMG/M metagenome (GOLD analysis project Ga0123338, IMG submission 89793) | Glacier valley bacterial and archeal communities from Borup Fiord, Nunavut, Canada, to study Microbial Dark Matter (Phase II) -... | ecosystem: Environmental > Aquatic > Freshwater > Ice > Glacier ...
AGCGGGGTCTTCGTCAGCGACGACGACAGCGTCGCACGGATTCTCCGCCACCACGACGACAGCCGCTTCGCCGACGACTGTTCCCGGATCGGCGGCGACGAGGTCCACGTCCCCTGGTTCGGCTGCCGCAGGAGCGACCCTGCCCGCAACGGTGCCCGGATCGGTGACCACGACGCCATCGAGACTGCCGGAAGCGAACAATGGCAAGACGCTGCAGGTACAGGCACCCGTGCTCCCCGAAGCGACCCGCGAGAAGATACGTGCGGACCTCGCCAAAGCTGCAGGGGTCAGCACATCGGCGGTGACCGAGGATGTCGTCAGCGCGACATGGGGCGGCGAAGTCACCAACAAGGCGATCATCTCGTTGCTCGTTTTCTTCCTGGTCCTCAGCGTCTACATCTGGCTGCGGTTCGAATGGAAGATGGCGACAGCTGCCATCACTGCCGTGATCCACGACGTGTTCATCAGCGTCGGGATCTATGCGATCTTCGGGTTCCCTGTGACACCGGCGACCGTCATTGCCTTCCTGACGATTCTCGGCTTCTCGCTGTACGACACGATCGTCGTTTTCGACAAGGTGCTCGACAACACGAAGAAGTTCGGTAACCGCGTCAGTTATGCGGACATCGTCAACCTGTCGATGAACCAGGTGCTGATGCGTTCGCTGAACACATCCATCGCCGCCATCCTGCCGGTGTTCAGCATTCTCGTCATCGGCTCGTTCGTCATGGGTGCGGTGGCGCTCGAGGACTTTGCGCTTGCGCTGCTCGTCGGCCTGATCACCGGTTCGTACTCGTCGATCTTCATCGCCACGCCGGTGCTGGCATGGCAGAAGGAACAGGAACCGCGCTACAAGGCGCTCAAGGGGCGTCAGGCGAGCGCCGAGGAAATCACTCGGATGCGCATGGGCGAAGGTCCATCGACGAGCCGCGCTCGTCGGATCCCGACGGTGATGACCACGAGCGCCACTGGGGCGCAGATTGCTTCCGTCGACCCGACAGCTGCGCTCACGCATCCGCCGAGACCTCGCAAGAAGCACCGCAGGTAGGCAGGCTCCCGGCGCTGGCCGCGCGGGCCGTCGCCGAAGGAAAAGCGAGGGTTCAGCTATCCTGCTGCCATGGCAGGGGACGACATCGGCTGGATTGCAGGACTGATCCGAGAAATCAGGGACTATCCGCGCCCAGGCGTGACGTTTCGCGACATCACGCCGCTGCTCGGCGATGCCGAAGGTTTCGTCAAGACGATCAACGCCCTTGCCGACCTCTTCGAAGACCAAGCGGTCGATCGGGTCATCGGTATCGAAGCCCGTGGATTCATCGTCGGCGCGCCGGTCGCCTACCGGATCGGCGCAGGATTCGTTCCCGCTCGGAAGGCCGGAAAGCTGCCGTGGGCCGTTGCCCGTGAGGAGTATCAACTCGAATACGGCAGCGACAAGCTCGAAATCCACCGTGATGCGCTGCATCCCGGCGAACGTGTGCTGATCATCGACGACGTGCTCGCCACCGGCGGCACGGCGCAGGCGGCTGCCAAGCTCGTCGAAGGCCTCGGTGGGGAACTCGTCGGCCTCGGCTTCGTCATCGAGATCGAGGCGCTCAACGGCAGATTGAAGCTCGGTGATCGAGTGGCCCACAGCCTGATCAAGTTCTGATCGTCTGCATCCGCTGCGGGCTGGCGCCAATTCGCATTTCGAAGCGCCAGTACGACGTTGACCTATCGGCATGTCGAGCATCCAGGTCAAAGACGTTCCTGCTGAGCTCCACGCAGTGCTGCGGCGCAGAGCCGCACGAGTTGGCCAGTCGTTGCAGGAGTATCTGCTTGCCCGGCTTCGCGAGGACGCCGAGACACAAACCCTCAGCGAAGTACTCGCACGGATCGAGCACCGAACCGGCGGCAACGTCAGTCTCGAGGTGGCGTCGGTATTTCGTCGGCTCTGCGCGTCCGGCCGACTGACTCCCCAGCGAGCGTCTCAAGCGCTGGGCGACCTGTCCGACCTCCGCCTCGAGCGGGTGTCGCACCGCTTCCTGATTCGGCGCTGCTGGGAACTCCGTCACGACATCACGGTCTACGACGCCGCCTATGTTGCCCTCGCCGAGGCGCTCGACGCCACGCTACTGACGGCAGATCAGCACCTCACTCGTGCTCCGAATGTCAGGTGTTCGTTCGAATTGCTCATCTGAGGATCTGACGTAACCGGCGTTTCCGCTGGTGCATGGGGGTGGGCGTTACACTGAATAGATGGGTACGGTCGACCGCGTTCTTCCTTGGAGGAGACAGGCGCCGATCGCCACGGACACCCTGGCACCGGTGCTGACGGCCTTCAAGGCGAGGCATCCGAAGGCGTCCACTGCGTTGATCACCCGCGCCTTCGAGACCGCCTCGGAAGCACACCAGCACCAGAACCGCTCGAGCGGCGAAGCGTACATCAACCATCCGGTGTCGGTCGCGCAGATCGTCGCCGAGATCGGCCTCGACGCCGTCAGCCTCGCAGCGGCGCTGCTGCACGACGCCGTCGAGGACACCCACCTGACGGTCGGCGATGTCGAGCAGGCCTTCGGTGCCGAGGTCGCAGCGATCGTCGACGGTGTCACCAAACTCGAGCGCATCCACTTCGACTCGAAGGAGGCGCAGCAGGCTGCGACGATGCGCAAGATGCTGGTGGCGATGGCCAGGGACTTGCGGGTCCTGATCATCAAGCTCGCCGACCGGCTGCACAACATGCGCACCATCGCCGGCACGCCGACGGACAAGCAGCGACGCGTTGCCCAGGAAACCTTGGATATATATGCGCCGCTGGCTCACCGGCTCGGTATCCAGGAGATCCGCCAGCAACTCGAAGACCTGTCCTTCGCCGCCCTGTTTCCCAAGCGGTACGCCGAACTGGACCACCTCGTCTACAGCCGGACGCCGGAGCGCGAGCACTACCTCGCCAAGGTCGAGGCGGAGATCCGCCAGCGTCTCACCGCCCTGAAGATCGACGCCGACGTCACAGGTCGGGGCAAGCATCTGTGGAGCATCTACGAGAAGATGGTGCAGAAGAGTCGTGAGTTCGACGACATCTTCGACCTCATTGCCGTGCGCATCATCGTCGATTCCGTCAAGGACTGTTACGCCGCCCTCGGATCGATCCACGGCCAGTGGAACCCGGTGGTCGGTCGGTTCAAGGACTACATCGCAATGCCGAAGTTCAACCTCTATCAGTCGCTGCACACGACGGTCATCGGACCGGAGGGCAAGGCGATCGAGGTGCAGATCCGTACCCGTGAAATGCATCATCGTGCCGAGTGGGGCGTTGCTGCGCACTACGCCTACAAGGCCGGTTCGCCGACGTCCGATCTTGACTGGCTCAACCGGATGATCGACTGGCAAGCGGAAACGTCCGATCCAGCAGCGTTCATGGAGACGTTGAAGACTGATCTCGAACAGGACGAAGTCTTCGTCTTCACCCCGAAGGGGCGGGTCATCAGCCTCCCGGTCGGCTCGACACCGGTCGACTTCGCCTACGCCGTGCACACGCAGGTCGGGCATTCCTGCATTGGCGCCAGGCTCAGCGGTCGCCTCATCCCGCTCAACCAGGAACTGCGCAGCGGCGACACCTGCGAGATCTTCACCTCCAAGGTCGACGGTGCCGGCCCGACTCGCGACTGGCTCGGCTTCGCCGTTTCGCCGAGAGCCCGGAACAAGATCCGCCAATGGTTCTCGCGTGAGCGTCGCGAGGACATGCTCGAAGCCGGCCGCGAGGAACTCGTCGAGGCACTGCGCCGTGAAGGTCTGCCGATCCAGAAGATCCTCAAGTCCGAGCTGCTCGAAAAGGAGGCGGTCTCCAACGGCAACTACGTCGACATCGACTCGCTGTTCGTGGCGATCGGCGAGCATCACGTCTCGGGCAAGACGATCGCCCAACGAGTCGCCCGCGAATATCGTGGTGGTGGCGAGATCGAAGAACAGATGTCGGTCACGGCACTGCATCCGCGATCGAACGTCACCCGCCGCCCGAGCGTCGGCGTGCACGTCGAGGGTCTCGACGATGTGCTCGTGAGATTGTCGCGCTGCTGCACCCCGGTACCGGGCGACGAGATCGTCGGGTTCGTCACCAAGGGCAGAGGAGTGTCCGTGCACCGCGCCGACTGCTCGAACGCCGGAGCGTTGCGGATCGATCAGTCGGCGCGGATGATCGACGTCGAATGGGACGGAGATGCCGCTGGCACGGTGTTCCGCGCAGCGGTCGAGGTGATCGCCCTCGATCGCTCGCGGCTGCTGCGCGATGTCGCCAACGCGCTGTCGGACCTGCACGTCAACATCGTGTCGGCCTCGACGCACACCGGCAGCGACCGAGTGGCGAAGATGCGCTTCGAGTTCGAGATGGCTGATGCCAACCACCTCGAATCGGTGTTGCGGATGATGAAGTCGATCGACGCGGTCTACGACGCCTACCGGATCGTTCCCGGCACCGCCGAGCCGATCCCGAGTCGCGACAACGACAGCGAATCCCTCCCGATCCATAGCTGACCGGCACAGCGGCAGTCGACACGTCTCCGTCGGACGGGAGCCGGGTCAGGAGTAGTGGTACCGGGAGCACACCACCCCGGAGCGAATCTCCGGTGCTGTCAGCGGCAAAAGCGATTAGCCTCGCTCGACGTGCCTGCATTCCAGACGAGCCCCGGCATGCGTGACGTACTGGCACCTGATTCGACCCGCTGGCGGGCGTTTCAAGCCGTCTTCGCCCAGGTTGCCGGTGCTGGCGGATACGGCGAGATCATGGTGCCGCTGCTCGAGGACCTCGATGTCTTCAAGCGGGTCGGCGAGGCCACCGATGTCGTCACCAAGGAGATGTACGACTTCTACGACAAGGGTGATCCGCCCCGGCATATCGCACTGCGTCCCGAGCAGACGGCCAGCGTCTGCAGGGCATTCGTACAGAACCGTCCGCAGACGCCGTGGAAGACGTTCTATGCAGGGCCGAACTTCCGCTACGAGCGCCCCCAGCGTGGCCGCTACCGCCAGTTCGACCAGGTCGGCATCGAGGTACTCGGGGCGGACGACCCGTACCTCGACGCTGAGGTCATCGCCATCGGCTGGCGCTTCTTCGAAGCGCTCGGCCTCCGCCAGGTGACGCTGCTGCTGAACTCGCTCGGCGAGCCGTCGGACCGGGCCGCATATGTCTCTGCGCTGCACGCGTATTTCGAGGCGAACCTCGACGAACTCTCGGACGAGTCGAAACTCACGCTGACCAAGAACCCGTTGCGCGTGCTTGACTCCAAGCGCCGTGAAGACGCTGGGGTCGTGGCCGGCGCGCCGCTGATCGCCGAGTTCTATTCCGCCGATGCGGCTGCGCACTTCACTGCTGTACAAGAGGGCCTCGTGGCCCTCGACATCCCCTTTCGGCTCGAGCCGAAACTCGTGCGCGGCCTCGACTACTACCGCCGGACGACGTTCGAATACCAGGGCGGCACGCTCAACTCCGCACAGAACGCGCTCGGCGGCGGCGGCAGATACGACGGCCTGGTCGAAGCGCTCGGTGGCCCGGAGACCGCCGGTGTCGGCTTCGCCCTCGGCCTCGACCGCACCCTGCTGGCATGTGACGACGAAGGCGTGTTCGACGCACCCGCAGACGCCGCCGACGTGTTCGTCGTCGACACGACCGGCGGCATGCAGGCGCTGATCATCAGCCAGCAACTGCAGCGCGAAGGTCTTCGCGCCGAACGGGCCTACGAGAACCGCAGCATCAAGAGTCAGATGAAGGCGGCCGATCGATCAGGTGCGGCCATCGCCGTGATCATCGGCTCTGACGAACTCGAAGCCGGAACCGCCACCTGCAAGCTGATGGCGGACGGCACTCAATCGGTCGTCGCTCGCGACGATCTCTCAGCAGCAATCAGGAAGCAACTGTCATGACCATGCGAACCCATTACTGCGGTGCACTGCGCACCGAACACATCGGCCAGACGGTCAGCGTCTGCGGATGGGTGGGGAAACGCCGCGAGCACGGCGAACACCTCGCCTTCGTCGACCTCCGCGACCACACCGGCATCGTCCAGGTCGTCGTCGACAATCTCGTCGACGTGCGCGCCGAGTACGTATTGCGCGTGACCGGAGTCGTTCGCGCCAGGCCGGACGGCACGATCAACGACAAGATCGGCACCGGTGACGTCGAAGTCGGCGACTGCACGGTCGAGATCCTCAACAGTGCAGAGCCGCCGCCATTCCCGATCGATGCCCGCGCCGACAACGTTGCAGAGAACACGCGCCTGCAGTTCCGCTACCTCGACCTGCGCCGTGAGCGCATGCAGCGCAACCTGCGCCTGCGTTCGGCTGTCAACTCTGCGATCCGCCGCTCGATGGAGGACCAGGGATTCGCTGAGATCGAGACGCCGATGCTCGTCCCCTCGACGCCGGAGGGTGCCCGCGAATTCCTCGTGCCGTCGCGCAAGGATCCCGGCTCGTTCTACGCGCTGCCGCAGTCGCCGCAGCTGTTCAAACAGCTGTTGATGGTCGCCGGTTGCGACAAGTACTTCCAGATCGCCCGCTGCCTGCGTGACGAGGATCTCCGCGCTGACCGCCAGTACGAGTTCATGCAGCTCGACGCTGAGATGTCGTTCGCCGATCAGGACGACATCCACGAAGCGATCGGCGCAGCCGTCCTCGCCGCCGCGGAGGCAGCAACCGGTGTGCGGCCTGACCCGATCGAGAAGATGACATGGTTCGAGGCGATGGAGCGCTTCGGCGTCGACAAGCCCGACCTGCGATTCGGTATGGAATTGACAGAGCTGACCCACATCTTTGCCGGTACGGAGTTCAAGGCATTCGCAGGGGCAGCGGCGATCAAAGGCATCTGCGTTCCCGGTCGCGCCGAGGAGTTCGGTCGGAACAAGCTCGATCAGCTCACGGATCGGGCGAAGTCGCTCGGGGCCAAGGGACTCGTGTGGATGAAGGTCTCTGCACAGGGAGTCCTCGAAGCTCCGGTCGCCAAGTTCCTCTCAGAACGAGAGCAGACAGATCTCAAGGAGCGTCTCGGAGCCGAGCCGGGAGATCTACTGCTGATCGTCGCCGACTCGTGGACGAACGCCTGCGAAGTCCTCGGACAATTGCGCAACGACCTCGGCCGTCCGCCGGTCCACGAAGGCCCGTACCGCTACGTGTGGATCGTCGATTTCCCACTGTTCGTCGGTGTCGACCCGGTGACGGGCACGCCGCGCCCTGGCCATCACCCATTCACGCAGCCTCATCCGGACGACCTTCAGAAGATGGAGACGGACCCGATGAGCGTGCGCTCGCAGGCCTACGACCTCGTGCTCAACGGATGGGAACTCGGCTCTGGCTCGATCCGGATCCATCAGCCGGAACTGCAGTCGCGGATCTTCGGCCTGCTCGGCATCAGCGAAGAGGAGGCCAACAAGCGCTTCGGGTTCTTCCTCACCCCATTCAAATACGGAGCGCCACCGCACGGTGGTTTCGCCTTCGGCATCGATCGCCTGGTCGCCGTGTTGGCCGGCGAGGAGAACATCCGAGAGGTCATCGCTTTCCCGAAGACGCAGTCGGGCACCGACCCGATGACCAATGCGCCGACGCCTGTCGCCGCAAGTCAACTCTACGACCTCGGCCTACGCGTCCTGCCCCCAGCCACCAAGGACTGAACCTCGGCCTGAAACCTGGACTGAACTGCGCCTGACCGCGAGGTGACCGTGAGGTGACCGTGAGGTGACCGTGAGGTGACCGTGGACTCAGATGGTCAGGCAGGGTTGAGCGGGTCGGGCGTTGTCGGCGGGGCTGAATTGCAGACCGCTGAACAGACGTTGGCGTGGATTTCACGCGTGAGGTCGTGGATCAGCTTGGTGATTGTCGTATTGCCCTGCAATTCCTGCTCCTGGGCGACGAAGTCGTGATCGGCCTTCTGCTGCTGGAACGCCGACTGGCGGTTCTGCCCGATCATCACGAATGTCGACAGGAAGATCGCCTCCAGCGAGACGACGAGCGTCAACGTCGGCCACGGGCTCCTTTCGACGAACAGCATCCACCCGGCAAAGACGACGATATGCAGATATACGAAGCGCATCGATCCAGCGAAGCGTGTGATGCCGTCTGCCATCTTGATCTGCAGGCTTGCTGCGCGTGTGGCGATGTAGTCCCCGACGACGGGATGATGCACGAGTTCGGTGACGGCTGGTTTGTCGATCGTGGATGAAGGAGTTGACATGATTGCGCCCTTTCGAATGCCGCGGTTGTACGCACTGTAGGGAACTGCTGCTGCCTGCTGTGATCTCTCGATATCAGCTCATCTTCAGCTGATGACCTGACGCACAGCAGTTCAACTCCAACGGCGTCTACGTTGTCGGCCTGCTCCGCTGTCGGGTCGTCGCGCTACGGTACGGAGCGATGAGCGAGGACCTGTTTTCGGCGGCAGCCGCTGAGCGACTTCGTCGGCAGGCACCGTTGGCCGCACGGCTGCGCCCACGTTCTCTGGACGAAATCGTCGGGCAGGAGCATCTGGTCGGACCTGGTCGGCCGTTGCGGCGCCTCGTCGAGCAGGACCGCCTCAGCTCGGCGATCTTCTGGGGGCCGCCGGGGACGGGCAAGACGACACTCGCCGAAGTCGTAGCGCTGAGTACCCACCGGGTCTTCGAGCGGTTGTCGGCAGTCAGCGCCGGCGTCAAAGACGTGCGCGAGGTCATCGAGCGCGCCAAGGACCAACTCGGCCAGCATGGACGCGGCACGATCCTGTTTCTCGACGAGATCCACCGTTTCTCGAAATCGCAGCAGGATGCGCTGCTGCCGAGTGTCGAGAACGGCACCATCACGCTCATCGGAGCGACGACGGAGAATCCGTTCTTCGAGGTCAACCCGCCGTTGCGCAGCCGCTCGACGCTGTTCCGGTTGGAGGTCCTCGACCGCGCGGCGATTGTTCAGTTGATCGAGCGTGGCCTCCAAGCGGAAGCGATGACGGCTGCGACGGACGCCATCGACCTGCTCGCCGATCGGGCCGGTGGCGACGGTCGCCAGGTGCTGACGTCGTTGGAAGTCGCCTGCGCCCTGGCCAGCCCGCACGCCGTGACGATCGCCGATGTCGAAGCGGCGCTCGGCACCAGCGCCCTGCGCTACGGACGCGACGACCACTATGACGTCATCAGCGCATTCATCAAGAGCATCCGCGGCAGCGATCCCGATGCCGGCCTCTACTGGCTGGCACGGATGCTCGAAGCAGGGGAGGACGCCCGTTTCATCGCCAGGCGGCTGATTATCCTGGCGAGTGAGGATGTCGGAATGGCTGATCCACAGGCGCTCGTCGTCGCCGTCGCCGCAGCGCAGGCGCTCGAGCATGTCGGGCTCCCCGAGGCGCAGTTGAACCTCGCTCAGGCAGTCGTCCACCTGGCGACGGCACCGAAGAGCAACCGCAGCGCGCTTGGCATCTGGCACGCCAGGGAGGACATCAAGAATGGACTGCTCGGGGAGGTCCCTGCGCACCTTCGTGACAGTCACTATCAGGGAGCAGCCGTTCTCGGCCACGGCGACGGGTACCAGTATCCACACGACGATCCGAGTGGCTGGCTGCCGCAGCAATACGCCCCGAGCGGTGTGTTGCCGCGGCAGTATTACGATCCGTCCGGAAACGGTTTCGAGCGGAGGGTCCGCGAGGTATTGGATCAGCGGCTTGGTTCGACGTCGAACGGCGAACCAGCCACACCGTACGAACCGAACGAACCAGCCAGAACAGCCGTATCCAACGACAGCACGAGGTAGCGAACGATGAAGCACGAATCGACGAATCGACCGAACTGCTCATGACCGCCGGCGACCTGGCGGTCATTCTCGCAGCTGTGTTGTGCTCGATCGGCTTCGCTGCGCTGATCGTCGTGTTGCTGCGCGTGCTCGACATGTTGCGGGCGCTCCGCAGCGAAGTCGCCGAACTGCGTCATGAGACCAGGCCGCTACTCGCCGACCTGCGGGCGTCTGTCGACGACGCCCGCGATGATCTCGACCGCTTCGACCGTGTCCTCGGCTCAGCCGAAGCGATCAGCGGGGCGGTGTCCGGAACGACGCGGGTCGCCAAGGCGGCGTTCAGTACGCCGGTGATCAAGACGATCGCGCTGGCGACGGGCACGCGTCGCGCAGCCCGGCGGATGCGCAACACCCAGCAACAACATCCGACCATCGACAGCGGACGCAAGCCGAAGGAGTTGAAGCGGGCATGATGAAACGAGTCACGTGGTTCGTCGGAGGAGTCGCCGCCGGAGCGGCCGGCGCCGGCTACGCCAAGAAGAAGATCAGGACCCAGGCCGCCAAGCTGGCGCCTGGCAACGTCGCCAAGGGTGCCGTTGCCAAAGTCAGGCAGACCGGCCAGCACGTCGTGTCAGCACTACGCGACGGACGCGAGGCGATGCACGACAAGGAGGACGAATTGCGGGCGATCCTCGACGCCGACGAGCAGCCTGTTGTCGAGCGACGCGGATCGATCGTGCTCGAGAACGTCCGTGAGATCCGTCACCCGCGCGAGCCCCGTCCATCGCATCGAGACCGTCCGGCGCGCCAGCCCCGCATGGACACCTGAGGCCTGGCCGACCGACGGCAACCGGCAAATAACCCCAGGGTGACCACACCCGCTCGACGTAGACTCGTCGGTGCATGTCGACGCCTCCGAGAACCTCTCACGAATTGCGCCTGGCTTTCACCGGCTACTTCTCGTCGCTCGGACACACGCCGGTTGCATCAGCGAGCCTGATTCCCCACGATCCGACCGTGCTGTTCACCGTCGCCGGTATGGTTCCGTTCAAGTCGTACTTCACCGGAGACGAGGCCTCGCCGTACAAACGTGCCGTCACGGTCCAGAAGTGCGCCAGGGCCGGCGGCAAGCACAACGACCTCGACGAGGTCGGACGCACGAAACGCCACCTGGTGTTCTTCGAGATGCTCGGCAACTTCAGTTTCGGCGACTATTTCAAGGCGGACGCCATCCCGTGGTCGTGGGAACTGGTGACGGAGGTCTTCGGGCTCGACGGTGATCGCCTGTGGATCACGGTGCACGAGAGCGACGACGAGGCGGAAGCCATCTGGCACGAGCAGGTCGGCGTGCCGATGGAGCGTATCCAGCGCCTCGGTGACAAGGACAACTTCTGGCAGATGGGCGAGACCGGTCCGTGCGG
>Ga0123338_10005243_pt1 | contig 11132 bp, 9 predicted proteins | sample grotaG_FD_89793 | JGI IMG/M metagenome (GOLD analysis project Ga0123338, IMG submission 89793) | Glacier valley bacterial and archeal communities from Borup Fiord, Nunavut, Canada, to study Microbial Dark Matter (Phase II) -... | ecosystem: Environmental > Aquatic > Freshwater > Ice > Glacier ...
ACGGGCTTGAGCAGGTAGTCCACCGCGTCCAGCTCGAAGCCCTCGTAGGTGTACTCGCGGTAGGCCGTGGTGAAGATGACCCGGGGCGGGTGGCGCAGGCTGCGCAGGAAATCGGTGCCCAGCATCTTGGGCATCTTGATGTCGAGAAAGAGCAGGTCCACCGGCTGCTTTTGCAGGACGCCGAAGGCCTCCAGGGCGTTGCCGCAGCTGGCCACCAGCTCCAGGTCGGCCACCTCGCGCACGTAGGATTCCAGCACTTCCAGCGCCGGCGGCTCGTCATCAACTAGTAAGCACCTTGTTTTCATGTATTATATCAAATATAGAAATACAAAATCAAAAAACTTGATTAAGCTGCTCCAGCAGGTCAGGCCAGGGCCACGGGCGCGAACCGCAGCTGTAGCGCCACCAGAAACGTGTCGGGCTCGGCCACGATTTTCAGTTCGTGCCGGCCGGGGTACAGGCGGCTCAGCCGCTCGCGGAGGGCGCGCAGGCCGGGGCCGTCGGGGGGCGCGGCCCCGGCGGCGGCTTGGCTGTTGATGACTTTGAAGGTGAGCGAGCGGGGCTTGGCCACCAGGTCGATGCTCACCCAGGGGCACTCCTGGGCCGGCCCGGTGCCGTGGCGAAAGGCGTTTTCGAGCAGCGGCAGCAGCAGCAGCGGGGCAATGAGGTGGGGGCCCGGCGCCCCGCTGATGGTGAGCGACACCTCGACGCGGGCGCCGAGCCGCAGCTGCTCCAGGGCCACGTAGTGTTGCAGCAATTCGGCCTCGTCGGCCAGCGGCACGGCGGCCTGCGGGCTTTCGTAAAGCAGGTAGCGCAGCACGGCGGCCAGGTGCAGCACGGCCGCCGGGGCCGCCGGCGATTTTTGGGCCGTGAGGGCCTGCAGGGCGCGCAGGGTGTCGAACAAAAAGGCGGGTTGGAGCTGGGCTTTGAGCAGCTCCAGCTCGGTGCGCAGCTGGCGCTGGCGCAGCGCCTCGCCCAGCCGCTGCTGCTCATACCACTCGTTGAACACCTTGACGGCGGTGGCGACGCCCGCCGCCAGCAGGAGCGTAAAATAGCCGGTGCTTAAGTCCCCCAGCATCGTCGGCCAGTCGAACTTCAGGAAAGCCGGCCGCCCAAACAGCCACGGTCTCCAGAAAGCGCCGTAGCTGAGCCACAGCACGTTGGCCGCCACGGCGCTGGCCAGCAGCCAGCCCACCAGCCCCAGCAGGAATCGCCCCACGCGCTGCCGCCGCAGCAGCACGGGCAGCAGCCCGTAGAGCAGCGGGTAGGTGGCCAGCAGAAACAGCGGCAGCTCGGTCAGCAGGTACCTTTCCCAGAACATTCGCCCGCCCCTAAACGTCGGGCTGAGCAACTGAATCGAGAACAAAAACGCCGATACCCCGGCCCAATACAGCACGTGGCGGACGATGCGGGGGCGGGGCCAGGCGTTCATGAGTGGGCGGGCCGCAGGGCCGAGAACAGCGTTGCTTCGGAACCCACGGCGGCCCCAGCCGTCGGCTCCTCCGTGGGTTCGGGCAGTTGCACGGTCAGCCGCACGGCGTAGGTGCCGGGGCCCGCATCGATGGCGAGGTGGTGCCGGTGCGGGTAGAGCAGCGCCAGGCGCTGGCGCACGTTGCGCTGGCCAATGCCCGCCGCCGTTGCCGCGGCGGGCGCCTCGTCGCTCCGCGTGTTGGTGATGACGCAACTGAACTCGTGGTGCCGCACGGCCAGCACCACGCGGATGCGCGCCGGCCCCAGGTGCTCGGCCGCGCCGTGCTTGAAGGCGTTTTCGACCAGCGGCAGCAGCAGCAGCGGCGCAATGCGGCGGGCGGGCGGCAGGCCGTCGGCCACAAATTCCAGGGTCAGGCGCGGGCCGTAGCGGAGGCGCTCCAGGGCGAGGTAGTTGCGCAGCAGCGTTTCTTCGGCGCGCAGCGTCACCAGCGGGGCGGCGCCCTGCTCCACCACGAACTGTAGCAGGCCCAGCAGCCGGCCCACCATTTCCGGCGCTTGCTCCGACTGCCGCAACGTGAGGGCGTAGAGGTTGTTGAGGCAGTTGAAGAGGAAGTGCGGATGCACTTGGGCCTTGAGCAGCTGCAGCTCGGCGCGGTGGTTTTCCTGGGCCAGTTGGGCGTTGGCCAGTTGCCGCGCCCGCCACTGCCGGTACAGGTGCAGGCAGGCGGCCACCCCGGTCGTGATGCCCACGCCCAGGAAAGGACCCGGCGAAAAGATGTAGTGCGGGTCGGGCGCGAGGGTTTGCACGCCCCGGTACAGCGGCACTATCGTCAGGTAGCGCTGGCCGCAGTACAAGGCCAGGCTCAGCAGGGCCCAGCCCGCCAGCAGCAGGCCGGCGCGCCGGCGCGAACCTCGCTTTAGCGCGGGCAGCACCCCGTAGAGCAGGGCGTAGGTGGCCGGTACCATCGGCACGAGCTGCAGCAGCATGTCGCGCAGGGTGCGCGCCAGGCCCTGGCCCACGTGGATGATGTAAATCAGCATCCACGTCATGAGCAGGGTGCGGCCGAGCCAGAACAGCCCGTGCCGCAGCCACCACCGCTCGTCGATGGCCCGAAGGACCGGGCTGAGCCCCCAAATGCCCGTGTGTGCCTGTGCCATGCCCGTTGCTGGTTAGTATGCCGTGAATGTACCGGTTTGCGGCCTGTTAATGCACTAATCTTCGGCTTTATAGACCAACGGCGCGCCGGCGTCGACCAACGACCAAACCGGTTCCCGGTCGACGCCGCGGCTCCGTATTGCGCCCCGCCCCCGGCGCCGGGCGACTAAGCAAGCGAAAGGCTTCGCAAAAGAACATCTTGGGGTACCTCCACCGCCCGCCGGATTGCCCCGGCCCCCGGCCTTGAGAGCCCGTCACCTCAATCTTTTCACCCTCACCTCTTTTTTTAAACGCCATGAAAACATCCTTTTCTTCCGCTCTGCTTCTCGGCGCCCTGCTTACACTGGGCGCCTGCAGCAAAGACAAATCGCACTCCGACGACCCCAAGCCCGCCACCAAAACCGAGCTGCTAACCGCCAAAGACTGGATGATAGTCTCCGCCAGTGTTACGCCCGCCTACAGTGCTATCCCTGTCTACGCGGGCGGCATCCCTACCACCGATTGGTTTAACGTGCTGAAGCCTTGTGAGAAAGATAACGTGGGCCGCTTCGAGGACTCCGGCGTCTACATTCAGGATGAGGGGCCCATCAAGTGTGCCCCACTGACGCCCCAGGTCAACCGGGGCACCTGGCGCTTCAGCACTGACGAAACCCAGTTGATTACGGACATCTCTGGCACCCACAACATCTATACCCTGGTGGAGCTGGCCAAGCAACTTAAGCTGAGCTACGGGTTCAACTCAGGCGGGACCACATACACGGTCGTGTACGTATTGGCGCCCTTCTAATTCCGGCTGGGGCCGACTGCCCGCTACCCGCCAGGTTGCCCGGACTAAACGGGCCCAGGTGTACCCCTCGTTTTTCACCTGTTTCACCGCTCATTTTTTCTCAAGTCATGAAAAACTCCCTGCTTTCCCGTCTGAGTTTCTTGCTCATCCTGCTGGCCTTGTCCATTGCCCACGCCCACGCCCAACTGGCCCCGGCTGCGGGCGTGCCTGCCGCCCAGCCCGGCTATTGGAACGTCGAAACCAACCTCACCACCCGCGACTACACCATCGTGCGTTTCTTCGACGGGCAGGACCAGCTGGTGTCCGAAGAGCGGCTCGACAACGTCAGCCTCGACCTGACCCGCCGCACCCACGCCTGCCGCCGCGCCAAGCGCCAGCTCAACCAGGCCCTGCTCCAGGTACTGCGCGCCCCCGCCGCCGCCGCCCAAACCACCGCCGCCTTGGCCCAGGAGCTGGGCCGCCCCCAGCCCCCGAAACAAGGGTATGCCGCCCAGTAACCTCCCTAATTTCTTTTTTTTAACCCACACCAAACCTCTCTGTTATGAAAACGTCCTTGTTGTCCGTCGCCGCCCGTTGGAGCCAGCCGCGCGCCATCCTGCTGCTGAGTGTGCTGCTTGGCTTGTGCGCCGCCCCCGTGGCCCAGGCGCAGGAAACTTCCCGGTGGGCCGGGGTAGAAAAGACCGGCGAGCTGAGCTACCGCGTCTGGGCCTGCAACCCCGCCGCCCAGCACGGCCAGGTGCAGCTGGTCGATGCCAGCCAGCGCGTTCTGTACGAACAGTTCAGCTCGGCCGTCAATTTTGGCAACAAGCTCAACCTGCGCGAGCTGCCCGACGGCGCCTACACCTTCGTGGTGGTGATTGGCCACGACGTTCACCGCTTTGGCCTGCAACTGAGCAGTACCCGCCAGCGCCTGGCCGCCCTCGGCGACGACCAGCTGCCGGGGGCCCGCCCCCGCCCAGCCAGCGTGGCCGCCCTCACCGCCGGGCCCGCGCATTGACCCGCCGGCCGCCGGCGCCCGTGCCGCGCGGCGGTTGCTGGTTGATTGGCCACTAACTGAAAAAACCCGGCTGCCACTTGCGGTGCCGGGGCTTTTTCGTGTTCGAGGGTGGGGCGCTGGCGCCGCTACGGTTGGCCGGTCGGGCGCCGGGCCAGCTCGGCGGCCAGGGCAGCGGCCTGCTGGCGCAGCTCCGGCACGGCCGTCGATTCAAAGTAGGCCGGCCGGCGGCTGGAGCCCAGGGTGAATAAGGTGGCGGACACCCGGCCGTCGGCCCCGCGCAGGGCGCCGTGCGCATCGGTGAGCAGGCCCAGGTTGAGCGCGTCGGCCGCGAGGTGGCCGGCGTCGCGCAGGCTCATCACCAGCGGGTCGGCAATGCGGGCGTAGTCGAGCAGGGGACCGGTGCAGCACACCACGTGCCGGGCCTCGTGCCAGCAGTCCGTGCTGCCGTGGGGCCGCACGCGCACGCGCAGGGCGTCGCCATCGGGCAGGATTTCGCGCACGGTGCCCGCGTGCAGCCGCACCAGGCCGGCGGCGGTGAGGGCGGCCACGGCTTCGGCGTTTTCGGGGGGGCTGCGGTGGCGCGTCACGGCCCAGAGCCCGGCTAGGTGGCGCAGAAAACGGCGCTGCTCGGCCAGCGGCCACGCCGCCCAGATGCGCCCCAGGTCCGGCCGCAGCGAATCGAGCACGGCCCGCCAGTTGGTGCCGTGGGCGGCCGCGGCCCGCAGGTGCTGCCGAAACACCGCCAACACCCCCGCCACGGTGGTTTTATCGGCCAGCTCGGGGTAAAAGCTGGGGTACGGCGGCAGCACGGGGCTGTGCGCGGCGGGCCAGCGGCCGTGGCGGGCCACCACGGTCACGGGGGCGCGGTGGCCGTCCTGGCGCAGGGCCAGGAGCACGTCGACGGCGGTGAGGCCCGAGCCGATGAGTAGCACGGCCTCGTCGGGGCCGATGCGGCGCAGGTTGCCGGCGGCCCAGGGGTCGGCGTGGTAGCCGGGGTGGTGCAGGTAGCGGTGGTCGGGGCCGGCCGGGGGCGGAGGCGGGAAGTTGCCCAGGGCCAGCACCACGTAGTCGCTGAGCAGGGTGCGGCCGTCGGCCAGTTGCACGGCGCGGCGGCCGTCGGGCCGGAGCCGGGCTACTTCGGCGGTGGTGCGGTGCCACATCAGGTGGCCGGGGGCGCCGGCGGCCAGCGCGGCGGTCAGCTCCTCGTTCAAGTAGCGGCCGTAGGTGGCCCGGGGCGCAAATTCGGGCGGGCCGCCGGCGCTTTCGGGCTGCCGGGCCAGCCAGTCGGCAAAGTGGCCGGGCGCGTCGGGGTAGAGGCTGAGGGCGGCGGGGCGCACGTTGAGCAGGTATTCGGGCCGGCGCGCGGTGTAGGCCAGGCCCGGGCCCGGCGTCTCCCGCGGCTCCACGAGGTGGATTTCAGCCCCGGCCAGGGCCGCTTGCCGCCGCAGCTGCAGCACCAGCGCCGTGCCCGCGAAGCCGCCGCCCACAACGGTGATGACGGGACGGGACGGATGGTTCACAGCGAAAAAAAAGGAAATAAGGGCAATACGGCCACTAAAACGCAACGGCGCATCGGCGGCGGTGGGCGGCATAGAACCGGCCGCTGCCCGGATGGTTCGGCGCCGCGCTAGTCTGCGCAAGCTACCGGTTTCGGCTCACAAATACTGCCCCGGCTGCAGGTACTGCCGCACGTAATCGGCAATGCCGTCCTCCAGCCGCGTGAAGGGCCGGGCGTAGCCGATGCGCTGGAGCTTGCCCATGTCGGCCTCGGTGAAGTACTGGTACTTGTCGCGAATGTCCTCCGGCGTGTCCTTGAAGCGGATATCGGCGGTGCGGCCCAGGGCCTGAAACGTGTGCAGGGCCAGGTCGAGGAAGGTGCGGGCCTGGCCGCTGCCCAGGTTGTAGATGCCCGAATCTTGGCGGTGCTGCAGCAGGAAGAAGCACACCTCCACCACGTCCTTCACGTACACGAAGTCGCGCATCTGCCCGCCGTCGGGGTAGTCCGGGTGGTGCGACTTAAACAGCGTCATCGAGCCCGTTTGCTGAATCTGCTGAAAAGCGTGGAATATCACCGAGGCCATGCGGCCCTTGTGGTACTCGTTGGGGCCGTACACGTTGAAAAACTTCAGCCCGGCCCAGAAATAGGGCTTTTCCGCCTGCGCCAGGGCCCAGTTGTCGAAGTCGTTTTTGGAGTCGCCGTAAGGGTTGAGGGGGCGGTAGAGGGGGAACAGCGCCTCGTCGGTGTCGGTGTAGCCCAGGGTGCCGTCGCCGTAGGTGGCGGCCGAGGAAGCGTACACCAGCGGCAACTGGTACTTCACGCAGGCCTGCCACAACTGCTTGGAGTAGTTCAGGTTGAGCAGGTCGAACACGGCCGGGTCCATCTCGGCGGTGTCGGTGCGGGCGCCGAGATGAAACACGAACTCCACCAGCTCGTGGTTCGCGTCGAGCCAGTCGAAAAACGTCTCGCGGTCCACGTACTCGCGCAGCTTTTTGCCCTGGATGTTGGGCAGCTTTTTTTCGACCGAGAAATTGTCCACCACAACGACGTCGTTGAAATTGGCGGCGTTGAGGCGGGAAACTAGGCAGCTGGCAATGAAGCCGGCCGCGCCGGTGACGACTATCATAAGGGGCGGGGTTGAACGGGCGCAAAGGTAAACCGGCGCGCCGCGTCAGGGGTTGTGGCGCGGTCGCTGCCGTCGCCGGCCGGCATACGGAGTAGCCAGTGCGCGCAATGATATACCGCATACTATGAGTATATTGGCTAGCCATTCCTCCTTAACTCAATGCCCGCCGCCATGAACAATTCGCTCTTTTCCGGCCCGCGCCGCCCGCGCGCCGTGGCCCTGTTGCTGCTGTTGTGGTGGTGGCTGCCCGGCGGGGCGCTCGTCCGGGCCCAGGCCCCGGCGTTCGACCGGGCCGCCGTGTGCGGGCAGCCGGCCAGCGGCAGCCTTTACGTGCCGTACCGGCTGGCCGTGGACGCGGCCGGCAACGCCTACGTGGGGGGCTACTTCCGCGGCACCGTCGTGTTCGGGGCCACGATTCTCACCAGCGCGCCCGGTACCAACGGGCGGCCCGGCAACGACTGGTTCGTGGCCAAGCTCGACCCGCTCGGGGCCGTGGCCTGGGCCGTGCGGGCCGGCGGGCCGGGCGACGACCAGGGGCGGGACCTGTGCCTGGACGGGCAGGGCCACGTGTATGCGACGGGCACGGCGCAGGGCCAGGCGGCCTTCGGGGCGCTCAACCTGGGCAACAACCCCGGCGGCGGGCCGCGCATCGTGGTGGCCCGGCTCGACGCGGCCACCGGGGCCTGGCAGTGGCTGGCCCAGGGCGGCGGAGAGGACAACAACCAGGCCCACGCGGTGGCGGCCGACGGGGCAGGCCACGTGTTCGTGGCCGGCGCGCTGGGCCAACAAGGGCTCTTCCCTGATTTTGGGTCGCTGACCGGGCCGTCGGTCGTCAGCGGCGAGGCCACCTACGTGGCCCGGCTCGACGCGGCCACCGGCACCTGGCAATGGGTGTCGTTCGGCCTTGCCCCGGGGGGGGTTACCTCGGGCAGTGTCACCGCCCGGACGCTGGCCCTCGACGGGGCCGGGGGCGTGTACGTGGGGGGCAACTGCGCCAGCACCGCCCCGGTGCAGTTCGGCCCGCTCGTGCTGGCAATGCCCCCGGTGCAGGGGCAGCGCCAGGGCGTGTTTGCCGCCAAGCTCGACGGGGCCACCGGCGCCTGGCAGTGGGCCAGCTGGGGCGGCGGCTACGGGCCGAACGGGGTTGACCTGCTGCAAAGCCTGGCCGCCGACGGGGCGGGCCACGTGGTGGCAGCGGGCTATTTCCTCAGCGCCGCGCCCCCCTTCGGGGCCACCACGTTGATTAACCGCAGCGGGCGCGACCAGTATGGCTTCCAGGTAAGCGACGGCTTCGTGGCCGGCCTGGACGCGGCCACTGGGGCGTGGCGCTGGGCCGTGCCCGTCAGCGGGCCGGGTAGCGAAGGGTGCGGGGGTGTGGTGCTCGACGGCACGGGCGAGGCCTACGTGGCCGGGGCCTTTGCCGGCCCCACCACGTTTGGGGCGCAAACCTTCACGGCGGCATCTGGCTACGACGCCTTCTCGGCGCGGTTGAGCGCCGCCACCGGGGCCTGGCGGTGGGTGGCCGTGGCGGGGGGGCGGGGCTTTAAGTTCGCGTCGTCCCAGGCGCTGGCGGGTAATCAGCTCTACGTGATGGGCGCGTTCACGGGGGCGGTGGCCGACTTCGGCCCCGTAACCCTGGCGGGCAGCCCGGCCGACAACTTCGGTTTCGTGGCCCGGCTGGCCAACGCCACGGCCCCGCTGGCCGGCCGCGCCCCGCGCGGGGCCGGGCCGGGGCTGGCCGTGTGGCCCAGCCCGGCCCAGGGCGGGGCCTGGGTGAGCGGGCCGGCCCCCGGCACGCCCGTGCAGGTGCTCGACGCGCTGGGCCGGGCCGTGGCCGTGAGCGCCATGCCGGCGGGGGGCGGCCCGCTGGCCCTGCCGCTGGCCCTGCCCGCCGGCTGCTACCTGGTCCGCGCCGGCCCGCGCACCGCCCGCCTGCTCGTCGACTAATTCCTTTCACCACTGCCACCGTTGGGATTCCGGTGATTGGAGCCCTCGCTGATTGCCCATTTTCAGTAGCCCACTATGAAAAAATACGTTACCATTCTCCTGCTTGGGGTAAGCTGTATCGGCGACCTACAGGCGCAGTCCGCAGCGGGAAATCTGTTGGCCAGGCCTGCCGCGGCCTCCTCCCAACCCGGCGGCGCCGACGGCACTCTCGGGGTTGAACCGGGTTCGACCGGACCAATAACGCCGGGGCCGGCCCAGCTCGGGGCCTGGTCGGCTCCCATGCCCTGGGGTATCGGCAGCGGCGAAATTGCCATCCACGCCCACCTGCTGCCTACCGGCCAGGTACTCAGTTGGGGCTATGAGGTGTACCTGTGGAACCCGGCCACCAATGGCTTCACGCAACTGACCGCGAGGCCGGGCTGCAATGTCTTTTGCAGCGGGCACTCATTTCTTCGGGATGGCCGCCTGCTGGTGGCCGGCGGCCATGATACTCCCCGGTGTGGAGGCCCACTGGGTCCAGAAAAAATTATGGGAATGCGCAATGGGAATATTTTCGACCCGGTAAGTAGCTCCTGGCAGGCAACAATGCGGATGTCCCTGGGCCGCTGGTATCCCACCAACACCTCTTTGCTCGATGGCAAGGTGCTGGTGACGGCCGGTATCGCGGACGAGTGCGCCAACCTGATGAACGACACCCTTGCCGTGTGGCAAAACGGTACCTGGCACCGCCTCAGCGGGGCCGTCCGCTCCCTGCCCCTGTACCCGATGATGTTCGCCGCCCCCAACGGGCGCGTGTTCTGTGCCGGCCCCAACGTGGACACCGGCTACCTGGACCCCACCGGCACCGGGGCCTGGACGGCTACCGGCAACACCGCGCTGGGCAACAGCCTGGGGGGCACTCCCGGCCCCGGAATGCAGAACGGCCGCCGCATCGCCGGCACGGCCGTAATGTACCAGCCGGGCCGGCTGCTGCTGCTGGGCGGTGGCGGCGGCTACGGCGCCCTCAACCCCGACGGCAGCCGGGCTCTGGGCGTGACCAACACCACCGAGCTGATTGAGCTGACGGCCACCGGCGCCACGTTCCGGGCCGGCCCGCCCATGCAGTACCCGCGCTATCACGTCAACAGCACCCTGCTGCCCGACGGCTCGGTGCTGGTGACCGGGGGCACGACCAGCATCAGCTCGGTATCGGATGCCGACGCCGTTCTGCCCGCCGAACGCTGGCTGCCGCCCACGGCCGCCTACCCCGACGGCCGCTGGGTGGCGGCGGCGGCCATGCAGGTGCCCCGTCTCTACCACTCCACGGCCCTGCTGCTGCCCGACGGGCGGGTGCTCTCGGCCGGCGGCGGCAGCGGCGGGGGCTACGCCGACCACCGCGACGCCGAGCTGTACAGCCCGCCCTATTTGTTTGGCGGCCCCCGACCCGTGCTCACGGGGGCGCCGGCGGCCGTGAGCTACGGGAAGCTCTTCGCCGTGCAAACGCCCGGCGGCACCGACATTGCCCGCGTCACGCTGGTGCGGCTCTCCTCGGTCACGCACTCCTTCAACATGAACCAGCGCTTCCTGGAGCTGGGCTTTGCCAGCTCCGGTGCGGGCACGCTCACCGTCACGGCCCCGTCCAATGCCGACTGCCCGCCGGGCCAGTACCTGCTGTTTGTGCTCGATGGCCAGGGCATCCCCTCCATCGGCCAGGTGCTTTCCGTTGATGTCAACACCTGCCCGCCGGCCGTCAGCTTTGCCGAAACCAACCTGAACTTGCTTCGGTGCCAGGCCACGGTGCGCCTCACGGCCAGCGGCACCAACCTGGGGAATAAGTACCGCTGGTTCCTGAACGGTGCCTTGCAGTCGGTGCCCGCCGGTCAGTTGTTCGTCGATATTGTGTTGGATGTCAACGCCCCCGCCGCAAGCTACGAGCTGGAGGTGAGCCCGCCCTGCGGCGGCACGGCCATTCGGCTGGGGGTCATCGTCACGCGCACCTTTCCGACCTGTGATACCCGCTAGGGTTGGCTGCGGGCAATGTTTTTGGAGCAGGGGTGCAAATGCTGGCGCTAGCATAAAAGCCGGGGTGACAACCGGGCCGTGCCCGGCCGCCCCCGTGGCCGGCCGGCCTACCTTTGCCCCATGCGTTTCCTGCCGTTGCTCTTGCCCGTGGCCCTGCTACTGGGTTGCCAATCCAAACCCCAACCGGCC
>Ga0123338_10005245_pt1 | contig 11130 bp, 9 predicted proteins | sample grotaG_FD_89793 | JGI IMG/M metagenome (GOLD analysis project Ga0123338, IMG submission 89793) | Glacier valley bacterial and archeal communities from Borup Fiord, Nunavut, Canada, to study Microbial Dark Matter (Phase II) -... | ecosystem: Environmental > Aquatic > Freshwater > Ice > Glacier ...
ACATTTTCTTGCTCCCTAAATAGCTATGTTCTTAGGGTGGGAAGGGAGTAGCTAATGGCATTTCTAGAAGTCAGATTACTTTTAGTAATGTCGCGGTTGACGGTACGGCTGGGCTTAATGATACGGCGATTCTATTCGGTGGTCAGGTTCTTGGGGTGGTGATTGATACCAATAGTGCTGATGTGTTCAGTAGGTTCTTTAATGTTGGGACTTCTCCTAGTGTTTTAAGCATCGGCTAATTCAAATCTCATCATCAAATCATTCTCCCAGACAAGCAGAGCTTAGAGATCCACTGCTGAATCAAGCGGCTCAACTCGGACAATCTGGGAGATGGTCTAAAACCACAGCTTTAGGTCGGTTGGTTTTGCAAAATTCTCCCGATTCGACCCTGACGTGGTATTCGATCGAACTAGTAGCAATGCAAAAAGTACAGCCAAAAGAAATGATCGTCGATCCAAGTAACATCGATTTCCCAACGGCTTCCGCTTTAAAAGATGACTACGATCGTTACCTTTCGATTGGTATCGATGATTTCGTTAGCAAGCCGATTGTCCTAAGCGAACTAAATAGAGCGTTACTTCAAGTCGCTCGAAAACTATAGAATTAGGTATCGAAATAGAATTCTCTACTTTTTTGTTACGAATCTCCTCAATCTTTTAATTTATCGAGATTTTTGAAGTATTCGGCTTACAATACTTCGGCAGATTAGCAAAAGATAGAATGGCAATTTTTACCGTAACGAATACAGGTGACAATGGTGGAGTGAATCCTGGGGCAAATGCAGGAACAGGTACATTGCGCCAAGCGATTATCGATGCCAATGCCGCCGCCGGCGCAGACACGATTAATTTTAATATTCCTGGAGCTGGAGTACAAACGATTAATTTGAACGCGGTTTTGCCATCCATTACCAGTCAGATCAACATCGATGGTTTCTCTCAACCCGGTGCTACAGCTAATACACTTACCTCTGGAAGTAATGCTAATCTCCTGATCGAACTTAATGGTGCTGGGGCAGGAAACTCGGCTGGAATTGTTCTAATTTCAGGCTCTAGCAACAGCACAATTAAAGGACTAGTCATTGATAGATTTAACCGTCAGGGAATCTTAATTAATTTTGCCGCATCAGCTACTAATGTTCGGATTCAGGGCAACTACATTGGTACCGATCCAACGGGAACAATTGCTAAGCCTAACGCCTTTAACGGTGTACAAATTGGTGATGGCAACTCTAATAACTTCATCGGCTCAGATGGGAATGGCGTAAATGACCTAGCCGAGCGAAACCTCATTTCTGGCAATACTCAATACGGAATCATTCTAGAAGGAACGGGTACGACTGGGAATGTCGTGGCGGGTAATGAGATTGGCACAGATGCCTCAGGAACGGCTGCGATCCCCAATGGGCTCGATGGCATACTGATCTATCGAGCCGCACAAAGCAATCTCATTGGTGGTAGTAATAGCAGCGATCGAAACATCATCTCTAGCAATAATAGATTTGGGGTATATGTACTTGGTGCTGGTACTTCAAACAATCAAATTCAGGGCAATTACATCGGATTGAATGCCAATGGATCTGGAAACTTAGGCAATATTGGTGCGGGTATTCGTTTGGAGCAAGCTACTAACAACACCGTGCGCGGCAATGCGATCTCCAACAACGATCGACAGGGCAATACTGTTACTGCCACAAACGCTAATATTTTAATCTTCAATTTTGGAACGAATAACAATACGATCGCGGGCAACTTGATCGGCACTAATGCTAGTGGAACGGCTCTTCCTACGGATGGCGGCGTGCGCGGTATCCAAATTAATAACGGGCCTCAAGGTAACATCATTGGTGGTACGACTGCCGCCGATCGCAACATTGTTTCCGACCAACGCCACGTCGGTATCGAGTTTGTCGGAAATATCAGCAACAACAAAGCGATTGGTAACTACATCGGTACGGATATTACTGGAGAAGTCTCGATCGGTAATGGCTTTAGCGGTGTCGGTTACTTTCTTGTGACCAATCCAAACCCATTTGGTGGTGGCGCAGTTGGCGAGGGCAACCTGATTTCGGGTAACAAAGCTGAAGGTGTCTATTTTATTGGCAGCAGCAATCAGAGCGTTCAGGGCAATCGGATTGGGATAAGCGCTAGCGGCAACCCACTGGGCAATCAAACGAATGGAATTCGTTTGTTTTCAAATGCCAATAACAACAACACAATTGGCAGCAACAATGATGGCATCAACGATGCAGCCGAAGCTAACACGATCGCTTACAACGTTCAGGATGGGATCGCGATCGAATCTGGTACGGGCGATCGAATCTCTCGCAACAGCATCTTTAACAACGGTCAGCTCGGCATCGATCTCGGCAACAATGGCGTTACCCCAAACGATCTGCTCGATCCAGATACTGGTGCTAACAACCTCCAAAACTTTCCCGTTTTGGCTCTCGGCACAAATGCCGTAGGAAGTTTGAATAGCACCGCTAATACTACTTTCCGACTCGAATTTTTTAGCAACTCGACTCCCGATCCTAGCAACAATGGTGAAGGGCAAACCTATCTCGGCTCCCAAAATGTCACGACTGATGCCAGCGGTAATGGGAGCTTCAGTTTCAATTTTGGTACGGTTGTGAATGTTGCAGCTACGGCAACAGACCCATCTGGAAATACTTCCGAATTCTCCAACGTAGCAGCAGGAATTACGGTTACGCCTACCAGTGGATTAGTCACAACCGAGTCAGGCGGTACAGCAAACTTCACGGTCAAGCTCAACTCTCAACCCACGGCAAATGTCACTTTAGGATTGAGCAGTTCCAATACTGCTGAAGGCGTAATCTCAACCCCATCTCTCACTTTCACTCCTGCTAATTTCAATACGCCTCAAACTGTGACGATTACAGGAATAGATGATCTAGTTGTTGATGGCAATATCGCCTACTCGATTATCACCGCCGCCGCTACGAGTACAGACCTTAACTACAACGGACTCGATCCCTCTGATGTCTCGGTCACAAATAACGATAACGATACCACTCCGATCGGCGACCCTGTGACTACGATTCCTTCTGGAAATGGGAAACTTATCCTTGGCAACAATCTCGATAATACGATCATTGGCTCTAGTTCCAATGACACGATTTATGGAGATGCGGGTGTCGATCGAATCTTTGGTCAAGATGGCAATGACTACATTGATGGTGGTATTGGCAATGACAGTTTATCGGGTGGCGCGGGTAACGATACTCTGATTGGTGGGGCTGGGAATGACAGCATTCGCGGTGATGTAGGTGCCGATCTTCTAATTGGTGGTGCAGATAGCGATATTTTCGTCTACAGTTCTCCGAGTGAAGGAGGCGATACGATTACTGCTTTTGCTAGTGGCTTGGATTCGATTCGCGTCAGTCAGGGTGGCTTTGGTGGTGGCTTATTACCAGGCGTTCTACTGCCGAGTCAATTCGGTTTGGGAGCAGCAGCAACGACATCGGCTCAGAGATTGATTTACGACACTGCGACTGGGATTTTGCGCTTTGATGTCGATGGTAGTGGAGCAGGTGCGAGTTCGATTCTGGCTACTCTCACTGGCAGTCCTGCACTCTTAAGTTCCAATATCTCGGTGTTTTAGTGGGATTTGAGATGGATTTTGGGTTCGATCGATGGCTAACAGAAAACTAATCGATCGATCGAATCCCAAACTGGTCGATCGATGTACAAATTTTTTCTCAGCACTAGAGGCAGTTGGTTTATCTTTTGGCTCTTGAGACATGGTGCTTTAGGTCGATCGAATTTCATATTCTGCCATGATATTTCAGGCAAGCAAAACAAAACTCTAAACATCAACAATATTTTCCAACTCATCAGCAATTAACCCTTGCAAATCATCATCACAGTGAGACTGCAAATGAATCACCGAAGCATTTAGCTCAGCAAGTACATCTACTTTTTGGCGATCGCTCAGGTTTGGCAACTGAAGCTGATGTAAAAGCATTAAGACCTTTTGGCATTCAGCCCCTAACTCAGCAACCAAAGTACTAAGTGTTGGACTATCGATCGATACTGGTCTGTAGGCAGCAACTAGACTGTTTATAAGTAAATCAGTAACTTGCATATTTATCTCCTTAATCTCTTTTGAGCTTTCTCAATACCAATTTCAAAGGCGTGAATCTCTTTCTGCCAATGGCGAATTAGTCCTAAATCGGGATAGTCTTTCAGTAGCTCATTATCGATTTTCTGCTGATGCTCAAAAATCCTCTGTTGTAGTGAATTAATTGATTTTTCTTTCCCATTATTTAGATAGATTGACTCTTTAAAATTTTAACTCGATCGCCGTCTCATAGTTTTTCTAATCTGGATTTTACGATTCTGGTTCTTGAGGCATGGTGCTTTAGGTCGATCGAATTTCACGCATTATAAACCGATAACTTTAATCCTCCCAAATTGTATAGGTTTGCTCAAATACTTCAGACCAACTCAATGCCTTAAGTTCTACTCTCTTGCTCATCTCATCTCGCGCATCTTGCTTGGCATCAGCAAAACACTTATCCCAAATCGAGAGTAAAAAATCTTGATTTAGACTTGGCATCTCTTCTTGGCTATTGGCAATTTCGCGCCGCGCCGACCGAATCGAAATCACCCAACTTGCACTTCGTTTCTCAGGTTGACAATTCCATTTAATAATATGCAACATCAAGCGCGTTAACTGACTGCTCACCGCCCTCTTTTCCGATCGTCCCATCGCCTCAACCAGACTCTCTAAAACTGCATTCACCTCATCCACCTTGCCATCTTGTAAGAGATCCTTCGCTTTAACCGCAGCCAAATAAGGCGATTGAAATACTAGTTCATCCCATAATGATTGAGTTGCCATAGTTACTTACCACTCTTTTGATATAGACTGCCATTGACACATATCACAATAAAAGTATTTTATATTAGCCTCTTGAGTCGTGGGGCTTGGGTCGATCTCCTCTCATGTACCTATTACCAAATTTCCGCAAGGCTCAAAACAAAATCAGGCAAGACCTCTTCTCCAAAGAGAGAACAAGGATTTTGCAAAACTTCTTTAAGCTTACCAATGCGATAAACTTCCACTTCACGATCTTTGCGATTAATTAGCCAGCCAAGTCTTGTTCCATTATCTTGATATTCCTGCATCTTGGCTTGCGTAACCTTCAAGTTATCACTAGGCGACATTAACTCAATCACAAAATCTGGACATATTGGAGCAAATTTTGCTTGTTGTTCGGTTGTTAGAGATTCCCAACGCTCTTTCAAAATCCATGAAGCATCAGGCGATCGATCACTCCCGTTGGGGAGTTTAAAGCCCGTTGACGATCCAAAAGTAAAGCCTAACTTAGTTTTACGATTCCAAATCCCTAGATCAACTGTAATGCTGGCACTACGCATTCCTGTTTCGCTACCTTCTGGAGCCATAATTGTGATGTCTCCTTGAGCATTGCGCTCAATTCTGAGGTCGCTATTTTTACGGCAAAATTGATAAAACTGTTCATCAGTAAGATCGATTACGGACTCTAGGCTGATCGTTAAAGCATCCATATTTTTTAGTAAGGTTTTGAGCTTATATTCCAACTTTATCACAAGCCCTAAGTCATGGTGAATTTTGAGATCGTATTTCACACATTACAAACCGACAAAATAAATTGGTATGATCTTACTCATCCGAATGGGATGTACCTGATTCGGTGCGCTGGACTGTACCGATAAATGCATCTTCTAAAGAAAAAGGCACAGGACGATCGGAATACACGTGGATATCGCGATCTTGAAGGTGCGATCGCAATTCTGGGAGTTCGGTTTCAGGTCGATCGAGCACAATGTGAAGTCGATCGCCAAAAATGGAAACGCGCCACGGTTCTAAATAAGTTTTGAGTAAATTTGCGGCTTGTTGGTTTCGATCGACGCGAAGTTCAATCAACTGTCCTGGTTGGGCGGCTTTGACCTCACTCGGAGAACCTTCCAACACCACCTCTCCCGCCACCATAAATCCCATACGATTACACTGTTCGGCTTCTTCGAGGTAATGCGTAGTCACCAGAATCGCCGTGCCCTGGCGTGCGAAGTCGTTAATCGTCCGCCAAAACTGTCGCCTTGCTAGTGGATCGACCCCCGATGTCGGCTCATCCAAAAACAGAATTTCTGGCTCATGCATCACCGAAGCCCCAAACGAAACCCTCTGTTTCCAACCTCCTGGCAGTTTTCCAGTCAACATCTGCTCTCTTCCATCTAAACCGCATGTCTCTAATACCCATCTGATCTTTTGCTGCCTTAGATGTTGCGGCACTTCGTAAATGCCACAGTAAAATTCGAGGTTTTGCAGAATTGTGAGGTCATCATAGAGTGTGAATTTTTGACTCATATAGCCGATCCGCTTACGCAAAGAACTACTACGAAGATTTTGGCTCTGTCCTGACAGCATCATGTCGCCCTTAGTTGGTTCCAATAAGCCGCAGAGCATTTTGATTGTTGTCGTCTTTCCTGCTCCATTTGCCCCCAGTAGCCCATAAATTTCACCATAGCGAATCTCTAAGTTCACATCTTTCACAGCATGAAACTTGCCAAACACTTTTTGGAGATTGCGCGCCCCGATTGCGATCTGAGAGCCTTGAGTTTTGGGATTTTGGGGTTTGGAACGAGGGAAGGGAATGAACAGAGGATCGGAACCTTGCTGCCGTAGCCGAGTCACAAATACGTTTTCCAATGTAGCATCGCTAGATTGAATGCTATCGATCGAAATATCACTTTCCCGAAAAGCCTGACGCACTGCGACTTCATCCTTAACTACATCTGCTACTAAGACATCGATTCGATCTCCAAAGGTTTGGACATCCGCAATAGTCGATCGACCTTGGGCAGTTTCTAATAGCACCTGCTCTGCTATAGCGATTGGGATAGCCCGAACTTCTAATCTTTGTAATCCCAAATTGTTACGTAACTGCGGTAAAGTGCCGATTTCGTTGATTTGCCCCTCATACATCAAGGCAATGCGGTTACAACGTTCTGCCTCATCCAAATACGGGGTTGCTACCACAATCGTCATCCCTTCATCCGCTAAAGCTGCTAACACATCCCAAAACTCACGGCGTGAGACAGGATCGACACCTGTAGTTGGCTCATCTAATAGCAAAAGCTGGGGTTGTGAAATCAGAGAGCAGCAAAGGGCAAGCTTTTGTTTCATCCCACCCGATAGTTGTCCTGCTAATCGATCGCCAATCCGTTCCAATCCCATCAGACTCAGATATTTGTTGCGTCTAGACTCAAAATCGGTTGCGGATATTTGCCGTAATCCTGCGCTGTAGTTCAGGTTCTCATCCACACTCAGATCTAAATAGAGCGAAAATTGCTGGGTGAGATAGCCAATATTCAGTCTTGCTAAACGTGGCGGTTGTCCTAATACCCATACTTCGCCTGAGGTTGCTTCCATCACACCACCGAGGATGTGAAAGGTTGTAGTCTTTCCCGCGCCATCTGGCCCAATTAAGCCAAAAATCTCTCCTTGCTCCACATCAAGGTTAATGCCCTTGACTGCGGCGAAATTGCCATATTGTTTACCTAAATCTCGCACTGAGATTACAGAATCGCTGTTTGAGCTATCGATCAAATTCTGAACAGCAGACTCTGGTGAATCGGTTACCATAATTGACTCCTATGGGGGGGTGAATCTGAATTATATTTTGTCTTATCTTCTCTCTTACTGGGTTTAAAGAAGATTGCCAGCGCAAAGTTAAGTTGGATGAGAATCATGATTAGAACACTCAAGTAAGTGTTGATAAAGCAAAATAATGCTCCAATCGTATATAAGGTATGAGATACGATCAGTCTTTGCTTAATTGCCTTGTTAACGATCTTCTTCTCGTCATCTGCTATCCCAAGATAATTATGGCGATGAACGTAACGCCATTGGATAAAGAGCATCATGCCAAGCGCGATAATATTCAGCCAATATAGTCCAATCGCAAATTTAAAGTTAATGTATTCACTCAAAAAAGCAGTTGTGAATGGAAGTAAAGTGACAAACATCAAAAAGAACAAAGAAATCCAGTTGAGATGACGATCGCTTTTATTAATGTAATGAAATTGAGTTGTATGTGCCGTCCAAAAGATCCCAAGAGTCATGAAACTTAAAAAGTAACTCAATAATTGTGGCACTAGGCTGACAAAGGCATTGACTAGTCCAACCTCGGTACTAATTTCAGGACTAACTGGCACCTTTAAATCCCTCACTAGTAAAGTGATTGAGATTGCAAAGACTCCATTGCTAATTGCCTCAATGCGTTGCAGTCTTTGCCCTGCGATTTGGTCGTATGTTCTTTTGTAATCGCTCATAGTCCCAAATCAATTTCGGCATCAGCAGGCATCCCAGGTTTTGCAAATCCTTCAGGCTTGTCGATCGAAAGTTTAATCCCAAACACCTGCTTGACTCGATCTTGCTTGAAATAGATATTCTCTGGTGTAAAAGAAGCTTTCGTATCGATTTGGGATACCCGCGCACTGAATGGTTGATTTGGGCTGGAATCTAGCAGCACTCTTGCCGTTTGACTGACCCGAATCTTGCCAATATCACCCTCAGGAATATAGCCGCGCAAATACACCGCACTGGGATCGAGCACCGTTAGTAAAGTTTTACCCGCACTCACAACTGCACCTGGCTCCAGTGGGCGATCTTGGACGATGCCATCGATCGGGCTTCTGACCTTGAATGATTCCAAACGGCGTTGAATTTGATCCCGTGATGCCTCAGCATTTTTGACCTTGGCTTGGGCAGCAGCTAGTTTTGCTTGGGCTTGGGTCTTTTGTTGAGAAAAAGCATCAAGCTGAGCGGTACGGATTTCGGGATTTAATCCTGTCGATCGAACTTGGGTTAAACTTCCACTTGCGGCGGCGAGTCGATCGACTTGAGATTTGACCGCAGCTTGACTAGCAACCAGTTTCGCTTCAGAAGTATTGAGACTAGCTTCGGTAGTATCCAAAGTTGTCTGTTTTTGGTCTAAAAGTTGTTGGTTGACCGCGCCTTCTGCCACTAACTTGACGTATCGATCGCGTTCGAGTTGGGCAAATCTCAACTCTGACTTAGACTGTTGGACTTGGGCTTTTGCTTGCTCAACCTGTGCCTTAGCTTGCAATAGATCGGCTTCGGCAGCAGAAACATTTGATTGTGCCTGTTCGACCCGTCCACTAGAATCCCCCTTTGATTGCTGCAAATTCAAATCTGCTTCACGCATTCGGCTCTCTGCCACCGCAACATCTTGCTTAGCTTGATTTTCTTCTTGGCGGGCAGATTCGATTTGGGCAGTCAATCCACTTAACTGAGCTGAGATTTCTTCATCTTGCATCTCGACCACCACCGCCCCTTTTTTGACTACATCACCCTCGCGCACCAAAATTTTGACGATTCGACCACCAGTTTTAGCCCCGATATCTGTCTCATCAGACTCTAATCGCCCACTAATATGCAATACAGTCTCAGCAGGGCGCGGCAAAATTAGCCAAACCCCATAGCCGATCGCCACAGTTGCCAGTCCGATCGGAATCAGCAAACGGCGATTGAACTTGGGCTTGGGAGCAGCGTTGGATTGAGGAGATACTGGTAAGGAAGGCTGCTGGGGGCTTCCAGATGTTGCAGATTCTGGAGCAGGGGTAGGGGCGATCTGCGTCATAATACTTACCTCAAAAAATACTGAGCTTACTAACTGTATAAATATTTACATATCATACTAGACTGTCTAGTATGATAAAGCAAACAAAATATTAACTCATGACTCTCGCTGTCAATTCGATCGAAACTAGCCCGATCCAAGTTCATAATCAGAAACAAGAACAGATCTTGCAAGGAGCGATGCAGGTATTTTTTCGGGACGGTTATGCGGGTACGAGTATGGATCGAGTCGCGATCGAAGCAGGTGTATCCAAACAAACGATCTACAGCCACTTCCAAGATAAAGAAGGATTGTTTAAAGCTCTAGTCGAACGAATTACAATCGCCCGTTACAATACTTTGTTTGAGTCAGCCCAGTTGTACGATGATCCTGAGTTGCTACTTCGCCAATTAGCCGAAACCTATTTTCTCAAAGTTGCTGGCGATCGAGACTATCTCTCTCTGCTACGGCTGGTGATTGCCGAGTCGGCACGCTTCCCAGAAATGGCAAAACTATACACCCAAAGTGTGATCCAGCATGGGCGACAAATGCTCGGTCAATATTTTGATGCCCATCCCGAACTTGGGATCAGCGATTCCAAAGCTGCGGCTCACATTTTCTTTGGCTCTCTCGTATCTTTTGTGGTGGTTCAAGAAATTTTGCATGGTAAAGAGATCATCCCTTTATCGTCTGAGTCTCTCGTCAACAGCCTAATCGAACTATTTCTTGCCAGAACCGATAATTAAAATCACTGATGACACAGGTATCGAGTAGATATCGCATTAGAACATCTTTAGTTCAGATGGAGGGAGAAGTTCATCTCGGTAAGACTCAAAAGCTGGGAAGTCAGGCATCCCTTTGTAAGATAGGACGACATCCGACCACCGAGATGCTGTCGTTTGGGTTAGCTGTCGCAAAGCTTGGATAATTAGGATTTGGAGCGGAATATTAGATTGAGATGCTTGACGAATCAGTTCTTGTTCGAGATCTTGAGGTAAGTCAATTGTGATTTGCATGATGCTTCTCCATTTTCTTGACTGAAGTAAATAGAATACTCCAGATAAAATTCCAATTGAGTTTATCGATCTAACCAATTTCAGATTGAGCCAAAAATGCTTTGACTTGAGCATCGGTGGGTTGTGGCGCGATCGCACCCATGCCTAGAGTTGTCAGCGCACCAGTAGCACAGGCATAGGCGATCATCCGATCGACAAGTTTGGGGTTTTCTAGATCGGCTAGAGATCGACTGCATAACTGATGCAAAAATCCCGCCAGAAAAGCATCCCCCGCCCCAGTCGTATCAACAGCATCAACGACAAAAGCCGATCGATTGCCCGATCGATCGCCCAGATAATAGCGACATGGCTGATCCCCATCCGTAACAATGATTCCTTCTAGGTGGGTTAGGGCTTGGGCGATCGAGGCGGGGCTAGTGGTGTGAAACAGCAAATCAGCTTCGGTGGCAGAAAGTTTGAGGA
>Ga0123338_10005249_pt1 | contig 11124 bp, 6 predicted proteins | sample grotaG_FD_89793 | JGI IMG/M metagenome (GOLD analysis project Ga0123338, IMG submission 89793) | Glacier valley bacterial and archeal communities from Borup Fiord, Nunavut, Canada, to study Microbial Dark Matter (Phase II) -... | ecosystem: Environmental > Aquatic > Freshwater > Ice > Glacier ...
AACCGTTTCTTTATTAAAGGCGAGGGAGATATCCTGTATAACTACAACAACGGGCTGATGGCTGCCGACCCTAAAGTCGCTGCACAGAACTTTATCCATGCGTTGGACAGTATGCCCCGCCTGCAGGAGAAGTACCGGGCGGAGAACGAGAGGATATCGAAAGATATTCCGGTACTGAAAGAGTTAGTCGAAGCTGTATGGCGCAAGGAGTACGAGTTAAAAGAGTTGAAAACCGAATTGAATAACCTCGAACGACAGATTAAACTCTCGCTGAAACCTATTGAACAAACGGAAGGACAATCATCGGAAGCCGTGGCAGACAATCAACTGCGGCAGGAAGCCTCAAAGTATACCCAATCAATCCCAAACAGTTAACGAACCGGCGTTAGATGTTCCTTTACCTCATAGCTTGAGACAACAATAAGAAGTAATGAGCGAAAGTTTGATTATCTTTTCCACTAAGCGTGAATACAAGCTGAGTATGTTGCAAAAACGAAACGCTCACTTATCTCACTTCTACTCCAAATATTCATACTGATTCTCCTTTATCATATATCTGACTACTGTAACAATATTCTATTTCGGTCTATTCTTTTGGGAATTTACTCAATTAACACCTTCGTCAAACTTTAAAGGTTTATATCAAATTAGGGATCTTTGTAAATCTGATTGGCGATGGAAATTTTAAACTAAACAAAAACATGTCATATATCAATTTTGCGATGTTACTTGACCCTTACAGAGAGTGTGTGATTATTTTGCTATTAACAATCTTATTGTCTATTTTTAGGATAGATATCATTCTGTAATTAAGCATCAATATTCGGGAACGGATATTGCATAATCTTTTATGAAATAAGATCAAGATGTGTATCAGCTCGGATGCTTCGGCGATTGATCTAGGCAGACGATAATATTTTTAACCATGTAAGAGGGCTATTCATAAATGATCACCTGCGCCAGGTCGAAAGCTAACGTTGCAGATCATACCCTGCTTATCAACCAGAAACAGCCAGTAATTAAGTTTAATAGAAGGGATGAATGGCGATGCTACTAAGAAATGGGTGAATCGGTTTTCTGAGGTATAAACAGTAACTCATGACAAAGCCAGCCATATTCATCACTGATATTAGCCACGTTACCTAAGGCGATTTATCCAGATATGGAGAATGCTGAAATACACGCCAATTGATTGCAGATACTTAATAATTGACCTGAACCGTCACAAAAAATATCATAAAAACGGGTAACAAAGTATGGTTGATTCCTATTAACAGATGAACTAAACAAAATTATTTATGGTACATCCATAAAACTGCCGAAGTGTATTGTAAAGTTGAAAAAAATAACCAAATGAAGAAACTGATTTTATTATTATTAATTGTGGGATGTTACCTTCCCGAGCTATGTTATTCGCAAACAACCACTAATTATATTTATAGTTACGATGGTTCTGGCAACAGGATATTACGTGAAAAAGTAATACGGCTTAAAAGTGCAACGCTGCCTGCTGATAGCCTATTTGGGGCCTCGTCTGAGGCAAAAAAAAATGAAACTTTCGAAGAATTGTTCGAGAATAAAAAAATCACAATTTACCCAAATCCAACAATTGGACTGGTTACTGTCGAAATTTCTTTAAGGGAGAAGGACTTAGCCCGAATAGTGATATACGATATAAAAGGAAAATTACTATTGGAATATAAGAACGTCAGCAATATAACAGAGATCGACTTATCAAATAAACCTTCCGGAACCTATTTGCTGAAAATTTTCATTGACAATAAACCAACTACCTGGAAGATAATCAAACAAAACTAAGATATTCAAAATTAACCCCGACCAGATTATGAAGACCAAATTATTAACTTTTGTAGTCCTTTTTTGTAGTCCGTTTTTTATCTTGGGACAACCGGTTAACCTCCTTCTTAGCACACCTGAAAAAGAGACACAAAACCAAGATACAAGTAAGAATAGCACAATTGACAATGGATTTTACGCACCTACAGTTGAAAAAATTTCTGTTGCCACGGTCAATTCAATATTAGCTGCATCAACATATTACAACTATAACATAGTTGATCCAACAACAAGGGTAATTGATACTTCTTACCCGGTTGGCTCAACCAACGGTACATTTAATGTGAACCCAATGGGGGCAGCCACATATTCTATTCCAATTGATTTACCATCGGGGATAAATGGTTTAAATCCAAATCTCACGTTGGTTTATTCCAGTATGGGAGGATCGGGTATTGCAGGATATGGCTGGCAAGTGTCAGGTATTTCAGCTATATCAAGAACTTCGCAGACTTTTTTTCAGGACGGGCAGTCGAAAGGGGTTAACCTCGATCAGAACGATCGCTTTGCACTCGAGGGGCAACGGCTGGTATGCACTTCCGGCACATATGGTAGCGATGGGTCACAATACCGCACGGAGAGTGACATTTTTACGCGCGTCACAGAGGTTGGTTTAAGCGGAACAGGACCTGCTAAGTTTAAAGCAGAAACTAAATCGGGGCATATTTTCGAATATGGTTCTACAGCTGATGCAGTTCAGCAACTTACTGGATTCACCGAAGGGGTAAGCTGGTACGTGAGCTCGGTTTCCGATTTGTTTGGGAATAAAATCAATTATACCTATCTGAACCAGAATGGAATTGTTTACCCTTCAATTATTGAATATGGTCCAAATCGCATCGTTTTTTCTTACACGGAGCGGACCGATGCAGTTAATTCCTATTTCAAAGGGGTTAAACTCGAACAAAAGCTTTTACTCGACAAGGTGGAAGTGACTTATAATAATACTGTTTTAAAAACCTATGAACTCAAGTACAATTATTTATCCAATAACTATTACGGACAAAGCGCTTTAAACGAGGTCGTCGAATATGGTACAAGCGGCAGTAGGCTCAACTCAACGGCATTTTCATACCAGCAACCTGGAAACTTAGATTTTAGTTATCCAATATCATATTCCAACACTAATATTTCAACCAATTCCATCCTTTATTCCGGAGATTTTAATGGCGATGGAAAAGAAGATATTTTTGCTGTAAGTGCTTTGAACCTGAAAGATTGGAAGTTATATTTGGCCGAAGCTTGGGGGTTTTCGCTGAGTTCTTCCGGAACTACTTCTTTCACCATTGACCAAGCAATACCATCAGATCTGAATGGTGATGGGAAAGATGATTTAATTCTTGTTGATTTCAATCTAAGTCTGTACTCCAATAGCTCTGTTGCTCATTGGTATGCGATATCAACTGGTAGTTCTTTTGGAACAGCATATACAGCAAGCCTTAAGTATACAAGTGATTTTTACTACGACCCAAAGTTTAATTATTCTGCTGATTTCGACGGAGATGGGGTTAAAGATTGTATAGCAAAGGTGAAAGTCGGCGGGAATATAACGGGGAGCAATTCATGGTATATCTATTCGATGTTCACGACCATACTTAATCCCGGCATGCAACAAAAATACAGTGGAACAATAAGTAGTTGGGGAAATATGGATTATGTCGGTGATTTTAATGGTGATGGGAAATCCGATATTTGGGTATTTGATGCAAGTGGGGTAAAAATATATACGGTCAATGGTAATTCATTAACCACTTTATATTCCTCAACTTGGCCAACAAAAGATCATAAATTCATACTTGGTGATTTTAATAGCGACGGAAAAACCGATATGTTTGTTTATGGGTATACTACTTATGAATGGACTGAGTGGCAAACACAACTTTCAACGGGAACGGGTTTTGAAAGTCACTATTTCCCGGCGAAGAAAACTAATTTGAAAGATGATAAAGTCTATGCCTGCGATTTTAATGGCGATGGGCGAACTGATATTATGGCTTTGAGTAAAAATGCAAGCAATACTCCCCGTCAATACTACTTTATCGCAAATTTAAACGGTGATGGTATATCCAGTGAATATAAAGAACAAACTTATCTGAATAAAGATTACAGATTTACTTTGGGCGATTATGATGGTAACGGCCAAACAGATGTAATGGTGACTTCAGCGACAACCGGATATCGTCTTTCAAGTACCACGGGTGTTACAGATCTTTTATTGAAGTTCATAGGTAATGGGATGGGGAATATCATAAGTCTCAATTATAATAAACTGACCGACTCTTATTCCAATTATATAAAAGGCAGTGCAGTCGACATTTTTCCAGTATTTACTTACCAGGGGCCATTGAATGTTGTAAAATCAGTATTGTACAATTATGGCTATGACTCATCTCTGGATTATGCATATCAAGGATTAAAGATCCACAGGCAGGGAAAAGGATTTTTGTGTTTTGAAAAAACTACTGTAACAGAAAATGTTACTGGCATTACTACTGAAAATCAATATAAGTATGATCCACGATGGTTTTCTCCTGAATTGACCAGCACAACCAAACGCTCCGGCACTAACAATATGTCAGTAGTTACCAATGAGTATTTATACAACTCATTGGGTTCCACAGTTGGAAACAACCGATTTTTCCCTTATATCTCAAAAACTACCGAACAAAATGTATTGACAGGAGAAACTATCTCTTCAGAGTTTTTATATGATGGATATGGGAATGTGAACTATGCGAAAAAAGTCTTAAATATTAGAGAAAATGAAGTAACAAATAACACAATCGAAAATATTGATAACAGCACACAATGGTTGCTGGGTCGCGCAACAAACTCGACAACTGTATTTACTGGTACCGGGACTCCTCTTACAAAACAGTCCAATCGTACTTATTCCCCGACATCCAATCTTGTTGTCTCTGAAACTTATTTTCCTTCGACGTCTAGCGAATTGCTAAAATCTTATGAATATTTTTCCAACGGGAACCTGAAAAAAGAGATAACTATCGGCGACGGCATTTCGCGAACAATAGAATATGAATACGAACCCGACAACATCCATGTCAAAAAAATAACCGACCCGCTTGTCCACGCAACAAACCGTGTTTACAACCCCAATGGCTGGCTGCAATCTGAAACAGATTACCTGGGCAATTCAAACAACTACGGTTATGACAACTTTGGCCGGCAAACCTCACAAACCAATTATGATGGTAGCCAGGTTACCTCAGCGTTATTATGGTTTACCGGTAGCGGCCCAACAAATGCGCGGTACTACTTTCAAAAGACAGGTAACGATGGCGCAGAATCGAAAACCTGGTACGATAAAAATGGGCGAGAGATCCGTTCTGATGTAAAAGGCTTCAACGGGACCATGATAGCTGTATTAAAAACATATAATTCAAAAGGTGAGCTTGCCTCTGTGTCTGAACCATATTATGAAACGGCATCGCCTTCCCAATATACCAATTACACTTACGACAGTTATGGCAGACAGGCCGGCATTAGCAAGTTTACAGGCAGCAGCACAAATTACAGTTACGATGCCAATACAGTTACCGAAACTACAAACGATCGAACCACCCTTAAATCATATAATACAAATGGAAGCCTGGGACTATCGGTCGATCCGGGAGGGACATTGACGTATTCATACTATCCCGACGGAAAACCATATACCATTTCACGAAATGGTTTAACTATTGCATCAATGAGCTATGATGCTGCCGGTAACCAGACACAATTGAATGACATCAGTGCCGGGGCGATCAACTCTACTTATACTAAGTTTGGTGAGCTAAAGACACAGACCAATGCAAACGGGAATGTAACAACCTTTAATTATTCCCCTGAGGGATTAATCAGCAGCAGGGAAACGCCTGAAGGAACAACCACTTATACCTACAACGACAACAAACAGTTGACTGGAATCAGCAATTCTACAACCGCTGTCAGCCGTACATATAGTTATGACACTAAAGGCCGGGCAACAAGCATATCAGAAACAATACTTGGCTATGCAACACCTTTTTTAACTGGGTTTACCTACGATTTATATGGACGCTTAAGCACACGCACTCACCCTTCGGGTATTATCGAAACGAACATTTTCGACAGTAGTAGCGGTTACCTCAGCCAGATTTTGGCCGATGGTCAGGCGGTATGGACCATTAACACGATGGACGAACGCCAGAATGTACGGACGGCCAATTATGGCAGTAACGGTTCGTTAAACGCAACGTTTAACATCGACACTTATGGATTACCATCATCGACAATTGTGGGCAGTGTACAAAACTATTCCTGCTCGTTCGATCCCATAAAAGGCAACCTCAACTGGCGTAAAAACGAAATGAACGGCCTTCAGGAAAATTTCTACTACGACGAACTCGACCGGCTTACCCAAACATATCGTGGCACAACACTCCAGCACGAGAATTATTACGATGAAGGCGGTAACATCTCGTATAAAAGCGATGCCGGGTTTTATGCATACCTTAATTCAAATAAACCTTATACGCTAAGCGAAATAAACTCTTCTACACTAAACTACATAGCTAATCAAAACATCAATTATACCTCATTCGAAAAGGTGAACACCATTACCGAAGGGACTTATTCTGCCGATTTTGTTTATAATGCCGATGATGCGAGGGCCAAAATGACTGTTAAGAATAATAATGTGGCATTCCTGACGCGAACCTATATTGGCGGCAGTTATATAAAAGAATCGTTGAACGGTGTGGAGAAAGATTATACCTTTGTGGGTGGCGATGCTTATTCAGCTCCCGTTGTAATAGAAAGCTCAGGGACAACAAAAACACCATACTTCCTGCTGCGCGACTATCTTGGTAATATAACGCATATCGCAAGCAACACTGGTTCTTTGATTTATGAATATAGCTACGATGCTTGGGGAAGGCAGCGTAATCCTTCCGATTGGACTAACTATGCGGTAGATGCCGAGCCAACCCTATTTATGGGACGTGGGTTTACAGGGCATGAACATTTGCCGTGGTTTAACCTGACTAATATGAATGGACGGTTGTACGATCCGTTGATAGGAAGATTTTTAAGTCCTGATAATTACGTCCAAACACCCGGTTTCACGCAAGGATTTAACCGCTATGGTTACTGTTTAAATAATCCGTTGAAGTATACTGATCCTGATGGGGACAATCCATTATTAATTGCAGCACTATTAGTTGGTGCAGTTACAGGAACAATAAATGTTGCAACTCATTGGGATCAAATTGATGGTAATTTCTGGAAAGGCGCTGGTGCATTTGGCATTGGTTTTGGAGCGGGATTTGTAGGTACGGTAACAGGAGGGTCTGCATTTGCAGCGGCAGGTGGCACGGCACTTGGCGCAGGAGGCTTTTTTGCTGGTTCTATAGGTGCTGGGGTGGGATATATTTATAGTACAGGATTCCAGGGTATTGGAAACAACACGCTCTTTGGCGACCCGATGCCAACTGCAAAAGAATTTGGTATGGGATTAGGCTTTTCAATGCTAACCGGAGGAACGCTTCAAGGAATTAACGCTGTCGCCAATGGCAGGAACTTTTTGACTGGTAATTTTAAACCGGTTAATATCCCTCAACCATTTCCAGTTGTTAAACTCGAAGCTTCTAAAATTGAACTTAACAAAGATGCATTAACGACCAAGATGGAATCTATGCCCGATGTTGTCAACCAGACACCAGGTTCGCAAACTTTCACAAAAATAGAGTCTGGAGATGGAAATGTCAGTTGGGTAAAAATTGACCAACAAGATCTTACTTTAAGTTCAAGGCAATTATTACATAATGGGAGTGTACAAGGAAAGAGCCTTCTTACAGTTGATCCAAGCAAAGTATTAAGCGATTTAAATAGTGGAAATTTCCAATTTGTTCAACTTAACTATCGAAGTATGCCAATTGTGAAATTTAATTATTCAATTGGGAATGTAATATCTAAAAGTGGACAAAACCTGGGATCTACTTCATTTGGAACTGTACATATAAATTCATTAGGCCAAGTGCACACTGTACCTTGGTTACCACATTAAATCTTCATGTATGAATAAAATAGAAATAGATATAAGATTATCATTACAGAGGGCTTTATTAGGTAATATCAGTAATCATCTCCGACTAGTTTGTTGCGATTGGAAAGATAAAGAATGGATCAAATTTAGGTTTTACCTTGATATTGACCCTAATGAAGAAGAAAAAGAATTAGTTTCTTGCATTTTAACGGATTTAGAGTCGGATTTGGGATTTGCTAAATTTCATGAAGAAATTCTTTTTAGTAATGAGCCTTTCGAAAAGCTTAACAAACTAAGATTACTAGTTTATTGGAGAAATGAATTACCAATATTTTAGGCTTTATTCCAAACTCTAAGCCGTTGGTGCATTTGGTATTGGTTTTGGAGCAGGATTTATAGGTACGGTAACAGGAGGGTCTGCATTTGCGGCGGTAGGTGGCACAGCACTTGGCGCAGGAGGCTTTTTTGCTGATTCTATAGGTGCTGGGGTTGGATATACTTATAGTACAGGATCCAGGGTGTTGGAAATAACACACTCATTGGCGAGCCGATGCCAACTGCAAAAGTATTTGGTATGGGATTAGGCTTTTCAATGCTAACCGGAGGAACGCTTCAAGGAATTAACGCTGTTGCCAATGGCAGGAACTTTTTGACCGGTAATTTTAAACCGATTAATATCCCTCAACCATTTCCAGTTGTTAAACTCGAAGCACCTAAAGTCGAGCTTAACAAAGATGTATTAAGGGCCAAGATGGAATCGATACCCGATGTTGTGAACCAGACATCAGGTTCGCAAACGTTCACAGATGCAATTTGAACGTGACTCTTTTATTGAAAAGGGTTTTGCATATTTTGCTAAGTATAAAAAAGGAGATTGCATTGTTGAGTTTCTTTTTGGGCCTGCGGAATATCAGGTTGAAATGATAATTTATACATCCAATGGTAAATTTGCATTTAAGGATTTGTTGCAAATTCCTGTTATTAATGAGTGGGTGAATTCTAACAGGTATAAACAGAGAAATGGAAGAAATGTTAAAGATGAGTTGTTTTGGTTTATTGAGTTGCTGAAATACTCATTGCCTATTGTTGAGTGATTAGAACGAGATACGGCAGCAAAAGACAAGATGGAATCTTTGCCCGATGTTGTCAACCAAACGCCTAGTTCGCAGACTTTCACAAAAATAGAGTCTGGAGATGGAAATGTCAGTTAGGTAAAAATTGACCAACAAGATCTTACGTTAAGTTCAAGGCAGTTATTACATAATGGGAGTGTGCAAGGAAAGAGCCTTCTTACAGTTGATCCAAGCAAAGTATTAAGCGATTTAAATAGGGTCTGCTTAGAAACTATTTGAATGCTGAAATTTAAATATTTATAGCGATATTTGGATAACCAAGTGCAAGGAATTATGAGAAAAGCCAAAAGAAAGCGTGCACCTACTCCAAGTTACATCAGTCCAAACCAGTTATCCCTGGAAACCTTTGCCTCACCTTTTGCTCAAAGGTTAAAGCAAGACAATCGGTGGGTCGTTCTAGGCGACTTAATACCATGGGATGAGATATGCGGCACTTACTTGAAGCATGTAGGCGTTAGCAGGACCGGACGCCCTGCCTTAAGCCCAAGGGTTGTGATTGGCTCCTTGATTATCAAACATATTCTTAATCTGGACGACAGGGAAACCGTTGATCAGATCTCAGAGAACAGTCTATCCTGAATTCTGAATATTTAAAAATAATGTTTTGAATGCTTAGTATAGATATCAAACATCATTAAAAGACTTCTTTCATTTTTTTTTAGAATTTGTGATAAAAATCAAATTTTGAAAAAGTGTATGGCATTTTGATTGCATCAAATGGAATCAAAGTTTGCCAGGAAGAGGTAAAAAAAATTCCCGTTATTCACTTTGCCTATAATTAAATGTGTTATATTTGATAAATCGAAGATTATTCTTACCCATCAAGTATATTATTGCGTCTACGTACAATGGACTTTAAACACAACTATGCTTCTATTTTGTTACGTTTACTGGTCGTATTTGAACTGTAAACGCAACTAATAATTGGGATGAAAGCGTGTAAAATTGTTCTTAAAGAAGTGGAACGGATTAAGATTGATTTTCAATTCAACCAAGAACATAGTATCGTTATGCCGCCGAACCCCGATGTCCTGAACAATTTTCTGCGGAGTAATTTTCCCAGAGCGAACTATTATTCTATTTACGAGGCTGGATTCTGTGGACTCTTGGCTCATTATCAGTTATTCTATCATGTGTTTAGTTGAAAATAGATCCGTTCATAGATGGCCTCTGGTCACGCCTCTATATATTTCTTTCGTCAATATGCAAAGGTACAAAACCTCTACGCTCTAAGCGCCCAGCAGAGCCTTACAATGCAAATTAAAAAAAAATGAAAAATAACGCTTGGTAAATTTGGTTTTCAGCAGACCCTATGCTATATATTCATTGAGCAGAAATTCCAAAACTGTTGTAAAACATATTTCTTTTTCTTTTTAATATATAGTACTGATAATGTGGACCATAATCGCAATATATTTTTCAATTATATTGAATTAGCTGATATAATTAATGAATTAGCGATTTTTAAAGGTAACAAAATCACACCTATTCCTATTGACAATAATAAAGTGGAATTTATTTTTGAAATATCGCCATAACTAATCTTCATTTGGGTGTGATAAGGCGAAGCTGTGAATGGAAAGAAAAAGTTTGATCCGAAATTTTCAAATAATGACTGGAATCTACTATGTCTTTAATTGAATATTGCAAATTTCATCGCCTTGTTTCTTCCAATATTATTTTTTTCGTGTTAAATATAAGTTATGCAAATTATTGAAGAAGTAATACATTCAATTCAACACATTAAAGCATGCAACATTCTTGCCGGATTGGAATTGCCTGGAGAATTCGTCCAGGGTGATTTGGTCAATACCCTCCTGGCATCAGTGGAATTCAATCTAAGAAAAGTGTTTCAACGATTAAAGCTGAAGCACAGAATATTTTTGCCGAATCTTTGCCCAGATTTGGAATCTTAAATATGCATTTTGAAAATTAATAGAATTTTCACGTTCAGCTAATTGCTTAAAATTCATTTAAATGCGTAAAATAATGGACACGACCAGAAAATTAACTTTGCGAAACGAACGAGAATATAAATGTATTAATTTGGAATATCTGCTCTATGTCTGTGTTGATGATTATTTATCAATTTTTTATTGTGAGAAT
>Ga0123338_10005253_pt1 | contig 11118 bp, 10 predicted proteins | sample grotaG_FD_89793 | JGI IMG/M metagenome (GOLD analysis project Ga0123338, IMG submission 89793) | Glacier valley bacterial and archeal communities from Borup Fiord, Nunavut, Canada, to study Microbial Dark Matter (Phase II) -... | ecosystem: Environmental > Aquatic > Freshwater > Ice > Glacier ...
CAACGGCTTGAAACGCTTTCGAGCCGTGGCAACCCGCTTTGATAAGCGGGCTGCCAACTATTTTGCCACCTGCTGCTTGATGGCCACGCTAACGTGGCTCTAACTGTAAACACTCCCTAGTACCGCTGAACGTAGGGCGGCCCGGAGGACGGGCTATTCGCCTTGACCCAGCGAGAAAGCGCGCTGGCCATCCATCAAATACAGGTGTTCGGTTTTGATGATGTAGAACTGATAATCGACCAAGCGGTGCAGCAAGGCCAGCACATCCAGAAAGGATACGGGGGTGAAGTCCAACTGCGCCCCGCTCACCCGCGCATCGGCCGCCACGAAACGGCAGCGCCAGTGGTCGGTGCAAAAGGTTTCGGGATGGCCATCGGGGTACACTTTCACCCCACGGTTGGTGATGAGCTTGAGTTGCAGCCGGTGGCCGGTCAGCTGTTCCAGCTGCTGGCCCAGCTCGGCGGCCTGCTTGCCGTCCCAGCGCAAAAACACATCAATGCCCACCAGCTGCTGCTGCACGGGCGCCTTGCCGTACAGCGACAAGGGGCGGGCCGGGGGCACCGGGGCACCCGCTTCCCGCACCGGCATGGCCGCCAGCTGGCGCGGCTGCTGGCCGAGGCGTGCAATTACGGCATCCGCAAATTCCACCGTGCTCACTTGCTGCCGGCTGGTTTCGGGGTGGAAGATGTCGGCCGGGTGCAGGCCGTCTTCCAGGGCGCACAGCCAGGCGTTGTGCACGCGGGCGGCCACGTCGTGCTGGCCCAGATGCCCGAGCATCAGCACGGCGGCCTGCAGCAGCCCCGAGGGATTGGCCACGTTCTGCCCCGCGATGTCGGGGGCCGAGCCGTGAATGGCCTCAAACAGGGCCGCGCCGTCGCCGATGTTGGCCGAGCCGGCCAGCCCCACCGAGCCCGTGAGCTGCGCCACCACGTCGGAAATGATGTCACCGTAAAGGTTCATCGTCACCACCGCGTCGTAGCGCTCGGGCGTGTCGGCCAGCCGCGCCGTGCCGATGTCGATAATCTGGTGGTCCTGCGCGATGTCCGGGTACTCGCGCCCGATTTCCATGAACACCCGGTGGAACAAGCCGTCGGTGAGTTTCATGATGTTGTCCTTGGTCATGCACGTGAGCTTGCGCCGCCCGTGCTGCCGGCAGTACTCGAAAGCGTAGCGCACGATTTTCTCGCAGCCCGGCCGGCTCACCAGCTTCAAACACTGCACCACGTCGGGGGTTTGCTGGTGCTCGATGCCGGCGTACAAATCCTCCTCGTTTTCGCGAATGATGACCACGTCCAGCTGCGGGTGGCGCGTGGCCACCGCCGGGTACAGCGAGCGGCAGGGCCGCACGTTGGCGTACAGCCCCAGGGTTTTGCGCAACGTCACGTTCAGGCTTTTGTAGCCCCCGCCCAGCGGCGTGGTGATGGGCGCTTTGAGCAGTACCCGCGTGCGGCGCAACGACGCCCAGGCTTCCGGCCCGATGCCCGAGGCCTGCCCGCCGCGGTACACCTGCTCGCCTACTTCAATGAACTCGGGCACCAGGGCCGCGCCCGCTGCTTCGAGCACGCGCAGGGTTTGGGCCATGATTTCCGGGCCGATGCCGTCGCCGGTGGCTACTGTGATGGGAACGGGAAGGTGCATGGGAATGAGAAAAAAGGCGTTTGGCGAGTGAGAGAGGGATTTCAGGAGCAAAGTTATTACTACTTTTTACTTTAGTAGCAATACTATCACAAAAAGAAGTAAATTTGTTTTACGTCAACTGGTTCCCGCTTCCACGCCGCTGTTGCCTCGTCTCATGCTGTTTGTTGCTCGCCGCTGCTGGTTGCCAGCCCGGATTCGGTCCCCCACTCCGGCACGCTTCCCTGGGCCGACCTGCCCCGTGGCAAAGTCGCCTTCGGTACATCATTTTTCACTGTTCCACCTTACTTCTTCGCCATGAACCGCTTGCTTTTCCTGCTCCCCTTCCTCCTGCCGCTGGGCGCACACGCCCAAACCGAGCCCGACGGGCCGTTGCAGTGGGTCCGCCTGCCGCAGTACCAGCTCCAGTACCACGTGCCAGCCGACTGGACCCCGGTGCGCCAAGCCACCGACAGCAGCCTGGTCGTCACGTACTTCAATCCGGACCGGACCTTGCGCTTCATCGCCGGCAAAGTGCGGAATGCGGCAGCCCGCACCACGCCCGCTGAGGCCCTGGAGTAGCTAGCCCGGCAGTATGGGCTAGCCGCGCCGCCGCCAATGAAAGCGACCTACGATAACTTGCACTTCCTAGAAACTACCGGCACGGGCCGCCTCGACGGCCAGCCGCAACGCTACCAGGCGCTGGCCGCGGCGCACCGCGGCCACCTGCTGCTCGTCTACATCACGGCCCCCCCCGAGGTCTTCGTAGCGCATCAAGCCGAAGTGCGGCGGATTTTGCACAGCATGACCACTTATAAAGGAAGGGGACGCTAATGGGGCCCGCGGCCCCCAACCGGCGGCCCGCAGCAGCGCGCCGAGGTGTTGCGCCGGCTGCGGGCCACCTTTCCCAAGCTGGCCACGCAGGCTCAAGCCGAGCAGCTGTACGCCCGCTACGTGGCCGGCGGGCTCACCTGGGCCGACGTGCGCTAGGCCCTCGACTAGGCCGCGGCTCGCCCCCGCCCCTAGGCTTCGGCCCCGCCCCGCAGCAAGCGGCCGGGGGGCCGCCCGTTGCCGGCGAGGCCCCGGCCGCAGCGTAGCAGCGCGCCGCCCCGCGCCGGGGAAGTCGGCCGCCAAACCGGCCTCGGCCGGCCCCGTCCCGGGGCCCACCGAAGCCGGCCGAACGGGCGGCCGGCTCTCCACCACGAAACCCGGGCCCAGCCGGCGGCCTGCCCCAACGGGCAGCCCGGCGCGGCCGCTGCAAAGAAGGGCCGCCCGCCCGGGCCCTGAAATCCGGGCTAGCCGGTATTTTGGCCTCCGGGCTGGCCCGGATTTCGGGGGGCGGTAAAGTATTGGGCCGGCGGCGGCGTCTGGCGTTATCAGCCGGGCCGCCGGTTCGCTACCTCACGGCCCCCCGGGCCCGGGGGCGCTTGACGTTTTCCCCGGCCGTTCCACTTCCCCCTTGTCGCTTCATGAGCCCTTCCCTGCGCGTCACCCTTGCCTGGAGGCTGCAAGCCCTGCTCGTTGCTGCCTTCGTCCTGCCCGGCGCCAACCTGCTTTACCACGCCGCCGACAGCGTGAAGAACTTCGCCGGCATGGGGCTGCCGGGGTGGTTTGCCTACCTCATCGGCGGGGCCCAGCTGCTGGGCGGCATCGGGCTGTTGCCGCGCACCGTGCGGCTGGCGGCGCTCGGGCTGGTCGTCATCATGCCGGGGGCGGTGGTGCTGCACGCCACCAAAACTCCCGGCGGCCTGGCCAAAGGCGTGCCGGCCCTGGTGCTGCTGGCGCTGCTGCTCGGGGTGTTCTGGCTGCGCCGCGGGTGGCCTAGTCCCGCGTCCCGAACCATTGCCGGGCGCGCGGGTTGCTTGCCCGTGCGGCGCGCGGCGTCGTTTTTCCTTTGTCCTCCATGAAAATTCTGTATCGCTACCTGCGCCACTACTGGGGCTTGCTGGTGCTGGCCCTGGTGCTGGCGGCCGTCAACCAGGTGTTCTCGCTGCTCGACCCGTATATCTTGCGGCAAATTATCGACCGCTACGTGACGCCCTCCCTGGGGGCCGTTGCGCGGCCCACGTTCTGGGCCTTCCTGGCGGGCGGCGCGGGCCTGCTGATTCTCAAGGCCATGGGCGTGGCCATGGTGTCGCGCATTGCCAAAAACTTTCAGGACTATTACACCAACGTTATCACGCAGCGGCTGGGGGCCGAGATGTACTCCGACGGGCTGCGGCACTCGCTGGAGCTGCCCTACCAGGTCTTCGAAGACCAGCGCTCCGGCGAAACCCTCGGCAAGCTCCAAAAGGTGCGCACCGACGTGGAGCGGCTCATTTTGAGCTTCGTGAGTGTCTTGTTCATCTCGCTGGTGGCCATCATCTTCGTGACGTGGTACGCCGTGAGCGTGTACTGGCCCATTGCGGTGGTGTATTTCCTCACCATCCCGCTGCTGGGCACGCTGAGCCTGGTGCTGAGCCAGCGCATCAAGGTGGTGCAAAAAACCATCGTGGCCGAAACCACGGCCCTGGCCGGCTCCACCACCGAAAGCCTGCGCAACATCGAGCTGATTAAGAGCCTGGGCCTGGCCCAGCAGGAAACCCTGCGGCTGAACGCCACCACGGGCAAAATCCTGAAGCTGGAGCTGAAAAAGGTGCGCTACCTGCGCTCCCTCTCCTTCGTGCAGGGCACGTTCGTGAACCTGATGCGCAACGTGATTCTGATGATGCTGCTGTTCCTGGTGGTGCAGAAAATCATCTCGGTCGGCGAGTTTTTCTCGTTTTTCATTTACTCCTTCGCCATCTTCGGGCCGCTGCAGGAAATGGGCAGCATCATCAACGTGTACCGCGAAACGGAGGCCTCGCTGGCCAACTTCCAGCTGATTCTCGACACGCCCAAGGACGTGAAGCCCGCCCACCCCAAGTCGGTGGAGCACATCGAAACGCTGGAGTTCGACGACGTGCGCTTCAAGCACCTCACGGCCAACGTGCCCGCGCTGGCGGGCATCAGCTTCCGCACCAAGCTCGGCGAAACCATTGCCTTCGTGGGCCCCTCGGGCTCGGGCAAGACCACGCTGGTGAAGCTGCTGGTGGGCCTCTACCCGCCCCTGTCGGGCCAGATTCGCTACAACGGCATTCCCGGCGCCGAAATCGACCTGGATGAGTTGCGCGAGCAAATCGGCTTCGTGACCCAGGACACGCAACTGTTCAGCGGCACCATCCGCGAGAATCTGACCTTTGTGGCCCCCCAGGCCACCGACGACGAATGCCTGTACGCCCTGCGCCAGGCCGCGGCCGACAACCTGCTGGCCCGCGCCCCGCTGGGCCTCGACACCGTGATTGGCGAAGGCGGCGTGAAGGTGAGCGGCGGCGAAAAGCAGCGCCTGAGCATTGCCCGCGCCCTGCTCCGCAAGCCCACCCTCATGGTGTTCGACGAAGCCACCTCGGCCCTGGACTCGCTCACGGAGGAAGAAATCGGCAAGACGGTGCGGGAGCTGTCGGGCTCGCGCCAGCACATGACCATCCTCATCGCCCACCGCCTCAGCACCATCCTCCACGCCGACCGCATCTTCGTGCTCGAGCGCGGCCACATCGCCGAGCAGGGCCGCCACGAGGAACTGGTGGCGCAAAAAGGCCTCTACTACGCCATGTGGCGCCAGCAAATCGGCGAGCGCAAGGAAAACACAACCGAAGCAGTGGTGGCGTAGGTTCGTTTGTCACTGCGAGCGCAACGAAGCAATCCGTCCTGGTCTCAGCGGCCGGCCTGATAACACAAAAAGCCCTGGCGCTGCGCAGTGCCAGGGCTTTTTGCGGTCAACCAAAGGCACTGGCCACAACCCAAGCCTAGTCGCATCGAGAGGAAGGCTTTCTTCGCAGCGCTCGCAATGACAAGCGGGCCGCTACTACACAATCACCATCTTTTTCACGTCGAAATCCGCTTCGGGCGGCTGGGGATTCATGGCTTCCAGCGCCGCTACCACGATTTCGGAAATGGCCAAATCCCGCACCCACTTGTGGTTGGCGGGCACCACAAACCACGGCGCGGCGGGCGGGGAGCAGTGGCGCAGGGCGGCTTCGTAGGCGGCCTGGTAGTCGTCCCAATGGGCGCGTTCCTTGAGGTCGTTGGGGTCAAATTTCCAGGTTTTGGCGGGGTCGTCGAGGCGGGCCTGCAGGCGCTCGGCCTGCTCTTCTTTGGAGATGTGGAGGAAGAACTTGAGGACCACGGTGCCGTTGCGGGTCAGCAACTCCTCGAAGTCGTTGATGGCGTCGTAGCGCTGCCGGCAGGTTTTTTCGTCAATCAGGCCGTGCACGCGGGTGATGAGTACGTCCTCGTAGTGCGAGCGGTTGAACACGCCGATGTGGCCGCGCTTGGGCGTTTGGGCGTGGATGCGCCAGAGGAAGTCGTGGTTCAGCTCTTCGAGCGACGGCGCCTTGAACGTGGCCACCTGCACCCCCGCCGGGTTGATGCCCGTGAGCAGGTTCTCGATGAGGCCGTCCTTGCCGCCGGTGTCCATGGCCTGAAACACGAGGAGCACGCTGCGGCGGTGCTCGGCGTAGAGCAACTCCTGCAGCTCGCACAGGCGCTGGCGCAGGGCCAGCAGCCGCGACTGGGCGGCCTCTTTGTCGGGGCGCTTGTGGGCAAAGGGCACGGTGGCGCCGGGGTCGGCATCCTTCAGGCGGAAGGACTTGCCAGTGACCTGCACGGCCGGGGTTTTGGGCACCTTAAATTTCATGGGGCGGCGGGCTGAGTGGGTCTGGGGTGGCGAAGCTACGGGTTTCACCCCTTTCCATTCCCCGTCCTTCGTTCCGCCGGAGGCGAAGCGTCAGCCGCCCACCGCCCGCGCGATGAGAAAGGCCGCCGCCGCCGCCAGCGCGCCCACCACGGCCATTTTGATGGCCCCCGCCACGGGCGGCTGCCCGGTTATCCGGCTTTTGAAGTACCCGAACACCAGCAGGCACACCAGCGTGATGCCCGCCGACCACCCCAGCCCCTGCGCCGGCGTGGCCGTGAAAAAATACGCGCTGAGCGGGATGAGCCCGCCCACGGCGTAGGCTGCGCTGATGGTGAGGGCGCTTTTGGGCGCCTGCTTGGGGTCGGGCTCCTCCAGCCCCAGCTCGTACTTCATCATGAACTTCACCCATTGCTCGGGGTCGGCCGTGAGTTCGGCCACGGCCTGCCGGCGGGTGGCTTCGGAGAGGCCCATGGCGGCCAGCAGCTCGTCCACCTCGGCGCGCTCGATGTTGGGCACCTCGCGCACCTCGCGGCGCTCGCGGGCCTGCTCGGCTTCGTAGTGCTCCACTTCGGTGCGGCCGGCCAGGTAGCCGCCCAGGCCCATGGCAATGCTGCCGGCCACGATTTCGGCAAGCCCGGCGGTGATGACCAGCCCCGACGACGAGACGGCCCCGCTCAGGCCCGCGGCCAGCGCAAACGGCACCGTGAGGCCGTCGGACAGGCCAATGACCACGTCCTGCAGCATGGCCGAGCTGGTGAGGTGGTGCTCGGGGTGCAGGTCCTGCGGGAGTTCGGTGCGGGTGGTGGGCTCGGTCATGCGGCGAAGAAAATTAGGGCGGGGGGCTTAACCCGGGGTACGGCTTTACGTACGCAGCAATAGAATTTTCGGCGCCGAATTGTTTTGGCTGCTTCACCTCACTTCACCCGTTTTCAACCCCATGGCCTCTCCTGCCAAAGCCGCCGCCGCCAAAGGCGCCGCTCCCAAAAAAGCCGCGGCCCCCGCCGCTAAAAAAACCACCACGCCCGCCGCCCGCGGCACCAGCCCGGCGGGCAAAGCGGGCAAAGGCGCCGGCAGCAACGCCGCCGTCGACATCCAGCCCCGCCTCGACCAGCAGAACCACGCCCCGGCCCCCACCCAGCGCTTCGGCACCGTGAGCCAGCGCCTGCCCATCGGCCTCGACGAAAAAACCCGCCACGGCAGCGTGACGATGCTCAACCAGCTACTGGCCGACACCATCACGCTGCGCGACATGTACAAGAAACACCACTGGCAAGTGGTGGGGCCCACTTTTTACCAGTTGCACCTGCTCTACGACAAGCACTACGAGGAGCAGGCCGAGCTGGTGGACACCATTGCCGAGCGCATCCAGATTCTGGGCGGCGTGGCCGTGGCCATGGCCCACGACGTGGCCGAGCTGACCAGCCTGCCCCGCGTGCCCCGCGACCGCGAAGAAGCCCCCGTGCAGGTATCGCGCCTGCTGAGCGCCCACCAGTCCATCCTCAAAAACTGCCACGACTACGCCAAAAAAGCCGATGACTCCGGCGACGACGGCACCAACGACCTCATCGTGAGCAACCTCATGCGCACCAACGAGCTGCAGGTGTGGTTCGTGTCGGAACACGTGGTTGATTCCCCGCTCATCCAAGCCAAATAAGTGGATTGGCGGATTGGTGAAATGGTGGGTTAAAAGCACTTCGCTCCATTGACCCACCATTTTACCAATCCACTAATCCGCCTAATATATCCGCGCGGCAACTTTTTCACTCTCGTTGTCCTCGGCTTCTTCCACCGTGTGGGTTTTGCCGAGGTCGTTGTCCTTCTTCGCCAGTTCGGCCAGGGCGCAGTAGAAGTTATGCAACAGCTGAATTTCTCCTTCCGAAAAATCCTGGGCGTTGATGAGCCGGTTGCTGGCTCCCTGGGTGGCCGCAATCAGCTCGTTTAGTTTCAGGTGCAGCACCAACGAATCCTTGTTTTGGGCCCGCTGGATAAGAAAAACCATCAGAAACGTGATGATGGTGGTGCCCGTGTTGATGACCAGTTGCCAATTCTCGGAGTAGTGAAACAGTGGCCCGGTGGCGGCCCACACCACCACCGTGCCCGCCGCCAATGCAAAGGCCGCCGTAGAGCCCGAAAACCTGGTGATGCTGCCGGCCAGGCGGCCGAAGAACGAGTCGGTGGTGGACGTGGTGGAAGGGTTCATGCCAAAAGAGAAAAGGGTGGACGGGGCAAACCCGCGCGGCTTTACGGATGCGTAAGGTAAAGAGCTGAATGATGGACGATTGATGAAAAAGCAACGGCCAAGGTTGCGGGGTCGCAAGGTGGCGGCTATCTTTGCAGCCGCTTCGCTGCCTCCGCGAAGCCGGTTTCGGCCGAACACCCGGTGAAGTTGCTCGATTTGCGCACGTGGTGAAACTGGTAGACACGCCATCTTGAGGGGGTGGTGCCTTCGGGTGTGGGAGTTCGAATCTCCCCGCGCGCACGCAAACAAAAGAACCCGTTCCATGCATTTGGAACGGGTTTTTTATTGGGGCAGTGCAAACCGTACGGAGCCGCTACTCGCGTTCGAAGGGGTTGCCGGGCTTCACCAGCACCACCCGTTCGCGCTCGACCACCACTTGGCCGGGCCGGGCCCCCTTGGGCTTGCGCACAAATTTTTTGGGCGTCACCGTCACCGGGCACAGCGAGTCGTTCTGACGGCGCGAATACCAGCCGGCCAGCATGGCGGCGTGCTCCACCACGGGCTCGGGCACGGGCTGGCCGGCCCGGTGCCGGATGACGACGTGCGAGCCCGTCACGTCCTTGGCGTGCAGCCAGAGGTCGTCCTTATGGGCGTATTTCTGGGTCAGCAGGTCGTTGTTGGCGGCGTTGCGGCCCACCAGGATGGTGAAGCCCCGGTCCTCGAATACCTTGAACGGAAGCTCCGTGGCCGCTTTGCCGGCGGCCGGGGCGGGGTCGAGGCCGTGCTGCTTGCGCCACGTGCGCAGGCCGCGCAATTCAGCCAGGGCGGGCCGGGTGTCCAGCTCTTCGAGGCGTTCGAGCGCCGTGAGGGCTTCGGCCTCGCGGCGGGCCGCGCGCTCGGCGAGCTGGCGCTCCTCAATCTGCTGGTTTTTACCTTTGCGGTAAAGGTTTTCGGCGGTGCGCTGGGGTTTTTCGGTGGCTTTCAGCTTGATGAGCCGGGGCTGGTTCGTGTAAAAATCCAGCACTTCGACCTGCGCAGCCCCGGCCGGAATGGCGTGCAGGTGGGCCATGATGAGGTCGGCGGTGTGGCGGTAGCCCGCCTCGTGGGCCAGGGCGTGCAGGCGCTGCCGGGCGTGGGCGGCGGCCGTGGCGGCTTCGTCGGCCCGGCGCGTGAGCAGCTGGCGCAGCTGCTTGGTTTCCATTTCCAGGGCACGACGGCCCAGGGCCAAGGGTACGAAGCGGCGCAGGGCCCCGATGGGGTCGTGGCCGGGCAGCGTTTCCAGGGCGTCGCCCAGCGGCAGCAGGCTCAGGCGCGTGCGGCCGTCGAGTTGCAGGAGGTAGTAGTGCGCCGGCGTTTCCAACTGGGCCAGCACTTGGTTCACCAGCCGGGTTTGGGTTTCGGGGGGGGCGGGGTCGTAGCCGTGGGCGCGCAGGTAGCGGGCGGGCAGGTCGGCCAGGGCCGAGGGAAGCTTGCCGGCAACGAATGGCCCGGGGGCACCTTGCGGCTTCAGGTCCGCATCGGCCACCAGCTTTTGCTGGAACAGCTGGGCCGGCGCCTCGGGCGCGGGGCGGAAAATGGCGTTGGGCCGCGGGCCGTAAAGCTTGAACACGAGCCGCGCGCCGCTGTGAAAATTTACCTGCAGCACCCGGTCCTGGGGCCAGGCGGCCACGGTTTCCACCTGCTGCCCCAGCAAGTCGGGAAACAAGTCGACGGAGTTGGCGCGGGCCCGCTGGAAGGTTTCGGGCAGGGCCAGGGCTGGGAAGGTAGCCCCGAGCTGCGCCTTCAGCCAAAACTCCTGGGTGCTGTTGGTGAGGCCCACCACCAGCTCGTCCTTTTCCTGGGTGAAGCACACGGCCACGCGGTAGCCCCGCAGCCGCTCGGTGAGGGCGGGGGCCAGTTGGCGCAGGAAGTAGTAGTTGGTGTGCATGGGTAAAGAGCTGGCTGTGAATAATTTCACCGCAGAGGGCGCAGAAGAGAACGCAGAGGGCGCAGAGGCTTTCTTCTTCTGCGCCCTCTGCGTTCTCTTCTGCGCCCTCTGCGGTGAAAAACGGTTGTGCCTACACCTCCACCTTCAGTCCGTCGTACGCCAGCCGAATCCACGGCGGCAGCTCGGCTTCCACTTCGGCGTGGCGGCCCAGTTGGTGGCTGATGTGCGTGAGGTAGGCGCGTTTCGGCCGGGCCTCTTCCAGCACTTCGATGGCTTCGGCCAGGGTGAAATGCGAGATGTGCGGCTCGCGGCGCAGGGCGTTGAGCACGATGACGTCGGCGTCGCGCAGCTGGGCGCGGGTTTCGGGGCCGAGGCGGTTGGCGTCGGTGAGGTAGCAGAAGCCGCCGATGCGGAAGCCCAGCACGGGCAGCTTGTGGTGCAGGGCCCGCAGCGGCTGCACGGCCACGCCCAGCACGTCGAAGGGCGCGTCGTCGCGCTCGATGGGGTGCAGCGTGAGCTGGGGCACGCCGGGGTATTTGTGGGCCGCAAACACGTAGGCAAACTCGCGCTGGAGCTGTTCGAGCACCCGCAATTCGGCGAAGACGGGCAGGGCCTGGCGCTGCCGGAAGTTGTAGGCCCGCACATCGTCGAGGCCGGCAGTGTGGTCCTTGTGCTCGTGGGTGA
>Ga0123338_10005259_pt1 | contig 11113 bp, 10 predicted proteins | sample grotaG_FD_89793 | JGI IMG/M metagenome (GOLD analysis project Ga0123338, IMG submission 89793) | Glacier valley bacterial and archeal communities from Borup Fiord, Nunavut, Canada, to study Microbial Dark Matter (Phase II) -... | ecosystem: Environmental > Aquatic > Freshwater > Ice > Glacier ...
CGGCGGCGCTGGCTTCGTATGTGCGCTCACCCATGCGGGGGCGGTGACGTGTTGGGGCAACAACCTATGGTCTCAGCTCGGCAACGGCGAGATGACGAAATCCGAGCCTGTGCCCGTCGCTGTTGTTGGCCTGACCTCGGACGTCTCCGCCATCGCTGCGGGCTACCACCACTCCTGCGCCATCGTTGGCGGCGGCGAAAAAATCTGGTGCTGGGGTGGCAATGGGGATGGGAGCCTGGGCAACAACTCGACCAACGCGAGCATGGTCCCCGTCGAGGTGGTGGGTTTTTGAGCTGGCGCTAAAGGTCTGTTAGCGGGGGACGAAGATCAAGGGCACACGGAACTCGGTCGGGCCGGTCACCGATAGGGACCAGCCGGACATGCGGCGGGTGATGCAGTTGGCGAGGTCGTGGTCGCCGAGGGTGTCCTCGAGGATCGTGGCAGAGACCACACCGGCCGCGTCGACGTCGAGGCGCAGCAGCATGCGACCGTGGTGCACGGTCGATTTGAGGGCGCGCTCGTAACAGCTGCGGAGGGCCCGCATGTGGGAGCGGAGCTGGCTGGTGATGCGGGTGGCGTCGTCGGTGGGCCTCATGCCTTCGGGCGTCGGCGGCACGATCTCGAGAGGATGCTCGCCGGTGTGCTCACCGACGTCGAGACGGGTCGGGCCGTTGGCCTCTAGAGCGTGGGCTTGGGCGATCTGACGGCTGGCCGTGCCTTCACGCAGTAAGGGCACGACTGGGCTTGAAGACGACTCTTCCCAGCCTCCCAGTGCCGGCAGCTTCGACGGCGCCAGGTCCGAGCCCTTGCTGCCGAGGATGCGCAGCATCGGATCGGACAGCAGCGACGTGCGGTCGAGGCGCGCACGCGGCCCTGTCGAGCGCACCATCCCGCCCGGCCCCGCTACACGTTTGGGTGTCAGCGACGGGACCGGCTTCACCATGGGCGCCAATTTCACCATCGGCGGCGCCGGCAGATTCCAGTGCACCGGCCGGCTGTCGTCGACGAGACGAGGCTCCGACCGCGGCATGTCCCAGGCCCGCACCACCGCCACGCCTCCGTAATGAACCAGCGCCGAGAGCACGACCAGGACCACGAAGCGTTTGTCGATCGGGGTCCGTTGCAACGAACGGCGCAGCTCCGCCAGGGCGAGATCTCTCGTCATCTTTCGATGAACGAGCCCGATCTGAAAACGATCTATTTGGCGCGGTGACAGACCGCTTCGATGTTGTGACCGTCGGGGTCACGCACGAAGGCACCGTAATAGCCGGGGTGATAATGCGCACGCGGGCCGGGGGCGCCGTTGTCTTTGGCACCAGCGGCGAGTGAGCTGGCATGGAAAGCGTCGACGAGCGCATGGGTGTCGACGCCGAACGCGACATGGCCCGGCCGGCCCACCTGGCCTTCGGTGATCCAGAAATCGGGTTTGTGGTTGGCGCCGAAGCCGCAGGTGCGGCTGCCCGCCTGCTCGACGGTGGGTTCCATCAAGAGCGAGTAGCCGATCCCCTGCAGCGCCTGGGAGTAAAAGGCTTTGCTCTTCTCGTAGTCCGACACGATGACGTTGGCGTGGTCGATCATCCGCCGAACCTAACACGGTGCTCTAGTAGCCGGGCCAGCCCTCGGCCTTGCCGCGGATGCCGCGTAGGTAAACCAGGCTGAACGCGACGTTGAGGCCGTGCTCCAGCGACGGGTCGTGTTGGATGAGCTTGCGGAAGACGACCGAGCTCTGCCCGAGGCGCTGGTTGACCCGGTAGACGACCGTGGTTTCCGACGGGCCACGTGCCGTGAGGTCCCAGCGGAAGTGGGCGCCGCGCAGATCGCCGGCCAGCGCGAAGCCCTCCAGCATCTTGTCGCCGAGGCGCAGCACGTAGTCGCTTGACCAAGTGACCATCGGCACCGAGAAATCGAGATGATAGGCAACCTGGCCCGCTTCGCGACGGCGCTCGTCGACGGTATCGACCCCAGGGACGAAGCGCGGCCAGGCGGCGGGCGCGGCCAGTGCGGCGCGGATCTTGTCGACAGGCGCGAAGACGCGATCGATCAAGCTCACGTCGGAGAGCGCTCCATTGGCATCCGAGCGCATGACGACCACCTGGCCGCGTTGCAGGAGAAAGCCGAAGCTGGCTGGTTTTCCCGTCGGTGGCGCAGGCGGGTTGCCGGCGGCACGGCTGCGTTTTTCGGCCTCGGCGCGGACATTGGACGCGAGCAGGAGCTGCGCCGCCAGCGCAAGGCCATGCTCGGTGACCGGCATCTTCTTCAGAAAGCTGCGCACGAAGGCGCTCGAGTGTTTGACGTCGGTGTAGCCGTATTGCACGAGGATGGTCCCGCCGCCGTCGACGGGAACCAGCTCCCAGCGCCAGGTGGCATCCTCGGCGTCGTCGACGCTGGTGACGTGGACAGGTGCGGTCGGGCCGGGGTCGAACCGATACGCCGAGATCTGCGTGAACGAGCTGACAGGTAGGTCGAGCTGCCAGGCGCTGATGCCGATACCGTCGGGCCGGACCTGCCAGCTCGACTTCGAGACATTGCGTACGAAGTGTCGATACTCGCCGGGATGGGCCAGCACCTCGTGCACCAGCTCGGGTGCCGCCCGCACCAGCAACAGCAACGTCACCTGACGCATCGTGCCGTCGGGGTTGGACTCGATGAGGGCCAGGTCGCCGGCGCCGAGCGTCGTGGCCAGCTTGGCGATCTCCAGCTCCGGCAGCGGCGTGAGCGGCATGACCTTGGCGTCAGCGACGGTGGCGCACAGCAAAATGCACAAAGTCAGTAAACGCATCAATGCATCTCGGCCGAGATCGGCTGGCCGTCGCGATCGACCTCGACGACGACTGCATGACCCCAGAACAGGTCGCCGTCGTCGAAATCGAACGACGCGCCGTCCCCGCCCTCGACACAGAACGAGACCGGCTGCAGGCGTGCCACGAATTCGTCGACGCTGAGCGCGACGTCGCCATCCTGCAACCAGCTCTCGTTGTGTAGCGCCAGGAGCTCCTGGGCAGCAAACGCACGCAGTCGGTGACAGTCGGCGCGGCCCAGGATCGCCGCCGCAGCGTCGAAGGTCTCGGGACCGCCCGCCGAGACATACACCGAGATCTGCGCACCTCCGAAGGCCACCTGCCCCTCCCACCAATCGAGATTCTGGTCGAAGCCGAGCGCGCCCAGCACCGGATGCGTCAGGTGCTGCCGAGTGACCCGCGCCGGCCGTTCGCGCAAGCGACGCGCCAGGAGCTCGTTGTCCTCGCGCACGTAGACCGCGAGCCGGCCCCACTCGTCGCCGAATGACTCAGGAAACGTTCCGGCCACGCCGTTCCAGCGGATGGAGAGTCGCTCACCGTCGAGACGCACGAGACCACACTGATTGGGCCCGTGGTTGGAGAGGACCTCGAGTCGACCGACTGCGCCGTCCAGAAGGCCGTCCCAGGTCAGCCGATAGGGCTCCTCGGGACCCGGCTCGTCTTCGTAGTATTGGCGACCAGGATGAACTTCCCACATCTCGCCGTCAGCGACGACGAGATGGGTCTCGGTGGTGAGAATGGGCTCATCTTGGCGACGCAGGGACTCGAATCGCCAGACGCCGGGCAAAGACGGCACCAGCTACTTCTTGAGCTTGGCCTTGCCCTCTTCGACCACGCGTTTGACCTCGTCGAAGGCCTCGGCTGGGACGACCTTGCCGCGGATGACGCCCCAGGTGTTGATGGCCGCCTTGCGGAAAGCCGGCTCGTCGACGGGCGTGACCACTTCCAGGCCCTGCTTCTTCATGGTGGCGAGCGCGTCGGCGTCCATGCGGCGCACTTCGGCGTTGATGCGCTTGGTGTATTCGCGGCTGATCTCGAGGAGCTTGGGACGGAGGTCGGCGGGGATCTTCTCCCAGGCGTCTTTGCGGATGACGGTCGCGCCGCTCAAGGGCGCCCACGGCAAGTCGAGCATGAACTTGGCCTTCTCGAAGATGCGCGACGAGAACGCGTAGATCGGCGACATGGTGACGGTGTCGATGAGGCCCGTCTGCAGCGACGGCACGATGTCGGTGGAGGACATGACCACCGGGTGCATACCCATGGCGCGCCAGGCTTCGATCGAGCCCGGGTCGCCTTCCCAGGCGAAGACCTTGCTCTTGCCGGTGAAGTCGGCCAGCGTCGCGTAGCGCTTCGACGAGAAGAAGCGCACGAAGCCGACATCCGACCAGGCCAGGACCACATAGCCCTTGTCGAGGAGCGACTTCTCGAAGCGACCCTGAACCTTCTCCATCGTGTAGTCGAGGAGCTCGTTGTTGTCGATCAGCATTGGCACGTCGAGCGCCTGCGAATCGGGCGAGATGTCATGGAGGCCGATGGTGGTGACCGCGACGGCCTGGAGCTGACCGATGCGGGTCTTTTTGACCATGTCGCCTTCGTTACCGACGACACCACCGGCATAGATGATGAGCTTGACCTTGCCGCCCGAGACCTCGGTCCAGCGCTGACTCATTTCCTTGAGCAGCGTGTGCCACGGCGAGCCGTTGGGCGCGAGCGTGCCGAGCTTGATTTTCTCGTCGGCGCGAACGGTTCCGACCAGCGAAAGCGAGAACAAAAAGGCCAAGGCCACACTACAAATCCGGGTCATCGAAGCTCCTTAATCAGGTGTACATAGCACTAAATTACGTGAGCCTTCCGCGCACAGCTCGCCTTCGGCTCGCTCAGCGCTCGGCTCACTCAATTTGAGTGAGCCTTCCGCGCACAGCTCGCCTTCGGCTCGCTCAGCGCTCGGCTCACTCAATTGGCGAACAGCTCGTCGATACGGCCGAGGAGCCAGTGCGCCCGTCGCTGCGCCAGGGTGTTGACCAGGCGGTGCGGCAGGTCGGCGTCGACGTCGGTTTTGACGACGGTACGGAGCAGCTTCTCGAATTCGGCCTTCTGTTGCAGCTCGACCAAGACGGACTCCGCATATGTGACGTGGGCGCTGAGCTTTTTGTTCTTGGACAGCTCCAGCGCCCGGACATAGTGCTTCTTGGCCTCGACGGGCCCGCCGCCACGACCGGTGCCGCGCGTCATGTCGTAGGTGACGAAGAACTCGTGCAACGCGCCCTCGTCGAAGTCGGGGTCGAGGGCAAAGGCGCGGGTCATCATCTTCTCGACGATCGGCAGGTCGCCGACCAGCTTCATGTCGCCCTTGCTGCACGAGATGGCTGAGCCGAGCGCAGCTGCCGTCCAGTAGAGGAGCGCGACATCTTCTTTCTTGGTGATGCGCGCCATCGCGGCGTCGGGATGCGCGGCGAGATCCGCACGAAAGCCGGGCCCAGCCAGCTCGAGGCCTTCGAGGCCATACTGATAGGCGCGCAACAGCAGGCGACGGCCACGCAGATAGATCGTCTGGCCCTCCTGGACGCTCTTCTCGGTGACCCGGTCGGCATCGTCCTGGATGAAGCCGACGCCAAACGAGGTGAAGCTGCGCACGAGGCCGAGGCGGATGCCTTTGTGGTCGGGCAGCCCGTCGTGGAGCTGCTCCATGATCTTGAGCATGACTGGTAACGCATCGCGCACCAACTGCGGATCGTCGTCGCGGGCGTAGGTGTCACCCGGCTCGGCCACGCTGTCGGCAAGGCTGCGCAGCGCGATGGTGCGCAGGCTGCAGCCGCCCAAAAACACGCCCAAAAACACGGTGGAACACACCGCGCCAACGCTCAAAACGAGCCCCGATGCAAGGAGACAACTTCCAGATTGCGACTTGTTTCGCATGATAATGTCGCCATCGTATGGAACCAGCGCACCTCGTCAAGCGATGACTACAAGCGATGATTGACGACGCCGAGAATCCCCTAGAGTCCAAGTTCAAGCCCACCCGGGCCGAGACCATCGTCATCAGCCTGTTGTCGCTGGTGATGATCATCTTGCCGATCCTCGAGATCATCCTGCGCAAGGTGCGCGACGCGGGGGTGCCGAACGGGTCGATCTTCGTCCAGCACGCGGGCATGTGGCTCGGGTTTCTCGGCGGGGTGATCGCCACAGGCGCCGGTAAGCACCTCGGCCTCGCCAGCACGTCGTTCATTCCCGAGGGACGGTGGCGGACGGCGGCCTTGGTCTACGGCTCGATGGTGGCGTCGGTGACGTGCATGGTGCTGGCCTATGCGTCGCTGCTGGTCATCCAGGCGCACCGGCAGGGCTCGGACCGCATCGCCGGCAACATCCCGGCCTGGTGGTCGGAGTGCATCGTACCGACGGCGTTCGTGCTGATGACCTTGAGGTTCATCTGGCACGCGCCGGGCAAGACCAAGGCCGAGCTGCATGGCGGCTGGCTGGGGCGGCTGTTTGCCTTGGGGGCTTGTATTGTCGTCGGTGTCGCGCTGTGGATCGGGCGCGAAAATCCGAGCGTGTTTTTCTGGCCGGGCATCGCGCTCATCGCCAGCGCCTTCTTGCTCGGAGCGCCGATCTTCGTCGCCATGTCGACGCTGGCCATGCTGCTTTTTTCCGATTTCTCGTCGCCGATTGCGGCGTTGCCCGAGGAGTCGCTGCGTTTGGTGCAGAACCCGACGCTGCCGGCCATTCCGCTCTTCACGCTGGCCGGCTATGTGCTGGCGGCGGGCAAGGCGTCGGAGCGGCTCGTCGGTGCCTTCAAGTCGGTGTTCGGCTGGATGCCGGGCGGCGTGGCCCTCATGGCGACGGTGGTGTGCGCCTATTTCACGACGCTGACCGGTGGCTCGGGCGTGACCATCCTGGCCCTGGGTGGACTTTTGATGCCGGCCCTTCTGAAGGACAAGTATCCGGAGGGATTCTCACTCGGCCTGTTGACGGCGGCGGGCTCGCTCGGTCTTTTGTTCACGCCTTCTTTGCCGGTCGTGCTCTACGGCGCCGTCGCTGGCGTGGCCCCCGAGCGTCTCTATCGCGCCGGATTTTTGCCCGGCGTGCTGCTCATCGCAGTGGTGTTTTTGTATGCCATCCGCGTCGGCATCGTGGCCAAGACACCGCGGACGCCGTTCTCCTGGAAAGATGCGCTGCGCCAGCTATGGGCCGCCAAGTTCGATCTCGGCCTGCCCGTCGTGATCGTGGTGGCCTTCAAGAGCGGGTGGGCTACCCCGGTCGAGGCCGCTGCCGTTGGTGCGGCGTACGCAATTTTGGTCGAATTGTTGCTGCACCACGAGCTCAAGCCGTTCCGCGATCTGCCGCGGGTCATGACCCAGTCGGCCACGCTCGTCGGTGCGGTGGTCATTCTCCTGGCGATGGCGCTCGGCCTGACCCAGGCGCTCGTCGACCGGCAGATGCCCGAGGCGCTCCTCGAATGGGTGCAGGCGCACATCCATACCCAATGGGGCTTTCTGCTCGCGCTCAACGTGATCTTGCTGGTGCTCGGTAGCGTCTTCGAGATCTTCGCCGCGATCATCGTGCTGGCCCCGTTGGTGGCGCCGCTCGGCGCGGCGTACCACGTCGACCCGGTGCACCTCGGCGTCGTCTTTCTGGCGAACCTCGAGCTCGGCTTTCTGTTCCCGCCGATGGGGCTCAATCTGCTGCTGGCCGCGTCGCGGTTCAACAAGCCTTTACCGACGCTGTATCGGCAGGCGATCCCGTTCTTGATCATCATGGCCATCGGCGTCCTCATCATCACCTATGTCCCGTGGCTGACGGGCATGTCCAAGTAGGAGCTCACGATGGCGCGCGTATCGAATTTCATGGCGGGTCCGGCCGGCTTGCCGCTGCCCGTGTTGGAGAAGGCGCAGGCGGCGCTCCTCGACTACGAGGGGACCGGCATGTCGATCATGGAGAACAGCCATCGATCGAAGACGTTCGAGACGGTGCACAACGCGGCGCTCGGTTTGATGAAGGAGCTGCTCGGCGTGCCCGACGGCTACAAGACGCTGTTTCTGCAGGGTGGTGCGTCGGGGCAATTCGCGATCATACCGATGAATTTTTTGCCGGCCGGGCGCAGCGCCGATTACATCCTGACCGGGCACTGGAGTGAGCGGGCACTGGCCGAGGCGCAGATCGTGGGCAAGGCCCGCGTCGCTGGATCCACTGCAGAGCTCAAATACACGCGCGTGCCCACCGACGGGGAATTGTCGCTGGATCCCCATGCGGCGTATGTGCACCTGACCACCAACAACACGATCTACGGCACCGAATGGCACCGGCTGCCGTCGTTCGGCGACGTGCCGCTCATCGCCGATGCCTCGTCGGATATCTTGTCGCGCAAGACCGACGTGTCCAAGTTCGCCATGCTCTACGCTGGCGCGCAGAAGAACATCGGGCCCTCGGGTGTCGTCGTGGTGATCATCAAAGAGTCGCTGGTAGAGGCTGGGCGCAAAGACATCCCGGTCATCTTTCAGTACGGCACGCACGCCAAGAACAACTCGCTCTATCACACGCCGCCGTCGTTCGGGATCTACCTGCTCAAGGAGATGCTGAGCTGGGTGAAGTCCGTCGGTGGCCTGGCCCAGGTCGAGGCGTGGAATGCCGAGAAGGCGCGGCTCTTGTACGCCGCCATCGACGGGCGGGCCGACCTTTATCACTGCCCGGTCGATGCGGGCAGCCGCTCGCTGATGAACGTCGTCTTCCGACTCCCGTCGGAGGCGCTCGACAATCGTTTCGTGGTCGAGGCCGAGAAGGCCGGCATGGTTGGGCTCAAGGGGTACCGGACCATGGGCGGCGTTCGTGCGTCGCTGTACAACGCCGTCACCGTCGCTGACGTCCAGAAGCTGGTCGATTTCATGGCCGCCTTCCAGCCGTAACGACCTTCGGTCGCTCCCTGGAGACGCGAAAACTTTCGCAAAGTTTCTTGCGTTCTGTACTTTCAATTCTTTCTGAAAGTACTATATATTCAGTGAGCCTGGAGGTTCCGAATGCAAAGTCGTGGGCTGCTGGTGACGGAGATTGAGGTTCCGGAAGCGCAGCTGGAGGTCGTGGCCAGGCTGGAGGGCGTCTGTCGGACGCGGGGGCTCGGCGGGTTGGCGGCGCGGCTGCAAGCGCTCGGCGAGCTGACCCGCGGCGACCTCTCGACGGTGGAGACGGCACTGGCCGAGGTCCGCTGCGAGTCGAACATGGTGGGTCACTCGGCGCGACATCTGTTGTCTTTGGGCGGCAAGCGGCTGCGCCCGCTGTGTGTCGCGCTGGCAGCTCGGCTCGGCTCTGGCTTTGGCCCTGCAGCGCGCCAGCTGGCGGTGGCGGTGGAGCTGGTGCATTCGGCGACGCTGCTTCATGACGATGTGGTCGATCTCGGCGACGTGCGCCGTGGCGCTCCGACTGCGCGCACCGTCTGGGGCAACGCAGCGTCGGTCTTCGCGGGCGATTGGCTGTTGCTCGACGCCCTCGAGCGGGTGCGAGCGGCCGGAATCTCGGGCGCTCTCGAACGCCTGTTGTCAGTGGTGCAGCAGATGGTTGCCGCCGAGGCGGTGCAGCTCGAGGCCCGTGGTCGGCTGTGTCCGGATCGGCGCCAGTACCGGGCCATCGCCGAGGGAAAAACGGCGGCGCTGTTTCGCTGGGCGATGTGGGCCGGTGGGCGCGCTGGCGGTCTCGACGAGCGGGCCTGTGACGCGCTCGACCGCTTCGGGCTGCACCTCGGCGTTGCGTTTCAGGCGGTCGACGACCTGCTCGACTTTGCCGGCGACGAAGCAGCGACGGGAAAAGCGCTGTTTGCCGACCTGCGCGAGGGCAAGATGACCTGGCCGCTCATCGTCGCCGTCGAGGCCGAGCCGGCGTTGCTGCGGCTCCTGGAGGCGACGCTGGCCGATGACGCGGCACCGTCGCTGCGCGCGGATATTCTGGCAGCACTCGACCGGACTGCCGCCATCACGGCCACGCGCGAGCTGGCGGCGCGGGAGGCCGCGCTGGCCGTCGAGTGTCTGGACATCTTGCCGGCCACGGAGGCGCGAAGATCTCTCGAAACCGTGGCCACAGCGACGGTGGAGCGTGACCGATGAGCGGCCAGGTGGTGAGCCTGGCAGAAGGGGCCGATCCTGCGGCGGTGGCGCGTCTGTTGGCCGGGCGCGGACTGTGGGTCCACCGTCTCACCGACGGGCGCGGCCAGCCTTTGTTGGTGGTGGAGCCGCACTCGCAGCATGTCAGCGATGCCGAATTGGCCGCGGTCAACGGCGTGGCGGCGGTCTTTCGGCCGGCATCGACGCATCCACTGCTCGACGCGCATCCGCCCAAGATCCAGGTGGCCGGAGTGTGGCTCGGCGACGATGCCGCGCCGGTGCTGATGGCCGGCCCGTGTGCCGTCGAATCCGAGGCGCAGATCGACGAGCTGGCCGCACGCGTGGCCGACGGAGGAGCGCGCTTTCTGCGTGGCGGGGCGTGGAAGCCGCGCACCTCGCCGTATGCCTTCGACGGCCATGGCGTCCGGGCGCTCGGCTGGATGCGACGTGCAGCCGACCGACACCAGCTTGGGGTGGTCACCGAGGCCATGTCCGTCGACGACGTCAGCGCGGTGGCCGAGGTGGCCGATCTGGTGCAAGTCGGCTCTCGCAACATGCAGAACTATCCTTTGTTGCGGGCCGTGGGTGAATCGGCGCGACCGGTGCTGCTCAAGCGCGGCGCCGCAGCGACGGTAGAAGAGTGGTTGTTGGCCGCCGAGCATTGCTTGCATCACGGAGCGCCGTCGGTGGTGTTTTGTGAGCGCGGGGTACGCGGCTTCGATCCCTCGGCACGGAACCTGTTCGATCTGGGCGCGGTGGCGCTCTTGAGACATGTGCACCGCCTGGTGGTGGTGGCCGATCCGTCGCATGCCAGCGGCCGGCGCGACCTCGTGATTCCTCTGGGCCGGGCGGCGTTGGCGGCGGGTGCGGCCGGGGTGATCGTGGAGGTACACCAGCATCCCGAGCTGGCGCTGTCCGACGGGCCACAAGCGCTGGATCCGGACCTGCTCGGTCGATTCGGGATCGGCCGATGACAGCCACCAACGGCCCATTCCATGGGCCAACGAATGGCTCGGGCGCGATGTTCGACGGCATCGCCGATCGCTACGACGTCCTCAACCGCATGATCTCGCTCGGCATCGATCAAGGCTGGCGGCGTCAGCTCGTCGATGCGCTCCGACTCGGGCCGGGCCAGCTCCTTCTCGATCTGGCCACCGGCACCGCCGACGTGGCCATCGCCATCGCCGAGCGAGAGCCGGCAGCGACGGTCATCGGCCTCGATCCGTCGCCACG
>Ga0123338_10005260_pt1 | contig 11112 bp, 8 predicted proteins | sample grotaG_FD_89793 | JGI IMG/M metagenome (GOLD analysis project Ga0123338, IMG submission 89793) | Glacier valley bacterial and archeal communities from Borup Fiord, Nunavut, Canada, to study Microbial Dark Matter (Phase II) -... | ecosystem: Environmental > Aquatic > Freshwater > Ice > Glacier ...
AGGCGCGTTATGCTGCGCACCACGCCGTCGAGATTTTGCCGGAAGCGCTCAAGGCAGCGGTGGACCTGAGCGGCAGGTATATGATCAATCGCCGCCAGCCCGATAAATCGCTCGATCTGCTAGATGAGGCGTGCGCGCGGCTGGTCATCCAGAGCGCCACCGGCAGCGCTATCGACTCTGCACCGCGCATCGTCACGCCGGAAGTGATCGCGGATGTGCTTGCGGAGTGGACGGGCATCCCGGTCCGTGAACTGAACGCCGATGAGCGCCGCCGCTTCGCCAACATCGAGGCTGACTTACGCACGGTCGTAATCGGGCAGGACCACGCCGTACAGGTTGTCTCCGAAGCGATCAAGACCCACCGCGCGGGGCTATCCGATCCCGGACGGCCTGTCGGTGTATTCCTGTTTCTCGGTCCCAGCGGTGTTGGTAAGACCGAACTGGCAAAGGCACTGGCCGCCAACCTATTCGGCTCCGAAGACGCGCTAATCCGCTTCGATATGTCTGAATTTCACGATGAGCACACCGTTGCGCGGCTGATCGGCTCGCCACCCGGCTACAAGGATTCGGCACGCGGCGGCCAGCTTACTGAAGCGCTGCGCCGCAAACCTTACGCGGTGATCCTGCTCGACGAGGTGGAAAAAGCCGCGCCGGAAGTCTTCGATATTTTCCTGCAAGTCTTCGATGACGGGCGGCTGACCGATGCGCGCGGCACGACCGCCGATGCGCGGCACGCAGTCTGGATCATGACCAGCAATGTCGGCACGGCAGAGAGCGGCAAGGTGCTTGGTTTCGCGGGGGGTGGCTATCGCCCGCCTGCCTATGAGCAGCACCTCAAACGCTTTTTCCGAATCGAATTTCTCAATCGGCTGGATGAAGTCGTCATCTTCAACCCGCTCCATGCGGAAGCGCTCGAAAGCATCCTCGATTTGCAGCTTGCCGAACTGCGCGAACGACTGGCCGTGCAAGGACATTCGCTGCTGCTCGGCGATGATACGCGCGCGTTGATCATCCGGCAGGGGACCGACGCGGTGAATGGCGCGCGTCCGTTGCGGCGCGCGGTCGAACGGCTGCTCACGCGCCCACTCAGCAATTTTCTATTGGAAGCCACACCTGCGCCCGGCTCTGTGATCATTGCGCGCATCGGCGCGGATGGCACGCGGCTGCACCTCGAAGCGCAGGCTCCTGCGAGTGCGGGTTAGGCAAACCCACAGCCCAATTCATTATCAATTCAAAAATAAGTAACAATCTATATTGTGACAACTCTATAACGCGATTCTGCTTGTGAAATATTCATCAGCAGCTTATATTCGAGGCATGTTTTACCCATTGCAGGTGCAATCTTGAGCGACATTTCAGCCTCACAGTATTCAGTCAATACGCTCTTTACGCTTTCAGAGCGCATCTATAAAGCCGAAAAGCCGGAAGCGCTCATCGACGCCGTGCAGGACACATTGCAAATAGATGATGTCTACAGCGTCAACCTTCAATACGTCGATAGTGATGCGGAAGGCAAGCCGGAGTCGCTCGTCATGGTCGGGAGCCGCTATGCCGATAACAACAAACCGCCCGTCATGCCGCCGGGTATGCGCTTCGCGATTGCCAACCATCCATTCACGCAGCTCTGGGTCAAGAATCCTAACCGCGTGACACTGGTCTCCGATGTCGAAACCAGCGATTTGATGGATGATACTTCAAAGCAGGTGTTGAGCCGCACGGCGACCAAAGCGCTCGCCACGCTTCCGCTGGTTGTCGAGGGCGAGTGGGTAGGTCTGATCAATATCGTATGGAGCCATACACGTGCCTTCGATGCGCAGGCCGAACGCTTTTATGAAGCGGTAGCGGGGCTGCTGGCGGGGCGCGTGGCGACCTTCCGCACAATGGAGAAACTGCACGCGCAAATCGCGGAAAACGAGTTGATTGCAGCCGTAGTCGCGTCGCTCTCGCGAGCCACCGACGAGGCCACGATTTTGCAGGCGCTAACCCCATTCGCGGAGCGTTATGCAGCAGACCGCATGAGCCTGTCCTATTTTCACGTGGACCAATTAGACCAACCAGATGAATTCGAGATGGTTGCCTCGAAGAATGTCACCACTGCTGAGGGGCTGATCTCCGTCGAAGGAGTGCAGGGATTGCGCTTCAAGACGGAATTGTTTGGAATGCTCAAGCCGATGATGGCAAACAGCGACATGCCAAATATCGTTGAGGATGTGGCAGCGGATACGGACCTGGATGACTCGACACGCCAGATCGCGCTCTACCAGGGGATCAAAGCAGCCGTCACGATTGCACTGAAGATCGCGGATCGCTGGCTCGGCGTCGTCACATTACAATGGGCTGCTCCCACGCACTTCGATTCGAACCTCAAACCCATCATTGCGGTGCTGCGTCCGAGCGTCGAAGCGGCGGTCCTCTCGCGGCGCAACCTGCTCGAAGCGAACGAGCGCCGCGAACAGGCGGAAAAGCTGGCGCAGGCTACTGAGAGTCGGTTGCAATTATTCATTCGCAACGCGCCAGTGATCATGTTTGCGCTCGACAAGAATGGCATCTTTACCTTTTCGGATGGCGCAGGGCTAAAACCACTCGGCTTACAGCCGGGGCAGGTCGTCGGGTTGAGTGCCTTCGATGTTTACAGTGACAACCCGCTCATAGTCGAGTCGTTGAAGAAAGCCCTTGCGGGTCAGGAAGTCACTGTAACAAATTTTGTAGGTGAACTCGCCTATCAAAATGTCAATACCCCATTCCGCGACGAGAATGGTGAAGTCGCTGGTGTGATTGGGATTGCCATCGACATTTCCGAACGCCAAAAGGCTGAACGCGAGCGTAACAACCTGCTCGATGAACTGCGCGAAAGCAGCCAACGGCTCGACATCGCGCTGGAAGGCGCAAATCTCGGCGTTTGGGACTGGAATATGCTCACTAACGAAGTCGTCTACAGCGATCAATGGGCAAGAATCCTCGGCTATGAACCGGAGGAGTTGAGGGCGTTTTCCAACTCGTCTGGACTACTCATTCACCCAGGCGATCTGGCGCGTGTGGCGGATCACACCACTGCCTGCCTGTCAGGGAGCATCCCCGCTTACGGCATTGATCTGCGTTTCAAGACCAAATCGGGTGAGTACAAGTGGGTACTCGCATCCGGTCGAGTGGTTGAGCGGCTACCTGATGGACGACCCTCTAAACTGATCGGTATCCAGTTCGACATCAATGATCGCAAATTGGCCGACCAGGAGCGCGAGCGCCTGATCCGCGAACTGCGCGAGACCGCGCGCTTCAAAGACGAATTCCTGGCGACGATGAGCCACGAACTGCGCACCCCGCTCAACGCCATGATCGGCTTGCTCGGTATCGTGCTGATGGGTAACCGCGTTGCGGATACGGACAAGAACATGATCGTCCGCGCCCGTGCCAATAGCGAGCGGCTGCTCAACCTGATCAACAACATCCTCGACATCAGCCGTATGGAAGCCGGACGCCTCGAAATCGTCCCCTCGAATGTGGATATGCGCAGCATGGTCGCGAAGGTCGAGCGCGATCTGGCCGTCCTCGCGGAGCAGAAGAAACTCGCTCTGCGCATCGAAATCGACCCCGAAATGCCAACCACTCTGCGGGTCGATGAAGACGCGGTGAATAAAATCCTGATCAACCTGGTCGGCAATGCGGTCAAATTCACCAAAAAGGGGCATGTCATTGTCCGTATCGCCCAACGTGAGGATGCATTGCGCATCGAGGTACAGGACTCCGGGATCGGCATTCCGGTTCACCAGCGGGAGATCATCTTCGATAGCTTCCGGCAGGCCGATGGCTCGACCACGCGGCAGTATGGCGGCAGCGGCCTCGGCCTGAGCATCGTGCGCAACCTGTGCCGCGCGATGGATGGTTCAATCCGTGTCGAAAGCGAAGTTGGTATCGGCAGTACCTTTCTCGTCTCACTGCCACTTGAAAAGCACCTCGCGCCAGAACTTGCGGTCGCAGGTTAACAGGGATTAACACTCATGGATTACATTATCACTCCCGATCTGCTGGCAGGCTGGACCGTACTCGTGGTGGACGATGAACCCGATAGTCTCTTCGTCGCTCAAACTCTGCTGGAGATGTGCGGCGCGAACGTCCACGCCGCCCTCAACGGCAAACAGGGCATCGAATTGGTTGGACGCATCCGACCGGATTTTATCCTCAGCGATCTGTCCATGCCGGAGATGACCGGGTGGCAAATGCTGCACGCCCTCAAGAACACCTATGCCACACGCGACCTGCCCGTGATTGCGCTCACCGCGCACGCGATGCCCGGCGACCGCACGCGCGCAATCGAAGTCGGCTTTCACAACTATCTGACCAAACCGCTGCGCCCGGAGACGTTCATCAACGACCTGCTGCGGTTGCTGATCGATGTCCCCGCGATTGCGCAACGTCTGCCTGAAATGAAGGAACAATAGCCATGGCGAAGTCGGATTGGAATATCCTCGTCGTTGAAGACGAACCGGATGGGCAGCTTGTCGTGAGCGGCATCCTCGGCTACTTCAATATCAATGTTGCGACAGTCGGCACGGCGGAAGAAGCCTACGCAATGTTGCAGGAATACCCCGTCACTGCGGCGGTGATCGACCTGAACCTGCCCGGCATGGATGGCATCATGCTCGCTCAACAAATTCGCGCCACACCCGAATTGCAAAATTTGCCGTGCGTCGCGATCACAGCCTACCATACCAGCAGCGTCAAGGCGCAGGCCATCGCCGCCGGATTCGATGCGTACTTCCCTAAGCCGCTCGATGATACGGCGTTCGTCCGCGAATTGGAACGGCTGCTCGAAGCCTGACAATCAAATCAAAACCTGACGAGTCGCGCCTTGCCCGACCCATTCCAAAATTCAGCACAAACAAAAACGGGCGGATGTGACAATCCGCCCGTTTTCCGTAAACACAGTGGGTCGCTCAAGCCCGACCCACGCACGCTGCTAGACTTCGCTTATACGTCCGCGCACATCCGCGATCACGGGCGGATAGTCTTCGAGCGACGAAGGTTGCAGGATCATACGGATCATCCACGCCATTTTGTGGTGCTGATCGCTGAATTCCTGAAGTTTATTGCTCGTCACCTTGTCGTCGAAGTCGTCTTCGGTCTTGGTGATGTCGCCATGCAGCAGGGTGATCACGGCTTCGTGATCGGCCAGCAGATTGCGCAGCATCGCGCGCGTATCCGGGATGGTGTCGCCGGGGTCCTCGCCAAGCCGCGCGTTGTCCTTGAACCAGCCGAGTGTACCAGGAGCCTGACCGCCCAGCTTGAGCGCCTGCTCTGCAATTTCATCGACCTGTTCAGCGATTATTTCATAGTGCTGATCCAGCAGTTCGTGCAGGTCGTGGAATTCCGGTCCTTCGATGTTCCAGTGATAGAACTTCGTCTTGGTGAGCAGGACATAGTGATCCGCGAGCTGGTGATGCAAAATATCGATCACGCCCTTGCGGTTGCCATCGCTCATGCCATTGCGGATCGGCAGCAGCGATTGGATCGTCTTTTTGCGCTCTGAAACCGTCGTCTGGATTTTACCATTCGAGACTTCGGCAGCTTTCGTCTTCTTTCGTTCGGCCATGCTGATTTCCTCAAGTTCGCTTCATTGAAGAGTTTAGCAAAACCGCGTCAAATTGTTGTCAATACGTTAAAAGTCGCGGAATTGCATCGCACAATATCGAAGATAGCGCCCCGCGCAAGGTTGGCGAAAGCCGCAACATTAGCGTAACCTCTACCGGGTTCGCAAAAGGATTGATCGATGGCGACTCAACACGGCAAAAATCTCATCAAAATCACCCGTTTCGGGTTCGTAAATTGCTATCTCGTGCGCGAAGATGATGGCTTCACGCTCGTCGATACGATGGTCGGCGGCAGCGCATCGGTCATCCTGAAAGCCGCAAAGGAATTCGGCGGGAGCATCGTGCGGATTGCGCTCACGCACGCGCACGGCGATCATGTCGGCTCGGTGGATGTACTGCATGAGGCGCTCCCGGATGCCGAAGTGAGCATCGGCGCGCGCGATGTGCGCTTCCTGAGCGGGGATAAATCGCTCGATCCGGGTGAGCCGCAAGTCCCCGTCAAGGGTGGTTATCAGCTTGTCAAGACGCACCCCGACCGCCTGCTGCAACCCGGTGATCGGGTCGGCTCGCTGGAGGTATTCGCCTCACCCGGACACACGCCGGGGCATATTTCATTCCGCGATACGCGCGATGGCACGCTCGTTGCGGGCGATGCGTACAGCACGATAGGCGGCATTTCAACGGCAGGAACCCCCGTGCTGCTCTTCCCGATTGCGCCGCTCGTCTTCTGGCATCAGCCGACCGCGCTGGCGAGTGCCAAAGCCTTACTTGCGACACATCCTACGCAACTTGCGACGGGTCACGGTCGCGTCCTCGCGAATCCTGAAAGCCAGATGCAGCACGCTATCGACGTGGCGCAGCACCGCATCGACAAGGCACAGGGGAATGCCGCGAAGCGCTCAACCTGAGAGTCGCAAGCGCCCGATCAGCAGTTGATCGAGCAGCGTTTTTTGCAAATGAAATTGCCTCCGCGAACGGTTCCTGGCGCGCCGTCAGAATCACTGTCCCTGCGTTCGGGATGCTGCCGCAGGTGTAGCCATTCTTCGTGGACGAGGCGAGCGTCTGCACGTTGCGCGGCGACTGCGTGGCATCCAGATAGAGCAGCACACCCGACCCTTGCCGGCAAACCGTCACAGGACTGCGCTCATTTGCCCTGGCTCAATGCCCCGCCGTTTATCGAGTGGACACTGTTCCTGTTACACGCACACACATAGTACACCCGCCGATAGCTTATTTTTCCATGCAGCGTGATGCTCACTACCTCGCATTGCTGCACATACTTCGCGTGCTTCCCGCATCCACACCCCACCTGCGCTGCCGGGTATTTGGCGGCTTGCCCTTCCACCCATGCAATACCGCTTGCACCGCTTGTTCGATCCCCTTCATAGCTCCCGATGAACCTTTCCGCCGCCGCTAATCCCGCTCGTAAATACGCCCTGACCCCATCTCGGCCTCGTTTGTGAAAAACTTGATGTGCTTATCTGGCTTTACCACTTGCTTACACCCAATTGCGTTCACTACTTGACAGCCGAAAAACATTTCGTTACACTGTTCGTCATTGATTGGGAGCGCTCCCAATTTTTATTTAAAGCGCCACGAAGTTGTTTCAGGTTTTTATGAATTTGGAAGATATTGCGAAAAAAGCCGGGGTTTCACGCTCCACCGCCTCACGGGTGATCAATGCTGACCCGAATGTGAGCAAGGGTACACGTGAGCGCGTCCTGGCGGTCATTGCACAGGAGAACTTCCACCCGAACGCCGCCGCGCGCACGCTCGTCACGCGGCGCACCGAAGTGATTGGCGTCGTCATCCCCACCCCGGAAAACATCTTCTTCACCGATAACAGTTACTTCCCGATGCTGCTGGCCGGGCTTGGTGAGGCCACGCGCGAACGCAATTATGCGCTGTTGCTGTGGCTCGGCGAGGTCACGGATAACGACGAGCGGCTCATCGGTAAAATCTCGAACCATCACCTGATGGATGGCCTCGTAATTGCTTCGCTGGATAGCCGCCATTCGCTCTATTCGCGGCTTGCGGAGCTACGCCGTCCGTTCGTGATGATCGATAAGCCGATGAACGGTGCGGAGCAAATCAGCTACGTCAGCATCGATAACGTGCGGGTGGGCGAACTCGCGACCGAACACTTGATCAAGCTGGGCAGGCGGCGCATCGCGCATATTACGGGGCAGATGACGACCACCGACGGCTACGAGCGGTTTCTCGGTTACAAACAGGCGCTCGAAAGGCATGGGCTGCCCTTCGATGAACAGCTTGTCCATTATGGATATTTCGGGCGGTTAGCCGGTTATGAAGGCGCAAAACAGCTTTTTCCATTCAAGCCGGATGCGCTCTTCGCGGCGGGAGACACGATTGCGATTGGCGTCTTGCAAGCCGCACATGAGGCAGGCTTGCACGTCCCGCACGACCTCTCGCTGGTCGGGGTGGATGACATAGACGTGGCGCGGACGGCCATACCGCAGTTGACGACGATACGCCAGCCCGTCCAGCGCAAGGGCGCGGTCGCTGCGCAAACGCTGATCGATCTAATCGAAGGCAAGGTGTCCGGTCCGCAGCATGTCCTGCTGCCATTTGAGCTAGTCATACGCGGCTCGTGCGGTGCGTTAGCGGGTTCACAGCTAGGAGCTTTCAGCAGAGAACCATTTTTGGCGCAACAGTCGATGCAAGGGGGTGATGCCTGACAGCCGTGCGATCCTCGGTCTACTTTCACAAGTCCAGATTGTTTTACTTGTTTTCAGGAGAAATCTCGATGAAATCCGCTTTCCGCAAGTTTTCACTCGTCCTCGCGCTGGCACTGCTGGTAGCGTCGTTCCCGATGGCTCATTCGACTAAAGCTGCCGAAAAAATCACCGTGACCTGGTTCGTCGGCCTCGGCACAGGCACGGACAAGGAACAAATCGCGATTCAGAACAAGATTGTCGAAAAGTTCAACGCCAGCCAGTCCGAGATCGACCTCAAGCTGAACATCGCCGCCAGCAATCAGGTTGCCCCCGACACACTCAGTACGCTGATCGCCGCCGGGACCGCGCCGGACCTGGTGGGACCCGTCGGCTTCGATGGCTCCAACCAGTTCGCCGGGCAGTGGCTCGATCTCACGTCGCTGATCGCCAAGACGAAATACAACCTGACGCAGTTCCCGGATAACCTGGTTGGCCTGTACAAGGAAGGCGATGCGCTGGTCGGCATCCCGTTCGCCGTGTTCCCCGGTATCCTCTACTACAATAAAGACCTGTTCGACGAAGCAGGGCTGGCCTACCCGCCCACCAAAGTCGGCGCAAAGTACAAGCTGAATGGCAAGGAAGTCGATTGGGACTATGAGACAGTGGCGCAGGTTGCCAAGCTGCTCACGGTCGATTCGGCTGGCAACGACGCCACGAATGCCAAGTTCGATCCGTCGAAAACGGCTCAGTTCGGCTTCGTGCATCAATACGGCGGAGCGCGTTCGGAATTCTCGACGTTCGGTGGTTCACCGATCATCGATGCCAAAACCGGGAAGGTCAGCATCCCCGATAATTGGCGCGCGGAAGCCAAGTGGCTCTACAACGGCATCTGGAAAGATCACTTCATCCCAAGCGCGACCTACAGCGCCAGCGACCTGCTCAAGCCGAGTGAATTTGCCTCCGGTAAAGTGGCGATGGCGCGTACCATGCTGTGGTACACCTGCTGCGTCTCCGATCTGAAGGCCAAATGGGACATCGGCGTGCAGCCCTCCTACAAAGGGACGACCTTCGCCCCTGCCGATGCCGATACGTTCCGCATCGTGAAGACGACAAAGAACCCGGATGCGACGTTCAAGGTGCTGTCGTACCTGCTTGGTGACGGTGCGCTCGACCTGTTGACCGTCTACGGTGCGTACCCGGCTCGCCCGGACCTGCAAGATGCCTCGATCAAGGCCAAGGCAGAGAAGTACCCAAGCGTTCAGAACTGGTCGATTGTCGCGCCCGCCTTGAGCTATGCGACCGTCCCACACCACGAGTCTTTCTATCCGAACTACAGCAAGGGTCAGCAGCGCCTGAGCGACTTCCGCACGCTGCTCTACGGCGATACAGGCAAGAGCATTGACGTGGACAAGGAGCTGGATAAACTCCAGGCCGACCTCCAGACTATCATCGACGCCGCGCCAAAGAAGTAAGCGCGTCGTAGTTTCTGACCGTAAACCGGGCAGCCAGCTCTCACAAGGGTTGGCTGCCCGCGTAAATAGTTCATCGCGAGGAGAAGCATTTTATGACGTCGCAATCGGCCAGTCTCAGCAGCGCCCCCCTACTACAAGCCCAACCGCGTCGGCGGACGCTCCAGCAATCACAGCGGCTGTGGGGCTTCATCTTTCTTTCGCCCTGGATTTTCGGCTTCCTCGTGTTTACCTTATTCCCAATGCTGATTTCACTGTATTTCAGCTTCACCAACTTCAAGATAGGGGAAGAGATCAAGTGGATCGGGCTGACCAATTGGGTCAAGTTATTTCAGGACCCCAGTACGCTCAATTCACTCACTGTAACGTTGCGCTTCGGCCTGATCGCGCTGCCAGTCGGTATCCTCCTCCCGCTGACGCTCGCCTCACTGCTCAATTCACGTTGGCTCATCGCGCGTCCGCTGTTCCGCGTCTTCTTCTACATGCCCTACATCGTCCCGGCCATTTCCGGCGTCTTCGTCTGGCAATCATTCCTGAACGGACAAACGGGCTGGTTGAACCGGGCGCTGCGCCTGATTGGTATCCAATCCCCCCCCAACTGGCTGTTCGACCCAATTTTCCTGAATACCGGATTGGTCCTGATTGGCGTTTGGGGCATCGGTAACGCGATGCTGACAATGATGGCTTCCATGCAGGGCGTGCCGACCGAACTCTACGAGGCGGCGCGTGTCGATGGCGCGAACCCCTGGACGCTCTTCCGCAAAATCACGCTGCCGATGATTTCACCCGTGCTGTTCTACAACCTCGTGCTGGGCGTGATCGGACTGATGCAATACTTCACGGTTCCCTACGTGCTGTCCAATGTGACGCGCTCGAACCCGAATACCTATTTCATCAACCTGCACCTGTACCGCACCGCCTTCCAGTTTCAGGATATGGGATACGCCTCGGCGATTGCCTGGTTCATTTTCATCCTCGGCCTGGGCTTTACCCTGTTTCTCTTCGCGACTTCCCGACGCTGGGTTTATTACACGAGCGGAGATTAAGACGTGGCTGCCTATTCCAACAAAGTCAACACCTCTCCGTTCTATTCAAAGCAACTTCGCAGTTTCACGATCAAGGCGATGATCACGCTCTTCGCGCTGCTCGTCTTGTCGCTCTATCTCGCGCCGATGGCGAATATGGTGATGGTCTCGCTACGCAGCCAATCGCAGCTCTCGCAGGACCAGAACAGCCCAATCGTGCCTATGGCCGCAGCGAGCATCCAGTACAACGGCGAAGAACTACCAATCTTCAAGGTTCCGCTCGAAGGTGGCACGCGCGAACTCGCAATCCTGAAAAAAGGCCGTGCGTCCAGTACGTTCGTGGACCCCGCCAACC
>Ga0123338_10005261_pt1 | contig 11112 bp, 9 predicted proteins | sample grotaG_FD_89793 | JGI IMG/M metagenome (GOLD analysis project Ga0123338, IMG submission 89793) | Glacier valley bacterial and archeal communities from Borup Fiord, Nunavut, Canada, to study Microbial Dark Matter (Phase II) -... | ecosystem: Environmental > Aquatic > Freshwater > Ice > Glacier ...
AATCTGATGGTCGTTGAAGCCACGCAGCAGCACGCAGTTGACCTTGACGGGGCCAAGGCCGATCTCGCGGGCTTTGCGCAGGCCAGCGAGCACACGGTCGAAGCTGCGGGGCACACGCGTGATGGCTGAGAACGTCTCCGGATCGACAGCGTCCATGCTGACCGTAATGCGATTCAGCCCAGCATCTTTCAGTGGCTGCGCGAGACCTTCCAGCAGGTGGCCATTCGTCGTGAGGGCGATGTCGAGTGGCAGTCCCTCGGTGGTCGGTGTGCCATCGGGCAGGTAGGCGGTTCGCATCTTTGCCAGTTCGGCAACCATCTCGACGAGGCCGGAGCGCAGCAGAGGCTCGCCGCCCGTTAGGCGCACCTTCTCCACGCCCAGCGCGACGAAGCGGCTGACCATGCGAAGGTAATCGGCGATGGGAAGCTCGGTGTACTGGGCACCTTCGTTCCCGGTACGGCAGTAGACGCACTTATAATTGCAGCGGTCCGTGACGGAGACGCGGAGGTCAGTAATGGCGCGACCAAATTTATCGCGCAGGCGACCCTGGGCCACGTCCGGATGATCCGGCGGGGCAGGAGGTTCGCCTAAAGCGATGAATACGGAAGCAGCGGCCATCGGTCACTTTCCGGCTGCGGGGACAGCCACATTTGGTCGATGCAGATTTCTTTGCATTGAACGCCTGAACTCTTAGTATAGCTGTCGATTGGAGGAGGGCGGCGTTTCTCGCAGTGCGTGGCGCGGTATAAGAGTTTGCTGAGGATATGCAGGCCTGCGCAGGGTGCCGAACGGGGCCCAAAGGTGGTACACTTAAGGTACGAAGAGTCAGCCTGTAATCCGCGTAAAAAGCTGTAATGACGCGGGTTTGAGTGGAACAGACCAGCTCGAAGATTTGGCTGAATTCAACGTAAATCCGCAAGGTCAACCTGGAGCTCCATGGCATCGTCGTCCGTCTCGCCTGAATTGCCCGAAGATCCGAAGAATTTACCCTCCACCCCTGCCGCCAAGTCAGCGCCCAAGGCGAAAGAGGGTGGTGGTTACTCCGCTGAAAACATTACCGTTCTGGAAGGTCTTGCGGCGGTACGTCTGCGCCCGGCGATGTATATCGGCTCCACCGGCGAGCAGGGGCTGCACCATTTGGTCTACGAAGTGGTGGATAACTCGGTCGACGAAGCACTCGGTGGCCATGCCACCCGCATCGACGTCACCATCCACATGGATAACTCCATTACCGTGGTGGACGATGGCCGCGGGATTCCCGTGGACGATAAGGTGATCAACGGCGAGAAGATGCCGGCCGTCCAGGTTGTACTGACGATGCTGCACGCGGGCGGCAAGTTCGACGCTTCCAATTACAAAGTCTCCGGCGGACTGCACGGCGTCGGCGTAAGCTGCGTGAACGCGCTGAGCGAAGAGTTCGACGTCGAGATCTGGCGCGATGAGTTCGCCTGGGAGCAGGACTACAGCAAGGGTGCGCCCATCAGCAAGCTGCGCAAGATGGGCCCATCGAAGCGCAAGGGGACGAAGGTTCACTTTCTGCCGGACAAGAGCATCTTCACCGTCACTGAGTTCAACTACGACACGCTGGCGCAGCGTCTGCGCGAACTGGCCTTCCTGAATAAGGGGCTAGAAATTCACCTGACGGACGAGCGCGCCACGGACGCGAAGACCGGCGACAGCAAGCACCAGGAGTTCAAGTACGTGGGTGGCATCGCAGAGTTCATCAAGCACCTGAACAAGGGCAAGGCCGTGCTGCACGAGAAGCCGATCTACATGGAAGCCGAACGCGACAACGTGGCCATGGAAATTGCACTGCAGTACAACGACGCCTACTCCGAGACGGTCTTCACGTTCGCGAACAACATCAACACCGTGGACGGCGGGACACACCTTTCCGGCTTCAAGACGGCGCTGACGCGCACGATCAACGCTGCGGGGCAGTCGCTGGGACTGTTCAAGGACGTGAAAGAGAACCTGAGCGGCGACGATGTGCGCGAAGGTCTCGTGGTCGTCATCAGCGTGAAGCTCTCGCAGCCGCAGTTTGAAGGGCAGACCAAGGGCAAGCTGAACTCTGACATCGCAGGCACCGTGCAGGCGTTCGTCAATGAGCGGCTGGGCGCCTTTCTGGAGCAGAATCCGCAAGTCGCAAAGAAGATCATCAACAAGGCCATCGATGCGGCGCGTGCACGGGAAGCGGCTCGTAAAGCGCGTGACCTGACTCGCCGTAAAGGCGCACTGGATGGCGGCGGACTGCCCGGCAAGCTGGCCGACTGCTCCGAGCGTCAGCCGGACCGCTGCGAACTCTACCTGGTCGAAGGTGAATCCGCCGGAGGCACCGCCAAGCAGGGCCGCGATCGCCGGTTCCAGGCGATTCTGCCGCTGAAGGGTAAGATTCTCAATGTCGAGAAGGCCCGCTATGACAAGATGCTGGGGCACGAAGAAATCCGCGCCATGATTACGGCGCTAGGCTGCGGCATCGGCAAGGACGATTTCGACGCGACCAAGCTGCGCTACGGCAAGCTGATCCTGATGACCGACGCCGACGTCGACGGATCGCACATCCGCACGCTGCTGCTGACCTTCTTCTTCCGCCACATGACGGAGCTGATCAAGCGTGGACACGTATACATCGCGCAGCCTCCGCTCTTCAAGATCAAGAAGGGCAAGTTCGAGCTGTATATCAAGGACGAGCGCGAGTACGTGGCGGTAATGGTCAAGCGCGCTTCTGACGGCATGGTCATCACGCACGGGCCAGGCGCAGCACGCCTCGAGGGCGCAGCGTTGACGAAGTTCATGGGGCAGTTGAAGGACTATCTCGACTTCTTCGACAAGGTGACCAAGCGGCTGCGCAACGAAGACGTCGTGCAGGCGTTTGCCGAGCTATTCGCCCACGAAGGTAAGGATGCTACACGTCGCGTCGACTTTGAATCGCCCGAGAAGCTGAAGGCGATGCAAACGAAGCTGAATGACATGCAGAAGCAGTACCAGTTCAAGGCTGTCAGCGACGTACTCTTCGATGAAGAGCACAGCACCTACTCGGTCAGCTTTACCGACGCGCAGGGTGCCGTGCGGCCCATCGACTGGACGCTGGCCAGCGCGCCGGAGAGCCGCCAACTGCTGGGCAAGCACGCCCAGATGAAGGACCAGCTGGTCGCGCCATTCCTGATCGAGTATGCTGCGAAGACCTCGAAGCAGGAGGCCGAAGAGGCTGCGGAAGAGGTAGCCTCCGAAGAGGGCGTTGCCGAGAACGCCGCTGCGCCAGGCACGGTCGCCGAAGCGAAGCCGGCCAAGCGCAACAGCAAGGCATCGCAGGATCCGGTCGAGAAAAAGACGGTCCGCGAAGTCTTCGAGTACGTCATCGAGCAAGGTCGCAAGGAGTACCAGGTACAGCGCTACAAGGGCCTGGGCGAGATGACCGCGCCGCAGCTCTGGGACACCACCATGGACCCGGAACGGCGTACGCTGCTACAGGTAAAGCTCGAAGACATCGCCGCCTGTGAAGAGATCTTTACGACCCTGATGGGCGAAGATGTCGAAAGCCGACGCAAGTTCATCGAAGAGAATGCGCTGGATGTGAAGAACCTCGACATCTAGTTCTCTGAAACCTCTCTGATCCGTACAAGTCGTTGCATGACGCCACGCCCGCTGCCGAAGTTCAGGTCGCGGGCGTGGCATTTATCTTGCTATCCGCCGATCTCGCTTGAAAGTGACTGCTTGATTTTTGGGTGCGAAACGTTGGACCAGTGAAATTGTCTAAAGCGTCGATGCGATAATTTCTACATGAGCGAACAGGTGGCTTCAGCGTTGGATCGGCGGCGTTTCCTGGGTGTGTGTTCCGCGGTGGGACTGGGGCAGACCTTGCTGCCGGGCGTGCTGTTTGGCATGGCACAGGGTACGGCAGCTGCGCAATCCACGACTCCCGCTGCCGATGCGCTGGCGAAGATTACGCCAGAGATGATCGACGCGGCGGCGGTAATTGCGGGTATCACCCTGACGACGGACCAGAAGAAGGTCATGCTTGAAGGCCTGACTTCGCAGCGTGACTCCGTTGTCGCCATCCGCGCGTTGAAGATACCGAACAGCGTCTCTCCGGCTTTTGTCTTCGATCCCGTGCCCGGCGGCATGGTGCTGGATACGGCAAAGCGGCCCGTGAAGCTGGGCGCGGCTCCCGATGTAAGGGGCCTCGCGACCAGGGCCTCCGCTGGACTCGCGGGCGAGAGCGATGCGCTGGCCTTCGCTTCCGTGCGTGAGCTTTCCGAGTTGTTGAAGACGCGCAAAGTGACTTCCGTCGGCCTGACGAAGATGTATCTTGGCCGCCTGAAGCGCTACGACCCGAAGCTGCATTTCGTCATCACGTTGACGGAAGAGCGTGCGTTACAACACGCGGCGGCGGCTGATGCGGAGATTGCGGCTGACAAGTATCGCGGCCCGCTGCACGGCGTTCCATGGGGCGCAAAAGATCTACTCGCCGTGAAAGGTTATAGGACGACGTGGGGCGCGGCGGGGTTTGAGGAGCAGAGCTTTGACTACGACGCCACCGTCGTCGAGCGGCTGGACGCAGCAGGTGCCGTGATCATCGCGAAGCTGACGATGGGCGCGCTGGCACAGGGCGATCTCTGGTTTGGCGCACGTACGCGCAACCCCTGGAACATGAAGCAGGGCTCAAGCGGCTCCTCCGCCGGAAGTGCCAGCGCGGTGGCGGCGGGTTGCGTCGGCTTTGCGATTGGCACCGAGACGCTCGGCTCCATCAGCAGCCCCAGCACACGCTGCGGCACCACAGGTCTGCGGCCGACGTTCGGCTTTGTTCCGCGTACGGGGGCCATGGCGTTGAGCTGGACAATGGATAAGATCGGCCCCATCTGCCGCTCCGTGGAGGACTGTGCGTTAGTCTTGTCCGCCATCCACGGCCCAGACAGCAAGGACCTCACCGTCAAGGATGCCGCCTTCAACTGGGACGCGGAGTTCAACTGGAAGACGCTGCGCGTGGGCTATCTGAAGAGCGCGTTCGATATGCCGACGATGCCATCCAACGCGACCGAGGCGCAGAAGAAAAACTTCGCGCGCCGCGCCTATGACGCAAAATACGGCGTCAGCGCTATCGACACGCTGATGAACATGGGTGTAAAGCTGATCCCGCTGGAGATGCCGAAGTTTCCTTTTGCGGAGATCGTCCCTGTGCTTGAGGCCGAGTCCGCTGCGTCCTTCGACGAGCTGACACGGAGCGGGCGGGACAAGTTGCTGACCGGCCAGCAACCCTTCGACTGGCCCAACCAGTTTCGCGTGGCGCGGTTTTACTCCGCCGTGGACTACGTGCAGGCGATGCGCGCCCGTACACTCGCGATCGCCGAGATGGCGAAGCTCTTTGCGCAGGTGGACGTCATCGTGACGCCGTCGCAGGGACTGCAGTTGCAGGCCACCAACCTGACCGGCCACCCAGCCGTCATTCTGCCGAATGGCGTCCGCGGCGATAGCGCTCCGCTGCCTGACAATACCGGCGATGGTGAACTACAGAACGTCGGCGGCCCAGGGACACCGGTGTCGCTCACTTTCCTCGGCGCACTCTATTCAGATGCCAGGCTCGCCGCCTTCGCGAGAGCTTACCAGGTGGAGACGAGCTTCCATCTGCAGCATCCAAAGCTCGGCTGACGCGCCTAGCGCATGTGACGCAAAGTCATCTGCGAGATGCGCAAATTAGCTGGCTGCATGCATGCGAAGACGATGGTCTCGGCGACCTCGTCCGGCTCCATCATGTGCGAGTTGTCGATGTACTCCTGGGTGCGGCCCTTGCCCAGCGCAAACTCTGTCTTCGTACCGCCGGGACAGATCACGCCGACATTGATGTTGTGCTGGCGCAACTCCCCATCCAGTGCCTGCGCAAAGCCTACCTGCGCAAACTTTGTTGCACAGTAGACCGCCTCACCCGCAAACCCCTGCAATCCTGCAATGGAGGAGATGAACTGGATGATGCCACTCTTCTGCGCAATCATGGCGGGCGCGGCGTGGCGGGCAATCAGGAAGCTCGACCGCATGTTGGCATCCATCAGCTGGTCGTACTCTTCAGCGGAGGTGTCGACAAGATTCTTGTAATTCCCCGCGCCGGCATTGGCGATGACGACATCAAGGCTGCCAAACTTCGCGACCGCAAGCGCGACGGACTGCTGCGCCGTTACCTCCTCCACCGCATCCCCAGCGAAGTAGACGGCCTTTGTACCAAGCGCCGCAATCTCCGCGCAAAGCGTCTTCAACCGTTCTTCGCGACGCGCCGTAACCACCAGGTTCGCGCCCTGACGTGCGAAGGCCAGCGCGGTGTACCAGCCGATTCCGGCACTGGCTCCGGTGACAAGGACGGTTTTTCCTGCAAGGGATACGACAGACGATGCACTGGATTTCATTCGGCGATAACTCCTTCGAGGTGGCTCGATTTTTTGATGCTACCATCCGGCTATGTCAGTTCGTGGAGCATTGCTGGTCGAAGCGAAGAGCCTGGTGAAGCAGTACGGCAGCGTGCGTGTGGTCGACGACGTTTCGCTGACTATCCAACGCGGTGAGACGCTGGGCCTGGTGGGCGAATCCGGCTCCGGCAAAAGCACCGTCGCTCGTATGCTGCTACGGCTTACGGAAGCGACGGCGGGCAGCATCACCTATGACGACAGCGCCTTGCTCCCTATGACAACCGCACAGATGCGTGCCATGCGACGGCGTATGCAGATCGTTTTCCAGGACCCCTACGCCGCGCTCAATCCACGCATGACCGTGCGCCAGATTCTTACGGAGCCCTTCGCTATTCACCGTTCTCCGCGGCGTCCGCTCGACGAGATGCTCCATGAAGTTGGGCTGGATGCCTCCGCCCTGGCACGATACCCACATGAGTTCAGCGGCGGGCAGCGGCAACGCATCAACATTGCACGAGCGCTCGCGTTGCGGCCGGAGTTCGTTGTGCTGGATGAGCCCGTCAGCGCGCTCGATGTTTCGGTCGGCGCACAGGTGATCAACCTGCTGCGCGACCTGCAGCAGAAGCACGGCCTGACCTATCTCTTTATCTCGCATTCCATGCCGCTGGTTCGGTACCTCTGCGATCGTGTCGCGGTCATGCAGAAGGGTCGCCTGGTCGAGCAGGGCGACTGCCTGCAGGTCTGTGAAGCGCCCACCCACGCCTATACACAGCGTCTGATTGCAGCCACGCCGGAGATGCCCGCCTAAGAATGGTGCCGCGGAGCCGATACAATGGAGTCTGGATGATCTCCGCACTCAGCACGCATTGGCATTACCTGTGGTTAGTCGCGGCGTCGTCAATTGCCGGCGTAATGAACGCGATGGCCGGCGGCGGGTCGTTCATCTCATTTCCCGCAATGCTCGGCCTCGGTGTACCGCCTATCCAGGCGAATGCAACCAACACGGTCGCACTGTGGCCGGGACAGGTTACGTCGGTCGCAGCGTTGAGGGGCGACGTGCGGCGGGATCTGTTACCCACGGTCTGCGCCGCGTCCGTACTCGGCGGTGTCAGCGGTGCGGTATTACTACTGCACACGAAGCAGGTGACCTTCCTGCACCTGGTGCCGTGGTTGCTGCTGGTCGCTTCCCTTCTCTTCTGGCTCAGCGGACCGGTATCGAAGTGGCTCAAAAAGCGCTCAGCGTATCCGCATGAGAAGCGCTCGCCCAACTCCGTGACGCTCTTCTTGGCGCTGCTGCCGGTGTGCCTCTATATCGGCTACTTCGGCGCCGGAGCGGGCTTCCTCATCATGACGGCGCTCGCACTCTTCGGTGTGGAGGAGATGCACTCGCTGAACGCGCTGAAGGTTGTCGCCGCATGTCTCTCCAATTTCTGCGCGGTCGTCACGTTCGTATGGAGCGGCGCAGTCATCTGGCATTACTGCCTGATTTCCATGGTGTTTGCCGCGCTGGGCGGCTACATTGGCGCACAGTACGCGCGCAGAATGAACGCCGAAATATTGCGCACCATCGTCGTCGTAACAGGCTGCGTTATCGCCGGATATTTCTTCTGGAGGAATGCCTAGTGCGACAGGCGGCGATCGACGCAATCGGCTATGTCGCGGCAACCTGCACGACGATCTCGTTTCTGCCGCAATTAATCCGCGTGGTGAAGCTGCGCTCGGCCCGAGAGATTTCCTTGGGTATGTTCATCATCTTCTCCACCGGGACTGCGCTGTGGCTTGCTTACGGTATGTTGCTGCACTCCATGCCCATGACGGCTGCGAACAGTGTCACCTTCGCCCTCTCCATGAGCATCCTTCTGCTGAAACTAAAGTACGACCGCGCCGGTGCGCGCGAGGAGATCAAGCCATGAGTCATGAAGGAATTCGCATCGTCAACGCGCAAGAAGCGCAGCGCGAGGAGCGTTATGAGAGGAAACTATCTGCAGACGCCGTTACGCCGCTGAAGGTTCGCGTCCTGAAGACGGAAGGCACCGGCGTCGAGATCGACTGGCGCGACGGGCACAAGAGCACATGGAACTTCGCCTGGCTCCGCAACGCCTGCCCCTGCGCCACCTGCCATGAAGAGCGCGATAAGACTGGTCGCCCCGCTGGCGTAGCCAAAGCCAAGCCGCAGACCCTGCTGATGATGTACGAAGCTCCCGCACGCCCCGCTGAAGTGATTCCAGTGGGCAAGTACGCGCTGAAGTTCAAATGGATCGACGGACACGAGGCCGGGATCTACTCCTGGGAGTATCTGCGCCGCGTCTGCCAGTGCGTGGAGTGCACGAAGCCTTAAGCCACAGCGTGCTCGGTCAACTGTGCCAACCCGTCTTCAACATTATTCGCGACCAGCAGAATCGCCCGGTTCTTCGCCTTCAACATTCCTTCCGCCACACAGTGGTCAAGGAACGTCAGCATGGAGTCATAGAAGCCGTTGATATTGAGGAGGCAGATGGGTTTAGCGTGCAGCTTGAGCGTCTGCCACGCCAGCACCTCGAACAACTCCTCAAACGTACCGAAGCCGCCGGGAAGAATCAGAAACGCATCGGCCTTGCTGCCCATCAGCGCTTTCCGCGTGTGCATCGTATCGACGACGTGAAGCTCGGTGATGCCGTGGTGCGCCACTTCGAGATCGACCAGCACCTCCGGGATTACACCCACGACTTTGCCGCCCGCATCGAGACATGAGACCGCTACCGCCTGCATCAATCCACAGTCAGACCCGCCGTAGATGAGTCCGATGCTGCGTGCGGCCAGCGTTCGGCCCAGTTCTTCGGCAATGTTGCGGTAGATGGGGTTTGCGCCGTTAGCTGAAGCGCAGAAGACAGCAATATTCTGAAGCATGGCTTGAGCATAGCAAGCCGCACCGGAACATGCGAGACACGAAAGACCAAGGGGTTGAGTGCGCTGGCTGTCCTCGCGTCATCAGGGGACAACCAGCGCAAATTAGAGGAGGGCTGTGCGCTTACTTGATGGCGATCGTAGCGCCGTTCAGGTCGGTCGAGACCTGCGTGATCAGCGAGTTGGCCGCGTGGTTCGGGGTCTGCTGCGTGGAGAGAATGCGTGTGCCGACCGCAAGTTTCAGGTCAACCGTCTTACCGATAGCTAGCGTCATTACGTCTTCGCCCACTTTCAGCTCGATCGGGGTGCCGGAGTCATTACGCAGGCTCAGAGAGACGATCTTGGTCTTGCTGAACATCGCATGGATAGGTCCATGAACGCTCGCGGTTGCTGCATAAGCAGAGGAAACAGCAGCCTGCGAAAGGAAGAGTGAAGTGGCAACGACAGCCGATGCAATAAGAGTAGTACGTTTCATAGAAAGCTCCCGGTGGTGCATGATTTCGACGGGAACTTACTGCCATGGTTCAGGAAGCTCGTCGTTGAGATGACTTACGCAAGTCGTTCCACGATGGTTCCAACTTATGCAGAAAAAAACGATGACATTTCCATGAATCGACAACGCCCTCCGTGGAGTCGTTCAAAGCCATTTGTCCATTCGACATGTGGACAAACGATGAACGTAAAATGAAACAGGAGAGTGTCCGCGTTGAGCAAGCTTTTAGAGAATATGAATCCGCAGCAGCAGGAGGGCATCCAGGCTGTGGATGGACCCGTGCTTCTGCTGGCCGGTGCAGGCTCCGGCAAGACCCGCGTGATCACGCACCGCATCGCCTATCTTATCCAGGAACGCGGAGTTCCCGCCGACGCCATCCTCGCCGTCACCTTCACGAATAAGGCCGCCAAAGAAATGGCCGAGCGCGTCGACCGCATCCTCGGCCACTCCTCGCTCGCCAAGCCGATGCTCGCCACCTTTCACAGCTTCTGCGTCCGCGTCCTGCGTCGCGATATTGAAGCTCTCCGCATCGGCAACACCGGTCTCACACGAACCTTCGCCATCTACGATGAGACCGACCAGCAGGCCGTCGTCAAGACCGCGCTCAAGCGACTCGGCATCGACGATAAAAGCCTGAAGCCGCGCGTCGCACTCGGCAGAATCTCCTGGGCCAAGAACCACATGATTGATCCGCAGGAGTACTTCCTCGCCAGCACCAATCCGATGGAAGAGAAGATCGCCCACATCTTCGAGATTTATCGCAAGGAACTCGCCAAGGCCAACGCCCTCGACTTCGACGACCTGCTGCTCGAAACCGTGCGCCTGCTCAAGTCCTCCGCCGAGGTACGCGAGCGCTACAACCGCCGCTACCGCTACATCCTCATCGACGAGTACCAGGACACCAACAAGCCGCAGTACGAACTGATGAAGCTGCTCGCAGGTCCGGCAGGCAACGTCTGCGTCGTCGGCGATGAAGACCAGTCCATCTATAGTTGGCGCGGAGCGGACATCAAGAACATCCTCGAGTTCGAGAAGGACTTCCCCAACACCCGCACCATCCGGCTCGAGCAGAACTACCGCTCCACGCAGGTCATCCTCGAAGGGGCCAGTGCGGTCGTTGCGCAGAACACGCAGCGCAAGGGCAAGAACCTCTTCACCACGCGCAAAGGCGGCAGTCTGATCGGCTATTACGAGGCACCCGACGGCGAGAACGAAGCCCTCTTCATCGCCGACCGCATCCAGCGCTATCTGCGCGAAGCCCAGCAGGGCGAAGGCGAGCCGCGCTGCGCCGTCCTCTACCGCACCAACTCGCAGTCGCGTCTCGTGGAAGAGGCGCTGCGCCGC
>Ga0123338_10005263_pt1 | contig 11109 bp, 7 predicted proteins | sample grotaG_FD_89793 | JGI IMG/M metagenome (GOLD analysis project Ga0123338, IMG submission 89793) | Glacier valley bacterial and archeal communities from Borup Fiord, Nunavut, Canada, to study Microbial Dark Matter (Phase II) -... | ecosystem: Environmental > Aquatic > Freshwater > Ice > Glacier ...
CCTCCAAATCCACAGCACTCCATGTGCTTGGGCTGTCAATTCGCTTACAATCTTCACAACTGCCAAAATTATAAAGAGGGAGATTGTTACTCAGAATCTGGACGATGTTGTAGCCACCTACCCTGCCCATTATTCCACTGATTCCAGAGCAGCAGATGCTGGTCAATCAGCTCTGCCCGCGCCAATGCTCCTGCGTCAATCCGCGTATTGCTTGCTGCATTTACTCCGTTCGCACTGATCGACTCTACGAGGTAGCCATGGCTGGCAAGATTTCGCGCCAAGTAATCGTATCCACGATAACTGTCAATGAAGTATGGGTAATCGGGCGGGCACCATGGCGATACACCGAGCCAATGACCAGATCGATCTGGATTCGGATGGATACCGTCGTGGCACCATTGGTGCTGACCATGCAGTAAGATAATGAGCGGGAGCGGGCCGTGGGACAAATCTGCGGGGTAGTAGATGTCACCACGCATCTCTACCCTGAATGGGTAGCCCGATGGCATATACCCGTTGGGGTCGTCATATTGCTGGGTGGAGATGTTGATGTAGGGTCCAGGATCGCCGGGGTCTATCACCGTTTCTTGCGCCGTAACCGAGTCCAGGCGGATGCCCAACAAACCGCCAAGTAGGAGCAGAACGACGGTAGCGGGAAGGACGCGAACAAGGTGCCTTTTCACAGTAGTTCTCCTCACTAAGGCGCAGCGGATCAAGGCTTCTGGGTGTAGTGAATGCGCTCCGGTAATGTGTCTCGTTGGTTCTGATTGTACGAGACAGCGAGGCTCGACCCCTCCGGCAAGAGGTGTGCGTCAAAGACCGCCAGCACCAGATCATCGTCACTCCCTAGCGGGAAACCCAACAACGTGCCGTTTGCCCACATATCCCAGCGCAAAGAAGTAGAAAAGAAAACGGGTTGGGCGGCACGTATATGGACACGCCAGAAGCGATCCACAGTCAGGAACTGGTCTTCTAGGGGACCACCGCCTGGGCGCGGTGCCGCCGCCGCGAACATGATAGGGGCGGGCAAATCGATCTGCTCCACCGTGTAAGTGGTCAGGCTATAAATCGCCGTGGGGGGCGTGACCGCTCCGTGGGCAATAACCTTGCCGGGTAGCGTGTATATCAGCAACGAGCGGTGGGCGGCTTCCTGATGCTCGGCCGCGGTCGTCGGATCAACCGGAGGCACCGGGGTGAACTGGCCGGGCACGCCGGCGGAGGCGGGGGATAGATAGACAGCACTCGGCATGGCGGTAGGCACACCTGCGGCGAGTGGGAGCCGAGGTGCGCCAATACAGCCGGTAAGTAACAGCACGCAACCCAGATAGATCGCGAGCAACGCGAACCAACTAGGACGGAGGTCGAAATTATCGAGACTCATAGCAGTTCCTCCTAAAACATAAATGTAAATACGCTGTGTGGCGTTTGATCAGGAACATCTAGTTTTTATGAGTTCTTCGTAAAATGCAGTTTCTCCGGCAGCTGAATACCGCTCAGGCTCAAGGTCGTGCCCTCTGGTAACAAACTGAGATCATACAGGACAATCCTGACTCCAGGCTCGTTCGGCACGGGCCACCCATGTCCGAGGTAGGTAGTGCCGACAGTAATAGGCCAGACTTCAGAATTAGTTTCCGCAAATGGACCACCGGTGATCGTCAAGCGGTAGATTGTACTGATCTCACGTATCTGCTTTCCCTGAAAGCGTGTCGGTGCTTGTAGGCTGACCTCATCACCAACAGTGAGTTGCCGCACATTATCTTGGAGCGCGAAGTGCATAGGACGCGGTGATATGATTTCTTCCAGGCGATAGGTCTTTAACTGATACCCACCAACTGGCTTCTCATTGGTCCCTTGCGCTAAGATGGTGCCGGGTTGCCGATACATGATGTTCACCAAATCTGCCGTCGATTGTCTAAGTGCTATCTCAGTGGGATCAAGCGGCACACTCAAGCCAGATGGGGACGGGTGTTCCAGTGGCGTGGTCGGCGTACCGTTCGCGGTAGCGGAAGTGCCGGGAGCCTGCCCTAGGTTAGGCTGGCCCGCGCAACTCGACAGCACGAGTGCGAACCCCCAGCCCAGCACGAGCAGCCCGAACACACTGCACCGGGAGCCGAAATTATCGAGACTCATAGCAGTTCCTCCTGAGAACGCGGATCGCTGAACACGGCAGCACGATCAGACCGCTGGGTGCAAGACATGGGGTTCGCCGCAGCGTACATAATCAAATCTCCCTGTCTTAAATCATCTTACTACCGAATCATCGGTTTATCAATACCCTGTTCGTTGATCGCTCAAATTGGTAATCACCCAGTACTACCATATCACGTCGGGTTTGGGGAGACCAAGTCAGCGTGCGGCACAGCCCAATTGGTAAGCGGGATTGACACAGGATTTTCTCGGCTTCCAGCCCGCCCGGAGCGACATGACGTTGCACTATGAGCGCCAGTGCAGTTGCCTCCGACCACTGGGTTGTATCGCACATGGATTGCTCCTCTGCCGGTTGGTGACCACCACGCGCCGCAGTCCGCACCCTGTTCGGTATTCGTTCTGCATTGGAAACAGCCCGCCAAGCATCTAATCTATTCAATAATTTGTAAAAACTCACCCGTTTTTCGCCCTTGCGCCAAATGGCCCTACGCAAATTATGCCTTCTAGCAGGCCAGAAAATTTCCATGTCCCAAAACCGCCCGCTCGATGTGTATATATATAGAGGGGTAAAAATAAGCGGCGGCGTTACATCCGTCCCCGCAGACCCCCTCGCGCAACGCCGTCCCGTTTCACGTAGCGGATCACAGAGAGAGGAGACCAGACAAACAGCAATCTTCGCGTGCTTCGCGTCTTTGCGCTGTCATCCGTCCGTCCCGGTAGTCCGTCAGTAATCTTCGCGTGCTTTGCGTCTTTGCGGTGTCATCCGTCATCAGCACCGGTTGCCCGCTTTGACTCGCCCCCAAGCCCAGTGTATAATCGCAGCGATAGGAGAACTACCCGTCCAGTCGCTCACCCCCAGGAGGAGGAAATCCGATGAAGGCAGTTGTGATGGCCGGCGGTGAAGGCTCCCGCCTACGGCCCCTAACCCTGCGCCGGCCCAAGCCCATGGTCGCCGTCGTAGATAAGCCCGTCATGGCCCATATCCTCGACCTGCTCAAAGCGCACGGCATCACCGAAGTGGTCGTGACCCTGCAATACATGGCCGACAACATCCAAGAGTTTTTCGGCGACGGCAGCGCCCTCGGCATGACCATCCACTACAGCGTCGAAGAATCGCCCCTCGGCACCGCCGGCAGCGTCAAACAGGCCGCAGAATGGCTCGACGACACCTTCTTGCTGATCAGCGGCGACGCGCTCACCGATTTCGACCTCAGCCAAGCCATTGCCTTCCACCAAGAAAAAGGGGCTATGGCGACCCTCGTCCTCAAACGGATGCCCAACCCGCTCGACTATGGCGTGGTCATTCTGGACGCTAAGGGCCGCGTCAAGCAGTTCCAGGAGAAACCCTCGTGGGGCGAAGTCTTCTCCGACACCGTGAACACCGGCATCTACGTCCTCGATCCCAAAGTCCTGAGCTACTTTGCGCCGGGCAAAGTGTTCGATTTCAGCATGAACCTCTTCCCCATGATGCTGGAAAAGGGCGACCCGATGTACGGCTACATCGCCGACGGCTATTGGTGCGACATCGGCAGCCTGCCCGACTATATGCGCTCCACCGGCGACTTGCTGGCCGGCCAGGTCGCCGTGCCGCGCGCCGGCAAGCAGATCCAGCCCGGTGTCTGGGCCGAAGAAGACGTGGACATCGATCCCAGCGCCAAGCTGCATGGGCCCATTTACCTCTCCTGTGGAGTCAAGATCAAAGAAGGCGTGCAGATCCAGGGGCCGTCGGTCATCCGCGACTACACCATCATAGACACCCGCGCTATCATTGACCGCAGCATCATCTGGCGCAACTGCTACATCGGCGAACGGGCCGAGGTCCACGGCGCGATCCTGGCCCGCCAAGTCAGCGTCAAAGCCCGCGCCATGATCTTCGAGGGCGTGGTCATCGGCGACAACACCACCGTCGGCGAAGGTGCGATCATTCGGCCTGATGTGAAAGTCTGGCCCGACAAAGAGATCGAGGGCGGAGCCACGCTCGCCACCAGCCTCATCTGGGGCGCGCAGGGCCGTCGCAACCTGTTTGGCCGCTTTGGCGTGACGGGCGTGGTCAACGTAGACCTCACGCCGGAGTTCAGCGCCAAGCTGGGCGCGGCCTATGGCGCGACCCTGACCCGCAACACCACTGTCGCCGTCAACCGCGATGCCCACCACGTCACCCGGATGCTCAAACGCGCCGCCATCTCCGGCCTGCCCTCGGCGGGCATCAACGTGGCCGATATGGGCTCCGTGCCCATCCCTGTCACCCGCTACTGGACGCGCATCAGCGACGCGGCCGGCGGCATCCATCTGCGCCTCTCGCCCGTAGACGCGCGCGTGGTAGACATCCGTTTCTTCGACAAAGACGGCCTGGAACTCAACAAAAACACCGAGCGCAAAATCGAAACCACCTATTTCCGTGAGGATTTCCGCCGCGTGTTCTTGGACGAGATCGGGCGCATCTTCTACCCCACCGGCGTAACCGAACGCTACGCCGACGACTTTTTGCAAAACGTAGACGTGACCGCCGTGCAACAGGGATCGCCCTACAACCGCATCGTGGTAGACTACGCCGGCGGCAGCAGCGCCGGCATCCTGCCGCCGCTGCTCACCCAACTGGGCTGCGATGTGATCGCCATCAACGCCGCTATTGACGAAACCAGCCTCGTGCAATCGCAAGACCAGTTCCAGGCCGCCGCTACTCGCCTGAGCGCCATCACCAAATCGGTCAGCGCCGGGTTCGGCGTGCGCCTGGACACCGGCGGGGAACGCATCTATCTGGTGGACGACACCGGCTTCATCCTCAGCGGCATGGACGCGCTGGCCGCCGTGGTCGCCCTCTATGTCAGCCTCTATCCCGGCAGCAGCATTGCTGTGCCGGTCTACGCGCCCAGCAGCCTCGAAACGCTGGCCGCGCGCGCCAACGCCACCATCGTCCGCACGCCCGGCAACCCGGCCGCCCTGGCCCAGACCGCCCACCACCCCGACATCAACCTGGCCGGCCAGGGCAACGGCGCTTTCGCCCTGGCCGACTTCCACCCCGCCCCCGACGGGATGTTCGCCATCGCCAAGCTGGTCGAACTCACCGCCCGCCTCGGCGTGAAGCTGTCCGACGTGGTCGCCGACCTGCCGCGTTACGCCATGATCCGCAAAGACGTGACCTGCCGCTGGGAAGACAAAGGCAAAGTCATGCGTCTGCTCAACGAACGCTACCGCGACAACAGCATCCCGCAGATCGACGGGGTGAAAATCATGGAGAACAGCAGCGACTGGGTGCTGATCCTGCCCGATGCCGATCAGCCCACCTTCCACATCATTGTCGAAGCGCGCACCAACGACCATGCCGCCGCCTTGGTCGAAAAGTACAGCGCCCTGGTCGGCTCTTTGCAGGGCTAACCCCAACCGGCACGTAGGAGGCTCCCGATAGGCCGCGTAGGACGGAGTGGTGTCCCCGCAAGGCTGTGTAGGCGGGGCCGGCCTGTCGGGAGACACCGCTCCCTCCTACGCGCCGGCTTTGGCCTTCACCCGCCGCTACCCAACATGGAGGACCGCCCCATGCCCGAACCGCCCGATCCCGCCGTCCCGCCACCTGCCGCCGCGCCCCCACCCGATTCGCCGCCGGGATCGCTGCTAACGACAATAGGCACCGCCGTCGCCAACGCCGAGCAGCACGGGGCCACCCCCACGCAGCAAGTGGCCGCCGCGACCGTCGCCGCGACGCAGCAAGTGGCCGCCGCGACGGTGCAGGCGACCGCCCAAGCCACGCAAGCCACGCAGCAAGCGGCCCAGCAGGTGCAGGCCAAGATCGAGCAGGTGGGCCAGACGGCCACCGTGCCGCCGCGCCAAGCCGTCTATCGCGGCCGGCGCTTCATCGTCGCCTACGCGCTGCTGGTCATGCTGGCGGCGTTCCTCTCTGCCCTCGCCAAACGCTACAGCACGCTGCCCGGCGATATTCGCCTCGCGCGCCTGCTCCAGCGTAGGCGCGAAGACAAGGCGTTCAACATCCTGATGCAGGCGGTCAGCGAAGTGGGCTGGCAATGGCCCAGCGTCATCACTCGGATCACCTTCAGCAGCCTCATGTGGGCCGCCGGCTTCCGCATGGAGGGCGCGTTCACCGCCGCCACCTGGAGCGGCGACGCGCTGACGATGCTGGTCAAAGAGACAGTGGGCCGCCCACGCCCCGCCAAAGACCTCGTGAAGGTGGTCAACACCCTCAGCGAAAACAGCTTCCCCAGCGGCCATGTCGTCCACTATGTCACGTTTTACGGCTTCTTGTTCTATATCTTTTTCACCCACCTCAAGCGCGGTCGCTGGCGCAACGCCCTCCTCTGCGTGCTGGCGATCCTGGTGCTGCTGATCGGCCCCTCGCGCGTCTACATGGGTGAACACTGGCCCTCCGACGTGGGTGGCGCCTATCTGGTCGGCTCGCTCTGGCTGGCCGTCGAAATCGTCGCCTACCTAGAGTTCAAGTCGCGCTTCCAGCTCAATCGCGGCTGGCCCCTCCTCACCCCCCGTCCCCGCCCCCTGACGTAGGGCGGCGGACGAGGGCGGGTATGACGGTTTAATTTGCTAATTGCAAATCTTGCAATAAGAAAGCCTCTTATTGCAGAAAACGCCCTTTTTTGCAATAAGGATAGTAGGAGGCGGTTCCACCCGGCGACCGTGCGCGATAAGAGGCGGTTCCACCCGGCGATGCCGGCCCCACCTCGATCCGGCGGATTGTAGGAGGCGGCTCCGCCCGGCGATGCTGCCACCCCCCAATGTTGGCTCCTGGGCACCGTTGCCCGCCGGGGAGCATGGTGGTAGGGCCGGCATCGCCGGGCGGAGCCGCCTCCCACAGACGCATCGCTTCGTGTAGCCCTGATTTATTCGGGTATTCGATCCGTATTCGGGGACAGCCTGGATCGCCGTCGCTGGGTGGAACCGCCTCCCACCCCCAACGTTTGCCGCCGGGCAACAGTGCCCGCCGAGAAGCATGGTGCTAGGCCGGCATCGCCGGGCGGAGCCGCCTCCTACAGACGCAGCTGCGCGTGTCGCCTGGATCTATTCGGGTTTCGATCCATATTCGGGGACAGCAGCTGCCCACGCAAAGATGAAAGCGACACCGCCCGCTCCCACGAGGAACGGGCGGTATCCTTCGCACCAGCGCAGGCGCACAATTCATTGCGCCACTACACGCAACGAACCCTCGTCTCCTGACCCCTGACCCCTGATACCTGCCCCTAGCCGTGATGCGCGGCCTCGGCGTGGTGGGCGTGGTGGGCATGGGCGGCTTCGATCACGGCGGGGGCGAGGTGGGCGGGCACTTCGTCGTACTGGGCGAACTCCATGGCGAAGGTGCCGCGGCCTTGCGTGAGGGCGCGCAGGTCGCTCACATAGCGTTGCACCTCGGCCAACGGCGCGGTCGCCTCGATCAGCGTGGTGCCGTCGCCCTGCGGGGTCATGCCCAGCACGCGGGCGCGCTTACTGTTCATGTCGCTCATGATGTCGCCACTGAAGCGGTCAGGCACCGTGACGTGCAGCGTATAGATCGGTTCCAACAGGATTGGCTGGCCCTGTTGCGCGCCCTCTTTGAACGCTTGGGCCGACGCGATCTTGAAGGCCATTTCGCTGGAGTCTACCGCATGGAACTTACCGTCGAGCAGCACCACGCGCACATTGACCACCGGGTAGCCGGCCAGGATGCCATCCGCCAATGCCTCGCGCACGCCTTTTTCCACGGCGGGGATAAAGTTCTTGGGCACCGTGCCGCCCACCACGCGGTCGCCAAACTCGAACTCGCCGCTCTGCGTCGGTTCCAGTTCGATCACCACCTCGGCAAACTGACCGTGGCCGCCGGTCTGCTTTTTATGGCGATAGAGCGCGTGCGGCACCTTCTTTTTGATCGTCTCGCGATAAGGGATATGCGGCAGGCCCACGTCTACGGCCACGCCGCTTTTGCGCTGCATTCGCTCGGCGGCGATCTGGACATGGTTTTCGCCCATGCCCGCCAGGATCGTCTCGCCGGTATGCGGGTCTTTGCTGCTGTGCAGGGTCGGGTCTTCGGCCACCAGTTGGGCCAGCGCCGGGCCCAGTTTGTCGAGGTCGCCCTTCGTGTGCGGCGTGATAGCGGCCTGGAACACCGGGGCCGGGAAGCGGATGCCGGGCAGCGTATAGGGCTGGCCGACCGCCGTCAGTGTGTCGCCCGCGCCGGTATCGGTCAGTTTGACCACCGCGCCCATGTCGCCGGCGATGACTTCGGCGATGGGGTGCTGCTCTTTGCCGCGCAATTCCAGCAACTGGCCGACGCGCTCATCTTTGTTTTTGGTCGTGTTATGCACCGTGCTGTCGGAGTGCAAGGTGCCGCTGTAGACGCGGAACAGGCTGAGGGTGCCATAGCGGTCCACCTGCGTCTTGAAGACCAATGCCGTGAGCGGGCTGCTGACGGCGGGGGCGAGGTCGGTCGTGTCGCCACTGATCGGTTGGGTGGCGCGCAGCGCGCCGTAGTCGGCGGGGGAGGGCACGTAGGTCACGAGCGCATCCAGCAGTTGGGCGATGCCGATGTTGGCGGTGGCTGCGCCGCAGAAGGCCGGGATCAGCTTGCCGCTCTTGATGCCGTTCAACACGCCCTGCGTGATTTCGTCGTCGGTCAGCGTCTCGCCTTCGAGGTACTTCAGGGTCAGGTCGTCGTCGGTTTCGGCGGCACGCTCAATCAGTTCGCTGCGGAACGTCTCCACCGCCTGCGTCATGTCGGCGGGGATCGGGCCTTCGCTAAAGCTGCCGTCGCCGCCCAAGCCCTTGTAGAGATAGGCTTTGCTGTGCAGCAAGTCTACCACGCCCCGGAAGTCGTGCTGGCTGCCGATGGGCAGGTGCAGCGGCGTGACCCCTGTGCCGAACAGTTGCCGCGCCTGCCAGACGGTTTTGAGGAAGTCGGCGTTTTCGCGGTCCATGCGGTTGACGAACAACAGGCGGGCGGCCACCCCAGCTTCCTCGGCCATGGCCCAGGCTTGTTCGGCCCCCACTTCCACGCCGCCGACCGCATCCAGCACCAGCAATGCGCCGTCTACCACGCGCATGGCAGCCTTGATTTCGCCCAGAAACTCGGCATAGCCGGGGGTATCCAGCAGGTTCAGCTTGTGGTCGTGCCATTCGAGCGGGGCGAGGGTCAGTTGGATCGACATCCGGCGCTTGATCTCATCGGGATCAAAGTCGCTCACCGTGTTGCCGTCTTCCACGCGGCCCAGGCGCGAGGTGACTTTGGCCGCGAAGAGCATGGCTTCGAGCAGCGACGTTTTGCCGGCGCCCCCATGCGAAAATACACCGATGTTCCGAATAGCCTCAGTCTTGTACGCTTTCATAGCGGGATTCCTCCTCTGACAATGCGAAAGGGGGTCCAATAGCCACAGACGGGCACGCGGTTCGTGTTGCCCATTATACTGCAATGCGGCGGCTTCTGCCACAGGTCGAGGCGGCGGTAACGGTTCAGTCGGTGCTACGGAGATCGGAACGCCAACACGGAGCCACGGAGCCACGGCGATATGAGGAGATATGAGGAGATTTTCTTGGTTGGTTTGTAACGGTTCAGCCGGTGGAGTAAAGAGAGCAATCTGCATCGCAGCCGATTCTTCACTGCGTTCAATGGGACAGGTACAAACCAACCCGCAAAATCGCCGTGGCTCCGTGTTGGCGTTCTGATCTCAACCTCAGAGACTGCACAGTTACGGGCGGGGCAGATCCCCATTCAGGCGGGCGTAGCCAGCAACAGAGCGACACTCCAGAGGTCCACGAAGGTGTGGATGGCGATCAACGGCACGAGGTTGCGCTCGCGCTGGTAATACCAAGCCGCGATCACGCCGAGGATGAAGGTCGCGAGCAGCTTATCGGGCAGATAAATGCCGTGGATGGCCGCGAACGAGAGGGCCGACAGCCCGATCACCGCCCGCGCGCTATAGCCACGCGCTTCCAGCCGCGTCAGCACATAGCCCCGCCAGATCAGTTCCTCGGTGAAGCCGGCGCTGATCGGCTGCACGAGGAGCAGGACGAGCCGCAGCGCCAGGGGTAGGCCACTATAGGATTGCCCCAGATTGCCGTAGAGGATCCCGGCCAGTGCCAGATAGACCGCAAAGATGCCGTTCCAGGCGAGGAACACCCCCAGCGCGGGCTGTAGGCGGAATCGGCCGGGCGCGCCGGCGGGCGCGTTCAGCGCCCCCAGAGACAGACCCTCCCGACGCAGGCGGGCGAGAATCGTGAGGGTCAGCACCCATTCGATGCCGAGGATCAGCGCGGTGGAGATCAGCGTGATGTAGCCCAGCGGGAGCCGCGTCGCGGAGCCGGGGGTGCTGTAAGTCAGCGCATAGTAGCCGCCATAGACGACCAACCCGACGAGGTTCAGCAGAACCGGCGCGAGGATGGCATAGATCCACAGGCCGTCGGCGCGGGAGGCTGGGGCCGCTGGGCTGGTGCGGTTCATCCGATCATCCCCTCTGCTCCTCGCTAGGCGCGCATTCTTCCGGTTTACTGCGGATCTACGCTCCTCTGTGCGTGCGAGTCGCCGCTGCCACTGCTGCCGGCAGAATTACTTGGCGTAGGTCGTCCCGACTGCGCCAATATACCAAGAAGCCAGGCGGGTGTCAACGGGGCGGCAGGGTGTCCCAGGCTGTAGGCGTTCTGGGGAAACGGATGTTTTGGCCGCGTGCGCCGCTGCACGGCTGTCAGGGGCAGCGCCGCGCAGAATCCGGCTTGACCCCGATCTCGCTGTAGATCGCCGCTGTACCCCGCCGGCGCGGCATCGCAGACACTCTCCCTCTCCCTTTAGGAGCGAGGGGTGCGGTCGGCCGGCACGGGAGAAACAGAAACCCCCGCGCCGGCCCAGACGCGGGGGTTTCTGCTCTTCAGGAAGGAGTTCTCATGTCATTTTTGTCTGTCTCATGTCTCTCACCTATTACGACGAACCGGCGGCGGGAATATTACAACCGCTTTAGGATCAGTTTCCGACCAATTTTC
>Ga0123338_10005264_pt1 | contig 11108 bp, 8 predicted proteins | sample grotaG_FD_89793 | JGI IMG/M metagenome (GOLD analysis project Ga0123338, IMG submission 89793) | Glacier valley bacterial and archeal communities from Borup Fiord, Nunavut, Canada, to study Microbial Dark Matter (Phase II) -... | ecosystem: Environmental > Aquatic > Freshwater > Ice > Glacier ...
GCCGACCTCGACGCGGCGTTCGACTTGCGGGTCTCCCTGCTCCACGTGGTCCTGCGCCGGATCAACACGGCGGCGCAGGAGCGCAAGCGGGCGGCCGAGCGCGACAAGCTGCTGATGGCCGAACTCGACCACCGCGTGAAGAACACGATCGCCAACATCCAGGCCCTTGTCATGCATACAAGCAGCAACGCGGGCACGTTGACGGAATTCGTGAAAGGGCTGGAAGGCCGCATCCAGGCGATGGCCAAGGCCCACAGCCTGCTGTCCCAGAGCCGCTGGGAGGGCGTCTCGATCAATGACTTGCTGCGTGAGGAGCTTGATTTCCACGCCAGTGGACATGCCGCAATCGCCTTGGACGGCATCGACATGCAGCTGACCCCGAAGTCGGCCCTCTCGCTTTCCCTTGCAATCCATGAGCTGGCGACCAACGCGGCGAAGTATGGCGCGCTCACCGCACCCGGCGGGCGAGTGGCCGTAAGCTGGCGACCGGCCACCGACGGCGGTGTGGAATTGACCTGGACCGAGACTGGCGGGCCGCTCGTGAGGCAGCCGAAGCGCCGTGGCTTCGGTTCGACGCTTATCGAGCGCGCACTGTCGATGGAGACTGAAGGTAGTGCAATCGTACACTATTTGCGGACTGGGGTCGTGTGCGACATCTTCCTGCCCGCGTCGGTAGTCACTTACTCAGCCGCAGACGCACAAGCCGGGGCGAATTTGCAAACGGAAGTTCCATCGATAGTAGCCGTACCGAATGCGGAAGACTCTGAGGCCTTTCGGATACTTGTGGTCGAGGACTCGTTTCTCATCAGCGAGCTGTTAGTGCAGGTGCTCGATCTCCTTGGCTGGGTGGCTGTCGGGCCGGCGACGCGCAAGAGTAAGGCGCTTGAGCTGGCGCAGTCAGAGATGTTCGACGCGGCCCTGCTCGACATAGATCTTGACGGCGAGACGTCCTGGGACGTGGCCTTGATGCTCAGGACGCGCGGCATCCCGTTCGTGTTCACCACCGGATACAACGCGTCACATGTGCTGCCAGATTATCTCGCCGGAAGTGCTGTATTGGTCAAGCCCTATAAACCCGAGGATATCGAACAGCGGATTCGCGAGGTGATCGCGGCCAAAGGACGCCGCTCAACCGCAACGCAGCCGGCTTAGCCCGAAGGCCGCATCAGCTCGCACCTGCCCCAGTCAAATGTCCGGTGTCGTCGCTCTCGGATTCCCGAGAACTGCCCTGAACCTGTCGTCACTTCATCCAACTATACCGTGTGTCCGACACCGAGTGTTTTGCGTGGTTCAACCACAAGCTCTGCCAAGTTGCTGCTCAGGTCGGCCATCGCTGCTACAACCCCGCCCGGTCCAGCCGCAGGATCGCCCGTGCGCACGCCTGCGCCCGCGGCACCATGCTGTCCAGCACCAGGAACTCGTCCGGGCTGTGCGCCTTGCCGCCCACCGGCCCGACCGAGCAGATCGTCGGCACCCCCATCCCCGCCGTGAACCCGCTGTCGGCGCAGCCGCCGGAGAACTCGCCCTCGATGTGCAGCCCGCTTTCCGCCGCCCCCTCCACATACAGGTCGAACAGCCGCCGGGCGGCCTCCGTCTGCACCAGAGGGGCGAACTCGCCCTTGATGACCAACTCCGCCCGGACGCCGGGGATGGTGCTGCGCCCAACGATCTCCGTGATGCGCGCCATCACCTCCTCCCGGTCCGCGGGCTGGATGTAGCGCAGGTCTATCTGTCCCTCCGCCCAGGGGGCCACGGTGTTGACGCTTTGCCCGCCGCTGACCAGGCCGACGTTGAGTGTGATGCCGCGGTCCAGGTCGGTCAGCGCGTGCAGCGCGATCACCTTGTGCGCCAGCTCGCCGATGGCGCTGATCCCGTCCGCGAACGCACCGCCGGAGTGCGCGGCCTTCCCCGTGATCCGCATCAGCATGAACACCCCGCCCTTGCGCCCCGTGACGACGTTGCCGGTGGCCCGGCCCGGCTCGCTGTTGAACACCACGCGGGCATGCCGCGCCTCGGTCTCGATCACCGGGCGGCCTTCGGGGCTGCCGATCTCCTCGTCGCCGGTGAACAGGCCGACCAGCGGCGCCGGGCTTCCCCCGAAGCGGGCGAAGGCGGCCAGCACGAACAGGTTCATCACCAGCCCGGCCTTCATGTCGGCGACGCCCGGCCCATAGGCCATGCCGTCCCGGATGGTGAAGGGCCGGCGCGCGGCCTCGCCAGCGGGGAACACGGTGTCGCGGTGGCCCATCAGCACGATGTTGCGCCCGGCGTTGCCGCCGCTGGCCGGTTCGGCGCCGGGCACCGCGGCGCGCAGGCAGTCGCCGTGGCGGGACTGCGGCAGGTGCTCGACGGGGATGCCGTGCGCGTGCAGGAAGCGCTCGGCGATGGCGCCCACGGCATCTATGCCGGGCTTGTCGTAGCTGCCGCTGTCGGTGTCCACCATCTCGCGCAGGACGGCGACCATGGCGTCGTGCTGGGTGGCGAGCCAGGCGGTGATGGCGGCTTCGGGGCCTTGGGCGTTCATGGGGGTGCTCCTGTTTGGGCGTTCACTGATCCATCCACCATTGCGAGAAGCGGGGCGACGAAGCGCGCCGGGGCGGCGGGGTTGACGCCGGCGGCTCTGGATCGCAGCGCCGCTGCGCGCCGTCGTGATGACTGGGCCTGTGAAGCAACACGCTGGCCTGCCGAGGTGCCGCGGCAGGACGGCGGGTTCGGATCAATGCAGCATCCGCTTCACGAACCGCCCGGCCTGCATGATGGCCGGCAGACGCGCGCCTTGCCCCTCCAGCAGCCCCCAGTCCTCCAGCGGGTTGCCGTCCACCACCAGCAGGTCCGCATGCGCGCCAGGCTCGATCACGCCCACCCGGCCCTCCAGCCGGCACAGCCTGGCCGCCAGCGTTGTGGCGCTCCGCAGCACGTCCATCGCCGGCAGTAGCCGGGCGCGCAGCCGGAACTCGCCAGACTGGTGCTGGTGCATTTCCCCCAGCAGGTCCGACCCATAGGCCATCGGCAGCCCCGCCGCCTGCATCACCGCCAGCGAGTCCAGCCCGGCCTGCCGCACCGTCTCGATCTTCGCCACGCTGTCCCGGCCCATGCCAAGCGACGCGCCCTCCACCGCCAGCCGCTCATAGGTGATCAGCGTCGGTACGGCGACGCACCCGGCGGCGGCGGCCATCGCCGCAGTCTCCCGCGTGATCAGGTTGCAATGCTCCAGGGAGTGTACGCCGCACTCCACCGCCCGGCGGATCGCCGCATCGGTGTACAGGTGCGCGGACACGTAGGTGCCCAGGTTCCCGGCCTCCTCCACCGCCGCCAGCAGCTCGTCACGCGAGTATTGCAGCATGTGGATGGGATCGGCCGGCGAGGCGATGCCGCCGTTGGCCATCACCTTGATGAAGTCCGCCCCGGCCCGCAGCTCCTCCCGCGCGGCCAGGCGCACCGCCTCCACCCCGTCGGCCAGCCGGCCCATGGCGCCGACGCGGTGCTGGAACCAGGGGCGGTCATCCGACCGGATGCGGCTGTCGCAGTGCCCGCCAGTTTGGCTGAGCGCCTTGCCGGAGATCACGAGCCGCGGCCCGGCCACCACGCCCGCCGCCTGCGCCTCGGCCAAGCCCCGGTCGGCGCCGCCCACGTCGCGCACGGTGGTGAAGCCGCGCATCAGCATCGCCGTCATGATCGCCCCGGCCCGCAGCGCCGCCAGCGACGAGGGCTGCGCCGCGTTGGCGCCCAGGTCCGCCATTGCCGCGACGACGTGAACGTGCGCGTCAATCAGGCCGGGCATCAGCACGCGCCCGCCCAGGTCCACGCGCTCCGCTACGGCGCTCCGGATCGGGCGGTCCGACACTTCCTGGATGGTGGTGCCGTCCACCAGCACCTCCATCCCGTCCCGCACACCGTCGTGGCGCGGATCGAGCAGGCGGCCGTTGGTGAACAGGTATGCGGTCATCCCAAGGCCTCCATGGTGCCGAACGGGTCGTCCACGGACGGGCAGGGCGGGGTGAACCAGCGTGGCCCGGCGTCGGTCAAGTAGGCGATGTCCTCCAGCCGGACGCCGAACTCGCCGTAGATGCAGATCGTGGGTTCGATGGAGAAGCACATGCCGGGCTGCAGCGGCGTGCGGTTGCCGCGGACCATGTAGGACTCCTCATGGACATCCATGCCAATGCCGTGGCCGGTGCGGTGCGGCAGGCCCGGCGTCGCGTAGTCCGGGCCGAAACCGCCAAGGTGGATCGTGCCGCGCGTGGCGTCGTCCACCGCGCCGCAGGGAGCGCCGACCTGCGCGGCCTCGAACCCAGCTTGCTGCGCGCGGCGGTCCAGCTCCCAGATCTCGCGCTGCCGGGGCGTGGGGTCGCCGAAGACGTAGGTGCGGGTGATGTCGGACCGGTAGCCGTGCACGAAGCAGCCGGTGTCTATCAGCACCATGTCGCCATCCCGCAGGGTTTGCGGGTAGGGCACGCCGTGCGGGTAGGCCGTGGCCTCCCCGAACTGCACGGCGCGGGACGCGGGCTGGCCGCCCAGCTTGCGGTGGGCGGCGTCCAGGAAGTCCTGCACCTCTGTCGTCGTCATGCCCGGCGCCAGCGCCCGCGCCGCCGCCTTGTGGACGGCCAGCGTGATGTCGTTGGCGGCCTGCATCAGCGCGACCTCGGCCGGGGACTTCACCATGCGGCAGGCCGCCGTAATGCTGGCGGCATTCGCAAAGCTGAAGCGGTTGCCGGCCCGGCGCAGCCCGTCCACCGTGAAAAACGGCGTCAGCGGATCAATCGCCAGCGTACCGGCGTCGTGGCCCATGCTCCGCAAGGTCTCGATCACCAGGGCCGTCGGGTCCTCGTGCTCCTCCCAGGTGCGGATGTCGGCGCCGAAGCGGAGGAGTTCGCGGGTCTTCGGCTCCTCGAAGGCCGGGCTGAGGTAGGCGACCTCGCCCTCGGCTGGAATGACTGCGCCGTGCAGGCGCTCCGTCAGGTGCAGCGCGACGCCCGTGAAGTAGCGGAGGCTGGTGGAGGTATCGAGGTAGAGCGCCTGGATGCTCCCCTCCCGCATCAGCCGCTGCGCCTTGGCGACGCGGGCGTGCAACTCGGCCACCGGGATGGGCTGGGCGTCCGCGGCCAGGGGTGCCATGCGCGCCAACTCCGCCTCGAACGTCGAACCGCCCACGCCTGCCGTCATTGCCATGCCCCTTGCAGCCCTAGGGGAGGCTAGGCAAAGGGGCGTGCGTGCGCCAGCCCTGACCCGGGCGGGACCGGGCCGGGAGCTACTTGCAGCCCCCCCGCCCCTCGGCGCCTTCCGACACGCTGATGCTGCCGTTGCCGTCGTCCTTGAGGGTGAGCAGGCCGCCGGACTTGTGAAGGTCTTCGCAGGCGTCCACCAGCAGTGCCTTCATCTTGTCCACGATGTCCTTCGCTTCCTTGGGCGTCTTACCCTCCATCTCCGCCTCCAGGTCGGCCTTGGCCTCCTTGAACGCCTTCTCGTAGGACGCCTGATGCGCCTGCTCGTGGGCTGTATTGAGGCTTTCGATCTCCTTGATCGCGTCCATGTTCGCCTTGTCCGGCTTCTTCTTGGCCGGCCCGGCCCAATGCACGCGCGTGATCGTCGTCTTCAGGCTGAGGGTGCCTTTCTTGATCTTCTTGGTCTTCGGATCGATGCTGAACTTGGCGTCCAGCTTGTAGGTGGTCTCGCCGAGTTTCGACCTGTCCTTCATGGCCTTGTGCGCGTTGTCCATGAAGTCCTGGGCAGTGTCGCCCTTCACGTTGACCAGCTTGTCCCCTGCCATGGCAGCCCTCCTGCTGGGCACGCCTTGGCAGGACGGGAAGTGCCCTGGACCAGTTGCCCCAAGGCGACCATGCCACTTTCGTTATGTATAAGCAATAAGATTGATGGCGTAGCCTTGCCCGTCACAAGGTCAGTTTCAGCACCGCACGCAAGATGGAAGCGGGGTCAACGTGGTCCGGAACAGCCGAAACGCCACCGTCGCCGGCTTCCAGGATCATGTGACGCCCGTCCTCATGCAACGCCCAGTCCATCGTCCAGAACGGGCAAGGCACTGTGGATGCGGCCGTCAGCAGCAGTTCGCTGCCGGGTACAGGCAAGTCATCAAGTGGACCATCGTCCCGGCGGAAGGGTGGCAACGGCGTGCCGCCCACAACGAAGCAGCGCCACTCCACCGCCCGCCCAGCAGCCTGCACGAGGGGCGTCCACTCCCGCAACGCGATGCCGCCCTCCAGATCCGCGCCCTGCAACTCCATGAACCGGTTGACCACACGAAGCGCCGCAGCCGTGTCGGCGGCGTCCGGGATGAAGCAGGCTTCCGCCCAAAGCCCGGCTTGCGACTTCACCCAATCCTTGACCACCAGCGCCCGATTGCCGAAGCCTGCCAAGGCGTCGGCCAGCCGGTCCAGCTCCCCTACCGGAACCAGCACGGTGCGGGCGGACCAGGGCGCCAGGGCGTCCAGCGTCCCCGGCAGCAGATGGCACATACGGTAGTCGTCCGGCCCGGTCAGCAGGCGCAGGCCCCGCTGCCGCAGCGCGTCGGCCAGCAGCGCGATGCCCTGTGGGCGCACCATCCATCCGCGGTAGGCCAGGACCGCCCCGGCTGGTGGCAGGGCCGTCCAGGCCAGCGCCCCCGCGGCATCGCCCGCTTGCAGGCGGTCGTGGTCCAGCAACGGGACCGGGCCGGCCGCGGCGGCAATGGCGTGTTCACGCGCCCAGGCCTGGTCAATGCGGCGGGGCAGGCCGGGTTCGCATGGCATCAGCAAGGGCATCGCGGCCTTCCGGGATGGATCAGAACAAGCCGCCGCTCTCCCGGTACCGCGCCACCGACGACCCCTTCGGGTAGTTCTGGGCCAAGTCCGCCGAACCCCCAGCGCCCACCGGCCATGCGACGGCACCGGGGCTGATATCCGCGACCTTGCGCACCAGGATAAAGGACTGCGCCCAGGCCGACAGAAGCGGCGCCAGCGCCTCCTCCGCCCGCACGAACGCCGGATGGGTGCGCATCCGGTTCCGCATCCCGGCCGCAATCACCTCGAATCCCATCTCCGGTCCGAACAGCACCTGCAGGCCGTTGTCCGAGAAGCGCCAGAAGTCGTTCGGCACCTCATGCAGCCCGCAGGTCTGGTGCGTGGACTGGAACGCAATCCCGCCGATCCGCAACGCCCGGTTCACGCTCTGGGCATACAGCCAAGGGTAGGCCAGGTGCTCCATCAGGGAGAACGAGAACGTCGCATCCAGCGTGCCTTCCCCCACCAGCTCGTGCAGCCGGTGCGCGTCGCCGACGATGTCCACGTTCGGCCCGGCATGGATATCCATGCCGCGGTAGGCCGCGCCGCCGTGGAACGCATGGCGCATCAGAGACCCGTTCTCGCTCACCGCACGCGCCCCGGCCTCCACGATGGACAAGCCCGGCAGGTTCACGAGGCCCATGAACATCAGCAGGGGATCGTCGTCCGCGGCCGGAGGCGGCTTGGGGCGGTCCGTGCTGCCGTCCGTCAGGCAGTAGGCCGTCGTCAGGGCCTCGGCGGCAGGCGGCCTGGGAATCAGCACATCCTCGCTGCAAGTGCCCTGCGCCGTCGTGACCTCGAACCTGATGCGCGACCCGGCTTGCCACGGCAGGTAGGCGCCGAACCCGCTGTCCAGGGTGCCGGCCATGCCGCCCAACGCCGTCACCAGGTCGGGCCGGGGCGCGAAGGTCCGGATGTCATACTGGGCCAGGTTGGTGGTGATGCGCAGGCCGAGGACACGCTCCCCGAAGGCATGGACCCAGCCCGATAAGAAGACCCCGGCCTGGTCGCACCAGGACAGCTCGATGACATAGGAAATGCGGTCCCGGGGCATGACGGGGACAACGGCCATTGCTGCGGCGGCACCGTTTAGCGGCGCCGCGGCGTTGCATTCTAGTGTGATCGGCGGGCGCGGGCTGGCCGCGGCGTCAGGGTCGTCGGCCGGAGGCTGGGGCAGGGGGGCCCGTAACAGCACCAGCGCGAACAGCGCGCCGTCAGGGTTCGGGAATGCGGAGAAGCTAACGTCCACCGCCTGTGCCGCTACCAGGGCGTCATGCAGGATCAGCCCGCGCCGGGTCGCGCCGGTGCTCATGCAGGTCACGGTCACCTGCAAGGCGTCGCCGGGCGTGACAGCCGCCGACCAGGACCCGACCGGAAGACGGATGCTCCGCAGGTTCTGCTGGCCGTGAAAATGCTCCAGCACGAGCGGCCCGGGTTCGGCGGCCGGCGGCTCCGCTGCCGGCGCTTCGGCTACCACGGCGGGCGCCGGCGGCGGTGCCGCCCGGCTGGCGCGTGCTGCCAGGCGGCCTATGAACTCTCGTGCGGTCTGCATGCCTTACCCCGTTCCTAGCGCACCTTTGCCCAGGACACTGTAGAGGGAGTCCGGGCTAGGGGGCAGTCCGCGGGCAAGACGAGGCCCGCGCCACACCATTTACCCCACGGCAACCCCGCACGGCGAACGCCCTGGCACGCCCGTTGCAACGCTCCCCATAAACCCGCATCGTCCCTGCAATGGTGTCCGCGCGTCACATGGCGAACCGCTTCCCCTCTGAAACCGCCGGGCGCTGGCTCGTCCGCCTCCTGCTGGCCGCCGCCGTCGCCGTCATCTTCGTGCCGCTGGTCCTGACGATCTACCTCAGCGTCTTCGACGAGACCCTCATCACCTTCCCGCCGCACGCCTACACCACCCGCTGGTATGCCCGCATCCTGCCGGAGTTCGGTGGCGCGCTTCGCACCAGCCTGCTCGTGGCGCTCGCCGCCGTCGCCATCAGCCTCGTGCTGGGCGTGCCCGCCGCCATCGGCCTGGCCCGGCACCGCTTCCGCGGCCGCGGCGCGCTCTCCACCCTGCTGCTCGCGCCCCTTACCGTGCCCGGCATCGCCATCGGCCTCGGCATCTACGTCTGCGCCGTCATGATCGAGGAACGGACGGAATGGCCGCTCAGCGGCTCCGTCCCCATCCTGGTCGCCGCCCACGTGCTGATCGCGCTGCCCTGGGTCGTGCGCCTGTGCCTGGCCGCCCTGGCCAACCGCGACCCGGCAGCCGAGGAAGCCGCCGCCAGCCTCGGCGCGCCACCCTGGCGCGTGCTGTGGCGCGTGACGCTGCCAGCCATGCGCGGCGGCATCGTCGCCGGGGCGCTGTTCGCCTTCATCGTCTCGTTCGAGAACCTGGAGATGACGCTGTTCCTGACCGCACCGGGCATGACGACCCTGCCGATCTCCGTCCTGCAGTACCTGCAATACCGCATAGACCCGCTGGTGGCCGCCGTCGCCGTGGTGCAGGTGGTGCTGGTCGGTGGGGCGCTGCTGCTGCTGGACCGCGTGGTGCCGGTGGGCCGGGCGGTGGCATGAGCCGCCTGACGCTCGACGGCCTGGGCAAGCGATACGGCACGGCGGTGGCAGTGGACGGCGTCAGCCTGGACATCGCACAGGGCGAGCTGGTCGTGCTGCTCGGCCCCTCCGGCTGCGGCAAGACCACGACGCTGCGGATGATCGCCGGCTTTGTGGAGGCCAGCGCGGGCGACGTGCGCCTGGATGGGCAAAGCGTGCTGGGCCTGCCGCCGCATCGGCGCGACATGGGGCTGGTGTTCCAGTCCTACGCCTTGTTCCCGCACCTGACCGTGGCGCGCAACATCGCCTTCGGGCTGGAGATGCGCGGCATGGCCCGCCCAGCATGCGACGCCCGGGTCGCCGAGATGTTGCGCCTGACCCGGCTGGGCGCCCTTGCAGACCGCTTGCCCCGGCAGCTCTCCGGCGGGCAGCAGCAGCGCGTGGCACTCGCCCGGGCGCTCGCGATCCAGCCCCGGGTGCTGCTGCTGGACGAGCCGCTGTCCAACCTGGACGCCGCCCTGCGGGCGGAGGTCGGGCGCGAAATCCGCCTGTTGCAGCGCGAGTCCGGCCTGACCACCGTCATGGTGACGCACGACCAGGACGAGGCCATGGCGATGGCCGACCGCCTTGTGGTGATGCGCGACGGCCGCGTGCAGCAGGCCGGCACGCAGGAAGATTTGTACGAACGGCCCGCAACGCCCTTCGTGGCCGGCTTCATCGGGCGCAGCAACATGGTGCCGGGCGTGCTAGGCGCTGACGGCGGGTTCTCGTCCGGTGGCGCCGTGCTGCACCTGGCTGGGCGTTACGGCGCGGCAGGCCCCGGCACCCTGGCGCTGCGCCCGGAACGCCTGTCCCTTGCCCCGCCCGGCAGCGGCTATGTGGACGGAGTCGTAGAGCTTGCCACCTACCTCGGCGCAGTGCGGGAGCACCTGGTACGCCTCGGCCACGACCTACGCGTGGTGGTGCGCGACCCAACCGCCGCCCCCGGCCGTCTGCACCCGCCCGGCGAACCCGTCGCCCTAAGCTGGGACCTCAGCGCCGAGCGACTGTTCAACGCCCAAGACGCCCCCCTTCTCCCTCTCCCTCCGGGGTCAAACCGTGAAACGGTTTACGGCCGGGGTGAGGGGGCCTTGGCCGGGCATCCACGCCTTGCCATTGCCGAAAGCCTGCATTTCGCAACGTCCAACGCCAGCGCCGAACGACCCCCTCACCCCGACCCTCTCCCGGAGGGAGAGGGAGCAGATAGGAGCACGCACCATGACTGACCTACGTCCCACCCGCCGCGCCGTCGTGGCCGGCGCCGCGGCGCTGCCCTTCGCCGCCAACCGCGCCCAGGCTGCGGACGGCATCACCGTCGTCACCTGGGGCGGCGACTATGCCAACCTGCTCCGCGCCAACGTAGACGAGCCGCTGATGATCCCCCAGGGCATCCCAGTCACCCAGGACGTGGGCGACGAGGACCCGCGCGTCGCCAAGATGTTCGCCCAGCGCCGCCTGCCGCGCGGCGCCGCCGACGTCGTGTGCCTGCAAGCCGTGCGCGCGCACGAGGTGCAAGAGGCCGGGCTGGTCGAGCCGCTGGACGCCACCAAGGTGCCCAACCTGGCCCATGTGCTGCCCAACCTGCAGACGACGTTCTACGGCCCGCACATCTGGAGTCCGCAGGTCATCATCTACAACCCGGACCGCGTGCCGGACCCGCCCAAGACCTTCGCCGACCTCGCGGACCCCAAGTGGAAGGGCAAGGTGGGCGTGGGCGACATCAACTACTTCTACGTCTGCATGGCCGCC
>Ga0123338_10005265_pt1 | contig 11108 bp, 6 predicted proteins | sample grotaG_FD_89793 | JGI IMG/M metagenome (GOLD analysis project Ga0123338, IMG submission 89793) | Glacier valley bacterial and archeal communities from Borup Fiord, Nunavut, Canada, to study Microbial Dark Matter (Phase II) -... | ecosystem: Environmental > Aquatic > Freshwater > Ice > Glacier ...
CGGCAACAGCAGCACCACACCATCGGTGTTGGCGTCATCGCTAAGGGTCGCAACCTCTCTTCGCAACTCCTCTTCCTCGATCTCGAAGGGGTACGCGAGCGTCGCACATCCCAGGCCGACACTACGACAGGCACGTACCAATTGTCGGCTGTAGACCTCGGCGGCGGCATCGTGTCCCACCACAAGCTGTGTGAGTCGGGCCGAGCGACGGTGCAGGGTACGAAATTGGGCCGCCTCGCGCCGTAACTCTTCGGTCAGCTCGCCCACCAACGGACGGCTATCATAAATGCTTGCAACCATACCTTTATTTCTTCCACATTTCACCAATTTTTCTGCATCATACCACACACAGCACATTGGCCGTGATAAATCACGTCCCTGCCTCGCCACCACATCACCCAATATTTCCATTCGCGGCTCGTGATATACTCAAAAGACATAGAGTGCAAGGGAGCTATTCATGACATTTACGCAAGGCCTGTTACTGTTCTTCACGGCTGTATTGGGTGGAACGCTGAACGCGGTGGCGGGTGGGGGAAGCTTTTTCACGTTTCCAACCTTGATTTTTACCAATATTGGCCCGATTGTGGCGAACGCGACAAGCACGGTTGCGCTCTGGCCCGGCTCCATCGCGAGCGTTGGCGCGTACCGCCGCGAGTTAGTCGAACAACAACGCGGCTTTCTCTTTCTGCTGATTGGTACAAGTTTGATCGGCGGCGTACTTGGCGCGGTTCTGCTTTTACGAACACCACAATCAACCTTCGTCAGCCTTATACCCTACCTGCTCCTGGGGGCCACGCTACTCTTCGCGGTGAGTCCTTACCTTACCACACGATTGCGCCTCAGCAGCATCGACAAGGACACGCGCATCTCCACAACCACGCTTGTTGTTATCGCCATCGCCCAGTTCATCATCGCCATCTATGGCGGCTATTTCGGCGGCGGCATCGGTATCATGATGCTGGCGTCGCTGGCCTTTATGGGGATGAGCGACATCAACAAGATGAACGCCGTTAAAACAGTGCTTGCAACCGCAATCAACGGCGCAGGCGTTGTCACGTTTGTTATCGCGGGTGCTGTTCTCTGGCCCCAGGCCCTTCTGATGATTATCGGCGCGGTGATCGGTGGCTACGGTGGGGCGTACTACGCGCGTAAAATCGCCGCCAGATGGGTGCGCCTCTTTGTCGTAATCACCGGTCTTGTATTAGCGATCTATTTTTTTGTGCATCATTGAGTCACGTTCGTTGTACCCTTATCATACAATAGCCCTCCATCGCCTTGCATAGCTCCTGCAAGCGAAAAGGCTTTTGGATAGAGAGGACTGAGAGTGGAACAATCCCAAGTGAACTAGCCGAAGGAAGAAAAAGGGGAAGAAAGTACCTTAAAGAAGCAATAGATGCTTATGCATCTATCACAATCGCTTCTGCCTCGATCTCGATAAGCATGTCTGCTTCAATCAACCTGCTTACCTGTATCATTGTTGTGGCGGGACGGATGGCATGGAAAAAATCGCCGTGTGCCTTACCGATTTTTTCCCAGTCATCTATGTTGACGACGAACATACGGGTGCGTACCACATCTTTCATACTCGCACCTGCTTTGAACAGTGCATTTTCTATATTCTTGAGAGCTTGTATCGTCTGCACATAGGGATCGCCAAGGCCAACCACTTGCCCTTGCTCGTTGGTCGCGGTTGTACCCGCGACCTGGATAATGTTTCCAACCCGAACGGCGCGTGAGTAGCCAACGATTGCCTCCCAGGGTGCGCCGCTTGCAATATTTTGACGCTTTCTACTGTCCATATTCTCTTCTTTCTTCGTTAGAAGGGTTGAAACTCTTCGTCGTCATCGTCTTCCACAACTGGCTTCGGTATGGACTTTGGTTGTGCTGATGGCGATTTGCTACTCGCGGCCTGTTTTTTCAGGAACTCATCGCGGGCTTTTTCTTCGGCCATGATATCGGCAACTTCGTCCGCCATTGTGTGGCCCTCGCTACCACCGTTGCCACCGCGCCCATTGCCACCGATGATTTCGCGTCCCCCGCGCTCGGAGTGGCCGATGATGCCGCGCTCCTCTAAGAGGTCAATGAGCCGTGCCGCGCGCGAGTAGCCGATGCGAAGGCGACGCTGTAACAGCGAGATCGAGGCTTTTTCGTATTCGCGCACAACCTCTTCGGCTTTGTCGAGCAGATCGTCATCTAGTTCAAACTCTTCCGACTCCTGCTCTCGTAGCTCCCACCCTGGCTCGACCTGCGCCTGCACCTCTTTCACATCCACCTGTTGTCCACCGTTGGCGACGATAGCATGTTGCGTGGCCTGCTCCCGCCAGTAGTGGACGAGGGTCTCGGCCTCTTCGTCCGCGAGGAATGCCCCCTGGATACGTTCGGGGCGTCCCGCGTCCGAGGGGAGGTACAGCATGTCGCCGCGTCCCAGCAGTCGCTCGGCGCCACCCATATCAATGATTGTGCGCGAGTCAACGGCGGAACTTACCATGAACGAGATGCGGGTCGGAATGTTGGCCTTGATAAGACCAGTGATAACATCAACGGATGGGCGTTGTGTCGCGACGATGAGGTGGATACCTGTTGCGCGGGCCAACTGCGCCAGACGACAGATCATGCCCTCAACCTCTTCGGGGGCCGCCATCATCAGGTCAGCCAGCTCATCAATGATAATCACAATCGCGGGTAGGTTGATAAGCGATGTGTCGCCCTTCGCGGCACGTTCAGCGCGCATTTTGCGGTAGCCGTCGAGGTTACGAACGCCCAACTGCGAGAAGAGGCGGTATCGTTTCTCCATTTCGCTGATGCCGTTTTTGAGCAGTGAGACGACCTTTTCGACCTCGGTGACAACTGGCGATAGCAGGTGGGGGATGCCATTGTACATGTTGAGTTCAACCATCTTGGGGTCAACCATCAACATGCGTACGTCGTCGGGCGTCGCTTGTGTGATGATGCTTGCGATGATGGTGTTGATACAAACGCTCTTGCCTGCTCCTGTTGCGCCCGCGATCAGCAGGTGGGGCATACGGGCGAGGTCGCCGACACGCACTACACCGGCAACGTCTTTGCCGAGGGCAACCGCAAGTTTCGATTTGGCCTTTGCCGTTTGATATTCTTTGCTCTCCAGTACCTCGCGCAGGGTGACAAGGCGACTATTCTTATTGGGAATTTCAACGCCCACATATGGCCTTCCTGGTACAGGTGCTTCCATACGAATCGTTTTCGCCTCTAGCACGAGCGCGAGGTCGTTTTGCAGGGCCATAATACGGCTCACACGTGTACGTGTCTCGTAAATGATATTGCCGTTCGCATCTTTCACAGGCATAAGCTTGCCAGTTTTTTCGTCGGGCTTCATCTCCGGTTTGCCCGTTGGCCGAATGCCGAGCCGAATAATGGTTGGGCCAATACTGATATCTTCTTTTTTGACCTCGGCATCGACGCGAAAGCTACGCAGCGTCTCTTGAATAGTCTTCGCCAGTGTCTCGGTGTCGTCGCCCAGCATCTGTAGCTTGACCTCTTCTGGATGGTTGAGTAGGGTGGTTGGCGGCAGGGTCCAGAATTTATCCTCTTGCGGGGTCGGACTGGGGACACGCGGTGTACGCTGTGGCGTTTTGGGAACATTTGGTACACTCGCGGCGAAGTTGGTGTTTGGCATGAGGTCTTCCATCTCGCCATTGTCTTTTATCACCATTTTGTCCGGCGTGATACGGTTGTCAAGTGGGAGCCGTTGCTGACGCGCCCCTTTGGTGGCGTTGGTATGCTCGTCGAGGTCGAGCGCAATCGGCACGCGCGGCTCACGTGAGACAATGCCGACCTCTTGCTTATGCAGGTTGATGTCGTTGCGGGGATCGTCGTCTACCTCTGCGTAGTCGAGGGCGAGGTCGCTTTCACCATTTTCGTCGTAGATGTCATCATATACTTCCGGCTCTTCCGCAGCGGGAACGTGAACCTGGCGCGTATTTCGCGTTGGAGCGGTGCGCTCTGGCGCGGGTGCTTGCCCCTTCCCATAACGGCTAAACTGTGGACGTTGCCCCAGAAACGGTGAGGGGCCGGACGGTTCGCCGCTACTTTTGTCACGTGACGTCGGCGTTCTTTCGTCAGAGATGAGACGCATCACAAACTGGCCCGCCAGAAGCATATGTCCAAAGGTGATGCGAAAAGTATAGAGCAGCAATAGCATGATAAGACCGAGTGTAACCACATGCGCGGCGGCACTGGGCCAGCCCAACAACGGGCGCACCAGCAAGCCAGCCACAAACCCCGTCGCGGGTGAGTCGGTTCCAAAGAAGAGGCGCACCTCAATCATAAGCAATAACCAGATGCCACTCAAACCAAGCACCATTGACCAGCGTACAAGCGGCTCTTCGCGGATACATTCAATTAGATGTGCCAGTGCGAAGGCAACCAGCCCCAATGAGAACAGGTAGGCCGCCCAGCCAAAAATAATAAGGAAAAATGCCCCGATACCGCTTAAAATAGGAGTTGTGTGAAATAATGTTAGCGAGCCAAACAAGAGCAACGCTAAAACGAGTAAGAGAACACTCCAAATACGCTGTTGCTCATTTGGACTCATACCGTTCCATTTATTGAAAATCCACCCGATAAAGCGCGAATCATCGGTAGTATTTGATGCAGGAGCGGGAACCGCGCGGTACGATGGTTGTTGGATATTTTTCTTCGGCGCGCCATTCGGTGTCGCTTTTCTGGTGCGAGGCGATGACGATTTAGGGGAAGTCCCACGCGCATTTTGCCTCGGCATCTGAGATCGCTGCTCTGCACGAGTGCTTTGCACCGTTTTAGCATTTCCAACCGCCGCCTTACTTACACGCGCCGTTCCCTGCTCCATGCTGGGTACAACGCGCTGGCGTCCTGTCTCTTTGTCGGCCATTGCTGGTGTCCTCCCTCTTTGCTGAATCGTCTAAGAACGCAGAGACACACGTATGATAGCGCATATGTTCCAGAGAAGCAATAGGGAAAGCCAAATAAACTATTTGCCTGACGCGGCATGAAGCGTATGAGGGGAAGAGGCCGTGATGCATCTCTTCTCGCTGCATCACGGAGAAATACAAACGATGTACGCAGCCTCATGCTATGATGCCCTCTCGCCGAACATAACTGCACGGCGAGAGGGCATCATAGCATGAGGCTGTGTACTATTGTCCTGTAATGGGATTGCCGGGTCTACAGTAGTAGCCACAGATGGGCGGGGTTGGCGGCGTGTATGCCCCACCGTTGCCGCTCATCGTTGGGAGTGTTCCGTCGATAAACCAGTCCGTCACTGTTGCCTCTCCTGGTCGCGCGAGCAGACCCGTTGTGGCGGAGACCGCTCCACTGTGAACGTTCGCGGGAATGGCGAAATCGTCGGTTGGATAGTTGTATCTATGTGACACGAGTTCCATCACGTCGTGCCAGATAGGGGCCGCGCCAGTGATACCAATGGTGTTGGGCGTCATCTCTTTGTTGTTGCTGTTCCCCGCCCAGACGCCCACAGCGACGTGCGGCGTGTAGCCAACAGTCCAGTTATCGCGGAAGCTATCGGTTGTACCCGTCTTGGCCGCCGCCGGACGGTCTAACTCTAATGGATTGCCAGGGAAAAACTCGTGATAGCGGGCGGGCTTGTCCGAGAGCATACTGCTCACCAGGAAGGATACCCCCTCGCTTACGGCGCGCACCCCCTTCGGATGCTGCTCATCGTACTTGTACACGGGTCGCCCTTGATTGTCGGTGATCTCTAAAACGGATGTGGGGGGGATACGCACACCCTTGTTCGCAAAGGTCGCATACGCACCCGTCATACTCAACGGCGTTACTTCGTCCGCGCCAATCGCCATTGCCGGCCCTCTTTTGTTCGCGGGCAAATTGGTGATATCGCTCAGGCCGAGCCGACCCGCCATATTCACGACGTTCTGCACACCCGCGTACTCAATCGCATCAATCGCCGGAATGTTGAAGGAGTTGGCGACGGCGGTACGAATGGTCATAGGATACTGTGTGTGAAATGTCCCATCGTAGTTCTGCGGCGAGAAACAGCCCGCGGCGCCAACACTGGCGGAGCAGTCACTTGGATAGATCGTCTTGTGATCCGGCACAATCATCGCGGGATACCAGCCCATTTCAAACGCGGTTGCGTACACAATCGGCTTGAACGACGAGCCAGGTTGCCGTATTTCGAGAGCCGCGTTATCTTGCCCCTGCATAAGTGGATTGCTCTGATCGAACTTTGCGCTCCCATCCATAGCCATAATCTCGCCGTTGAGCGGATTTATCACCACGACAGCCGCGTTGTGCAAGTTGTTAGTGATGTTCAGGGGGCCGTAATTGCCCTGATAATTGTCTATCTGATAGGTGTAGAGTTTGTTATAGACGAGCTGCTCGATCTGTTTTTCAAGTTCGAGGTCAAGCGTGGTGTAGACATTCAGGCCACCATCCGTGAGACGACTCCCAAGCATTGGGGCCAGCACGTTGTCAATAACGTAGTTGACAAAGTGTGGTGCTTGCAAATGGTGCGTGACGGAGTACGGTTGAAAGACCATTTTCGCGGTCTCCTCTTCCGCCTTCACCAGATCATCGTGCGTAATCATACCAAGTTCAAGCATAGATTGTAGCACCAACTTCTGACGTTTCAGGGCCGCCGACTTGTTTGTGGTTGGACTATAATAGGAAGGGCTTTGTGGCAAGCCGGCGAGCAGTGAAGCTTGGGCAAGGTCAATCTGGCTTATAGCAGGCTTGCATTGTCCCAGTGTACACTTTGACTGTAGCTGGAAAAAGTTTTCCGCCGCAGCCTCAACCCCATAGTTAAGATCGCCATAATAGACGGTGTTCAGGTACATCTCCATGATTTTCCACTTGGGATATTGTTGGGTCATACCTGTTGCCAGCACGATCTCTTCGCCCTTCACTTGCAGGTCGCCCTTCTTGTTATCGAAGAACTGGTTATTGACAAGTTGCTCCGTGATAGTACTCGCGCCCTGTGCGATACCGCCGTGCTGTAAATTCGCGACACCAGCGCGAACAAGACCGCCGTAATCAACGCCGTTGTTTGTCCAGAAGGTATGATCCTCCGTTGCAATCGTCGCCTTCACCAGCAGGGGCGCAACATCACTGTAGTTGACATAGGTGCGACGCCCGCGGTTCTGTTGATGGTCGTATAGTTCGTAGAGCAATTTGCCGTTGCGGTCATAGATATGCGTTGTTTGGAACAGCGAATGTTGCGCGATACCGTTGAGTAGCGGCAACTGCGCCTGGTAGTACGCGTAAGCACTCCCCGTCCCACCAGAGACCAGCATTGCGAGGAGAATAAACAGTACAGAGGCCACGATCATTAAGCGCGGAGCCAGTCCACCCACCGCATAAGTGCGATTGATGTGGCGTTTCCGCATCAAGATACGATTGACACGGGCGCGCCGTAGCGCAAATTCATCCAGCTTAGGCGCGACAGGAACGGGTGGCTTGCGCCGAATCGCGGCCAGCGAACGACTAATATAACGGCGATCATCGTAGCCATCAACATGTTCGCCCTCTTTTATAGGTGTTGCGTATTCTTCACCACCTGACCTATCACGGCTCAGGCTTCCACTACCCGCAGTCACAAGAGCGCGCTCCTCTGCCGTCTGCTTGTCGTGTATGAGTTCATCCATTGAAAAAATCCTTCCCCGCAGGTAGTTCCCCTAAGATGTTCCGGTCAGTCGCCCAATCTATAGTATGTGAGCAATGCTGCTCGTAGGTGCTAACAACGGTTCCCCAGTAGGTATATATAGAAAGCAATGTTGTGTTAGTTGAAAGAACATGCTAATTTTTTGATAGTATCACTTCAATGTATAACGCAGGAGTGTGGTTGTTCGTTACATAGGTAGGACCACGAGTACACCCACTTTAGACAATACTGCAATGTAACTGGTAGATGCAACCCTTGTTTGCAGGGAACGTAGTTACTAGTAATGGTTCCGCGAATACAAGGAGAGTGCAGATGAGCCAACAAGAATTCGAGCCGCAACAGAATGTGCGGCCTTCTTATAATGAGAGTGTACAAGCAGATAGCTCGGAAAGCGAAGCTCGACCATACTATTGGTCTACCAAACAGAACACTGGGAACATTCCTAAAAATGAGCATCCCGCGAATTTTGAGGACTCTGTTGCTAGCCTCCCTCCTATCCCACCCTATAGCTATCAGGCGCAGGATAGGCCGATGCAAGGAACACAGGGCGCGCAGTACGTCACGCCTCCCCCCGCGTCACAACAACAGGGGAAACAGCAGCAACGCTTTGGCCCAGATGGTGACGCGCTGGAACACGGCTATCGGCCCTATAACACCTATAATATGCAGGCTCCGCCCTGGGCGCGGCAACGGCATGGTAACAAAACGTGGCGAATGTTTGCCCTGATTGTGCTGGGCTTTTTTCTGATTAGGCCTTTGCTGCTCCTGCTTGGTGGACTTATAGTGGCCTTCGGTGTACTACTAATCGTGGTACTGAGCCTGGCTGTGGGTGCGACGATTATTGGACTGTTTTTCTTTCTGGCTTTTCGCGGCTCCCTTCCTTTTGCGCGCTCCCGACGACGACGTTGGGGTGGGCCTGGGGCATAATTTGGTATAGATAGAGTAACGGCGTTGGGATAATAAATAAGGCTCGTATCCTAGCACCACACCTTTGGTATATGTGGGGTAGAATAGGGTGATATGATTTCTCATAAAAAAAGTTGCAGAAACGGGTGAGCGATAGGTGACGGATAGCATCTCACAAGGACAGACGGACGTAAGCAGCATTGCGCCCTATAAAGATATCGACCTGACAAATATACGCGAGCTACGCAATCTGCTGTACGCGCACAATATGCGACCCAACAAAGCGTTTGGACAGAACTTTCTGATTGACCGCTCCATTTTGACCAAAATTGTGGAGGCGGCGGAGATTGAAGTCAACGACGAAATATTGGAGGTCGGCGCGGGTACAGGCGTGTTGACCCGCGAACTTGCCCACAGCGCGCGGCGGGTGGTCGCCGTGGAGTTAGAGCGCGACATGCTGGCACTCCTCGCCAAAACGACGAGTTTCTCGCCCAATGTTGAAATCATCGCGCGCGACTTGCTTTTCCTTGACCCCGTGACGGTCTTTGGACAATCGCCCTACAAATTAGTGGCGAACCTCCCGTATTATATTACAGCACCAACCTTTCGACACTTTTTAGAGAGCGCGAATCCGCCGCGAACACTGGTTGTCATGGTGCAGCAAGAGGTGGCACAACGCATTGTGGCGCAGCCGGGGGACCTGAGCGTACTGGCGATCAGTATCCAGTTTTATGGACAGCCGCGCATCATCGCTACCGTACCCGCGTCATCGTTTTATCCCGCGCCAAAGGTTGACTCGGCGATTTTACGCGTGGACGTACACGCGACGGCTCCATTGTCGCCCATTGAGCGCGACAGCTTTTTCCGACTTGTGCAGGCGGGTTTTAGCGAGCGGCGCAAGCAGTTGCATAACTCGTTGACACATGGACTACATTATAAGAATGAGACTATTCGCGCATGGCTTATCGAGGTCGGAATAGAGGCCAGTCGCCGTGCCGAAACGTTGAGTATCGCGGAATGGTTACAACTATGGCGGATGGGGCCACCACGCCAATAAGAGCAGAAGCGTTAGGAATTGAAGGTGTATGGCGGAACAGTTTTGTGATAATTGTGGTTTAGCAAATCCAGAAACGGCTCGTTTCTGTCAACATTGTGCCGCCCAGCTCCACTTCAAACACAGCACGGGCGCGTTACCGGAGCAGACGCTACTTGGGAGTCGCTACCAGTTGGAGTCACGCATTGGGCAGGGCGGTATGGGTGCTGTCTACAGAGCATCAGACTCGCGCTTCAATAATCGCCTCGTCGCGGTAAAAGAGATGAGCCGCGCCGGTCTGACTCCCACCCGCATCCAGGAGGCGGAGGACGCGTTCGAGCGTGAGTCGCGCCTGCTTGCCGATCTGGTTCATCCAAACTTGCCACGTATCTATGACTACTTTACCGAAGGGGAACGCTCGTACCTTGTCATGGATTTTATCGAGGGCGAGACGCTGGAAGACTATTTGGAACAAAAAGGCGGCGGCCCCGTTGGACTAGAGCAAGCCCTTGATTGGGGAATGCAGTTATGCGATGTGCTGAGTCACCTGCACACGCATCAGCCGCCGATTATCTTTCGTGACCTCAAGCCATCGAACGTAATGATTAGCGGAAGCCATGTCTACCTGATCGACTTCGGGATCGCGCGCATCTTCAAGCCCGGCCAATCGCACGATACCGTCGCGTTTGGCTCTCCCGGCTTCGCGGCCCCGGAACAGTACGGCAAGGCCCAGAGTACGCCGCGCTCGGATATCTACAGCCTCGGCGCGTTACTTCATTGTCTATTGACGGGAGTTGACCCTAGCGAGCAACCATTCTTCTTTCGTCCATCCTCAGAGCTAAATCGAATCGTTCCGCCTGAACTCGACGAGCTACTCATGCGAATGTTGGATATGAAGGTCGAGAACAGACCCGCGAGCGCACAAGAGGTTACGAAAGCGTTGCGCCACATTGAGGATCAGCGCATCAGTGGAACCTTGACGCGTCCCGCTGTGCCACGTTCCGCGCCCACGACGACGAAGCAGCCCAATATCACCGTCCCCCCGTACAGTCCCTACGCGTTGAAGACCCCCCATCCACAACAAGCTATGGACGCCCACGCGTGGCAAGCAAGCGGCACAACGCATGGATTGAACGGACGCCACCAGGAGGCGTTGACCTCATTCGAGCGCTCCTTACGCATGGATGATAAACACGTTGGCGCATGGATCGGCAAGGGTACGGCTCTCAACATGTTACGGCGCAATAAAGAGGCACTCGAAGCGTTTGAACAGGCACTGACGCTCGAACCGGATAACGCGCTGGGATGGAACGGCAAAGGGGCGGCCCAGAATGCCCTCGGTTTATCGGAGCAGGCCCTTTTCTCGTTCGATATGGCCCTGCACTATCAGCCACGTCTCGCGCAAGCCCTCAATAACAAGGGATTGGTGTATCGCCAATTGCGACGGTTTCCAGAGGCACTACGCGCCTTTGAGCAGGCAATCGCGAACGAGCCGCGCAACACGGCGTTCTGGAA
>Ga0123338_10005268_pt1 | contig 11097 bp, 10 predicted proteins | sample grotaG_FD_89793 | JGI IMG/M metagenome (GOLD analysis project Ga0123338, IMG submission 89793) | Glacier valley bacterial and archeal communities from Borup Fiord, Nunavut, Canada, to study Microbial Dark Matter (Phase II) -... | ecosystem: Environmental > Aquatic > Freshwater > Ice > Glacier ...
CTCGTCGGTGTTGTTGCCCGTGTAGCGGACCACGGCGATGGAGCGCGCCGGGACCGTGCGCAGCTGGATGCTCTTGTCCGTCGGCTTCGGAACGTCTTCGGGGGCGAGGTCATTGCCCAAGAAAAAGCCGATCGTCCACTCGCCGCTCTTGGCTTTCATCCACGGTGCGTCGCTGACGCCCTCGCGCTGATAGACGGGGATGGTCATGTGCATCTTGGCCTGCGTCGAGTTCTCGCCGAAGATGTAGGCAGACAGCCGGTCGAAGGCCTGGTCGACCGCGCGGTCATGTCCGCCCGGCAACGTGATCTCCGCCAGCAGTGCCGGCCGGTAGCGTCGCACCTCGATCTCGTCGCTGGTTTCGACGACGTCGAACTTCGGCTCTTCCTCGAGCCGGATGCCAAACGTGCCTGGAATGCTCTTGAGAATGTCGGTGAACGGAAACGAGTGGCCCATGTTCCTCGTTTAGGCCGACGTCGCCGGACGTCAACTGGGCCGTGTTGCGAGACCGGGTCAGCGCGGAATGTCTTCGCCCTCGGCGATCATCTTTTCGCGATGCTCGTCGAGCTTGTTCAAGAACACTGGGACCAGCTCCGGATCGAACTGCGCGCCGGCGCAACGCTCCAGCTCAGCGACGGCAACATCGTGCGGCAGCGCCTTTCGATAGGCGCGATCGGAGGTCATGGCGTCGTAGGTATCGGCGATGGCGACCACGCGCCCGAGGAGCGGAATGTTGTCGCCCATGAGACCGCGCGGATAGCCGGAGCCGTCCCAGTTTTCGTGATGACACCAGGCGCCAGCGATGAGCTCCTGCATCGACGGAATCGGCTCCAGGATGCGCTTGCCCTTGGCCGGGTGCGTCCGGAACATGGCGACTTCTTCCGGCGACAGCTTGCCGGGTTTGTTGAGCTTCTCGTAGCGAATGCCGATCTTGCCGATGTCGTGCATCAGGCCCGCCTGTACGATGCGCTCGACCTCGGCGGCGGGCAGGGTGAGCCCGGCCGCGCACAGCGACGAGTAGAAGGCCACGCGCTCCGAGTGGCCGCGGGTGTATTTGTCCGATTCCTCGAGCGCGTGGGCAAAGCCGATGATGGTCGCCCGGAAATTTTCGGCCAGCGAGCGGTTGGCTTTCTCGAGATCGGAGTTGCGGTCGACGAGATCCTCGTAGAGCTGCGCGTTCTCGATGCTGGCCGCGGCGCGCGAGGCGAGGACGGCGAACATCTTGCGCTGTCCCTCGGTGAAACGATGCCCGTTGGTGTACGAATACGCGTTCAAGATGCCGATGACCCGGTCCTGCACCTTGAGCGGGATGGAGCAGAACGACACCAGGCGCTTGTCGGGCGGCGGCTCCGAAAAAAACCGCAGCGCCTTGAGGCCATGCGCCAAGATTGGCACACCGCGCCCGACCTCCAGCAACAACAGATTGGTGTCCAAGAGGCCCACCGTGGCGTTCTCTGCCGCAGCCGCTACCCGTCGGTGCTGCTCGATGAACAACCCCGACGACGGGTCTTTGAGCAAGAGCGTGGCCACATCGGCCTGACCCTCGGCCAACACCGCGTCGAGGATGAGCTCGAGAATGGTCTCGAGCTTGATGGAGTGGGTAATCGCCTCCGAAACGCGATAGATGCTCAGCGCCTCTTTGAGCTTGATGTTCTCCGTCTGCAGACGCTGCCGTTCCAGGCCCCGCTCGACGACATGGACCACGTCCTCGATCTTGAAAGGCTTCAAGATGTAGTCGTAGGCGCCCTTCTTCATCGACTCGATGGCGGTCTCGACGGTGCCGAAGCCGGTCATGATGACCACCAGCACGTTTTTGATCGTCTTTTGGATGCGATCGAGCAGCTCGAGACCGCCCATGCCGGGCATCTTGAGGTCGGACAACACCAGATGATACTGGCGGCGCTCGAGCTCCTTGAGCGCGCTCTCGCCGTCCTCGACCGAGTGGACGGTGAAGCCTTCCATGGTGAGGAAGTCGCAGAGAATCTCGCGTATCACCTGCTCGTCGTCGACGACCAGCACGCGGCCCTTCTCTTCCTCCGCGTTGTCCACTCCGGTCAACGATACCTCGGCATGATGAGAAACTCTAGTTACTGCTGGTACTGCTGTGGGGGCGGCTGCTGCTGGTACTGCTGGCCTTGCTGGCCCTGTTGTCCGCCCTTGGCGCCCTGGTACTCGCCTTCCATGGACCGCCACTTGCGCTCGAGGTCTTCCATTTCGATCTTGAGCTTGTCGACGTCGACGCGGGCCTCTGACGCCTTACGCTGCTTGTCGAACGACTCACGCTCGAAGTTGGCGACGGAGAAGTCCTCCGACGGCTTCATGTTGTGCGCCACGGCAATACGCGCCTTTTCCAGCTCGATGGCAGCCAACGCCGCCGTGTGGTGCGCCTCAGCCGCGTCGCGGTCGGCCTTGATCCACTTTTTCTTCTTCTCGAAGTACGACACTTTGGCGTCGGCGGAGCGCTTGCCCATCTTGGCGATCTGCACGTCGCGGTCAGCCGTCGCCTTGCGGTTCAGGTCGCCCTGAGCCCCCTTCTGGTTGATCTCCGCCGAGTCGAGCGCCAGCTTGGTCTGTTTGTACTCATTGTCGGCCAGGTCCAGATCGCGGTTGACGGAGATCAAGTCGCTCTCGGCTTTGCGCATCTCTTCCTTGGCGACGTTGGCGTCGTTCTGCGCGTTCAACACGCCCTGCTTCTCGTTGATGGGGATCTGCGCCAGCAGTGCATCGTCGATGACGTATTTCGGCGTGCTCGAACAAGCCGCCAACAACAGCGCACCAGCCAATTGGATTCGCATGGACATGCTCCTTTCGAGATCTCTATTCACTAGGTAAAGGTGCCAGGTTCGGAAACCACGAGAAGAAAATCTTCAGCTTCTCTTTCTGCGGCGGGTCCATGTAGTCGAAGTTGGTACCCCGATCGCTGACTTCCCAAAAGTCGCGCGAGGTGACCACGAACAGGTCCTTGCGGATGGAGCGGAGCCGCTCGGCAGACTCGTTCTTCATGTCGTCGAAGATCCGCCGCGCATACGGCTCAGCGTCGTGAAATAGATAAAAGCTGGCCAGCTTGGCCTGCGCCCGCCGCACCCCGCGCAGCATCGTTTCTTGCTGCTGCGACTCGGCCTCGCGATCGAGCTCGAGCAGGTGATCGAGGATCCGATCGTGCGCCGCGCTCTTGGCCTCGAAGGCCCGCTCGCACAGCGTCGCCAGGTCATACCCGACGGTCTCGGTCACGAAGCTGAGCACTTTGGAGTGTGCAACCTGCCCGTAATATTTGAAGTACTGCGCCGTGGCAGCGACGAGCTTATCCTCACCCTTGGTGATGGCCCGCTCCACCAGCTGTCGATACTGATGCAAGACATTGTAAGCCGTCCGGATGTCGCCCTTGTTCAGCGTGGCGCGCAAGTAGGTATTGAAGAACTTGATGGCCATCGCCAGCGCCTCGGGCTCGTTGGCCTCGAGCGCAGCCTCGCCGATATAGCGGGTGTTGATGGCGATGAGGTAGTTGATGTCCGGCATGTCGCCGAGCGCTTCGTTGTAGATCGTCTGGTATTGCCGGAGCGCCTTCCACTCCAGCCACAGCCGCTTTTCCGTGATGTCGTCGACGGTGGGCTGCGCCAAGGCGACGAAGTCGGGGTTGCGCCGCAGATCGGGCCCGATGGCGAACCACTCCGCCGGAATGTGGCGTTTCTTGGCGAGATAGGTGACCAGGAGATCGCGCAGCGCATCGACGGTGCCCGATGCAATGGCCTTGTCTTTCTGCGACACCGCGTTGACCGAAATATCCGACAGCTGCTCCACCGACGACAAAGCACTACGCTGCAGATCCGCCGAGGTCTTCTCGCCCCGCCGCCGCTCGCCAATCGCTGCCGCCACCGCCTCGCGCTGAATCCGCTCGACGACACGATCCGGGTCGAGGAAGTCGAACACGTAGGCGAAGTACGGCACCATGATCAACAGACTTCCGGTCACGGTGATCATCGTGAAAATGATCGACACCCTCGGCAGAAAGTTCTTTTCAAGCGCGATCGAGACCCACACTGCGTTGATGCAGACCACCACGAAGAAGCCGAGCACCGCCAGGGTCGTCCGATCGCGAAAGAACATGTCGGCGATGCGCGGCGTGTAGCGCGTGGCTGCGAGCTGCACGACGATCGAGACGACCGTGATGACGATACCGAGCACGGCGGCGATGGTCTGCGCCATGGAGCCGATGGTGTTCTGCAGCGTGTCGATGTCGAACTCGAACAGCTTCGAAATCGGATTGCCCGTCTGATGTAGCGCGAAAAAATCCCACAAATACAGGCCGAGAAAGACGCAGGTCGACGTTCCGCCGAGGACGAGCAGCGGGTAGAGGATGGTCCCCCGCTTGGTGAGAAAGGGCACAGCAGACATGCGCTCCGTACAGTAGCGGATCTCGGCCGGGCCCGTGCTAGATTCGGCGCATGCTCCTCGCAGTCGACGTCGGCAACACCAACACCGTCGTCGGCGTCTTTACGTTTTCAGACAGCGGTCAAGCGACGCTCAAAGCCCACTGGCGCCTCGAGACCCGCAAAGGCCGCACCGCCGACGAATACGCAGCGACGGTACATCAGCTCTTCCAGATGGTTGGCCTGCCCTGGAAGGTGACCCACGGCATGGTAGCCACCGTGGTGCCTCCGGCGCTGTTTGCCGTCGAGGCGTTCTTTCGCGACGTGCTTGGCATCCAGCCCATGGTCGTCGGGCCCGGCCTCAAGACCGGCATGCCCATTCTCTACGACAACCCACGCGAGGTCGGCGCCGACCGCATCGTCAACGCCGTCGCTGCCTACGAGCAATATCGCCAGGGCTGCATCATCGTCGACTTCGGCACGGCCACCACCTTCGATCTCGTGACGCCCAAAGGCGAGTATGCCGGCGGGGCCATCGCCACCGGCATCACCACCTCCGCCGACGCGCTCTATCAAGCCGCCGCCAAGCTGCCGCGCGTGGAATTCGTCCGGCCAGCATCGGTCATCGGCCGCAACACCGTCCACTCCATGCAGGCTGGGCTCTTCTACGGCTATGTCGGTCTCACCGACGAGATCGTCACGCGCATGCGGGCCTCGGTCGACTACCCGTGCAAGGTCATCGCCACCGGCGGCCTCGCTCCGCTCATCGCCAAAGACTCCAAGACCATCGAGCACACCGACGAAATGCTCACCCTGGTCGGCCTGCGCATCTTGTTCGAGCGCAACACACCCTGATGCTGGAGCTCACTCCACTCGAGACGCTGCCACCGACGGTGGAGAAGATCGCCGGCGCCAATGCGCCCGCGGCGGTCAAGCTGATGGCGGCCCGCGGCATGTCGCCGCTCAAGCCCGGTGACATGCTCGTCGCGCTTTATCAGCTGGCGGTCTCCGACGACGCGACCATCAAGCAGACGGCGAACAAGACCGCCATCGAGCTGCCGCCCAAGATGTTGTCGGGTGGTCTGTCGGAGCCCATCGACATCCGCGTGCTCGACTTCTTCGCGCGGCGGGTGTGGCAAAAGCCGCCGCTGCTCGAAATCGTGCTCCTCAACAAGGCCACCAGCGACGAGACCTTTCGTCATCTGGCGACGCTGTGTCAAGAGAATGAGCTGGAGATGATCGCCCGCAACGAAGAGCGTCTGTTGCGGCATCCGCCGATCATCGCCGCGCTTTATCTCAATCCCAAGACGCGCCAGTCGACGGCGCAGCGGGCCATCGAGCTCGCCGTGCGCAACAACGTCCGCGTCGACGGCATCCCGGCGTTCGACGAGGCCGAGCGGGCCATCGCCGAGTCCGGTGTGTCGTCGACGGCTCAGCAGGCCATCGACGACGCCGCCTTCAAGCGCGCCGCCGAGGTCGCCATCGACGCCAACGCCGGCCTCATCATGGGTGCCGTCGACCCCGAGGAAGAAGAGCGCCGCGCCGCCGAGGAAGCCGCGGTTGCCGACGCGCTCGCCGACGGCAAAGTCGCGCCGGAAAACGCCGCCGAAGCCGAGGAAAAGAAGAAGCGCCTCGACGAGCTGTCGCCAGCGGCGCAGATCCGCATCGCCACTCTCGGCAACAGCTTTGCGCGTGCGCTTCTCATTCGTAACAAGAACAAGCAAGTGGCCATGGCCTGCATCAAGTCTCCGTCGCTGAAGGAGACCGAGGTGCTGCACTTCGCCGGCAATCGGTCGCTCGACGAAGACATCATCCGCTACATCGCCGCCAGGCGGCAGTGGACGCGTCACTACGGCGTCAAGGTGCAGCTCTGCAACAACCCCAAGTGCCCGATGCCCACGGCGATGGGCTTTCTGTCGCATTTGCGCGCGCCGGATCTCAAGAACCTGGCGCGCAGCAAAGGCATCCCGTCGGCGGTGGCCAATGCCGCCAAGCAGCTTCTGCAGGCGCGTGGTGGCGGCCACTAAAAGTCAGCGCCAGGGTCCGCGCTACTGGGCGCGTATCGGCGGCATGTTGGCGGCGCCAGCGACGACGATCCGTGCCTTGCGTGCGGCGCCGGCAGGGCAGGGCGCCCGCGATGTGTTCTGGCTGGTGCTGCTGCAGCTGGTGATCGGCGACCTCGCCAGCCTGGTGCGCGCCTTTCTCCGCGGTCACGAGGTCGGCTATGGCTACACCCTCGGTGCGGTCATGGCCATCGTCGGCCATATCTTGCCGGATCTCTTGGTCATCGTCGTCGGCGGCCTCGCCCTGACGGTGTTTACACGCCGCGCGGCCCACAACAGCGACGAGGCCACTCCCTATGATCTAGCCGCCTACGCGTGGGTACCGTATCTCGCGGTGCAGATCGCTTTTTCTATCGTCGGTGGCGGCCTCGGCCTGGCCGGGCTCTGGCCGGCTTCGTGGTCGCCGGCGATCTTCGATCGCGCCGCGATCGTGCTCGGCATCGGCTGCGGGGTCGCGGTGTGGTCGCTGACGCTGTGGATCCTGCTCGGAGAGCCCAAACCCGCGGCCCTACCGCGCAGCGCCAGCTTGGCCGGTGTCGGCCTGCTCTTGCTCCTGGCCTTGCTCGCTGTTTCCCGCGGCCGCCAGGTCGCCAGTCATTGGTCGGAGCTGTCGGCGATGGCCACGCCGAAGGGTACCGAAGCGCCAGCAGTAGACCTGCCGCTCCTGACCGGTGGACGTTTCGTCCTCGAGAAATCTCGCGGCAAAGCGGTCTTCCTCGATTTCTGGGCCACCTGGTGCGGGCCCTGTCGTCGCGAGTTGCCGTCGCTGATGCGTCTCTCGGATCGGTTCGGCGCGCGCGGTCTCGAGGTCATCGCCGTCAACACCGAGGGCGTCCGCGCCCGCCAAGCCATCGAACGCTTCGTCGCCGAGACCCAGCTTCGCCTGCCCGTCGCTCTCGACGACGGCGAGGTCAGCGGCCGCTATCGTGTCGACACCATTCCGCACGGCGTGCTCGTCGATCCAACCGGCCGGGTGGCCAAGATCTTCGTCGGTGCGGCGTCGGAGTCGAGCCTCACCGAGGCCGTCGAGGCCGTGCTGCCGAAACAATAGCCGATGGTAGAAGCGGGGCGCGGCTGCTAACCTCAAGCCATGTCCGAGCCGTTCGCCGTGTGCTGCATGTGCCGCAAGCCCATCGCCGTCGGCGCGAAGTTCTTCCGCTGTTCTGTCTCGACGTGTAACTCCGGCCGCGTGAAGCTGGCCTTTTGCGGCATGGCTTGTTGGGATGCGCATCTCCCGACCGCGCGCCATCGCAACGCGGGCGCGATCGAGGAAATCGCCGTCAAAAGGTAGCCAGATGTTGCAGGACCTCGGCTGGCCTTTCGTCGATGACATCCCCGTGCGCCACGACCAGTCGTCGCAGCTTCGGAAGCGCCGCCAGCCGCGTCAAATGCGCCCTGAAGGCAGGCTTGTCCTTCACCATCGCCAAACGAAACGTCGGTGTCACCGTCGGTTTTCCCGTCGAGCCGAGCAGCCTGAACATCCAGCCCGTGAAGCCCGAGAAATGCGGATGGTTGAACACCGCATCGTTGAAGACGAGGCTGATGCCATCCTCGGCCTCGACGATGAACACGCCTTCGCGCTCGCCAGTTCCGTCGAGCAGCTCGACTTGCAAGCCTGCCAGCCGATCGTAGTGGCCGTCGACGGCGACGCGCTCGGCGACCTTGCCGTGCACGCCCGGCGGGCACAGCACCAGCGCGTCGGGATAGCGCGCCTTCCACGCCGGCGCGTCGAGACGGTGATACCCATTGGGCACCACCAGATAACGCACTGGTCCCCAGGCGTCGATTTCGCGCATGGTCGCATCGTCACAGCTCACGGCGCTGTGCACCACCAGTCCCCCGTCGTCGAGTCGCATGACGGTCATCGTTCGTCGCAGCGCCAGCGACGGCAAGCTGCCGTCGACACGCCACAGCTTTTGGTTGAGCTTCTCGAGCGGTTGATGCGGAAGGTGTCGCCACGCGGTCATGTGAACCGTTTATGCTGTGATCGATAGAAATTTGCGAATCATGGAGGACATGTAGTACCTTTACATACATCATGCGACTTCAAGCCCTCACTGCCTTTGCGTGGAAGACCGTCGCGGTTCTCGGTCTAGGCGCGAGCGCGGTCTTCGGGGCACGCTGGCTCCAGGGCGGCTTTCAAGAAGCCAGCGCCACGACACTGCGCCCGACTGCGGTGATCCCGGTCAGGCCCGTGCCACTGTCGCCCCCGCGCGTCGATGTCGCCAGCGACGCCGCCGGCACGTTTCTCGGCATGCGCGACGAGCTCCTCCTCGATCGCATGCGCGCCTCCGATGTCGTCAAAGCCAAGCTCAACAAAGGCGGCTCGTCGATCAGCTTCCGTCTCGATTTTGCCGACGGCTCCCGCGCTGCCTTCAAGCCCGAGCAGATCAACCCGCAGACGGTGCCGCGCAAAGAAATCGCCGCCTATCGGCTCAATCGCCTCCTCGGCATGAACGCCGTCCCACCGGCCACCTCGCGCACGCTGCATCGCGACGATCTCGTCGGCAAGCTGCCGCCCGAGGCCGCCTTCATGGCCACCCGCATCGACGCCGAGACCACCTTCGACGACGAAGGCTTCACCCGCGGCGAGGTCAGCTACTGGATCCCGGTCATCGCCGACTCGCACCTCGACACGCTCGACAACGTCCTCGCCTGGTGGCGCTGGCTCACCATCGGTGAAGAGATGCCGCCGGAAAAGATCTCCATGATGTCGCAGCTCAGCTCGCTGTTGCTGTTCGACCAGCTGACCAACAACTCCGACCGCTTTTCGGGCGGCAATCTCATGACCTCGCCCGACGGAGCCATCCTGTTCTACATGGACAACACCTTCGGCTTTCAGCTCGATCCCGAGGGGCATCTGCGCTGCCGGACCTATCTCTATCGCGCGCAGAAATTCTCGCGCAAGGTGGTGGCCGCGCTGCGCAGACTGGATTTTCCGTCGCTGCATGCGGCGTTGTCGGTCGAGCCGGGCGTGCTGTCGGAGAACGAGACCCGCGCCGTCCTGTCGCGGCGCGATGTGGCCTTGAAGCATGTCGACACCCTCATCGCGCAGTACGGCGAAGAGAAAGTGCTCGTCTTCCCGTGACAGCGTGAGCCCAACCGTTCCCGCCCGTCGACGCGGCGATGCGCGCCTCGGCCGCGATCTGCAGCTGTTCCACGCCTATCGTTTCCTCTCGACGTCGTATCTGTTCTTGCCCGTCTTCATGAAGTTTTTTCATGAGCGCGGGCTCGACTACACCGAGATCGCGCTCCTCAACACCGTCTACGCAGTGACCGCGGTCGTCTTCGAAGTGCCGACCGGCGCCTTGGCCGATCTGTTCGGCCGCTGCCGGGCGATGATGCTCGGCGCGCTGCTCATGGCGCTCGGCTGCGTGGTCAACTATCACGGCCACGATTTCTGGACCTTCGCCCTCGGTGAGAGCCTGTTGGCCCTCGGCATGACGCTGACCTCGGGCGCCGACTCGGCCTATCTCTACGATCTGTTGCGCTCGGCCAAGCGCGAGTCCGAATATCGCCGTCACGAAGGATCAGCGACGGCAGCCAAGATGATCGGTGCCGCAGTCGCGCTCGGCGTCGGCGGCTTTGTCGGCCGCAACAATCCGGGCCTGACCTACGCTTTCACCGCTGGCGTGTGCGCCGCCGCGGCTCTCGTGGCGTTCATGATGCGCGAGCCGGCCTTCTCCCGCGACGACGAGAGTGCCTTCTTCCGCGGCATCGCCCACGCCGGCAAACGCGTCCTGCAAAATCGCCCGCTCGGCTTCGCGGTCGGCTTCTCGGTCCTGTTGTTCACGCTGTTGCGGATGGGCATCTATCTGCACCCGAGCTATCTCGAAAACGCCGGCTTCTCGGCCGGCGCCACGGGCCTCGTCTTGGCCGGCATGTCACTCCTCGGCGCCGTTGGTGCCTATCGGATCTCGACGGTGCGGCGTCTGTTTGGCGAAGGGCGCCTCGTGTGGCTGTTGCCTCTGGTCCTGGCGGCGACCTATGCGGGCCTCGGCCTCGTGGTCACCATGGGCGGGGTCTTGTTCCTGGCCATGCAGTCGCTGGTCAATGGTGTCTTTTCGCCGTTCTCCAAAGAGCTCATCAACCGCGAAGTGTCCGACTCTGGCAAGCGGGCCACGGTCCTGTCGGTGGAGTCGATGGGGCGCCGGTTGGTCTTCGGCGCGTTCTCGCCTCTGTGCGGCGTGCTCATGGACCGCTATCAGCTCCCGGCCGGGTTTTGGGTCTGCGGCGCGGCTGCTGCCCTCGTCGCCTGCGGATTCCTCGTCGCTGGCTGGCTGCGACGCCGTTCGGGCCTGCGCGACTTCGAGGGCGAGCAGACACCGACTCCGCTGCCCGATGTGATGCCTGTTGACAGGCGGGCGCCCCTGCCACAGAGTTCGCCGCAATCGCCGTCGTAGGTCCGCAAAACCCATGCAAAAATCAGCTGTCCATTTCATCTCGCTCGGTTGCCCCAAGAACCGGGTCGACACCGAGGTCATGCTCGGTCTCACCGGCCAGGCCGGCTTCACCATCACGCCCGAGGCCGAAGAGGCCGACGTGATCGTGGTGAACACGTGTGGCTTCATTGGCGACGCCAAAGAAGAATCCATCGACACCATCCTCGAGATGGCGCGCCACAAAGTCGACGGTCGCTGCAAGCGCCTGGTCGTCACCGGCTGCCTCTC
>Ga0123338_10005269_pt1 | contig 11096 bp, 8 predicted proteins | sample grotaG_FD_89793 | JGI IMG/M metagenome (GOLD analysis project Ga0123338, IMG submission 89793) | Glacier valley bacterial and archeal communities from Borup Fiord, Nunavut, Canada, to study Microbial Dark Matter (Phase II) -... | ecosystem: Environmental > Aquatic > Freshwater > Ice > Glacier ...
ATCGACACGGCGCGGGCACGGTTGGGACAGGCGAGCGCCGCCGGCCAACCGACTGTCGGTCAACGCGTCGGCGACCGGGCAGCGGCTGTCGGTCGCCGACCCCCAGAATCAGGGCGTTTTCTTCGTGCCCGGCTTCAATCGCAATCAGGACGTGCTGCGAACCAGCGTTGATGCGAGTTGGGAGCTCGATCTGTTCGGCCGGGTCCGTCGATCGAAGGAAGCGGCGCGCGCCCGGCTGGACGCGACGACCGCCGATGCCGCATCGGTGCGCACCAGCGTCGCGGCGGCCATTGTCGATCAATATTGGTTGATTCAGGCTATCGAAACGCGGATCGCGCAAAGCGCCGCGCGCGCCGAGGCGCAAGCCAAGCTCGTCCAGTCGGCGCGCGCGCAATATGGGCGCGGGCTGAGCGATGCGGCGCTCCTGGCCCAGGCATTGGCGGCGCTCGAAGACGACGAAAGCGCAACCGCACTCTTGCGCGGCGATGACGCCATCGCGCGCGAGACCCTGGCGCTGCTGCTCGATACCAATTCCGAGGCGTTGGCCGCAATGATCGGGACGCGCGTTGTCGCGGTGCCCGAGCTCGCTGCGGTTGATCCCGGCGTGCCGCTCCGCTTGCTCCGGCGCCGCCCCGATATCCTGAAGGCCGAACGCGATCTGGCCGCGGCCAATGCCGAGATCGGCGTCGCGGTCGCCGATTATTATCCGACGGTCTCGTTTCAGACCGGTATCGGCATCGCTTCGGCAAAACCGGGCGATCTGGTGACGGGTCGCGCGGTCTATGGCAGCTTTGGCCCCAGTTTATCGTGGAATCTGCTGAACTTCGGTCGCGTCGATGCCGAGGTGGCAACCGCCAAGGGGCTACGCCGCGAAGCCCTGATCGCCTTTCGGCGAAGTGTCGCGGTTGCCGCCTCGGAAGTCGAAACGCAACTGGCTATGCGCGCATCGATCGCTGCTCAAATCGCGCGAACAACGGCGGCGCTCGATCGGCAGCAAACCGTCCTCGACATCGCCCGCACACGCTATGCCAAGGGCATCACCAACTATGATCCGATCGCCCGCGAAACGCGCGAACGCCTCGCCCGCGAAAGCGCTCTCACCATCCTGCGGCGGCAAGATGCCAGTGCGCTGATCGCGCTTTACAAGGCGCTGGGCGGGGGTTGGCCGGCCACATGATCGGATTGGGCGGCTCTGTCAGACCAGTTTGGCAGACCTAACCCAGCGATGGTAGCTTGCACAATGAACCGCAAATCCAGAGCCAAGCCCCCTACCCCATTTCGCTGTTTCAACAGCTCGCCCGAGGTGATCCGGCTCGTGGTGATGATGTAGGTGAAGTATCCACCGTCGCTGCGGAACGTCGAGGACCTGCTGGCCGAGCGCGGCATCGACGTTTCCCACGAGACAGTGCGGTTCTGGTGGAACCGGTTCGGCCCCATGTTTGCCGCCGAGATCCGCCGAAAACGGGTCGACCGCGTTCGCCAGGTGACGCCGTGGCGGTGGCACCTCGACGAGGTCTATGTGAAAATCAACGGGCAGATGCACTATCTGTGGCGGGCTGTTGATCATGAGGGTAAAGTACTGGAATCCTATGCCACCAAGACCCGCGACAAAGCAGCAGCACTGACGTTTCTCAAGAAAATGATGAAGCGCCATGGCCGACCCAAGGCGATTGTCACTGATCGCCTGCGGTCCTACGGCGCTGCGATGCGGGAAATCGGCAACGCCGATATCCAGGAGGCTGGCCGCTGGCTGAACAACCGGGCCGAGAATTCACATCACCCGTTTCGACGACGAGAGCGGGCGATGTTGCGGTTCCGACAGATGCACACGCTGCAGAAGTTCAGCTCGGTCTATGCCTCGGTCCACAACCACTTCAACCACGAACGCCACCTCATCAACCGGCAAGACTACAAGGTCCAGCGCCCCGCAGCCCTTGCGGAGTGGCGGGTAGTCATGAGCTAGCAGCAGGGCGGTTTGGGGATTCCCGCGAGCATCGGAGACGAGTTGCCGTTAGACTGACAGCACCGCCAGCCACCCTCGCCGCTGTTTGTACAATGCCAAATAAACCGGCTAAACTACTGACAGTCATACGGAAAATTGTCGGCCGGCATTCGCTGGCGTTTGCGGGCAATCGCGGCGGTTTGTGGGAGTGGCTGAGTCGATGTGGGGGCGGCTCCACCCGATTCGAGAGGATTGGCGATGGGCAAGTTGACGGCGCTTCAGGTCAAATAATTCCGCGAGCCGGGCCGCTATCCGGATTGTGACGGGCTATTCCTGCTCGTCGGGGTGACCGGCACCAAAAGCTGGATGCTGCGCATCCAGGGATGGTCGGCAGCGCGATCTCGGGCTTGGCAGCCTTACCGGACGATCGCTCGCCCAAGCGCGCGACGCGGCGATCGATCTGCGGCGGCAGTGCCGGGAGCAGGGTTTTGCCGAGTCCGCCTTGCCGCCCCGCTCCTACGCGGCGACATTACGGGCGCAGCCGGCGCGCTCCTACACGGCGGCAACTCAGGCCCGCCCACCGCTCGACCCGCGCGCTCTTCAGTCCCGACCTTTCGTGATGCGGCGGTCGCGGTGCACGCCGAGCGGCTGCAATCGTGGAAGAACGGCAAGCATCAGGTCCAATGGCTCGCCTCGCTCGAGATCGATGTCTTTCCCTTCATCGCCAACACGCCAGTCAATGAAATCGACGGGCCAGCGGTTCGCGAGGTGCTGGCCAAGATTTGGCTGGCCAAACCCGAGATCGCCCGCCGGATTCGCCAGCGGGTCGGTGCGATCATAGACTGGAGCTGCGCCAAGGGCCTTCGCACCACTGAAATCCCGATGCGCTCGCTGTCGATGACGCTGCCGCGCCAGCCCAAGAAGAAGGGGCATTTCGAGGCGATGCCCTACCTTGACGTGCCGGCGTTCCTGGCGGGAGTCCGGCAGCGGCGGCAAAGCATGGGGCGGTTTGCGCTGGAGACGCTGATTCTGACTGCGGCGCATTCGGGTGAAATCCGGGGTGCGCAGTGGGGCGAGGTTGACATGAAGGCGGCGACGTGGATCATCCCGACCGAGCGGATGAAGGCGTGCGTCAAGCACGTAGTGCCGCTATCCGATCCGGTGCTGGCCATCTTTGCGCACGCCGCCTCGTTCCGCATCCCTTGCACCGACCTCGTCTTCTACGGCCAGAAGCCGAAGCAGCCGTTGTCCGACATGACGCTGCTCAAGGTCATGCACGACATGGCGGCACCCGGCACCGTCCTCGGTTTCCGTTCCAGCTTCCGCGACTGGGTGGCGGAGGAAACCAACTATCCGGGCGAAGTCGCCGAAGCCGCGCTAGCCCACACTATCCCCAACAAGGTCGAAGCCGCATATCGCCGCACCGACTTCCTCGCCAAGCGCCGCGTCATGATGGCCGATTAGGCAACGTTTGGCGCCGGTTGCGCCAAATTCAAGTGTGCCGAGTTGACGACGGCACTATTTATAGTGCATACGACGACTTGGGAATGAGCGCGACCCCGGATCGCAAAATCGAAGTCTGTTTCTACCGCACCAAAGCCGGCAGGGAGCCGGTTCGCGAGTGGCTGAAGAAACTGCCCGCCGTGGATCATAACATCATCGGGCGGGACATCATGCGGGTTCAATACGGCTGGCCGATCGGGATGCCGTTGTGCCGGTCGCTCGGTGGAGGATTGCACGAGGTCAGGACGATGCTGCGAGCGACAAGATCGCGCGGTTCTTCGTCTATGGGAGGGTAAGCTGATCTTGCTCAACGACTTCATCAAGAAAACGCAGACGACGCCGGATAGCGAACTGCAGCTCGCTAGGGGCCGGCGCAAGGAAATTGAGGATGACAGATAACCCCCACATAGGCTCCAGCTTTGACGACCTCCTTCGCGAAGACGGAACACTCGACAATTTCCGCGTAAAGGCGATCAAGGAGGTCATCGCGTGGCAGCTCTCTGCTGCGATGAAGGACCAGAAGCTGAGCAAGCGCCGCTTGGCGGTCCTGATGCACACGAGCCGGACTCAAGTCGATCGTGTGCTCGATCCGAACGACGGCAATGTCACGATCGGTACGCTGCAACGGGCCGCCGCAATCGTTGGCCGACGGGTGCAGCTGGAGTTGATTTAACTGCGAAGTGGCGGCTTTGGACAGAAGGATCGGGGGTAGAAGAGAGGCAAGTTAAAGCGAATGCTATTCGCGGGCCTAAACGGTCCCAAGTGCATGTCTGCACATCTCGTTTCGGGGAGACGGCGCCACTCTCAATCTCTGCCGAGGGAGACGCTGCGGCTCTAGACGAGCAGTTTCCCCAACGATCTCAACGCCCTTTTGCGAGATCATGGGCTACGGAAGTTGGCGGGCCACCGACATGAGCGGGCATCAGCTTTTGGGGTCGTCGACGCGATCTCATTCTGCGCAAGCGCAGCTAAGTCTCATAGACAGTTCGGCCTCCCGTGACCGTCCGCACGACCTGGATATCCTTGATCCGATCCGGTGCCACCGTCAGCGGGTCGTCGGCGAGGATCACGAAATCTGCGAGCTTGCCCGCCGTAATCGAGCCCTTGATTGCCTCCTCGCGGCTGGCGTGCGCGCCGTTCAGCGTGTTGACCCGCAGCGCCTCGGCGGCGGTGATGCGCTGGTTCGCGCCCCACGTCTCGCCGTTCCAGCCAGTGCGCGTGACCATGCCCTGCATGCCCATCAACGGCGCGAAGGGTCCGGGATCATAATCCGAGCCGGCACAAACGGGGATGCCGGCGTCGAGGAACGAGCGGAACGCCATGCAACGCTGCATTAATTCCTCGCCATAGAATTTGAACTTGTCGGGGTTGTAGTATGCGTACGAGGTAAAGGGTGCCGGGATGGCTCCCGCCGCCTTGATCCGCCGCACCAGATCATCGTTGATCAACGTGCAATGCGTGATCTTCGGCCGCGCATCGCGCACCGGGAAAACCTTCTGAGCGCGCTCGACCGCAGTCAGCATCATCGCGATCGCGACATCGCCGTTGGCGTGACAATTGACCTGGATGCCGGCGCGATGGACCTTTTCGACCCAAGCGTCGAGCGCCTCCTGCGTCTGGGTAGTATTGCCGTAATAGGGTGGAGTCCGACCCGGGTAAGGCGTGCTGCGCGCCAGCGTCCGCTCCGAGAAGGAGCCGTCGATCGTGTGCTCGGCGGTCGCGCCGAGCCAGATCCATTCGTCGCCGAAGCCGGTTTCGAGGCCGCCCGCTATCATTGCATCGAGGAACGGCGGATATGCTTCGTAGCTGACGCGGTGAAGCAGATCGCCCCGCGCCCGGACCGCCTGCAGCGCGGCGAGGTCGCCACCCTCGTGGTGGACGCTGGTCAAACCATAGCGGACGAACGCCTTCGACATGTGCGCCGCCGCCGCCCGCCACGAAGCGCCCGTCGCGCACCGCCAGCGCCGTCGCGCACCGCCAGCGCCGTCGCGCCCGGACGTGCGTCGTCGACGGTTTGGATGCGGGCATTGTAGACAATCAAATCGACGTCGCCAGATCCGGCGGCCAGCGCGGGCCATGCAGCCCCGGCAAGTCCCATGCCGAGGACGGCGCGGCGGTTGGCGATCATCTGCACACGCGGCTCCCTTGATAAGATCGCAAAGCTAGCACCAACCGCTGCGCTTCGGCGCGAAAATTACATGGTCAGGGCGGTACCTGCCAAGCTCAGGGCTGAGCATGAACAACGGCCGAAAGTTGGACGCCGCATACGCTGTCCAGACGTCTGGAAATGGGTCTTCCGGATCAGCCAGCGGCCCAGGCGACGGCTGATATCCCGGCGCTTCACCTGAATGCGGCAGCGCCGCTTCGCGCCCGTTCGGCCGCAAAGCCTAACGGTCCGTGTCGTCAGCCAGCGCAGTCGGCTTGAGCAGCCATCGCACGATCTCTTTAGTAAATCTCCGCTTTGTGGTGACGGCGTAGAAAGTCTCGCTGATGCCGAGAGGTCGCAGGCCTCGACCAGAACACCGCTCGCCAGTTCGTCGGCGACGACAATCGGCGGGACGACCGCCAGGGCGGTCCCCTCCCGGACGAGCAAGCGCATCATCGCCATGTCATCAACTTCGGCGGCGACACGCAGCCGGACGCCGAGACGATTTGCCAGCGCATCAAACCCCGACCTGACGCTGCCGGCAGCGGGAAGAATGACTGGGTGGGCGTGAAGGAGCACTGCCAGGTCATGCGAGCCCGAGAGCATTGCCGCCACGCCGACGAGGCTTACCGGCTGCGCATCGAGTGGATGCACGAGATAGGCCACCGACGTATCGACAGGCGGCGGATCGTTCGTCAGAATAATGTCGAGATTGAGCGCTGCGAGTTCGCTCAGCAGCTCAACGTTGCTGCCGGATCGCAGGATCACCTCGACATCTGACAGCGCCAGGATCGGGCGCAGGAAGCCGATCTGGAAATTGCGCGACAGTGTCGCCCGCGCGCCGATACGCACGACCTGCCGCGTCGTGGTACCATGGCCGAGCGCGTCGATCAGCTCATCCCCACCCGCGAAGATCGCGTCGGCATGATCAAGCGCGATGCGGCCGGCCTCAGTCAGCTGAAGCTGCCGGTTGCGGCGCTCGAATAACGCATGGCCAAGCCGCGCCTCGAGCTTGCGGATCTGAACTGACAGCACCGACTGCGAGACTCCAAGGCGCTCGGCGGCGCGCGTCAGGTTCGCCTCGTGTGCGACCGCCCAGAAATAACGCAGATGGCCATAGTTGAGTGAGGTCATCCTTGCATCAAACAGAACGGTTGCGCGTAATCAATGAATTTATCGCAAGTCGCATCATTGGCTAAACGGATGTGCCTGACGTGGAGACGAGGATGGAAGCACTTCCCTTTGCACCGGCTGCAGCGCTACTCGCTGCGGCAGCGTTCGCGGGTTCGCGACGTGCGTGGCTAGTCGAGGGCCTGGCGCTCGCGGCGCTCGCGAGTGCGCTCGCGCTTGCCGCCGTGCTGGTCGCGGTCGGTCCGGCGACGACGCCGCTGATTGGTATCGATGGGGTTGGCCTTTCGGCGCGGTGCGACGTTGTCGGCGTGTCGTTGCTGCTCCTTATCACCTTCGTCAGCTGGATTGTCGTGCGCTTTACCGCGACCTATCTCGACGGCGAGCCGCGCGCCGGCTTCTTCATCCGCTGGCTGTGCCTGACGCTCGCCAGCGTGATGGCGATGGTCGTCGCCGGCAACCTCGTCCAGCTGGTCGTCGCTTGGGTGGCGACGAGCCTCGCGCTACACCGGCTGCTGTTGTTTTATCCGATGCGGCCGGGGGCGCAGCGCGCCGCGCGCAAGAAGTTCATCGCGGCGCGCGGTGCCGACGCCGCGCTAATCGCGGCCGCCGTGTTGTTGATTGTCGCCTACCGCACGACCGATATCGCAACGATCCTCGTTGACGCCCGCGCCGGCGTCGCGCCGAACTTGGCCGCCGCAGCGGCCGCTTGCCTGGCTGTCGCGGCGATGCTCAAGTCGGCGCAGTTCCCGTTTCATGGCTGGCTGACCGAAGTCATGGAGGCGCCGACGCCGGTGTCGGCGCTGCTCCACGCCGGGGTGATCAACGCCGGCGGGTTCGTCCTGATCCGCTTCGCCGACATCATGCTCCTGTCGCCCGCGGCGCTGGCGCTGCTCGTTCTCGTCGGTGGCTTTACCGCGTTGTTCGGCGGGCTTGTCATGCTGACCCAGCCGGCGGTCAAGACCTCGCTCGCGTGGTCTACCGTCGCGCAGATGGGCTTCATGACGATGGAGTGCGGCTTCGGCCTGTTCCCCCTCGCGCTCCTCCACCTCGTCGCCCATTCGCTCTACAAGGCGCACTCGTTCCTCGCCGCCGGCGGTGCGGTCGAGCGGATCGTCGCGGCGAAGCGCCCCGGTCCCGTCGCCGTCCCGTCGCCGCGCGCGGTTGCCCGCGCCTTTGCTGTTGCCCTAGGGCTTTACGGCGCGATCGGCGCGATTTTCGGGATCGCCCACGGATCGCCGCAGGTCATCATGCTCGGCGCGATCCTCATTTTCGGCGTCGCTTACCTCATCGCACAGGGGCTCGCGGACGCTGCGCCGCGCGCGCTGACGCGGCGGCTCTTCGTATCGTCGCTCGCTGCGTCGCTCGGCTATTTCGTCCTGCACGCGCTTGCCGAGCGCCTGACTGCGGGAACGATCCCACCGCCACCTGACCCGAGCAGCCTCGATTGGGCGCTGATGATCCTAGCGGTAGCAAGCTTCGGCGCGGTTGCGGTTGCACAAGCGCTCTTCCCCTTGTGGTCTGGACACCCGGCCGCAGCGGGCTTGCGCGTTCATTTGAGCAACGGGTTGTACGCCAATGCCGTCCTCGACCGGCTGCTCGGCGGCTGGCAGCGCAAGGGAGCCACGCTGTGATGACGTCGATCCGCGCCGCCGCCAACGCCGCAAGTGCGGCCATTCCCCCGCTGTGGCCGCTCGCCGCGACCGTCGCCGTCAATCCGTTCCTCGGCCACGCAGCAGAGCCGCTGGCGCTCACCGCCAGGCGATTGGCGCGCGCCGGAGTGAGCGCCACGCCATCGCCCGAGTATGTCGCGGCGCAGTTTGCCGCCGGGACGATCACCGACGCCGACCTCGCAGCGGCGCTCGCTGCTGCCGGTCAATCTGGCGACGTCGGCGCGGCAAGGGCGGCGGCGACCCGACCCGTCGACCCGCGCGGGGCCATTGCGACCATTGTCGATCTCGCATCGGAGGTCACGGGGCGCGACTGGACGGGGATCGTCGTCGAGCGCTTCGGCCACTGGGCGGGGGCGTATCTCGACGCCGGTCAGGCGCTGTGGGCGGCACCGACTGCGGCGCACCCGTGGGCGGCGTGGCGCGCCACAGCGATGCACGACCTGACGCCCGAGATCATGGGGCTGACCGGCTTCGCGACGTTCGTCGCCGAATGCCCCGATACCGCCGACACGGCGATTGAGCGGGCTGTGGCGACGCTGGGCGTACCAGAGGCGGCGCTCGAAGCGTATTTTCACCGGCTGCTGATGTCGCTCGGCGGATGGGCGCAGGCGGCGCGGCAGCGGCAGTGGATCGCCGAACAGCACGGCGGTAGCGACGACCTGCTGCGCGCCTGCCTCGCGATCCGCCTCCTATGGGAGGAAGCGCTGTTCCGCCATTGCGGCAACTCCGTTGCACACGGGTGGGCCGACGCGCTCGTCGCCTACGCCGCACCGCTCGAGCCGACCGCGGCGACCAGCGCGGCGGCAATCGCTCAGGACGCCGCCGACCGCGCGGCGCAACGGCGGTTGGCCGTTATCCTGGCCGCACCGGTCGCCGCCACGCCGCGCCCGCAGCCGCGGGTCCAGGCGGCGTTCTGCATCGACGTGCGATCGGAAGTTTTCCGCCGCGCCCTGGAAGCCGCCGATCCGGGCATCGCGACGATCGGCTTCGCCGGCTTCTTCGGCCTCGGCATCGGCCACCATCGGATGGCGTCGGACGTCCTTGAAGCGCGACTGCCTGTGCTGCTGACGCCGGATCTGGCGACCCGCGCGGTGGCTCCAGCGGCTACCGACGCCAGCGCGCGCCTTGCCGCACGGGCAACGCGGGCGTGGGACCGCTTCAAGCTTGCCGCGGTGTCCTCGTTCGCCTTCGTCGAGGCGGCGGGACCGGCATACGTCGTTAAGCTGATCCGCGACGCGCTGCGGGTTGCACATCGGCCAACGCCCGAGCCGCTGCCGGTGCCCGAGCCGCCGCTTCCGCTCGACATGCGCGTCGCGACCGCCGAGGCGGTGTTGCGCGCGATGTCGCTGACGCGCGACTTCGCCCCGCTTGTCCTGCTTGCAGGCCACGGTGCGGCAGTCGTCAACAACCCGCACGCCAGTGCGCTTCACTGCGGCGCATGTGGTGGCTATGCTGGCGACGTCAACGCCCGCCTGCTCGCCGCGCTGCTCAACAGCGCCGACGTCCGCGACGGACTGAGGGCGCGGGACATCGCGATCCCGCCGGCGACCCGCTTCATCGCCGGGCTCCACGATACGACGAGCGACACCGTGAAACTGTTCGCCGACGATACGTCCCCGGCCGACGCCGCACTGCTCGACTTCTTCCAGCGCGCGCTCGAGGCGGCGGGTGTCACGGCATGCGCCGAGCGCGCGCTGCGACTGCCGCGAGGCGGTGACGGCAGGGCCCTCGCCCGCCGCGGCCGCGACTGGGGCGAGGTGCGGCCCGAATGGGGCCTCGCCGGATGCAGCGCCTTTATCGCTGCGCCGCGCGCGCGAACGATCGGTCGCAACCTCGGCGGCCGGGTCTTCCTCCATGACTACGCCTGGGCCGACGACGCCGGGTTTGGCATCCTCGAGCTGATCCTGACCGCACCAGTGGTCGTCGCCAGCTGGATCAGCCTGCAGTATTACGGCTCCGTCGTTGCACCCGACATGTTCGGCGCAGGCAACAAGCTGCTCCACAACGTGGTCGGGGGCATGGGCGTTCTCGAAGGTAACGGCGGCCTGCTTCGCAGCGGCTTGCCGTGGCAGTCGGTGAGCGACGGGCACGACGTTGTGCACCACCCCGTCCGGTTGACGGTCGCGATCGAGGCACCTCGCGAAGCCATCGGTGCCGTGCTTATGAAACACGATGCGGTGCGCGCCCTGTTCGACAATGGTTGGCTCCACCTGTTTGCCATGGACGAGCGCGGTTGCCTCGCGTGGCGCTATGCCCGCGGCGCATGGCAACGAGGGCCGACTAGTTCGAGCAGTCACGCAGGGCTGCTGACCAGGTGAGCGGCGCAGCGGCAATGCAAGGAGGCAAGGAGGCAAGGATGATTGGTCATGCGAAAGCGGTAGAGGACAAGATCGACCGGCACATCGCTTGGGCGCTGTCTCATCCCGGCCTACCCGCTTGGATGAAAGCGGCGTTGCGCGCCTCGCTCGAGCAGCATCCGGTCGAGGCCGCCAACCATGCCGAGACCCTGCGATGCCTGTTAGCGGCGCGCGCAGCGACATGGGCAGAGCGTGAATTGTAAAATGCGCCTTGCCCCTCCTTTCGTCGACTTTGGCGTGGTTTGGGATTGGCCAAAGGCTGAAGCATCAGCGCAATGCGCAACCGACCGGGCTTACGGGTAACATTGTCGAGGAAGCTGGCGGCGACGGCGACGAGCCATATACAA
>Ga0123338_10005270_pt1 | contig 11096 bp, 7 predicted proteins | sample grotaG_FD_89793 | JGI IMG/M metagenome (GOLD analysis project Ga0123338, IMG submission 89793) | Glacier valley bacterial and archeal communities from Borup Fiord, Nunavut, Canada, to study Microbial Dark Matter (Phase II) -... | ecosystem: Environmental > Aquatic > Freshwater > Ice > Glacier ...
CTGTTAAGGAAATAACAAATATCATATTGACGCAGCTAGCTTAGATAATTATTTTCTTTGTTAGTGAATAATGGGCGCTTTAGCATGTAATGAAACTACTAAGGTAGCAATAATACTAATTAAATAAGTAAGTATTAAAAGTGCTAACAATTTAAACCTCTTAAAATTATTTTTAAGGCTAGTAACCTTTTTAAACGTCCGCTTATTTTCTTCAAGCAAGCTAAGTGCAGAATTAAAGTGAACTAAATCTTTTCTCATATAAATTGCTATAATGAACTATGGGACTTAAGTTAGAACATATTAACGCAAATATTAGTTTGGAGCAAAAGCAAGTGATTCGAGATTTAAATTTGGTTATTGAACCCGGAAGTGTTCATGTATTAATGGGACCAAATGGATCAGGAAAATCAAGCTTAGCAAAACTATTATTAAATCACTCTGATTACGAATTGACCTCAGGGAAAATTAGTATTGATGATGTTGATCTTACAACTGCTGATACAACTACGAGAGCAAAAGCAGGCTTATTTCTAGCTAACCAATACCCACCTGAAATACCAGGTGTTAATTTGGCTAATTTTTTACGTTTAGCATATAACTCCCAGCACGAAGAAAAATTAAGCATCTATAGATTTAGACAACTATTAAAACAAAAGCTTCAAGAATTAGGATTGGGAGAGGAATTTATGAATAGAAACTTAAATGAAGGATTCTCAGGAGGTGAAAAAAAGAAATGTGAAATACTTCAATTAATTATTTTAAGTCCTAAATATGCAATCTTGGATGAGACGGATTCTGGTTTAGATGTTGATGCAATTAGGATTGTATTTACTAATATTGCTAAATTGATTAGTGAAAATAAAAAACTGGGTGTTCTTCTAATTACCCACTACCCAAGAATATTTGATTACATTAATCCTGATTATGTTCATCTATTTAAAGCAGGTAGCATCCAGCTTACAGGCGGGATGGAATTAGCCAAAAAAATAGACTTAGAAGGTTATTTGGGAGATTATTTGGAATCGGAATAAGAATAAATAAAAGGAATATTTAAATCAAGTATTCCTTACTTCTACTACTTTAGTTCCTGTGACGACAAAAATCCGCTCATTAATTTCTGGCTTGTAGACTTTTAACCCGGTAAAATTTCCAAATGCAGGTAATAATAATTGTTTTTCAGTTAAACAAAAAGCTGGAAGTATAAGTTGTTGATTTGCTTTACCTAATAATTTTACCCCTGGATGAATATGACCTACAATTCTAAATTGTTTACTCGTTTTCTCAGGAGCATGGGCAAATAGAAATGGAGGACATAATAATTCCATAATCAATTTAAAATTTAATTGTTTTAATTCTTTTAAAGCATGTTTGTCATGATTACCAATTACTAATATGAACTCGGTTTGGAGATAGCTTTTTCGCCAGGATTCAAAATAACTAAGTTCATAATTAGATTTATGATGGAAAAAATCACCTAAAAATATGATTGCATCTGGTTTAAACCTTTCTATTAGAATAGTTAATTTCTTTAACTCTTGAATAATTGTTTCAACAGGTAAATTAATACCTGACTTATTAAAGTGTGTCACTTTACCGAAATGCAGATCAGCTATTATTAAAGTTTTTAATTCAGGCCAATATATTGCTTTTTCAGCTAGAAGTACTAATAATTGGTTTTCTATAATTACTTCCATTAATTTATGCTAATTTTAAGGCGGCAATACGTAATTCTATCTCCTCAGAGCTTAAATTACTTCTTAAACTATCAATAATTATAGGAAATGAAAAAGGGGTTGGAGTATTACTATATGTAATTAGTAAGTTTAGTTCTGACATACTAAGTAAAGTGGATACAACTTTTTCTCTAGCTAATTGTAGTTCTAAAACTTCTGTCAGTGCTTGCTGGTAGATGAGATTAGTAGGTTCATATTTTTCAAAAACCGTGAATAGTAAGCCCGCAGATACCTGTAATTGTTTTCCTCCCTTTTCTCCTGGATAACCCTGGTTTATAAGCCCGGCAATTTGTGCTACTTCTCTGAATTTATGCTTAGCCATCTCTGCTAGATTTATGCTTTCTTTAAGATCACCCTCAAGATTATGGGTTGTGAATAATTTCTTTAAGTCTAACTCATCCCAAAAGCTTTTCTCACTTAGAAGTTCAAATCCATAATCATTCATCGCTAGGGAGAAACTTAACGGCTTAATTCTACTAATTCTTAGAGCAAATAGTGCTGCTAGTACTTCGTGTACTGCCCTACCGGCAAAGGGGTAAATAAAAAGATGGTAACCATCAGTAGTTTGTATTTTTTCTACTAATAATTCAGAGTAATTAGGAATTGCAGATAATTTCTGTTGTAGTTTTAAAAGGCTAGTTAATTTTACTAATTCAATATCTTTATTATTCCCTGCTAAATATTGAGCTAGTTTTAGTCTAATCATTTGAGCAAGTTTTGTAGAAAGCAACATTCTGCCGCCAAGCCATCTTGGGATTGTAGAAGTTTTAAGTGGAGAAGATTTTCTTACAATCGCCGTTAAATCTTGTACTCTAACTAATTTTAAATATCTACCGGAAAAATAAAATACCTCATTCGGTTTAAGCCTAGAAATAAAATCCTCTTCAATTGTACCTAGACTTTTTCCACTACTAAATTGCACCCTCATACTTACTTCTGAGACTATAGTTCCAATTCCTAAACGTTGTGATTTAGCAAAGCGAGGTTCTCTAATAGTATAAACTCCTTCTTTTAGCTTTAATTTAGAATATTGGGGGTAGCCTGCTAACGACTCTCCACCCGTAGTTAAATAATTTATAATCCATTCCCATTCTGATTCCTGCAAACCAGAATATGAATAGGTAGTTTTTATTTCAGTAAATAAATTCGGTGAAAACCCATCGCCGCAGGACAGGCTTACGAGATACTGAATTAATACGTCTAGTGGTTTTATAACGGGTAGCTTTTCCTCATATTGTTTTTGGGCTATCCCTTCTTTTAAAGCAGCAGCGTCTAATAATTCTAGTGAATTAGTGGGAAGAAAATATATTTTGCTTTTTCGGCCTGGTTCATGACCACTTCTACCAGCTCTCTGAACGAATCTAGAAATTCCTTTTGGGCTTCCTACTTGAATAACAGCATCAACTGCTTTGAAATCTACACCCAGATCCAAGCTCGATGTTGCTACAACTATCTTTAATTGATTTTCCTTTATTTTAAGTTCAACTTCATTCCTATCTGCTTTTGCTAAGGAACTATGATGTATCCCAATCTTTCCCTCTAAAGTCGGTTGTGACTGTAAAATATTTTTATACCACATCTCTACATGTGATCTAGTGTTACAAAATATTAAGGTGGAATTATTACTATTAATTATTTCTAGAACTTGAGGCAATAATTGTAATCCTAAATGGCCACTCCAAGTATAATTTTCAATAACCTTTGGAAACAAGGTAATAATTTCTAATTCTTTTTCTAAATTTGCCCGTATAATTTTCCCCGGTTTTGTAATTAAAACATCTAATGCTTGTTCTAAATTACCTATAGTTGCTGATATTCCCCAAATTTGTAAATTAGTCGTTATGGCTTTTAACCTAGCCAGAGCAAGCTCAACTTGTACTCCCCTTTTTGTACTTAATAATTCATGCCATTCATCAACTACTACTGTTGTTAGATGAGTTAATAATTTACTACTACCAGTTTGAGATAAAAGTAAGTGTAAGCTTTCTGGCGTAATTACTAAAATTTCGGGAGTTTTAATAAATTGTTTCTTTTTAATAGCGTAGCTTACATCCCCTGTTCTTAATTCAACTGACCAGGGAATATTTAATTCCCTAATAGTTTCTGCTATGGCTAATTTAATATCTTGAGCTAAAGCTTTAAGTGGTGTTAGCCAAAGTACTTGTAATTTAGAGGTTTCTTTAGCGCTACTCTTAACGTTGGCTTTAGAGTTAGCTTTAAAATATCTTTGCAGAATTGGTAATAATACGGCTAATGTTTTACCGCTACCAGTTGGGGCGTTGATAATCCCACTATAGCCTTCTTCGTAATATTTAAGTGCTTCTAATTGAAAATCTAATAGCTGCCACTCTTTTGTTTTAAGCCAGGCCTTAATTTCAGGAGAGATCATAATTAGTTTTTAACAAATCTTTTACATTATTAAGTGTATCGGCATCGGCAATTTTTTTATCAAGCCTCCAGCGTAAAATTCTAGGGAATCTTAAGGCTATTCCTGATTTATGCCTAGAAGAATATTGTATACCTTCGAAGCCTATCTCAAATACAAGCTCCGGTTTTACAGTTCTAACCGGACCAAATCTTTCTAAAGTATTTTGCTTAATAAACTGATCAACTTCTGCTATTTCCTTATCTGTAAGTCCTGAATAAGCTTTGGCAATGGGCACTAATTTTTGCTCGTCCCAAACTGCTAAAGTATAGTCAGTATAAAGATTAGCTCTTTTACCGTGGCCTCTTTGAGCGTAAAGTAATACTACATCAAGCGTAAATGGTTCGATTTTCCATTTAAACCAAATTCCTCTTTTTCTACCCCCTACGTAGGGGGTATCTAATTTCTTTAACATTAATCCTTCGGCAGAATTAGCTCTTGATGTTTCCCGGAGGTTTTTTAACTCAAATATACTTTTAAAGTTAACTGGCTTAGACATACTAATCAAATTAGATTTAGGTAGGCTGTTAGTTAATTGTGCTAGTCCTTCTCGTCTCAATCTCAGAGGTTTATCTCTATAATCTTGAGTTAAGTATTCTAATAAATCATAGCTATAAAAGGTAACTGGAATTTCTTGAATTAATTTAGGAACGGGATTTTTACGTCCAATCCTTTTTTGTAATTGAGCAAAATCAAGGACTTTATTATCTCTAAAGGCTAAAATTTCCCCATCAATTACGGTTCCTGGTGGAATAAACTTTACTAGATCTATAAATTCTGGAAATCTAGCCGTAATTAATTCTTCCCCTCTAGACCAAATATACAATTCGTTATTTCGAAATATAAATTGAGCTCGTATTCCATCCCATTTCCATTCCGCTAGCCATTCTTTTGAAGTTATTGCAAGCTCGTTAAGTTCAGATTCTGTAATTGGATTTGCTAAACAAAAAACATAGGGTTTAGAGTGATCATCATTGTGTTGATTTGGGTTAAATAGTTCAACCCAACTTATATTTTCAGGTGTCCATTTCCCGGTTAATCTATGGGCAATTGCAGGTTCTGTTAGATTAACAACCTTAGTTAAAGATTTAATAACTAAACTTTGAGATACCCCTATTCTAAAACCCCCAGTTATTAATTTATTAAATAAAATTGTTTCACCTTGGTTAAACTGCGCCCAAGAAGATTTAATAAATTCTTTTTTTTGCTCTAGACTATAATTTTTAAGTTGCATTAAATCTTCAAGCCAACTCGTAAGACTGCGTGTATTATGAGTATTATTGCTGGGGAGTAATAAACTAATTGTTTCAGCTAAATCACCTACAACAGAATAGGATTCAATAAATAGCCACTCAGGATAATTTGTTAATTCTAAAACACAGTTTTTTAAATCTTTACTTGATAACTGTTGTCTAAATTTTCGGCCAGAGAGAAAAAATAGCGCCCAGATGTTATCCTCAGGCGTTGTTTTGAGAAAATATTGTTCTAATAAAGATATCTTTAGGTTTGTTTTAGTAGTTTGAGCCAAGTTGGAATAGAGTTGTGCAAATTCTTCCATATTATTCCTTGGTCTCAGTATATGGAGTAATTATTTCACTAGCATCTAGATTAGATTCTCTTAACCATTTAGCAAGCTGGGCAGTATAGCCATGAGTAATTAATATTCTCTGCGCCCCAGTTGCTTTAATTGCTGAATTTAATCCTGGCCAATCCGCATGATCTGATAAACTAAAACCTTCTTCAATTAATTCCCTTCTTCTAATTCCTTTTATACTCATCCACCCAGAGGCATAAGCTAAAGAATATGGTTCTAATTTATTTAGCCACGTGCTTCCCATTACACTTGGTGGCGCGACTACTAAAGATTCTTGTAATTCCTTCATAGTAATTCCACCCAAGTTTAATTTTTGGATTGGAGGCATATTTACTATCTCCATTTTTCTTACTATTTCTGTAGTGTTATAGATTGCTCCATGGGCGTAGATTTTACCAATACTGCTATCAACATTAGCAATTATTCTTTGGGCCTTTCCAAGGCTATAGCCAATAATCACGCTAGTTTTTTGTGCTGCTTTATTTTTTGCCCACCATTCGTTAATATCTTTAAAGATTTCAACTTGAGCTTTCCAGTGATAAATAGGAAGTGCGAAAGTTGATTCCGTAATAAACACATTGCATTTAACCGGTTCAAATTGACCAGAAATCAGATCATTTTCTAGTTTATAATCACCAGAAATAACCCAAACCTCACCTTTATATTCAATCCTTACTTGCGATGAGCCTATTATATGTCCTGCTGGATGGAGAGAAAATTTAACTCCGTTTATCTCGAATTTTTCCCCATATTCTAGAGCACTTGTATTTATTTGGCTACCTAGTCGGTACTTTAAGATTGGGATCGTATATTTATGAGCTAGATATAGGTTAGCACCTATTCTAGCGTGATCTGAATGAGCATGGGTAATGATTGTTTTTCCTACTACTCCATTTGCATCTATATATATATCTGCTTGTTCACAGTAAAAACCTTTTTTAGTATATCTAACTAGTTCACTAGACATCTAATTAAATAGTTAACAATTAATTTTAGTAATTTATTAATTATACTACTGAGAATACCGATAATATATAATCTGTATTTAGATTATATAACTGCACGTAATGATTTATTTATATTCCAAAGATTTAACTGCAACAGTTTAGATAAATATTAGTTATATATACAACTAATATAATATAATCAGTAATGGAAATACCATCAAGTAGCTCTGTAGAAATAAAATCGACACCATTTAGGAAAAGTTTTAAAAATGCCCTATTTTCTGCTGTAGCGGGCTCTATTTTTCTTGCTAGTTGTAGTGCTGCCAGAAACCCGGTACCTAATATTACTTTATCTATCGACGGCCCAGAAACATTAGCCCAATATGCTAATGCAATTAAAGGAGTTTTAAATGATTGCCATATATGGCCAGCTATCTGGGATGGTAACTATATAGAGAGTAACAAAATGGATGGTAATCTATTTTATGGTAGTGCAGATTTTAGTCCAGTAAGCGGACAGAGCTGTTATAAAGCTAATCAAGTAACAATTCCTTCTGCAGATATTGCTCCTCTTAACCAACAGAAAGCTTATATGAAAAAAGAAGCTTTGGGAAACAGCATAGCGTTCGGATATGCAGTTCAGCAATACAACTCTCAAAATGATAGTGAATCAATAAGAGGACATACTATTTCCTTAGGAAAAAAACAATATAGAGGTGAATTCGCCGTTTTAATTGATGGAGCAGCCGACATGAGCTTAAATGCTCACGAAAGAAAGACTCTTGCAGCTGCGTCAACTGATGATACATATCAACAATGGGACGGTACAGATAGTGGGTTAAGTTGCCCAATAGTCAAAGCTATAAATACCGAACGAAAGCAGGGTGATTTAGGTCCACTTAGTGACGGAAGACCACTTGATATCAATGCCTTGGCAGCAGCAGTAGGTTGTAGTTAAAACTAAAACGAGTATGTAGATTAGTACGTTATGTATTAGTTAATTAACTAAACTATACTTTTGAGCAAGTCACACCAATTTTTATCAACAGTAAAAATATCTGTCTGCCTCTAGATCGTTTCTTCTATTGATAATATGCTATATCAGGAAGTTAGCTAGTTATTATAAGAAAGATTCCTAGTTTGAGATGTACTCCCAAACTAGGAATTATAGTTCTTTTAATAGCGCAATCTCTAATTGAGTCTTATAGTTATTTACTTATGGAATAAAGTTTTTACCTCCATTTGATTCTACTTTGATAAAATAACCTTTTGTTGAAATAACATTAAAATTATTCCCGAATAAGGTTCCAGAATTCACAATAACAGATTGATATATACCATTATTAAAATCAGATACTGTATCGGCTTGTACGCCTGAATCGGTAATCTTTTTTAGAAGCGATTCACTATTATATGTTGTTCCTGCTGATGGGATTATACCTACTAAATTCCATCCATTATCTAGTTCTACAGGTACACTCTGGGTAAAAGAATTACCCGCATAAGTGACTATTGCATTTTTATCTAAATTTAATACATATAGTGGTTCACCTGGTACTAAGTCAAAGTTTGGAGAATATTGAGTTCCATCTTCACGCTTAGAATAAATTTCAAATTTCCCATTCCTATATCTAGCAATATGCACAATATTAGCATGTTGGCTATTCCAGCTGTCTAATAGATCTTTAGCAGTAGCTACTCCATTAGTAGAAGTATCTATCAATGGTAAGTTTATTAAATTCCAACCTGCATTTAAACTATATTGTTGGATAGAAGCAGTTTTAGAAAAAGTTATCGTGCTGTAGTCTGTAAGATAAGGCTCATCAGCATCTTTAATACCATTTCCATTTTTATCAACAAACATTCTAACTTCCACTTTACCGTTATTAACAACTATTGCTTTTTGAGCAACCTTTTGTCCATTTTGAAAAAATGCAATCTGTCCAGATTGAGTAACACTCAAACTTGGAATAGGTTGATCTGAAACGCCTAGGACTTGAGCTACAGGTTGAGGTTTAGGTTGAGATTTAGCTTGAGATTTAGTTTGAGTAGGGATAGTTTTTAGATTAGTTAAAGCATGGATATCACTAGTTAAGCTATTTTGCAAATCATTTATTTGTCCGTTAATTTTAATATCAGGATGTAGTTTTTTTTCTTTAGTCCAATTTAAAAAATATTGTTCGCGATTCTTATCACATGCCACTATTTTAGTAGCTAAATAAATTCTAGTGGTATATGTACCTCCTCCATCGGCAGGTGTTGTATCATAATCAAAATTTGAACCATCACCTATAATCTTATCCAGTCCATCAGAATGTTCTTTTACAATTTCTTTCATAATTGAAGAATCCGGAGTGATAATATTACACTTATCGTATTTTGATACGGTTATATCCGCATTAACCGTTGCATCATGATAAACACTATAGTTAAAAAATGCTATCGCTACTGATCCTGCTTTTACTTGGTCTCCATCTGCTCCCTTTATTGGTACATCAAGTAATTCTGCTAAATTTAAATCACCTACACCCTCACACAGTGAATATGCATTAAAATATATCCTTAGAGCCGCTTTGTCATAATGACCTGTACCTGATATGTCATTAGCGGCAGCTATAGCTACAACAGAGTCATTAGTAATTATCTGAGAACAATTGCTTATTGTGGCATACTTGGGATAATCCGTCGACGGTTTAACTGATTTATATTTTACGTTTACTTGAATTGACTCTGGCGCATTACTGTTGGCATTAGGGGGAAGTGTATATCCCTTCGGTAATAGCTTTTCATCTGAACTCGTCTTTGGACAATCATCTGATTTGTCGAAATATATTCTCTGCGCTGAGAGACTAACAAGATACTTAAAGCCTTTAGTAATTAATTGGCTATGAATATACTTAATTTGCCCATTGTTAACATCAAGGCCCCCAAGACAAACTTGATCAATCTGATTTGGAGCCGTAATATTACTATAAACCATATCAGTTATACCTTGGGCTTCTTGATCCATCGCTGTGGATAATGTAGTAATAGGAACCTCGGTGTTACCTTGAGATGTCGTCTGGCAATTAGAAGCACTGAGCTCAGTTTGAGTACATCTATTATTATGCCAATGTGCACCTTGGAGTTTTAAATCAGGAGGAAAACTCAGACAAATATTACAGTTTCCACTTGCCCCAGTCCAACATTGGTTTTTCGGCACAGAACAGTCAAAACCACCTGGAACCAGTGTATTATTGTCTAAAATAGGCCCACTACCTTCAGCTATTGGAGCAGCTTGCTGTCCTGAATTTATTGCAGCTTGATCCTGCTGCTGAGTTGTATTTTCTTTTGAAATCAAATAATCTGAACAAACATAATATACATCAGATTTTGCCCATTCGTTACTAGGACATCCTGACACAGAATCACTATCAGGTACACAAGTAATTGAGGTTGAATAAAATTGATTAGCAGCAATCTGACCGTTAATTTTAGACGATGTTCCTGGACCAACTCTCTTATTAACTCCTTGAGTAGTATAAAAGCTCTGTGGCGAATTTACGTCAACACCACCACCACATACACCTTTTCCATCCCCTGCATAGATTGGACTTGAAAAATTATGTATCATTCCTACGGGTGGTGATTGTAGTGCAATTGTTTCTAGCGGCTTGTAAGCATCCTGATGATAATTAAATCTTGATATTTTACTATTATTACTGTATATGTAAGCTGTTAAATCGCTTCCCTTTATATTAGTTAAACCTGTGCCATTTAAATCTATTGAATATGTGCTACTTGGGGATATAGCAACACTAACGTCCCGGTTATGATCCTCAGGTGCCTTATTATCATTTATAACTATATATGAATCACTGACATCAACTCCGGTTATTTTTCCATATGCTGGGTCTGGAGTTTTTAAATCAGCAACAATCTGATTAGTTTTAATTAAGCCTAGGTCTAAGTCTTTTCCATTAATTGCACCTGCTAGTCTAACACTATATTCTATTTTAGGTGATAGATTTCTAATCGTTACAATATGTGTGTATCTTAGTTTTAATCCACCCGCTACTTGTACAAACTGTCCTTGATTATTAATTTCTACATCTCTATCATCATAAGCATGGGTCTTGTTAGATTGAGCAAACACCATTGGCCAATTATTTCCTTGCTGATAAATAAGATCACCTGCGTATTTAGTATCTGAAATCCAGGTCACTGTAAATGCAGAATCAGTTAAATTTGAATATGCAGCATTTCTTACTGAAATATTTTTATCTTTTTCTGTTAAATAAAATATACCTATTAAAACTATTAATACTATTACAATTAATGCAATACAAAGAGAAAGTATTGTTTTCTTAGTTTGAGATAATTTATCCCAGAAGTTAAAGAATCTTTGCTTAAGTTTC
>Ga0123338_10005271_pt1 | contig 11096 bp, 7 predicted proteins | sample grotaG_FD_89793 | JGI IMG/M metagenome (GOLD analysis project Ga0123338, IMG submission 89793) | Glacier valley bacterial and archeal communities from Borup Fiord, Nunavut, Canada, to study Microbial Dark Matter (Phase II) -... | ecosystem: Environmental > Aquatic > Freshwater > Ice > Glacier ...
CAACCACCTCAATGCGCTCGCCGCGCTTGCGGTTGCACATGCGCTGGCGGTTCCGATCCCGCAGGCGACTGCGGCGTTGGAGGCATGGCGCGGTGCGGACGATCGCATGACCGTACGGCATAGCGGAAGCGGGCTGACAGTGCTGGACGACTGCTACAACGCGGGTCCGGAAAGTATGGCTGCCGCGCTCACGACGCTGTCGGAAGTCGCGGCAGGGAATAGAAATGCATTCATTGCCCCGCCAAAAAATAGCGGGATGGACAATCCATCGGCTCATGAACTCACGACGAAACAAAATCGAACGCAGAGCAGAACTGGAAGCAAAAAAGGACGTACGGTTGCCGTGCTGGGCGATATGAAAGAACTCGGGCGCTTCTCGCGGGGACTGCACGACGCTGTCGGCTGCACGGTCGCGCTGACCGGTGTCAGTCTGCTGGTGACTGTTGGGGAACTGGCGAAGGAGATTGCGGCAGGGGCCGGACGACACGCGCTCCGCTTCAAGCTGACCGCTCCCGAAATGCGTCATTTCGATGATTCACAGCAGGCGACGGCGCAGATAAAATCGTTAGTCCAGCAGGGCGATACCATTCTGGTAAAAGGCTCGCGGGCGATGCGGATGGAGCAGGTCGTTGCTGCGCTCGTCACTGAAACAGCAGAAGCAGCAAAACAAGAAGCTGAAATGTATGAGGACGGCGCGAATGAGTAGTCTCGTCTTCGGTTTTATTGCGGCGTTTCTGCTGGCGGCGCTGCCTGGACGAATCGTAATCGATCGGCTGCGTAAACTCGGCGCGAAGCAGAACGTCAGCACGGACGCGCCGACAGCACACGCCAAAAAGCAGGGCACACCGACGATGGGGGGCGTCCTGATACTCGCCTCATTGACGCTCGTGATCGGGATCGCTTCCTTGATGCCTGCCGTGCGAGCGAACGCAGGAGGCAGTTTCGGCGGTTCGGTTTCTGCACTGTTCGCGCTGCTGCTGCTGACACTGGCTTTTGGCGCGATCGGCTTCACTGACGACTACCTGAGCCTGCGGCGCGGCAGAAACCTTGGGCTGCGAGCGCGTGAAAAACTCGCCGCGCAGTTCGTCGCCGCACTGCTCTTCGTCGTCTGGATGGTGGCACACGCGCAGACAGGTCTGACGACGTTTCTCGACCTCATGCCTGCCGCTCTCACCGCGCCTCACGCGATCGACCTCGGCTTCTGGTATTACCCGCTGGCTGCTCTGCTGATCGTCGGCTTCTCGAACGCGACGAACATTACCGACGGCTTGGACGGTCTTTCGAGCGGGCTGACGATCTTAATTAGCTTCGCGCTCGCCGCGCTGGTTTATGTGCTGTATCCGACGCTGGGTCTGTTCGCCGCTGCACTTGCGGGAGCGCTCGCAGGATTTCTGTGGTGGAACGCGCACCCTGCGAAAGTCTTCATGGGCGACACGGCGTCGCTCGCTCTCGGCGCGGGGCTGGCAGGGCTCGGACTGCTCGGCAAACAGGAGATCGGGCTGATCGTCGCTTCGCTCGTTTGCTGGTCGGAGTTGATTTCGGTGATGATTCAGGTGAGCGTGTTCAAACTTCGCAAGCGCAAATACGGCATCGAGTACGCGCGGGCGAACCGTGTTTTTCGCCGTACTCCGCTGCATCACCACTTCGAGGAATGCGGAATGCCGGAAACGCAGGTCGTAGCGCGGTTCTGGATCGCGGGTGCGCTCTGCGCTGCACTCGCGCTGTTGTGGGGTCGCCTATGACAAGGTTTGACGACAAAAGTGTTACAGAACAGTTCGCGGGCAGGAAGATCAGCGTGATCGGCGCGGCGAGGAGCGGTCTTGATGCCGCTCGCGTCCTGCGGGAACTGGGCGCGAATGTGCTGCTTTCGGATGCGCAGACAGCCGAAAAACTCGGTGCGGAGCGCATCGCAGCGATCGAAGCAATGGGCGTACCATACGTGCTGGGAGTTGGCGCGGAAGACGCTCTGCCAACTGGCACGGAATACGTCATCACGTCACCTGGAGTGCCACGGACAGCGGGGGTTTTGCAGGAGGCGGTTCGACGCGGCATTCCCATCTGGAGCGAGATCGAACTTGCCGGTCGTCTGGCGCAGGCGCCGATCATCGCGATCACCGGCACGAACGGCAAGACGACGACGACGCTGCTGACGACCGCGATCCTGAAAGCGGCTGGATTCGAGGCGATCGCCGCAGGGAATATCAGTGCGGACGAGATCAAACGCACGCTCATCGATGCCGCCTGCAAAACGATCCCTAGACAGAGGCATCGGACGGCGATCGTCGCCGAGATCAGCAGTTTTCAGCTGGAGTGGGTCGAGCGGTTCGCGCCGAAAGTCGCGATCCTGACCAACATCACGCCCGACCACCTGAACCGGCATGCGACCTTCGAAGAGTACGCGGCGACGAAAGCTCGGATTTTCGCGGCGCAGAGCGACGGCGATTTCGCGATCGTGAACTACGATAACCCCATAGCCCGCGCGATCGGTGAACAACTCCCGCCTGAACGTCGGATATGGTTTACGCTTCAGCCGACTCCGCCCGACTCCGGCGCAGCCGCATGGCTCCAGGACGATGTGCTAACTGTGCGATTGAGTGGTGAAGTCGGGCAGGGATTGAAGGCAGGAGGCGAGCGCGACAGAACCGGTTTTGCTCCTGCGGTTTCCATTCTGCCCGCTTCCGAAATGCCCGCTGCTCTGCCAGGGTTGCACAGTGTCGAGAACGCACTGGCGGCGGCGGCGGCGGCATTGATTATGGGCGTCGAAGCAGACACGATCGCGCAGGCGATTCGCGATTTTGCAGGCGTTCCGCACCGGATGGAGTGGGTTGCGGACGTGTGCGGCATGCGCTATATCAACAATAGTATGTGCACCAATGTCGCCGCTGCAATCAGTTCTCTTCGTGCAATGGATCGCCCGACGGTCGCGATCATGGGCGGCGCGGACAAAGAACTCGACTTCGCTCCGCTGGCTGATGCGCTGTCCCAGAATGATTTGCAGGCGAAGATCGTCGCGATCGTGCTGATCGGCGCGGCGGCAGATAAGATCGAAAAGGCGCTGCGCGCTGGCGGCTATTTCAGGATTGTGCGCGCTGGCAGCATGGCGGACGCCGTGATGAAAGCGACCGAGCGTGCCGTGACAGGACAGGCAGTGCTTCTGTGCCCCGCCTGCGCGAGTTTCGATATGTTTCACGACTTCGAGGCGCGCGGCGCGGCGTTCCGTGACGCGGTTCGCGCCCTGTAGATTCTCAACACCCAATCCTGATCAACGCTGCACATAATATGAAGCAGGAACCGAAGAGAAACCGCTGATGCAACAGACCACTGTACGCCTGAAAATGCAGACCGACTATCCGCTCTTCATCGGCACGCTGCTGCTCGTCGTGATCGGGCTCTGGATGGTGTTCGATACGAGCTATCCAAAGTCCATGCGGAGCGAGTTACAGCATAACGACGCCTTCTACTTCGTTCGGCGACAGGCGGCGGGAGCGATCCTCGGTTTCGGCGCAATGCTTGCGTGTATGCACATCGGCTACTGGAATCTGCGGCGATGGGCTGCTTTCGGAATGCTGACTGCGCTGATTTTACTGGTCGCGGTTTTCGTGCCGCACGTCGGAGTGCATATTCTGGGCGCGGCTCGCTGGCTGGGTCCACAGTCGCTTCAATTCCAGCCCTCCGAACTGGCGAAGGTCGCGCTGATCGTCTACGTCGCGATGCGCCTCTCGCACGAACAATGTAAGATACGCGAACTTCGCGTGAACGGCCTGTTGCCGGTGCTGTTTGTGATCTGGCTGACGTGTCTGCTGATCGAACGCGAACCCGATCTCGGCACGGCGCTCGTCCTGTTCCTGAGCGTACTGACACAGATGTTTCTCGCGCACGTTCGCAAGCGGCACCTCGTAATGATCCTGACCGTCTCGGTCTGCGCGGTTCTGCTGTTCAGTTTCGGGTTTGGACACCGTAAGAACCGTCTGCTGTCCTACAGTAATGTCACGCAGACGCAGCAGGGCGCAGGTTATCAGTTGTTTCAGTCGCAGCTCGCGATCGGATCGGGCAGTTGGACCGGCATCGGCATCGGACGCGGACGCGCCAAGTATTATCTTCCGCAGGCGAACAGCGATTTCATTTTCGCCACCTACGCCGAGGAGACTGGTTTCGCTGGCTCCTGTGTGATGCTGACCTTATTCGGGCTGGTAAGCTGGCGCGGATTTCGGATTGCGATGAACACCAAAGACCGATTTGGTTCACTGCTGGCGGGCGGCATCGCCGCGCTGATCAGTTGGCAGACGCTCGTCAATATCGCGGTCGCGACCGGTGCGATCCCGACGACCGGCGTTCCGCTCGCGTTCATCAGCAACGGACACACATCGCTGATCGTGCTGATGGCGAGCGTCGGCATACTGCTCAACATTTCGCAGCATCCAATACCGCCTCGGGGTCAACTGAAAGCGGCTGTGCCGGTTCCGACACCCGTTCAACGCACGGACGCGATGCGCCGCGCATGACGTTATATTCAAGGGGCAGTAACTATTCACGCCCAGACCCTCCTTACGAAGGAGAGAGAACACACTTCTTCTCGGCTTTTGCCCGATGGGTGAGTAGTTACGCGCAGTAAATGATAGAAAGCGAGCGGGGAATGCGGATCGTGGTTACCGGCGGCGGGTCCGGGGGGCATATCTTTCCTGCGCTGGCGGTTGCGGAAGGCTTGCGGCGTCTGCTTCCCGGTGTCGAACTGCTCTATATCGGCGGCTCGACTGGCATGGAGTGCCAGATAGTGCCGAGGAGTGGTGTCCCTTTTCAGGCGGTGACGGCGCGCAAACTGCAAAAACTGGTCTCGCCCTCTACATTCGGCGTCGCCTGGTCACTCTATCAGGGCTACCGCGAGGCAAAAACCTATCTGCGCGCTTTTCGTGCCGAGGCGGTCATTGGAACCGGCGGCTATGTGGCGGCGGCGGCAACGCTCGCGGGAGCGCATCTCGGGCTGCCGACGATCGTCGTCGCACCGGATATGATCGCGGGACGGACGAATCGAATGCTGGCACGTAAAGCGCGCCGTGTCTGTATTGCGTTTGCTGCGGCTGCCGCGCAGTACCCCGGAAGCAAGACCGTGCTGACGGGACTTCCGCTGCGCTCCAGTATCGTCGCGCCATCGCAGGTAACGCCCGCGCAGGCACGCTGCGCTTTCGACGGCCTGGACGCTGCGAAGTTTACGCTGCTCGTGATCGGCGGCAGTCAGGGCGCACAGGCGGTCAACAATCTCGTGCTCGACGCAATCCCTGCGCTCGGGAACGCCGGAGTTCAGGTTCTGCACCAGACGGGCGTTCGCAATTTCGAAGCGGTTCACGCCGACGCCGAACGGCGCGGCTTGCTATCTGGTGGTGGCTATCTTCCGGCGGCATTCTTCGATGAGACGCAGGTTCCTCTGGCATATCGTGCCGCCGATGTGATCCTCTGCCGGGGAGGAATGTCCACGCTTTCGGAACTGACAGTCAATGGACTGCCCGCGCTGATCGTGCCGCTCCCGACCGCCTATGCCGACCACCAGACCGCAAATGCGAGGGCTCTGGAATCGCTGGGCGGCGCGACACATCTGCCTGAAATCAGTCTGAGTGCGGAGCGGATTTGCACAGAAGTTCTCGCGTTGAAAGACGATCCGTCACGATGTCAGCGTATGGCAGAAGCAAGCTATGCTGCCGGTCGTCCCGATGCCGCCGATGCCGTTGCCCGCGAAGTCATCGCACTGGTTTCCATTTGCAGAAGCTAACCACCCCCCAGCCCCCTCCTTCGCAAGGAGGGGGAGTAATACGCAGAGCGGACGATGGGGAGCCCGCATATAGACATGGGACTGAAGTCCCTGTCTGGAGATGCGAAGCCCGCCTGCGCGGGCTGAGACCGGACAGAACAACGCTTCCCGCGTCCGCAGGACGACTGGCGGAACGCCACCGAGCCATGAGTTTTCAACTCGTGGTCAGCGGATTGAGAACGGACAGGAAACGTTTCATCCCTGTCTCCCCCTCTCCCTAATGAGGCACAAATGGTAGGGGGAGGGGATGAGGGCTCTCAGTCCGATCGGACTTTTAACCAGCGTAACTTTTACCGTAACTTTATGGATATAAAACACATCTATTTTCTGGGTATTGCGGGCATCGGGGTCAGTGCGCTGGCACAGCTGGCGCAGGCGCGCGGCGTCCGTGTGTCCGGGGCTGATCCGGCAGCAGATCCGAAGTCGGTTCCGGCAGTCGCGCGGCTGCTGGCGAACGGGGCAGGTATTTATACAGTTCATACAGCAGCGAATCTGGCGGCGGACGTCGATCTAATCGTGGCTTCGGCAGCGGTCGGAGGCGACAACCCCGAACTGCTTACCGGGCGTGAGCGTGGGATTCGTATCGTCTCGCGGGCGGAGTTTCTGGGCGAACTGATGGAGGCACACGCCGGAATCACGATCGCGGTCGCGGGAACGCATGGCAAAACGACGACGACCGCAATGATCGGCGTGATGCTGCAGGAAGCAGGGCTGGACCCGACGGTTTTCGTCGGCGGCGAGGTGGCGCAAATCGGCGGCAATGTACGCGTCGGAAGTCCGAATGGACCGTTTGTCGCGGAGGCTTGCGAGGCGTACGATTCGTTCCTGCACCTGAAGCCCGATATCGCCGTGCTGGTCAATATCGAGGCGGATCATCTGGATCACTACGGCGACTGGGAACACGTTCTGGACGGCTTCCGCCGCTTCGTACAGAACGTGAAGCAGAATATGATCGTCTGCACGGACGATCCGGGTATCGCACAGATCGAGGACGATATCGTGGATCACATGCCCTATAGGGCGTACAGTGTGCGCGGCAAGGTCGGCGGCGGATGGGCGGAAAACATTTGCTTGTCCCTGCGCCCCTCGTTCGAATACATCACCGGCGGCATACGCGTCCCGCTGACGCTGCAGGTTCCCGGTTTGCACAACGTCTCGAACGCGGTTGCAGCAGCGACGGTCGCCTGGGAGTTGATCCATGAATCGTCGCATGTCGTAGGGGACCCTTACACGGAGATATCGGTGGAAGCGCTAATCAAAGGGCTGGAGCAGTTTCAGGGCGCAGAGCGACGGCAGGAGATTCTGGGCGAGGCTCAAAACATTCTTGTGATGGACGACTACGCGCACCATCCGACAGAGATACGCGCAACGCTCGGCGCGCTGCGCGGAGCCTACCCCGAACGTCGGCTCGTCGCGATCTTTCAGCCGCACCTCTACAGCCGTACACGCGACTTTATGCCGGAATTCGCAGAGATGCTCTCGGCGGCGGACGCGCTGCTCGTAACCGATGTCTATTCAGCGCGAGAGACGCAGGCGCAAAACCCCGACGTACGCGCCGCAGACATCGTCAATCACGCTGTCGCAGTGCGCCCTGATCTGACCGCGCTCTACCTACCGGATCGGCACGACATTCCGAAAATGCTGGCTGCGATGGCGCGTCCCGGCGATCTGACGGTCTTCCTGGGAGCTGGCGACATCCGAGAACAGGCGCTGGATTTCCTGGCGCTGCTAAACCAGAAAATACAGGGAGTTGCTGAGTGACACCTTCCGATCCAACAATTTCGCTGTCCGTAAATTCAGGATCAGTTGCTACTTCGATGGACTCCGAAGCTGGAAATCGTCGTCTGCGTGTGGCTGTGTTGATGGGCGGCAGTTCCAGTGAACGGGACGTTTCGCTCTCGACGGGGCGCACGATTCTGGCGTCGCTCGACCCGCAGAAATACAACGCGGTCGCGATCGACACACATGAGATGCTGCGGCTCACTGCCGTAATGCAGCCTCTCCCGTTTTCCGAAGCACGAATGCTGGGTGAGGTGGACAGCGAGAGTTATGTGTCTCAACAGGGTCATTCGGAGCAGTCGACTGGAAACACTTCATTAGCGAAGTCGGGCGCGGCAGATTCGGTCGTTCCCGCCGGGATCAATCCGGCACCTTCACCCGGCACAAATGACGATGCTGCGTTGCTGCGCCCTGATGTCGTGCTGATCGCGCTGCATGGCAGGGGCGGCGAGGATGGCACGGTTCAGGGAATGCTCGAACTGCTGGGGCTGCCCTACACCGGATCGGGCGTGCTGGCGAGTGCGCTGGCGATGGACAAAGCGATGTCGAAGCGGCTGTTCCAGGCGGCAGGTATACCGACGATTTGCGGCATCGAGGTTGGACGAAGCGAACTGGCAAAAGTCGAATCGGGAAGTGAAGCGGAACAACCTGCTGCGACCGCTGATTTTCTCGTGGGATTATCGGAACGTGTCGAGCGCGAACTCGGCGGCTATCCTGTGTTCGTCAAGCCGAACGCGGAAGGCTCGACGGTCGGATGTGCGCTCGTAGAGGATCGCGAACAACTGATGCCCGCCCTCCGAAACGCTCTCAGCCTCGACAGCAAGACGCTGATTGAGACCTATGTGCGCGGCATGGAGATCACGGTGGGCGTTCTGGATGACGCCGAGGGGAATCCGCAGTCCCTTCCTGTGATCGAGATCGTGCCGAAGTCTGCATTCTACGACTATCAGAGCAAATATGCCATGGGCGGCAGTGAGCATATCATTCCTGCGCGGCTGCCTCAGTCAGTGCTGGAGGAGGCGCAGCGTCTCGCTTTGCAGTGCCATCTGTTGCTCGGCTGCCGTGGGATGTCCCGCACGGATCTGCTCGTATCGCTGCCAGTACAGGGACCGGATCGACAGAGCATGGATGGGAGCGATTCTGAAAAAAAAGTTTCTTCCGAGACATCCGGCGTGACGCCTGGCTACGAACTGCACGTAATGGAAGTCAACACGATTCCCGGCATGACGCCGACGAGCCTTCTGCCACAGGCTGCCGCGCACGCCGGAACCACTTTTCCTGCGCTGCTCGACCTGCTGATCGCCTCCGCGCTCAGGCAAACCGAGAAACCGTAACGAACCTTCCGCAAGCGGATGTTCAACGGACTAAAGTCCGTCGCTACGGGCACTACGGCATTCACGAAGAGATGAATTTATTCGCTGATGACGACGAAATGAATTTCTTCGCTGTGTAGCCTGCGGCTGAGTGTCCTTCGGACACGAATGCCAGCGGACAGCGCCTTTTCTCCCCCTCCTTTGTTTTTGTTCAAGGAGGGGGTTGGGGGGTGGTGCATTCGCGTCTGGAGGACATTCGCTTTTTGAAGCCGGGTACTTTCAGTACCCGGAAAGTTAGGTTTATGAACAGGTCGAGAAAGGGAGAAGGGACCTAGAATGCCCTCGCGCAGCACACGAACCTACGCACCGCCGCACCGCAGTACGCATCGCAGGCGCAAATCGACACGACAGCGTGTGCTGCGAAGTCTGCTGACGCGGGCGGAAAGGGCAGCGGAGCCGAACCCGGCGGCTTTGCGTTTGCGGCGACGACGTGTGCTGTTGGGTTTGTACAGCCTGATTGCGATTGAAGCCTGCGCCGCGCTCCTCACCTCACCCGTGTTCGCCGTCAGGCAGATCGTTGTTTCGGGCACTGAAAATTTGCCGCGTAACGAGGCGGCGCAGGTCATTGAGGCAGCCCATTTACCGGGACGAACAAACTGGTTTCTGATCCCGACCGGCACTGTGGGGCGCCGTCTCTCCGCTCAGCCCTGGCTGCGCAGCGAAGAGACGAGCCTCGTCCGGCGACTGCCAAACCTTTATCGGGTTTCCATCGCCGCACGACAGCCGGTGGCAGTGCTGGAGACTGGCAGTCCGAACGATCCTGCCTGCGAAATCGACGCTTTCGGCATTCCGATCCGGGCGGCGCGCGCTGCTGCCGTGCTGCTGCCGCGCATCAAAATATCGTCGCTTCTGCTGCCCCGGTTGGGTACACAGATTGTGAATCACGGGCTGCAGTCCGCTCTCGAGATACTTGCGACGCCTCTGACTGCTCCCTGCCCGGCTGTCGTAAAAATAGAGGTTGACCAAAACAGCAATTTATGCTTAAATATGAAGGATGGAATCGCAGTACGCTTAGGAGTTCGTGAAGACGTTTCGGCAAGTCTGACGCAAATACAGACCATTTACGCCGCCGAGCCACGACTCGCCTGGCGTATGGCGTCGATCGATCTTTCCTGTTCCACTGCACCCGTCTGCACGAATCGTGAATTGCAGGGACCGCCGACTGCGGATTCGATACGCGTTACACAATCACGTGGCAATACATTCTAGTAGACGGGATCACCGCAGGCGGGTCGAACCGTTTCTCATGTCTGATATGCTTCTGGATTCGGGTTCTGATTGATATTTTGGTTGCAGCGAAAGTGATGGCAGCGCAACGATGAGCATTTTTGCATCGGGGATGGGACATCGCTCTTTTCTCGGTCCGATCACGGCGGTCTGCTTCATGCTGGGTCTAATTCTTGCGGCGGCATGGCACACCGCTACACAAATTTCGCGTGACGGCAGGGGAGTAAACCGTGCCGGTTTTGTTTTCAGCGAAGGGGTACAGGTTGCCGTCGATAAAGCCTCCAAAGACGCGAGCGAAATCACCACGCTGACGGCACGAGTTCGCGAGCTCGAAGATAAACGATCGAAAGGCAGCTCGGCTACAAGCATACTGAACAGCGAACTGCAGCAAAACCGTGACTTTGCAGGGCTTACGGATGTCACCGGACCCGGTGTGCAGGTCACGCTCATCGACAGCAAACGCACCGATATTCAGCCGAGTGACTCGTTTTTTCAGAACAATTTAATACACGACGGCGATGTCGGGCTCGTCATCAACGAACTGAAAGCGGCGGGCGCGGAAGCGATTTCCGTCAACGGGCAGCGCATCATTGCAACGTCCTCCGTACGCTGCGTCGGACCCGTCGTTCTTGTCAACAATGTGCCTGCTGCGCCTCCTTATGTGATCAGCGCGATCGGCGATCCCGATGCGATGTATGGCGGCCTAAACACTCCCAACGGAGTTTTGGACAAACTGCGTCTCTGGGATCCGGCAATGGCGAAATGCGAGAAGAGCAAACTGTTGAAGCTTCCAGCGTTCGTCGGCGGCACACAACTACGCTTCGCCCGCCCCGTCAAAACAAAAAGCGAAACAAAAAGCCAAAATGACAGCGGTTCCGATAAAAGCGACAGTTCCGATAAAGATAACAGTAAGAGTA
>Ga0123338_10005273_pt1 | contig 11095 bp, 8 predicted proteins | sample grotaG_FD_89793 | JGI IMG/M metagenome (GOLD analysis project Ga0123338, IMG submission 89793) | Glacier valley bacterial and archeal communities from Borup Fiord, Nunavut, Canada, to study Microbial Dark Matter (Phase II) -... | ecosystem: Environmental > Aquatic > Freshwater > Ice > Glacier ...
CCGCCAGCGTTCGTAAAATCAACGTTTGTTTTCATCTTACAACTCGTCATATTGATATTGTAAATTTTTCGACATGGGACTGAAGTCCCCGTCTGGAATTGCGAAGTCCGCCTTCGCGGACTGAGACCGGACACCAGAATGCTCTTCGGAGGAGGACTATGGCTTCTTGTCTTCGCTCCCCCTCCTTTGCCTTTTTCAAGGAGGGGGTTTGGGGTATGGTACATTCGGCGCTTCCTGATCACACTGGTTTTTCGTCTCGATGAAGCGGCAAGCGGCCGTGCCTCACATCATGTGAACATGAGAGCCGGTCGAATCTTTACTGATTTCGATACGCTGCTGGAAAGCGTCTTTCAGCTCCTCCACATGGGTAATGACTAAAATCATCGCGAAGTCGTTCCGTATCGATTCGATGACCTCTATCAGTTTTTCGCGTCCCTTGCCGTCCTGCGTCCCGAAACCTTCGTCCAGAATCAGCGTTTCGAGTTTCGCCCCCGATCGTCTCGCCAGCATACGCGAGAGCGCAATGCGGATCGCGAAGTTGATGCGAAACGCCTCGCCGCCGCTGAAGAGTTCGTAGGGGCGTGTGCCGACGTCGTCGGTGATCGTGATGTCTAGCGTTTCGATTTCCGTCCGCGTCGATTTGGCTTCGCGCACCGAATGAAAGCCTACCTGCATTCCATTATCGGTCATCTTTTGCAGCAGTTCGTTCGCCTCGTCCTGAATTTCCGGCAGCGTGTTTTCGATGATCAGCGCCTGTACGCCTTTTTTGCTGAACGAGACTGCAAGCTGATCATACAGCCATTTTTCCTGCCTGGTCTTTTTCGACTCTTCGGTTTTCAGTTTGCCTTCGGATGCTGCCCGATGACTGCCATCGACATAGCCCTTGAACCGCCCGACCTCGCCCTGCTGGAACCCGACTTCGCTCCGGAACAGCCGCAGTTCTCTGTCCGCCGCCTCGAACTGCTCCTCGACGTTGGCGAACACCTTCAGCTCGGAGCGCAGTCCGTCGCGCTTTTCCGCCGCCGCCGTCAGCGCGGTTCGGAGAGTGTCGATCACTTTTTCGAGCCGCTGACTTTCAGCAACTTCGCGCTCCCAATCTTTTTCAGCGGACTGCAGCTGCGTGTATCGCTCACCCGCATTCTGCAGTTGCTGAAGCTGCTTTCCAGCGGTGTCGTACTCTTCAACGACCTTCTTCAGCCGCTCCAACTCCTGAGCGGTGCGGGCTTTCTGAATACGTTTCGGCGCCGCAAAATCCTCTTTTTCCAACTGTAGTTGCAGCGCGGCTTCTTCTTTCTGTGCCTTCGCCAGACTTGCATTCACGTCACCAAGCTCTTTGATCCGCTCAATGAGCTGCTCGCGTCGCGTGCGGCTCGTAGCGATCGTCTCCCTGCGCAGCGAGAAGGTTTCCTCCTCCTTTTTCGCGGCGGCAACCCGCTCCTTCATTTCGCCGCCCGCCGCCGTCACATTCTTCTGCTCTAGCTGAAAGTTTTCCAGTCGCTTGCGCTGCTTCTGTACGACCCTGTCTTTCTTCTCTCCGCTCAGGTCGGTATCACAAACTTTGCAGACCGCGGTCGCTGCCTCCAGCAAAACCAGCATCTCTTTCAGTTCATCGATCTCGGTTTTGATCTGTCCGTTTCGCGCTTTGAGAGCGGCGAATTCTTCCAGCAGCGTACCAAGCAGCGTCTGTGCTGCCGCCGTCTCCGCTTCGATCTGCTTTTCATCTTTGAGCAGCAGATCGATTTCGGCGATCTGCGCGTCGAACTTCGTGACGCTGACTGCCAGCTTGCTGACATCCCGAACTTTTTCCGTCGCGCACTTCAGTTCGTATTTCAGCCCGTCGCGTTCACGCTCGATCTCATTGTCGATCTGCTGGAGCGCGGCGCTCTTCTTGTTGAAGTCTGCGACACTTTCTTCCAGCTTTTCCCGAGAAGTGCGCAGAGTTTGGAGCGTCTCATAGTCGCGCAGGATCGCCTCACGCTGATCGCGGAACGCTTTCAGCGTCAGCAGGCGGGCTTTCACGCTGCCAGCCTCACGCTCACGCTCGCCGATGTCGGTTTCGAGCCGCTGTGCCGCACTCTCTGCGTCACCGATACGTTTGAGCAGTTCATTTCTGCCTGCGCGTCGCTCCTGAAGCTCCCCGACGAATTCTTCCTGCGCGGCGGTCTTTTCCTGCGCAGAATCGAGCGCTGTCTGTGCGACTGCAAGCGCCGCTTCATGCTCTGGCAGGCGTGCAGCTTCGCTCTCCAGCAGCCGCAGTTCGCCTTCCAGTCCCTCCAGAATCTCTTTCAATGCGCTCGACCGTTCCCGCGCCTTTTTTTCCAGTCTGTCATAGCGTTCCAGCCCGAGAATCTCGCCGAGGATCGCTTTGCGTTTGGCGGGCGTCTGGCGCGTGAATTCGTCGGCGCGTCCCTGCTGAAGATAGGCGGAGTTGACGAAGGTGTCGTATTCCATGCTCAGAAGCTGGACGATTTGCCTGCCGACTTCGCGTTGACCGCCGCCGCTGATCGACGACCATCCGCCGCCCCCGTCGGAAGCTGCCAGTGTCCATTCGCTACTCTTGCCGCGCCTGCGCTTCTTGACGACACGGTAGTCCTGCGCGTTGAGCGAAAACTCGAAACGCACTTCGACATCGTCCGTCCCGACCCGAATCAGATCGTCTTCGCCGACGCTTCCCACCGAGGAGGCGCGTGTTTTGCCCCACAGCGCCCAGGTGACGGCGTCGAGAAGCGCGGATTTGCCGTTGCCGTTGTCTCCCGACAGGCAGGCGACGTGCAGTCCCTCGAAAGAAACCGCCTCCTCCGCGCCGTAGCTCATAAAGTTTTTAAGTGTCAGCTTTACAGGAATCATAAGTTTTCAGTTATCAATTCACCACCCCGTTATCAATTCACCACCCCGTTATCAATTCACCACCCTGTCAATCAGCCCTCACCCCAACCCCTCTCTCTGCCACTCATTCTTCGTCAGGGAGAGGGACAAATACAGTAGTGTCACCTTTTCATGACTCTCTATACCGAACTCTCCAAACCAAAGAGAAATGTTCATTTCCTATCTCCCCTCCCCCTGAAAAGGCGGTTCGTTCCGCCTCGCTTCGAACGAACATTAGCAGAGAGAAGGGGGTTAGGTCTGACTGCTCACGCGTCTTCGACGGCAAGTTCGGCAAACAGCGGTTCTGCGCTTGCGAGCAGATTATCGCGGCGCGGCAGCAGCTTTTCATTCGAGTCGATATATAGTTCCAGCGCCTCACGCGGTCCGATCGACTCCGTCAGCAGCCGACTGCGCAGCGCAGAATCCCGCTCGACTTTGCGGCTGATCGAGACGGTCAGAAAAGCGGCATCGAGCGCATCACGTATCTCACGTTCACGCACCAGCGGAAGACGCGTGTGGCTGATGCTGTAGGTCAGCTTGACGATATTGTTGCGGAGCGGCTGGCGTTTGAGTTCCGAGACGATCCGTTCCGTCGGCTCGTCGCAGTCGGCGTCCACTCTGATATCGAGCAGCGCGCGTCCGGAGTCGAGCGGGATGAACTGGTAGCGGCTGTTTCCTTTCTCCAGATCAACGATTACGAAACCTTTCGTCTCATCACGCTCGCCGAAATCGATCCTGTCCGGACTGCCGCTGTAGACGACCGGCGGCTGACTGCCCTTGTTCAGGTCCTGAAACTTGTGTATATGCCCGAGCGCGACATAGTCGAAGGCGGGGTCGGTCAGGGACGAGAGCGAAACCTGCGGCTCGCCGGTGTGCCCGAGATATCCCTCCTGCCAGGTCGAAAGTTTCGCGCCGTGTGCCCAGAAGTGCCCGAGCAGAATCGTCGGGATGTCATCGTTGGCTTCCGTGACATCCAGCGACAGTCCACGCAGCTGTTCGGCATATTTCGTCTCGAAAAGCAGGCGCGTCTCGTCGAGGGTTTTGCCCTGGAACTCCTCGCGCTGTACCGAATAGCCTTTGATCAGATAGGGCAGCGTACAGACGCGAACCGGTCCGCCAGACGTCTCGATGACGATCGTGCCTGGCTTGGTCATCACGTGAACGTTCGTGACGCCGAGCGTACGATAGATTTCGACGGCGTTGGCACGGCCGCGCTGTGCAGGCATATCATGGTTGCCCGCGATCATCACGACCGGAATATGCTGCGTGGTGAGGCGGCGGATACAGTCGGCGAATTCGCGCTGATCGGTCTGATGCGGGTTGCGCGTTTTGTAGGCGTCACCGGCAAAAACCGCCATCTGAATACCCGCCGCCAGCGCCATATCTACCGCTTCGAGCAGGGAGCGCTTGAAGTCGAGAAGGCGCGAGTTCATTCCAGTCTCGGCGTCGATCCGTCCATAAAGTTCGACGCCGAAATGGGTATCGGCGAAATGCATGACACGCACCGGTTTGCTCACGGAATTTCCTCTACGACAGACTATGATGGACTATGATTAGAATGATGGACTATGATTAGAATGATGGACTATGATGGACAGGTGTAAGCGTGAGAAAGAACGCGAGTCGATTTGGGGCGGTGGTCTTGCTCAATGCTTCCATTTGATTATAGCAGTCGGAGGGCAGGTAAAGCAAACGACCGTTAGTGGAACACTTTGTGAAAAAAAGTGCAAAGATGGGCATTTTCCTCGTTTCCCATGCGTTGTATAAGTATACTCGCATTATTAAATTATGAGGCAATTCTGTGGCATACACCGACTTCCAAGACTTTTTATCCCATCTCGAGCGTATCGGCGAACTGAAGCGGATTTCTACACCGGTCGATCCCTATCTTGAGATCACGGAAATTTCCGACCGCGTGATGAAGATGCCGGACGGGGGCCCCGCGCTGCTTTTCGAGCATCCGAAAGGCTCGAACATTCCGCTCGCAATCAACGTTTTCGGCTCCCGAAAACGCATGAGTCTCGCGCTCGGCGTTCCCGATCTGGAGGACATCGCCTGCGAGATTGAAGGTTTGCTGAAGCCCGACATTCCCTCCGGTCTGTTCAATGCGGCGAAAGAACTGCTTCCGAAGCTCGGCATTCTGGCGAAAATGCCGCCGAAGCACGATAAGGGAAGCGGGCGCTGTCAGGAGGTCGTGATGACTGGCGGCGAGGTCGATCTCGACCGCCTTCCGATCCTCCATTGCTGGCCGCAGGACGGCGGGCGCTACATCACGCTGCCGCTGGTTTTTACCAACGATCCGTACACTGGCAAGCGCAATGTCGGGATGTACCGTGTCCAGATTTACGATAAGCGCACGACCGGTATGCACTGGCAGATGCACAAAGGCGCGGCGGAATTCGCGCGGCAGTATGAGGAAAAGAAGCAGAAAATCGATGTCGCGATCGTGCTCGGCGGCGATCCCGCGCTGACTTATGCGGCGACCGCGCCGCTGCCGCCTGGCATCGATGAGATGCTGTTCGCGGGCTTCCTGCGTAAAAAACCGGTGCATCTTGTACGTGCTAAAACTGTCGATATCGAAGTTCCGGAAGACGCTGAAATCGTGATCGAGGGGCAGATCGATCCCCTGGAGAGGCGCATGGAGGGTCCGTTCGGCGACCATACCGGCTACTATTCGCTCGCCGATATGTATCCCGTCCTTCATGTCACGGCGATCACGCACCGCCGCAATCCGGTCTATCCCTGCACGATCGTCGGGCAGCCGCCGATGGAAGACGGCTGGCTCGGCAAAGCGACGGAACGGCTCTTTCTGCCACTGCTAAAGCTGACGGTGCCGGAAGTCGTCGATATGTCGCTTCCGGTCGAGGGAATCTTTCACAATATCGCGCTCGTCTCAATCAGGAAGCGCTATCCTGGTCAGGCGTTCAAGGTGATGCACGCGCTGTGGGGGTTAGGTCAGGCGATGTTCACGAAAATGATCTTCATTTTCGACGCCGATGTCGACGTGCAGAACGTGAAGGAGTGCCTCTGGCGGCTCGGCAACAATATCGATCCGGAGCGCGATATGTGCGTCGTGCGCGGCCCGATCGACGTTCTCGATCATTCTTCCCGCGCGCTCGGTTTCGGCTCGAAAGTCGGTTTCGACTGCACGAAGAAACTGCCTGCCGAAGGTTTTACGCGCGAATGGCCCGACGTAATCGAAATGTCACCTGAAATAAAAGCCCGAATCGATGGTCTCTGGAGCACACTCGGACTGTGAACAGCCGAACAGAATACGTACGGACGTCAGGAATAACGAGTATAATCAAGGAAATCGATTCGGCGACTTCCGCCAGCTTGAGGCAAAAGTGGATTCAGACACGTTACAATCAGATCAATTGCAAGAACAACCTTTAGAATACGCAGAGACAGATGCGCTGCCTCGGAAGAGTGAAATCGCTATCGACGACGGCGATGTGCTGTTCGATGTCGCGATGCAGTGGGGGGCACAGCCCGTTCGGCTGACTGCGACACGCTGCCTCGTTCTGCCGGACGACGCGCCGACGACTTCTGTCCATATCGTCGCGCTGCATGGCAGTCGCGTGCTGGTCGTTTGCGATCGCAAAGGGATGTTCGGATTTCCCGGCGGGCGACTCGAAGCGGGCGAAACGCGTGAAGAGGCGATGACCCGCGAAGTGTACGAGGAGGCGTGTGCGCACCTCTGCCCGGATTATACGCTGTTCGCGGTACTGAAGATCGCCTGTACCGCGCAGATACCAGGGCGCAGCTACCCGCATCCTCACACCTACATGGCGATGTATGCCGGTTCGGTACGCGCCCTCGACCCGACACGCCGCGACCCTGCGGGAATCATCACGAGCCGCGCGCTCTTTACGCGCGAAGACTGTGCGCGCAATATGATGCTGCACGACCGCATTCTGCTGCGCGAGGGGCTGATGACGCTCGCGACGATGACGCCATGCAAGCGGCTCGTACGCGGATTTCTGACTTGCGATGAGGCAGGACTGCAGACCGCGCTCTGCGAAATGCAGGTCGAGTAGCCATGTCGAGCGAGGATGCGGCGGTTCCGAAACGCCGTCTGGTCGTCGCGATGACCGGCGCGAGCGGCGCACCATATGCGCTGCGATTTCTAGAGCTGGCGGTTCCACACTGCGCTGAGATTTATGTCGCGCTGTCGGATCAGGCGATGCAGGTGATCGGAGTCGAGACCGGTCGCGCCGTCAATCCGCGCAATCTGTCGGCGGAAACGCTGCTGGGTTTCCATACGGATGTGCTGAAGTTCGTCGATAAGCGCGATTATTTTTCGGCTCCCGCCAGCGGTTCGTTCGCGCATGACGGCATGGTGATCGTGCCGTGTTCGATGGGCACGGCGGCGCGGATCGCAAACGGCATCAGTGACGATCTGGTCACGCGGGCGGCGGACGTCTGTCTCAAAGAGCGGCGCAGGCTGATCCTGGTTCCCCGCGAAACGCCCTGGAATCTGATTCATCTACGGAACATGACGCAGCTTGCCGAGGCGGGCGCGACGATCCTGCCTGCCGCGCCTGGGTTTTACCATAAGCCGCAGTCGATCGCCGATCTGGTCGATTTCGTGGTCGCGCGCGTTTTGCAGCAACTCGGGATTCCGCAGACGCTAATCAGTGAGTGGGGCACGGGTGAGGACTGAGGCAGTTCAGCCCTCATCCCAACCCTTCCCCCTCCCAAAGGCGGCACGTCCTGCTTCGAGAGGCGACACGTTCCGCTGCGCTTCAAACGTATTTTGCTCAGCTTCGAACGTATTCGGCTTCGCTTTGAACGTGCTTCGCCAGGGAGAAGGGCGGATGCTGCATTTACCTGTATTTCTCCCCTCTCCCTGATGAGGTACGAATGGCAGGGGTCGGGGGTGAGGGCGGACTACGGCTGAATTATTCACGAATTAGAGGGAGAGGACGGACATCATGGCACAGGCTTTTGCCTCGAAGACGCGGCTGATACTGAACATGATCAAGTTCGAGCATACGATTTTCGCGCTGCCGTTTGCGCTGATCGCACTGCTGCTCGCCGCGCGTACCGCTCCGCAGGGCTTGACCGCGCACACGGTTTTTTATGTGGTGCTGGCGATGGTCGGGGCGCGGAGCGCGGCGATGGCGTTCAATCGCCTTGTGGACGCTGAGATAGACAAGGCGAACCCCCGCACCGCCGCCCGTCATATCCCTGCCGGACTGCTTTCGCGAACTCAGGTCGGACTGTTTTTAGTCCTCGCACTCTCATTGTTTGAGTTTGCGGCGTTCCAGCTCAACCGGCTCTGCTTCCTGCTTTCGCCTCTCGCTTTGATCGCCATCCTCGGTTATTCCTACACGAAACGGTTTACCGCGCTCTGCCATTTAGTACTCGGTTTCGCGATCGGGATCGCGCCGATCGGGGCATGGCTTGCGGTGCGCGGCACATTCGATGCGGTGCCACTCCTGCTCGGTGCGGTCGTGATGCTCTGGATCGGCGGCTTCGATATCATCTACGCATTGCAGGATTATGAGAACGATGTCGCTTCGCCGCTGCACTCGATCCCGAAAGCCCTGGGCAAAGCAAATGCGCTGCTGGTCTCGCGTGCAATGCACTTCGTGATGCTCGTTCTGCTGGTCGTAATCGGCAAATTGAGTGGGATGCACGGGGTCTATTTTGCGGGCGTTGCAGTCGTCGCAGGGCTGATAGTTTATGAGCAGAGCCTGGTGAAGCCAAATGATCTGCGCCGCGTCGATATGGCGTTTTTCACGCTCAACGGCTGGGTCAGCATGAGTCTGCTGGCGTTCGTGACGCTCGACCTGTTGGTCCGCTAGGCTCGACCTGGAAGGTGATAGATGACACTGCGTATCGGGAGCGTACCATACCTGAATGCGAAGCCGCAGGTGGACTGGTTTCACAGCGCGGACTGCGATGCGGACGCGAAAATTACGTACGCTGTGCCGTCGCAACTGGCGAGAATGCTGCGCGACGATAATCTCAATGTAGCCAATGTCTCGATCTTCGAGGCGTTCCAGAACCCTGAACTTCTCCTGATACCGGATATCTCCATTTCCGCTTATGGCGCTGTCAAAAGCGTACGCCTCTTCTCGAAATCTCCGCTCGAAGAGATTCAGTCCGTCGCGCTCGACACGTCTTCGCTCACCTCCGCTGCTCTCACGCGCATACTCCTCGCAGAACAGTTTCACATCACACCGCGCTGCGAGCATCACGCCCCCAATTTAGAAGCGATGCTTGCGGTGTGTGACGCTGGGCTGATTATCGGCGACCTCAAGCTGTTCGATCTGATGCCCCATGTTACGGTCTATGACCTGGGATCGGGCTGGGAAGAGCTGACCGGTCTGCCGTTTGTCTATGCCTGCTGGCTGGCGCGGCGTGACCGCGTTTCGGACGAAATGATTCGCGCACTGACCGATGCGAAGAACTGGGGACTTCAGCGGCTCGAAACTCTGGCGCAGAAATGGTCGGTCGAGTTTCGCCTGCCGTACGATCGCTGCGCCGACTATTTGATGAACGTAATGAACTACGATTTGACGCCATTGCAGATGGAAGGTATGTTCGCCTTTCAGCGCAAATGCTACGAACACGGGCTGATCGACGCCGTCCGTCCGCTTCACTTTGCCCGGTGAGGGGCAGTAGTCAGGGGAGCGCGTTGTAGAAATCGCTCGCTTTGATGCCGCTCGGCGCTGTCCATTTCACGCTCGTATCGACGCGCATGAACAGCATCCCGCCGTTATGACGGTGCGGATAATGCGTGTCCGAGCCCTTGCCCTCGAACGGCTGCCACGGTCCTCGCGGCGAAACAGGTTTCGTTACGTCGGCGCAGGCGGGCGTCCGAGCGTGCTCCCAGACGAAGTTTGCGGTCTGATTCTCGACTGCCGCGTCGCTCGCGCCCATCGGACCGCCCGTAATGTAGGACACCGCATAGCCGCTCTGCCACTGTGTCGCATCCGGCGATTTGAAAATCTGCACGTTCTTGATGTAGGGCTGCAAGAAACCGGCGTGATAATGCGGGAACGGTCCCGACGAATCGGGCTTCACCGAGTTGTCGTAGGGCGCCCACCAGATTTCGTTCGGACCGGTATAGGTGGGTCCTGGCGTCGCGTCGCAAAGCGCGTCTGCGGGATTGTCGGGGCAGAAACGGTGACGGCAGTTCACGCCGTCGTAGTCCTGTCGATACATCGTCAGCGCGGTGCCGATCTGTTTCAGGTTGGAGATGCCAGCCGCTTCACGCGCTTTGGCACGTGCCTGCGCGAAAACGGGGAAAAGTATTGCGGCAAGGATCGCGATTATCGCGATCACGACGAGCAGTTCGATCAGCGTAAAGGCGCTGCGGCGCATTTGATATGTTCCTCCAGTGACGAGTAGTAACCAGTGATCTCACTCCGTCTATTCTACCAGAGTTTATGTTCTGACTCTTCCTGACTCTTCACTACCACAACCCCCTCATTGAACAAAAGCCAAGGAGTAAATGCACCACCCCCAGCCCCCTCTCTGAAGAAAAGCAGAAGAAAAGCAGAAGAAAAGCAAAGGAGGGGGGGAAGACACTTGTCTTTAGCTTTTGTTCGGGACGGCATCGAGGGCAGTGAGCAGGCGATCGATTTCGTCGGCTGTGCTATAGTGTGCCAGACCGATACGTACCGCGCCGCCAGTCTCTTCGAGCCCGAGTCGCTCCATCAGTCGCAGCGCATAGTAGTTGCCGCTCCAGCAGTGGATTCCTTGTGCCGCAAGATGCGCGGCAGTCGGGCGCGGCGCGAGACGCTTCCAGGTGAAGGCGACGGTTGGTACGCGCTCTGCCGCACGTAACGTGTCCGTCAACCCATAGATCGTAAGGTCGTCGAATCGCAGTAAGCCCTCAATCAGCCGCTCCGCCAGACCCTGCTCGTGCTGCTGTATCGCGTTCATCGAAGCCTCTAAATTACGGCGTCGGTCGTTTTTGCTACCGGTTCCACTTCCTGCCTCGTTCGTCTTCCCGCCAAAATTATCGCTGCTTCCGACGTGGGTATAGACCTCTGCAAGGTGGTCGATTGCCGCCGTCGTGCCAGCCAGCCCTTCGTAATTCGGCGTTCCGGTTTCCCAGCGATACGGTATGACGTCCTTTGCGGGGCGTACTTTCTGCGGCGTGAAGCGTTCGAGGTGCTCGCGTTTGCCGTACAGTACCCCGATATGCGGACCGAAGAACTTGTAGGCGGAGCAGGCGAGGAAATCGCAGTCCAGCGCCTGCACGTCGATC
>Ga0123338_10005274_pt1 | contig 11095 bp, 12 predicted proteins | sample grotaG_FD_89793 | JGI IMG/M metagenome (GOLD analysis project Ga0123338, IMG submission 89793) | Glacier valley bacterial and archeal communities from Borup Fiord, Nunavut, Canada, to study Microbial Dark Matter (Phase II) -... | ecosystem: Environmental > Aquatic > Freshwater > Ice > Glacier ...
CGTCCACGTCTTCTTTCCCGATCCGTGGCACAAGAAGCGGCACCACAAGCGGCGCCTGATCCAGCCGGAATTCGTCCGCCTGCTCGCGAGCCGGCTCGCGCCCGGCGCGACGCTGCACTGTGCGACCGACTGGGAGCCCTACGCGGCGCAGATGCTCGAGGTGCTCACGGCCGCGCCGTCGCTCGTCAACGCCATCGGCTCGGGCTTCGCGCCGCGACCGGCGTCGCGTCCACTCACCAAGTTCGAGCAGCGCGGCCTCGACCGCGGCCACGGGGTGTGGGATCTGCTCTTCACCAAGGGCGCGTAGCCCTCAATCCGCCCAGACGACGAGCCCGCTCCAAGCCGTCGCCAGCACGACGATGCCGAAGGCGATCCGGTACCACGCGAACGGCACGAAGGTGTGGGTCGAGATGTAGCGCAGCAGCCAGCGCACGCAGAACCAGGCGGCGATGAAGCTGACGACGAAGCCGACGGCGAACATCGGCACGTCGGCCGTCGAAAGGAGCTTTCGCTCCTTGAAGAGGCTGTAGCCGCCGGCCGCGATCAGCGTCGGGATCGCGAGGAAGAAGCTGAAGTCGGTCGCGGCCTTGCGCGACAGGCCGAACAGCATGCCGCCGATGATGGTCGCGCCCGAGCGGCTGGTGCCCGGGATCATGCCGAGGCATTGCACGAAGCCGACCTTGAGCGCGTCGAGCGGCGTCATCTGGTCGACGTCGACGATGCGCGGCGGGGGCGGGCTCGCCCGCTTCTCGACCCACAGGATGATCAGGCCGCCGACGATGAACGCCGCCGCGACGACTGGCCCGTTGAAGAGATAGGCCTTGATGCTCTTGTAGACCAGGAAGCCGATCACCGCCGCCGGCAGGAAGCCGATCGCGACGTTGGCGACGAAGCGCCTCGCCCGCGCGCTGCTGCCGAGCTCGAGCACCGCGGTCGAGAGGCGCTGCCAGTAGACGATGATCACCGCGAGGATGGCGCCGGTCTGGATCGCGATGTCGAAGACCTTCGACTTCTCGTCGGTCATGCCGAGCAGCGAGCCGGCGAGGATCAGGTGACCGGTGCTCGAGACGGGCAGGAATTCGGTCAGTCCTTCGACGATGCCCATGACGGCCGCCTTGACGAGCAGGATGAGGTCCACGAGGTCTCCGCAGGCGGGCAAAGCCGGCGATCTTACCGACCACCCGCCGAACCGTGACCGGCAGCCCCTCGGCCCGGCGAGAATGGCGGGTTCGATCCCGACCTTTCGCCCCATCCGGACCGCCATGAACATCGAGCAAGCCCGCTTCAACATGATCGAGCAGCAGATCCGCACGTGGGAGGTGCTCGACCAGAACATCCTGTCGCTGCTGTCGGTCGTCAAGCGCGAGGACTTCGTGCCGCCCGCGTACCGCTCGATGGCCTTCGTCGACACCCAGGTGCCGCTGCCCGACGGCCAGTCGATGCTCGAGCCGAAGGTCGAGGCGCGCCTGCTCCAGGAGCTCGGCGTGCAGCGCCACGAGCGCGTCCTCGAGGTCGGAGCTGGCTCGGGCTACATGGCCGCCCTGCTCGCCCATCGGGCCCAGCACGTGACGACGCTCGAGCTCCATCCCGAGCTCGCGCGCATGGCCGCCGCCAACCTCAAGCGCGCCTGGGTGCTCAACGCCACCGTCGTCGAGGCCGACGCGTCGGCCGGCCTGCCGGTCGAGGGACCGTTCGACGTCATCGTGCTCTCGGGCTCGGTTGCCGAAGTGCCGCGCCTGCTGCTCGCCCAGCTCAAGCCGGGCGGACGCCTGGTTGCCGTCGTCGGCCAGCTGCCGATCATGCGGGCCGTGCTCGTCACGCGCGGATCGGAAGCGGGTCACTCGACCGTCGAGTTGTTCGACACGGTCGCGCCCCGACTCGCCGGCTTCGGCGAGCCCAGCCGCTTCACGTTCTGACGCAACGCGTCTCCGGCCTCGCGATGCAGCAACTGTCCGGGCCGGCCGCGCTCACCCTCGCCGCGGCGCACGCCGGCGATGCGCTGCCGGTCGTGTTCCTCGACGTGCGGGAACCGTGGGAGATCGCCACGGCGGCCATCGCCGCCCCGGGCGCGAGCGCAGTCTTCGTGCCGATGCGCGAGATCCCGGCCCGGCTCGGCGAGCTCGATCCGGCGCAGCCTGTCGTCTGTATCTGTCATCACGGCGCCCGCAGCGCGCAGGTCGTCGCATTCCTGGAGCGCGCGGGCTTCGAGTCCGTCTATAACCTCGTCGGCGGCATCGACGCCTGGTCGCAGGACGTCGACCCGTCCGTCGCGCGCTACTAGCGCGCGACGCGTCACGCATCGCAAGGAAACCCCATGCCCGTGGAGATCGATCCGACCAACGCGCCCGGCCGCGACCGCCGCCGACACCCGACACCGCTGCAGGCCGCGACGGTGGCGCTGAGCCTCGTCGCGGGCGCATGGTCGCAGGCGGCGCGCGCCGACTCGCTGCTCGAGCTCTACGAGGCCGCGCACGCCTACGACGCGACCTATCTCTCGGCGCGCGCGCTGGCCGATTCGGCGCCGTATCGCGTCGAGCAGTCGAAGGCGCTGATGCGCCCGAGCGCCTCGCTCTCGGGCAGCGGCGGGCGCGGCGAGAACCGGCCGACCGTCGGCGGCAACTACGGCAGCAACTCGATCGCGGCGACGCTCGCCGGCCGCCAGCCGCTCTTCAACCGCGGCAACCAGGCGACGATCGCGCAGGCCGAGCGCACGCTCGAGTCGTCGCTGGCCGACCTCGACACCGCCGAGCAGGACCTGATGCTGCGCGTCAGCCAAGCCTACTTCGACGTCCTCGGCGCGCAGGACACGCTGCAGACGACACGCGCCAACAAGACCGCGATCACCGAGCAGCTCGCCTCGGCCAAGCGCAATTTCGAGGTCGGCACGGCGACGATCACCGACACGCGCGAGGCGCAGGCACGCTTCGACCTCGCGACCGCGCAAGAGATCGCCGCCGACAACGACCTCGTCACCAAGCGCATCGCCCTCGACCAGCTGGTCGGCCGCACCAACGTCCAGCCGTCGCAGCTGGCGATCCCGATGGCGTTGCCGGCGACGGCCTCGACGCCGGTCGACGAGCTCGTCAACCGCGCCGCCGACGAGCATCCGGCCGTGCGCCGCGCCCGCGTCGCCTACGACATCGCCCAGCTCGAGACCGAGAAGGCGCGCGCCCAGGCCTTGCCGACGGTCGACGCCGTCGCCTCGCTGCAAAGCGGACACGCGACGATCGCCTCCGGCATCACCGGCTACAACAGCGGCGCCAGCGTCGGCATCCAGTTCAACCTGCCGCTCTACACCGGCGGCTCGATCCAGAACCGGATCAAGGAGACGCTCGTCCTCGAGGAGCGCTCGCGCAACGACCTCGAAGCCGCGCGCCGGGCCGTGATCCAGACGACGCGCCAGGCCTACTACACGCTGCAATCGGGCGCGGCGCAGGTGAAGGCGCTGGAAGCCGCGGAAGCGTCGAGCCAGCTCGCGCTCGAGGCGACGCAGCTCGGCTACCGCGTCGGCATCCGCGTCAACGTCGACGTGCTCAACGCGCAGAGCCAGCTGTACCAGACCAAGCGCGACCTCGCACGCGCGAGGTACGACGTGTTGCTGAGCACCTTGCGGCTGCGTCAAGCAGCGGGAAGGCTCACGCCGAGCGACATCCTCGCCATTGATCGGTTGCTCGTGAAGTAGAGCGGGATGCCGCTTTGACAGGACTGCTCCTTCCCCGCTTCGCGCCCCTTCCTCCGGGAGGAAGGGGCGGGCTCCTTCGGAGCCCATTTTTTGTGCCGAGTTGTCCCGTGCGCCGAACATGTCTTGACGCGCGGCACATCCCGTCTTGACGGGGCACGCGAAGAATCCATGGCATCGGAGCACGAACGACCCATGTCTTCTCCTCTGCAGTCAGCGTCTTCCCTGCGAGCGAGAGCGTCAGGCCGATCGGGCTCCTGCGGGACTGAGGATCGCGGCGATGGCCGCGGCGCTGCGCGCGGCCGTGCCCTGATGCGACGCGGCGAACGAGAGCGCCGCCTGCGCCTGGCGCGCGAGCGTCTCGCCGCCGAGTTCGGCGATCGCGACCGCGACGCCGTCATCCATCGTCTCGACGCGCACCGACGCGCCGGCCGCGAGCGAGAGCATCGCCGCGTCGGCGAAGTTGAAGGTGTGCGGTCCCATCACGATCGGGCAGCCGCAGGCAGCCGCCTCGATCAGGTTCTGGCCGCCGAGCGGCAGGAAGCTGCCGCCGAGCAGGGCGATGTCGGCGAGCGCGTAGTAGGCGGCCATCTCCATCATCGAGTCGCCGAGCCAGACGTCGGCGGCCGCAGCGGACGCTGGTGGCATCGCCTCCCATGTACTGCGCCGGACGAGCTTGAAGCCGGCGGCGATGACGAGATCGGCCACGGTCTCGAAGCGCTGCGGATGGCGCGGCACGACGACGAGCAGCGGCCGTGGCTCCGCGACATTGCGCCACGCTGTGAGCAGCAAGACTTCCTCGCCTTCGCGCGTGATCGCGGCGAGCACGACCGGCCGGCCGGCGATCTCCTTCCAGCGTCGGCCGACCGCCTGCAGCGCAGGATCGGGCGCCATGTCGAACTTGAGGTTGCCGACGATGCGGACGTCGCGCGCGCCGGCGCCCTTCAGTCGCACGGCATCGGCCTGTGATTGCGCAAGGACGAGCGCGAGGCTCTCGAACGCGGGACGCATGACGACATCGACGCGCTGACCGCGACGGCGGCTGCGCTCGCTGAGGCGCGCGTTCGCGAGCACGACGGGCAACCCTGCGGTGCGCGTCTCGGCGAGCAGGTTCGGCCAGATCTCGGTCTCCATCAGCACGCCGGCCGAAGGGCGGAAGCGGCGCAGGAAGCGGCGCGCGCCGCCCGGCGTGTCGAACGGGAGCCACGCCTGCTCGTCGCCGTCGCGCAGCAACTCGCGGCCGGCGGCGCGGCCGGTCGCGGTGACGTTCGTGAGGACGATGCGCAGGCCGGGCACGGCGACGCGCAAGGCAGCGATCAGTGCGCCTGCGGCCCGTGTCTCGCCGAGCGAGACGGCGTGGATCCAGAGCGCGTCGCCGGGAGACGTCGTGCGGTAGAGGCCGAAGCGCTCGCCGAGATGCTCGCCGTAGAGCGGCTCACGCCGGCCGCGCCACAGCACGCGCAAGGCGTAGAGCGGCGCGACCACGCGCAGCACCGTCGCGTAGGCGAAGCGGGCGACGCGGCCGGCGACGCTTTCGCTCATCGCGCGGTCGCCTGCCATGCCGACCACACGGCCTCGATGTCGGGCGTCGGCCGGCCCTCGACCGAGACCTGGTGCGCCGCGCCGTGGCGCGACTGCGGACCGGTGCGCCATGCGGTCGGGAAGTTGTAGAGCTGGACGTGGCGCAGGCCCAGCGCGGTCGCGATGTGGCTCGGCCCGCTGTCGACACCGACGACGGCGCCAGTGGTCGCGAGGCGGTCGACGAAGGCGCCGATGTCCATCGCCGGCCACACCGTGGCCGACGGCCCGAGCGCATCGGCGATGCGCATCGCGCGCTCGGCCTCGGCACCGCTCGCGCGCGGCAGCGCGATCGTCCAGCCGTCGGCGATCAGGCGCCGGCCGAGCGCGATCCAGCTCGCCTCGGGCCAGAGCTTGTCGTCGCGCGACGTGCCGTGGATGAAGACGACCGCGCGCCCGCGGGCCGCGTCATGCGCCTGCGAACGGGCAAGGCCGAACGACGGCGGCCGCGTCGTCGCCGCGCCGAGCGCACGCGCGACGAGCTCGCGCCCCCGATCGAGCGCGTGGCTGTGCGGCTCGACCCGGATCGCATGCGTGGCGAGCCAGCGCGACGGCCATTCGTGGCTCGCGCCTTCGGTGCGGTTGGCGAGCGCGAAGGTCGGACCGCGCGCCAGACGCGCGATCAGCGCGGACTTCGTCAGACCTTGAAGATCGATGACAGCGTCGTACGACTCGCGCCGCAAGCGCGCGATGAACGCCTTCGCCTCGGCGCGGACGGATGCCTTCCACCAGCCGGTCCGCGTCCAGCGGCGCAGGTCGCACTCGATCACCTCGTCGATGCCGTCGACCCGGCGCAGCAAGGGCGCGAACGCCGGCTCGACCACCCAGTCGACGTTCGCATCGGGACGCGCCGCGCGGATGTCGGCGACCACGGGCAGCGTGTGGACGACGTCGCCGAGCGACGACAGCTTGACGATCAGGACGCGCACGGCGCCGGGCTCCGTCGCGCGCGCCGCCGCTGCCTCAATGCGCCGCCGCCTGGACCTGCGCGTCGGGCTTGACCGCGCGCAACGCGGCCATGCAGTCGGCCTCGATGCGCGCCAGCGACTCGGCGCTCGTGCCTTCGAAGCGCAGCACGAGCACCGGCGTCGTGTTCGAGGCGCGCACCAGGCCGAAGCCGTCGTCGTACTCGACGCGCACGCCGTCGATCGTGACGATCTCGCGCGCGCCGGGAAACTTGGCCTCGGCGCGCAGACGCTCGACGACCCTCGCCGGCTCGCCTTCGACGCATGTCACGTTGAGCTCGGGCGTCGAGAAGCTGGTCGGCAGCGCGTTCAGCACCGCGCTCGGATCGGCGCTCGCGCTCAGGATCTCGAGCAGACGCGCCGCCGTGTAGGTCGCGTCGTCGAAGCCGTACCAGCGCTCGCCGAAGAAGATGTGGCCGCTCATCTCGCCGGCGAGCGGCGAGCCGAGCTCCTTCATCTTCGCCTTGACGAGCGAGTGGCCGGTCTTCCACATCAGCGGCTCGCCGCCGGCGGCGCGGATCAGCGGTGCGAGCTGCTGCGAGCACTTCACGTCGAAGAGGATGGTCGCGCCGCGGTTGCGCTTGAGCACGTCACGCGCGAAGAGCATCAGCTGGCGATCGGGATAGATGATCGCGCCGTCTCCGGTGACGACGCCGAGACGATCGCCGTCGCCGTCGAATGCGAGCCCGAGCTCGGCCTGGCCGGAGGTGACGACGCGGATCAGCTCGGCCAGGTTCTCGGGCTTGCTCGGATCGGGATGGTGGTTCGGGAAATCGCCGTCGACCTCCGAGTACATCTCGTGCACGGTGCAGCCGAGCGCGCGCAGGATGCCGGGCGCCGACGCGCCGGGAATGCCGTTGCCCGAATCGACCGCGATCGCCATCGGCCGCGCCAGCCGGCAGTCGCCGACGATGCGCGCCGCGTACTCGGCGAGGATGTTCATCGGCGCGCTGCGGCCGCGGCCCGTGACGTAGTCCTCGCGCTCCATGCGCTTGCGCAGCTGCTGGATCTCCTCGCCATGAATGGCCCGGCCGGCGAGGACCATCTTGAAGCCGTTGTAGTCCTTCGGGTTGTGGCTGCCCGTCACCTGCACGCCGCTCGAGCAGCCGTGCCGCGCGCGCGTCGCGGCGACGTAGTACAGCATCGGCGTCGTCACTGCGCCGAGGTCGACGACGTCGAGCCCGGTCGAGACCAGCCCGCGGATCAGCGCCGCGGCGAGCTCGGGGCCGGAGTGGCGGCCGTCGCGGCCGACCGCGACCGCACGCTCGCCCGCGGCGATCGCCGCGCTGCCGAAAGCGCGGCCGAGGTGTTCGGCGAAGGCCGCGTCGATCGTCGTGCCGACGATGCCGCGGATGTCGTAGGCCTTGAAGACCGATCCGTTGACGTGCATGAAATACCCAGGCCCAGAGTCGCGGGCGATTGTAGGGAGGCCCTCAAGTCGGCCGCCGCGCTGCCGATAGCCGAAGGAGACCCCCGAGCGAGACCGCCGTGCCCGACCTTCGACCCCTGACGCTGTGCGCGATCGCCCTCCTTGCTTCGGGCTGCTCGAAGAAGGAGACGCCGGCACCCGCCAATCCGCCCTCGACCGCCCCAGAGTCGCGCAGCACCGCTCCGCGCGAGCGGCGCGAGTACAGCGACATGCCGACCGGCCCGCGTCTCGGCGGCGAGGTCGGCACGACGGCGACCGCGCGCGTGATCGAGGCCGAAGCGCTGCGCGGCGGCCCGCACGGCGAGGCGCGCGTCTTCGAGAACGCGCAGGAACAGGCCGAGCTCGCCCGTGGCAACGCGCCCAAGTACATGAACGGCCAGTTCCGCTATTACCTGGCCGGCATCTCGTTCGTGCAGCAGGACGGGCCTTGTCGGTCGCCGCAGCTGGCCGTCCGCCTCGCGGTCGAGAACCTGCACGGCAACGCGACGGCGGTGATCCGCGGCCGGATGACGTTCGCACGCTCGTCCGGCGTCGACGGCGGCGCGCAGAGGACCGACATCGTCGCCGTGCCCTACGCCGTCGACATCGTCGGCCCGTTCTCCGACAAGCAGGGCGGCATCCGCTACGTCACCGCCTACGTCGACCACGTCGACGGCTTCATGGACCCGAAGCGCTGGGCCGAGATCGCGGCGGTGAGCCCGTCGCGGCTCAAGGTCTGGTTCGCGCCCGAGCTCTTCTACTACCCCGACGGCAGCCAGTATTCGCCGGCCGCAGGCCAGGGTCCGGCGGCGCGCGATCCGGTGACCTGCGGCGGCGGCGAAGGCGCCGTTCGGGCGATCGGCCACTGACGCCGGGCGAGGCCGCGACGCCACCCGCGCCGCGACCTCGCCATTCGTCGCCCCCGCCGTCGATCGGTCGCCGATCGTGCGGGCCGCTCGGCCGCGCTTCGTAAACTGCGTCGCATGGAGACCCGGGAGATGCTGCGCCAGTCGTGGCGCGCATGGATCAATCGCGGCGCGCCGCGCGTCGGCCCATGGTGGATCGACCACGTGTGGACGGTCATCTTCTCGCTCGCGGTCGCGCTCGGCTTCTCGATCCTGTTCTCGAACGGGCGCGGGCGCGACTCGGTCGGCAGCTGGGGCGCGTGGTACCTCGGCAACGCGATCGTCAGCCTGACCATCGGCTTTTCCATCCGCTTCGCCCTCTGGCTCGCGGGCCGGATCGTCGGCGCGGCGCGCCTGCGGCACTGGGCCTCCTGGCAGCGCTCGCTCTACTTCTTCTTCGTGCCGACGCTCGGCGTCATCGTCGGCTGGCCGCTCGGCATGGCATGGGGCTTCGGCATCGACGTGCGCCGGTTCCTCCGGCTCGACCAGCCGACGCTGCTGTTGAGCACGCTCCTGATCATGCTGCTCTTCACGGTCGTCTTCCAGCTCTTCTTTCGCAGCTCCGCGCTCCAGATCCAGGCCGAGAACCGCGCCACCGAAGCGCAGCTGCGACTCTTGCAGGCGCAGATCGAGCCGCACTTCCTCTTCAACACGCTGGCCAACGTGGTCTCGCTGCTGGAGGTCGACGCGCCACGCGCCAAGGTCATGCTCGAAGCCTTTGTCGACTACCTGCGCGCCTCGCTCTCCGGCCTCGGCCACGGCGCACACACGCTCGGCGACGAGGTCGACCTGGTCGAGGCCTACATGAAGATCATCAAGATCCGCATGGAGGACCGGCTCGACTACGCGATCGAGGTGCCGGCGGCGCTGCGCGGATTCGCGCTGCCGCCGCTCACGCTGCAGCCGCTGGTCGAGAACGCGATCGTGCACGGATTGGAGCCACGGATCGACGGCGGACGGGTACGGATCGGCGCGCGTCGCGTCGACCGCCGTCTCGTGATCACCGTCGACGACGACGGCGCGGGCTTCGCGGCATCGACAACGACAGCAGCGGTTCCGCCCGGCCGCGGCGCCGGCACCGCGCTCGCCAACATCCGCCAGCGCCTCGCGCAGACCTACGGTTCGGGCGCGAGCCTGGAGCTCGAAGCCGCGACGCCGCACGGCGTGCGCGCCTGCCTGTCGCTTCCCATCGCTTCCTGAGGATCGCCCCAATGCCGACCGCGCTCATCGCCGACGACGAGCCGCACCTCGCGGCCTACCTCGTCGGGCTGCTGAAGACCGCCTGGCCCGAGCTCGCGGTCGTGCACGTGGCGAAGAACGGCGTCGAGGCGGCCGAGCGCATCGCCGCGCTCGAACCCGATTTCGCCTTCCTCGACATCAAGATGCCCGGCCTCACCGGCCTCGACGTCGCGCAGGGCATCGAGGGCGTGACGCGCGTCGTGTTCGTGACCGCCTACGACGAGTTCGCGGTGGCCGCGTTCGAGCAGCAGGCCGTCGACTACGTGCTCAAGCCCGTCAAGGCCGAGCGCCTCGCAAACACGGTCGAGCGATTGCAGCGCGCGCTTGCAGAATCGGCGACGGCGACGGCGGACGATCGCCTCGCCGTCGTCCTGCAGCAGCTGCGTGCAGCGCCACCGACTGCACCGGCGCGGCTGCGCTACGTGCGCGCGAGCCAGGGCGAGCTCACGCATCAGATCAACGTCGCCGACGTCCTCTTCTTCCACGCCGACGACAAGTACACCTGCGTGCGCACGGCGAGCGGCGAATACCTGATCCGCACAACCATCGGCGAGCTCGCCGAGGCGCTCGACCCGGAGCGATTCGCGCAGGTGCACCGCTCGACCATCGTCAATCTCGACCATCTCGCCGGCACGCGGCGCGACGAGAGCAGCCGGCTCTTCGTGCGCATGCGCGGCCACGCCGCCGAGCTGCCGGTCAGCCGCGCCTACGTGCACTTGTTCAAGGCGATGTGACCTTCGCGCCTATCATTCGCCGCTCCGCGGCTGTCGCCGCGCGCCCTCACCCCTGGAAGATTGCCATGCCGATCCGCACCGCCACCCTGTCCCGTCAACTGCAGAAGAACGGCGTCCGACTCCACTTGGCAATGGTCAGCCACGCCCGCAGCGCGACCTCGGCGACGCCGTCGTCGCCGGCCGTCCAGGCGCTCATGGACGAGCGCCGCGAGCTGAAGGAAGCCCGTGCCGCGCGCGCGGCGCAGGCCAAGCTGCCCAAGGCCAAGGCCGTGCGCGTGGTCAAGGAACCGAAGGCGCCGAAGGCTCCCAAGGCACCGAAGGCCGCGAAAGAGCCGAAGGCCGAGAAGGTGACGAGCGGGAAGAAGGTGTCGAGCGCCGACAAGAAGGCGAAGAAGGCCGAGAACGTCGAGGCCGCGAAGAAGGCCGACCGGAAGTCCGCTTCCAAGACCTGATCGGCCGACACTCGACGCGGCGCGTCAGCGGGTCGCGTCGAGCGTGTCGACGAGCCAGCGGCAGGCCGCGCTCGACGCGTCCTCGAAGCCGTCGGTCGCGCTGAAGTGGTTGGCGCCTGACTGCGGAATCAGCTC
>Ga0123338_10005276_pt1 | contig 11092 bp, 7 predicted proteins | sample grotaG_FD_89793 | JGI IMG/M metagenome (GOLD analysis project Ga0123338, IMG submission 89793) | Glacier valley bacterial and archeal communities from Borup Fiord, Nunavut, Canada, to study Microbial Dark Matter (Phase II) -... | ecosystem: Environmental > Aquatic > Freshwater > Ice > Glacier ...
AGCTCGGCCATGGGGTGATGTCTGGACGACACATAGGGGCGGCGGATGTAGCAGGGGCGGGCACCGGCGACCAGCGCGGCCAGGCAGCCTGTCAGCAGCCGGTCATCAACCATCATGACTGAATTCAGGGGGACTCCGGCGAGTTCCCCTGTTTTGTTCAGGCCGTCGGGATATGGTTTTTTGCGCACGCCTGAGATGAAACGCATGGTGGGAAAGTTTTCGGCAAACCAGATTCTCCGGTCGTTGGTAGGCTTGTTGGAAAGAATGAAAATTCGCTCGCCGCCAAAGACCGCTTCGCAGCGTTTCATCCAGGTTACCGCCTCCGGGAGAGGTACAGGGGAGCCGTGACTAGCCAGAACGCCATCAAAATCGAGTGCCAGAGCCGCAACCCCCGAAGAGTGCAGAACTTCAGGATCAAGCTTCAGGATACCGGTATCGTCTGGGGTGCTGTCAAGTAGACGCCGTAGTTCGCGGCGGTGGTGGAAGCCGAGAGAAAAGCCGGCCAATATGTGGACACCTGGAATCATCGGGCGCCTCCCGTTCGGCCTGGTTTCTCCTGCAGCATAGCTCTGCCTTTCATATTTTTGAATTATCTTTCTGGGCCAGTGACACCAGATAGTAGACGACCCCCAGAATCAGGAGCGTTCCGGCCAGAAAAGCCTGCGTGGTGAGGTCATCGTGCCGCAGGGTCGAGATGAGTATCTCGCGGATCATGGCGACGATGATTACTCCGATGAATACCAGGATGTTAAATTTCCCTCCCTTAAGGTTTTTGATCTCGTTGTCCATCAGCTCGATCATCATCCAGAGGATCAGCAATGATCCAAGTGCCGAGAGTATCCCCTTCTCCATATCCCCCTTAAAGATATGCAGTATATCCCAGACAAAGAGGCTGACAACCGAAAGTGATACACCGGCCAGGGCCAGGACCAGAATCAGGTTAAGGCCGTATGTGAAGCGTTCCGTGGCTTTGATCAGAAAGGATTCGACCTTGCGCGAGACAAAGACCTTTTTCATCTCCTCTTCCCGGTATGAAGTGCTCATAACATCCAGGTTCATGTCGAGAATCTTTTCAACCGCTTCCCGTAGCCCACGGCGCAATTCGCGATCGGAATAGTTGATGTCGATCAGGCCAAGCAGGAAGTGACGGATCTGGTTCATTGCCGCATTGACAAAGTGGACGCTGAGCCCAACCTTCACATGGGCGTGACCAATCCTGGTCAGGTGGTTCATGTAGTGATTGTCATAGGTGCCGGTGAATAGAGACATGAACCAGTTAGTGTGCATTTCACGCAGGTGCGTACGGTTGCTGTTGTTGAGGATTGCTGCCGTTTCCGGGAGGCTGTAGAGGTAGTCGTAGAACTCCAGTGAAAAGTTTTCACGATTCTGTTCGGCAAGAGGCTGCAGTGACAGGAGCAGTTCGGCGTCCTGATCTGTGAAGCGGTAATGAGCGCGTAAGTCCTGCATTGTGAACATGTTGTTATCTCCCGAATTTATATGCTGCTGCGCAGGTTCCTTCACTGGAAACCATGCAGGCCCCGACCGGCGATTCCGGTGTGCAGACCTCGGAAAAGAGCGGACAGTTGAAGGGTGCCAGTTTCCCTTTTAGTACATCACCGCAGCGGCATGCCGGGTTTTCTGTCGCTTCAGGAACTTCAAGCGCCAGAACCCGTTCGGCGTCAAAATCCGCGTATTCGTCCCTGATCGCCAGGCCGCTGCCGGGCAACGTGCCAAGGCCGCGCCATACGGCGTCGCACGGTTCAAAAACCTGTTGCAGGATCGCCTGCGCCTTTGGATTGCCTTGCCACGAAACGGCGCGGCTGTACTGTATCTCCACCCTGCTTTCACCGCGCAGGGTCTGGGCCAGCAGCATCTCGATCCCCTGCATGACGTCGGCCGGTTCGAAGCCGGTCACAACACAGGGGATATGGTGCTTCTCCGCCAGCGGTCTGTATGCGGCTGCACCGATAATCGTGCTGACGTGGGCCGGGCAGAGATACCCCTTGAGGCTCAGTTCGGGATCTGCGGTCAGGATCTCCATCGGTACCGGCATGGTTTTGTGCGCCGCCAGTACTTGGTAGTTTTTCAGTTCCAGGCGGGCGGACTCCAGGATGCTGGCGGCGATAGCCGGGGCGGTGGTCTCGAAGCCGACCCCCAGGAAAATCACCCGTCGTTCCGGATTGTTTTTGGCGAGGGAAACGGCGTCAAGCGGCGAGTAGACGATGCGTATGTCAGCGCCTCCGGCCCGCTCTTCCATCAGTGATGAACGGCTGCCGGGGACGCGCAGCATGTCGCCGAAGGTGACGACAATGTTGCGCCGGTCGGTTGTGCAGGCGAGCGCCTTGTCAATATAGCCGATCGGGGTGACGCAGACCGGGCAGCCGGGGCCGGATACCAGTCGGACCTTTTCCGGGAGCAGCGTACGGATGCCGTATTGGTAGATCGACATGGTATGGGTGCCGCAGACCTCCATGAAGTTTACCGGCTGTGCCAGGCGTTCGGCCATGGCGCGGATGTTGGTTGCCATGTTCTGAACCAGGCCACGGTCCCTGAATTCATCCTGGAATTTCACGCCATGTCCTCTTCCGAGAAGACTTCCCGCATCAGGCTCAGGGTCTCCTCGGCATACTCCTCATCCAGCCTTGAGATGGCAAAGCCGGCATGAACAATAATATAGTCACCAACCACCACCTCTTCTCCCAGCAGCATGACGCTGGCTTCTCTTTGCACGCCGTCAACTTCGGCAACTACGGTGTCGCCCTCTTTAGTGATGATTTTCATCGGAACGCCAAGACACATATCAGAATTTTCTCCTTCCAGCGATTGCAGCCTGTCCCAGGGCGATTCCGCCGTCGTTGGGCGGTACCAGGTGGTGGGTAAAAACGTTCAGCCCCTTGTGGGAGAGGGCAGTATATATCATTTCGGTCAAAAGGCGATTCTGAAAAACGCCGCCTGATAAAATAACGCGCTCTAGGCCGCTGGATGCCGCAAGCTGCAGACAGAGTTCTGTTGCGCCTGCGGCGACAGTGGCATGGAAGCGGTAGGCTATGGAGCTGTCAGGGATACCGGCATTCATATCGGCCAGAATCTCACCGATCAGCGGAGCAAAATCCAGCTGGTGCGGTGCTTCTCCAGCGGAGACGATGTTGTAACCATAGCTGCCGCCATTCTCACCTTCAGCACTCTCCGCCAGCGCCTCAAGTTCAATCGCCCCCTGGCCGTCATACGACACAACCTGGCGCAGGTTGATCAGCGCCGCTACGGCATCAAACAGCCGCCCGCAACTGGAGGTCAGCGGCGAATTTATCCCGCGTCGCAGCATCTGGGCAAAAAGAGGCCGCTCCTGTTCCGGAAGATGGCGGGCAACCGGGTGATCGAGCGTGAAAGCCGTTTCTCCATAGGCCTGATACAGGTACGCCATCGCCATGCGCCATGGCTCGCGCACGGCGGCATCTCCGCCCGGCAACGGTACCGGCCGGAAGTGGGCGGCGCGACGGTAGCCGTCATAGCCGCCGACCAGAAACTCCCCTCCCCAGACAGTGCCGTCGGGCCCGTAGCCGGTGCCGTCGAAGATGATGCCGATGACGTCGCCGTCCAGGCCGTTTTCTGCCATGCAGGATGCCATGTGGGCATGATGGTGCTGTACCTGTGTCAGTGGCAGTTCCGAATCTTCGGCAAAGCGTGATGAAAGATAATCGGGGTGCAGGTCACATGCAACCGTCTCCGGTCTGATCGACAGTATGTCCGATAGGTGTGCGACCGTATGTCCGAACGAGTCAAATGTGGCCTGGTTCTGTAGATCGCCGATATGCTGGCTGAGAAAAGCGTGGTTGCCGGCGGCAAGGCAGACGGCGCTCTTCAGTTCGGCTCCTGTCGCCAGAGTTGGTGTCACCGTGAAGGGGAGCGTGACGGCACGCGGGGCATAACCGCGGGAGCGGCGGTAGAAGAGCGGCCTCCCCTGAAAGACGCGCAGCACCGAATCATCGCTGCGAATATGAATCGGCCGGTCGTGGAGCAGAAAGTAGTCGGCGATTCCGCCAAGGCGCTGCAGCGCCTCATGATCTTCAAAGGCTACCGGTTCAGAGGCAACGTTGCCGCTGGTCATGACTAATGCCTGGAAATTGCCGCGCATGAGCAGGTGGTGCAGCGGTGCGTAGGGGAGCATCAGGCCGAGCCAGCCGTTGCCCGGGGCAATCAGTGGCGAGAGCCCTGTCCCAGGCCGTTTTCTGACGATGATGATCGGCGCTTCCGGGGAGCTCAATAGCCGCTCCTCCATCTCGCCGGTCACTGCCAACTCCCGGGCTCTTTCCAGATCTGCCGCCATGACGGCGAACGGTTTCTCATCACGCTTCTTGCGCTGGCGCAGTCGCTGCACCGCATCATGATTGCAGGCATCAACGGCCAGATGATAGCCGCCGATTCCCTTGATTGCGAGGATTTCGCCCGCTTTGAGCAGCTCTACCGCCTGCATGACCGCTGCATCGCGCGCGGCGATCTTCTCACCGGAGTAGGTCAGCAGGCTTACCTGCGGGCCGCAGCTGTGACAGGCGATCGGCTGGGCATGGAAGCGCCGGTCGAGCGGATTCAGGTATTCGCGCAGGCAGTCGTGGCAGAGCGGGAAGCCGGCCATGGTTGTGTTCGGGCGGTCGTAGGGGATGGAGGTGATGATGCTGTAGCGGGGCCCGCAGTTGGTGCAGGTTATGAACGGGTAGCGGTAGCGCCGCTCGGCCGGATCGAACAGTTCCGTCAGGCAGTCGCGGCAGAGGGCGGAGTCGGGGGCGATGCGGATATCGGCCGCGCCCGGACCGCTCGGGAGTATCGCAAAAGAACGATCATCACCAGCAGGGATGTCAATGCAGACGTGGGATGTTACCTGCGCCAGGGGAGGGAGGGTGTGCCGGAGCGCGTAGCCGAAGCTGTTCAGGCCGCTGTCGCTCCCCTGGATCTCGATCTCGACGCCGGCCGGAGTGTTGCGCACCCAGCCGCCAAGATCAAGTTCCTGCGCCAGCCGATACACGAAGGGGCGGAAACCGACCCCCTGGACGATGCCGCCAAGCGTGTGCCGCTGCCGGTGTGTCAGTTCTCTGCTCCGCTGCGGAGCCACTGATACCATGCTTCCATTCCTTCACCGCTCCGGGCCGATACTTCGAAGATGATTATGTTCGGGCTGACGCGCCGCGCATACTCCTTGCACTTCTCGACATCAAAATCAAGGTGCGGTAGCAGGTCGGTCTTGTTGAGCAGCATGACGGTCGAATTGTGAAACATCTGCGGGTATTTGAGCGGCTTGTCCTCCCCCTCGGTGACGGAGAGGACGACGATCTTGTGGTGCTCTCCCAGATCGAAGGCGGCCGGGCAGACCAGGTTGCCGACATTCTCGATCAGCAGCAGGTCCAGGTTTTCCAGGTCAAAAGTATCGGTGCCGTGCATGATCATGTGGGCATCCAGATGGCATCCGGCACCGGTGTTGATCTGACGCACCGGAACGCCGGTCGCGGCGATGCGCCGGGCGTCGTTATCGGTCTGCTGGTCACCTTCGATGACGGCAAAGCGGAGCTGGTGCGACAGGTCGCGCAAGGTGCGCTCCAGCAGGGTTGTCTTGCCGGAACCGGGCGAGCTGACCAGATTCAGGACAAAAATTCCCTTTTCCCTGAACAGGGCGCGGTTGAAACCGGCAAGGCGGTTGTTCTTGCCGAGGATATCTTCTTCGATGGCGATCGTCGTCCGTTTCCCGGGTTCAGTGCCATGTTTGTGAGAGTGCTTGTCTTCGTGGGAATGTGTGTGGCCATGATCATGGTTGTGATCATGGATATGGTCATGATGATCGTGATCTGGTGTGGAACATCCGCAGGTTATACACATGGAATTCTCCAGAAGTGTTATTTTGAGATTGGCTATTGCGAGAAAAGGTATCAGTTTCCAGCAGCAGATGCAATATCAGTTGAACCTGGATTGTGTTTACATTCCGCTGAATTGCAATTTGTGCAGCCTGGAATAGGTGCCTCCTGCGCGCATCAATTCTTCGTGCGTACCCTCTTCCACCTTGACGCCGTGGCGGATTGTAATGATGCGGTCTGCATCCCTGATGGTGGAGAGGCGATGGGCGATGACCAGTGAAGTGCGTCCCTCCATCATTCCCTTGATACCCTCCTGAATCATCTGCTCCGAAGCGCTGTCGATGCTGGCGGTAGCCTCGTCCAGAATAAGGATCTCCGGCTCGAAGGCAACGGCCCGGGCAAAGGAGATCAGTTGCTTTTCTCCGACGGAGAAGTTGCTCCCCCGTTCCCGTACCTCTTCCTGATAACCATCCGGCAGTCGCTCGATGAAACGGTCGGCTCCGACCGCTGCGGCTGCCTGGCGGACGCGCTGCAGTGCTTGCTCGTCACCGAGGCAGATGTTGAACTCGATGCTGCCGGCAAAAAGACAGGGATCCTGCAGAACGACGCCGACCCGCCGGCGTACCTCTGTCAGTTCCAGCTCCCGGATATCTTTGCCCTGCAACAGAATGCAGCCGCGCTCGATTTCATAGAGCCGGGTCAGCAGGCGGGTAATGGTGGTTTTGCCGCCGCCGCTTTCCCCAACGATTGCGATCCGTTCGCCGCGGTGAACCGCAAGGTTGAAGCCGCTCAGGATATCGTTGCCGTCCTGGTAGGAGAATGATACATCGCGGAACTCGATTAACGGGACGGAACGTTCTTTCTTCTCCAACGCCTTTCCGCCGGGTGAGGGCGTTTGCTCCTCCCCCTGTTGGAGGGGGGACGGTGTGCTTTCCGTGTCCAGCAGCGCAAAGATCCTCTCCAGCGCAGCCATCGCCCCCTGCATTACCGAATATTTGGCCGAGAGGTCGCGGATCGGGGAGAAGAATTTTTCTATATACTGGATGAAGGCGACTAGGACACCGAAGGTCAGAACTCCTTTCACAAGCTCGCCGCCGCCGTACCAGATGATGAGTGCCACGGCAATTGATGACAGCGCCTCGACCATGGCATACAGGGACGCATCCCAGAAGATGACCGGCATATTGGCATCGCGGTAGGATGCGTTCAGTTCACTGAAACGCCGCTCTTCATCCCGTTCACGGTTGAAAATCTGGATGATGCTTATGCCAGAGATGCATTCGTTGAGGAAGGCATTCAGGCTCCCCAGGCGGGCACGGACTTCACGGAACGATTGTCTCATGCGGCGGCGGAAGGTATAGGCGACGTACAGCAGCACCGGCAGGACGGAAAAGGTCACCAGAGAAAGTTTCAAGTTCATCCAGAGCATGACGGAGATAATCCCGATCAGCAGCAGGATGTCACCGACGATGGTGATAATGCCGGAGGCGAACATCTCCCCCAACACTTCTATGTCGCTGGTCAGCCTTGTAACCGCGCTCCCGGTTGGCACGCGGTCGAACCACGGTACAGGCAGGTGCATCACGTGCCGGTACAGCTCCGCGCGCATGTCCGACATGACCCTTTGACCGACCGACTGCAGCAGATACACCTCTACAAAGGAAAGCAGGGATTCAACCAGCAGAATGCCGAGGAAGCCGAGTGCGACAGTTTCCAGCCCGGCCAGCTTGCCGGTGATGATGTGGTTGTCAATGGCGAGTTTGATAATCCAGGGTTGTGCCAGTCGGCACGCTGCGACCAGCGGCAGTATCAGCACTACGATAGCGATAGACAGCCGGTAGGGGGCCACGTAGCGTGCAAAGCGTATCAGCAGGGCGGTGTCGTACGCCTTGCCCGCTATTTCTTCTTCGTAAATTCCGCCGTGGCGCATAGATATGAGTCCATCTGTGGGGGAGTATTGAAGAGGCACTGTAGCAGAATAGTCAGCTAAAAGCATTTGAAACAGGACGCTTCAGACGATTTTAGTCCGGTTGGTAAACCGGTAGGTAAAAACGGATTCTGGTCCCGTCACCAGGCGCTGATTCGGCCTGTATATGGCCATTGTGGCTCTTTATAATGGAGTAACAGAGTGACAGTCCGAGACCTGATCCTTTCCGGCTCCCCTTCTCCTTAGTGCTGAAATAGGGGTCAAATATCATCGGCAGGTGTTCAGACTGTATGCCGGGGCCGGTGTCCTTGAAAACCACCTGCAGGTAGTTTCCCTGAGGCAGCCCGAATTTGTTGACTGCCGGCAGGTTCGCTGTTGAGGCGGAGATGTGCAGCGCGCCCCCTTCCGGCATGGCATCCCTGGCGTTGGCGACAAGGTTTGAGATCACCTGCTGTATCAGGTCCCTGTCAAGCTCAACGAGTGGCAACCAGTCAGGCAGGTCGACGGTCTGCTTGATGGGGGTTGCGCTCAATCCGGCATCGACTTCGTTCTTGAGCAGTTCCCCGATATGAGCCGGTTTCATCTGCGAACGGCATTCGCTGCCTAACATCCGCAGCTGGTTTCCTAGATTACGGGCTTTTTCGGAAGATTCCTCGACAACGGCCAGCAGTGAGTCGGTTTTGCTTCCAGCTTCTTCGCTCATGCGGGCCAGCGAAACATAACCAAAGACAACCTGCAGCAGGTTGTTAAAGTCATGAGCCATGCCGCCTGCCAGAATTGCGACAGCCTCGGATTTTTTTGCACGCAGATGCTCAGCTTCCATCAATTTCTGGTGTTTCTGTAGTTCCACTATCCTTTGACAGCGACCCAGGGCGGTGAAGAGACGGCTTAATATGACCGGTTTGAGTACGAACTGGTTGATGCCGATCTCGATGGCCGCGATCAGTAAGCCGGTGTCGCTGAAGGCGGTCATGCAGGCAATCTGGGTGTCGGATGAGAGGGAGCGAATCTCACGGGCCATTTCAAGGCCGTTCAACCCGGGCATCATGATATCGGTCAGAACAATGTCATAAGTCTGCTCACAAAACAGGGCAAGCCCCTGCTCACCGCTTTCGGCGACCGTCAGACGGTAACCGCGTGCTGCCAGAGCGCGTGTTACATGCCCGCGTGTAGCGGCATCGTCCTCGACGTATAAGATCGATATGTCAGAGCTCAACAGGCTGTTGTCAGGCATGCTCTTCCCGTGCCGGTTTTGAATTGTCCACAGGCAATAATATTATCAGATGATAGCGTAAGCGCAACCTGATTAATCAGCCGCTGGTTAATAAACAGAGTGGCATTAAAGTGAGTCTACATCATGTCAACCGGATCAATATCGACGGAAATACGGACCGTTGAAACAGTATCAGCTTGATGCCGCCATGAGGCAAGCAGGCGATGGAGGTCGGCACGGTTTGCCCCCTTGAGCAGGATCTGTCGGCGAAAACGGTTTCGCAGGCGGTAGATGGGGGAGGGGGCAGGGCCGAGTATTTCCACCCGGACCTTGAGCTCTGTTTTGAGTTGGGCCAGTCTGCGGGCGGTACTGTCGGCCTGTGTGGAGACCGTCTGTTCCGACAGCCCCGAAATTGCAAAGGCGGCGAGAAAGGCGAATGGTGGATAGCCGGCCTCGCGACGAAATTCCAGCTCCTCGCGATAAAAACCAGCCGCATCATGCTCTGCGGCGGCGCGGATCGCGTAATGCTCCGTATCCAACGCCTGTACGACTACCCGCCCCGGAACCTCGCCGCGCCCGGCCCGGCCGATGACCTGCGACAGCAGCTGGAAGGTGCGTTCGGCGGCGCGGAAATCGGGCATTCCGAGGCTAGCTTCGGCGTTTACCACCCCTACCAGCGTCACCTCTGGGAAATCATGCCCCTTGGCAATCATCTGGGTACCGACCAGGATATCGGCGCTGCCGTTGTTCATGCGCGACAGCAGACGCTCGTGACTCCCCTTGCCGGAGGTCGTGTCGCTGTCCATGCGCAGAACCCGTGCCGTCGGCAGCTGTTCTTTCAGGTCGTGTTCCAGCTTTTCGGTTCCGGCCCCAAGTTCACTCAGTGTTGTGCCGCCGCATGAGGGGCATGTTCCGGGTGCCGGAACGGCATAATCACAGTAATGGCAGAGGCTCTGCCCGCGCTGGCGGTGATAGGTAAGTGTCACGGAACAGTTGGGGCAGGTCAGTGGTTTGGCACAGTCCGCGCAGACCAGGAAGGTGGCGAAGCCGCGTCGGTTGAGAAACACAATCGCCTGCCGCCCTTGTTCGTACGTTTCAGCCAGCGAAGTCGACAGTGCTGTCGAGATGGTTTCCTTGCTCCCCTTCATCGCCACCAGTTCAACCTGCGGCATGGGCCGCCCTTCGACCCTCTCCGGCAGCTCAAGGAGGGTCAAACGCCCCTGTTCCGCGGCATGGAGTGTGGTCACTGAAGGTGTTGCCGAACCGAGCACTACCGCGGCCTGTTCCATCCTGCTGCGCACCAGTGCCAGATCGCGGGCGTTGTAGCGCAGACCGTCGGACTGCTTGAATGATGCTTCGTGCTCTTCATCGACGATGATGATGCCGATCTTGTCCAGCGGTGCAAAAATAGCTGAGCGGGCACCAATGACAATTCGCGCCAGTCCGCGCCGGATACGGCGCCATTCGTCGTAGCGTTCGCCATCGGAAAGCCCGCTGTGGAGGATCGCAATGCCGCCGCCAAAACGGGCCTGGAAGCGTCCGGTTAACTGCGGTGTCAGGGCAATTTCTGGGACGAGCACCAGGGCGTTTTTTCCCAGTTCGAGAGCATGTGCGATTGCCTGCAGGTAGACCTCGGTTTTGCCGCTGCCGGTTACGCCGTAGAGCAGAAACGGTGTGAACTGTTCCTTGTCGAGGCTATCGGCAATTGTATCCAGAGCCGCCTTTTGGTGGGTGTGCAAACACCTTGGCTCGTCGCGCTTCACGGTGTGGTTTTTAAATGGATCCCGGTATACTTCGCGCTCTTCCGTTGAACATAATCCGAGTTCAACCAGGCGCTTGAGTTGAGGGGAGCATGTGCCGAAGCGTTTTCTCAGCTCTCCGGCTGAAATGTTGCCGGCTTCACGGATGACAGCCAGTATCTCCAGCGCTTTGCCGCCTGGTTGGCGCTGGGGTGGGACGGTCTGTGCGGGGAAATAAAATTTTTCACGAAGGGCGGTTTTCCCCCCGGTCATGATCTCCTGCTGGCCAGTGGTCCCCTTGCGGGTTTGAATGTTGATCCCCGCCGGGAGGGCGGTGCGGATAACTTCACCGAGCGGATGCTGATAGTATGAAGAG
>Ga0123338_10005278_pt1 | contig 11089 bp, 5 predicted proteins | sample grotaG_FD_89793 | JGI IMG/M metagenome (GOLD analysis project Ga0123338, IMG submission 89793) | Glacier valley bacterial and archeal communities from Borup Fiord, Nunavut, Canada, to study Microbial Dark Matter (Phase II) -... | ecosystem: Environmental > Aquatic > Freshwater > Ice > Glacier ...
CCAGGCCGCGCTGCCCTCGATCTTCAGGTATAGCTGGGAAGAATTCAACACCGGCAGCACCTGCGCCGTCAGATCATTAGACGCCTTCTGGGTCAGGCGCGTGCTTTCCGGCTCGAAATCGATCTTTTCCAGCGGCAGCTTGACCACCGGCTGCGCGCTCTGCTGCTCCGCGGCCGAGAGCTGCGGTAGATCGACTTTGGCGGTCAACAGGAACGAGCTATTGGCCGGTGGCACCGTCGTAAACAGTGCCGTATCGCGCGCCGACCCCAGCACGAAGCGTGCATCGACCAGCTGGGTCAGGTCGGCCTGCGGCGGCGATTGACCAGCGCGCGTCCAAACGGCCTGCGCCTCGGCCAGGCGGCTGACCAGCAGCTGCGGGCGTTGGAACGCAATCTGGTTTGAGTTCAAGGTCGCCTGCGCCAGATGCTCAAGCGATGCCGCCAAGTCGCCCGGCTTCGCGATAAATGTCCAATCGGGATGGCCCCAATCGATGATCGCCTGCTCGGCCTGATTCGGCGTATCGACCATGATTTTCAGCGCCTCAAACCAGGCGTCGTGGAAGGCTTGCATCGCCTCGGACTTGCTATCAATCGCTTTGCGCGAGCTGATCAGCACATCCAGAATGGCGCGCAGCTTATCGGATGCGATCACCACTTTCGCGCCCTTGCCCTCCGCATCGAGCACATCCGGCTCCCAGGCCGAGACCGCATCGGCCTGCCCTGCGGTGTACACCTTGACGGCGTCAGCCACCTCGGGCTGCGGGTCGAGCGTGACATCCTGCGGTCGCAAGCCAGCCAGACTCAGCGCGTAGTACAGGAAATATTCGCCAACACTGCCCTGGCTGAAAGCGATCTTCTTGCCTTTCAAATCGTTGATCGTGGCGATCTCGGGCTTGGCGACCAGCTTATCCGCGCCAGCGCTCTCGTCGATCACCGCCGTAATCGCGCCGATGCTCGGGTCGGATTGGCGCACAAAGCCATCAAGTGTGGTCGCCAGCACATCCCACTCGCCGCTCTTGAGCTTGCCCCAGCGCTCCTCTTCGGATGGCGCCGCCGTGTCGAGGCCGAACGGCACCAGCTTTAGCTCGTAGCCGCGCGCTTGGAGCAGCTTTTTGACATCAATAATAATGCCGGGATAGTAGGTCGCGAACGCATCGAAGGCGAACGTAACCGTACCCTTGCTGGCGCTACCGGCTGGCACGGTCGGCGCTGGCCCGCTCGCGGCCTGCGTCGGCGCGGCGGCGCTGGTCGGCTGCGTTTGGCCGTCGGCGGTTGGCTGCGTCCCGCTCGCAGCAGTCGGTCGTGGCACCGCAGTCGGCGGGTTGCCCTGCGGCAGCGGCGACGCAATGATGATGATCGGGGCCTGGGTCGGCTGGGCCAAGCCCGGCAGCGCACAGCTGCTCAGCAGCAGGCTGAGCGACAGAAACATCAGCAATATAGCACGAATGCGGTGCATAGAATGCTCCTTTTACCTGAAAAATTTGGAGTAATAACATCCTAGCACACCGCACTGGTCGGCGCAATGATTCGCATTCCGAATAACCGGATGCGGACGAACGCAGACGAGCGCGGACGATCCAAATGATCGTCCGCGCTCGCCCGTGTTTGCCCGCGTCCAATTTTAGGTTGGCCGTCGCACCACGCCCACCGTCAGCGCCCGCCCGTCCAGGTCAAGCGCCTCGGTGTGAACGCCCTCGCCACTCGCATCAAGGATCAGGTCATCGGCCAGCGTCTCGGCGCGAATGAAATCGCCCCATTGGCGCACGGTCGTTTCCAGCTCAGCGTCGCCAGCTATGCCGCCCAGATGAACCGCGATCCGATCAGAGATCGCAAAGCCAGCCAGTTTGCGCGCATCCTGAATATTGCGCACTAGCTCGCGCGCGATGCCTTCCTGCCGCAGCTCAGGTGTCATACTCGTGTCGAGCGCCACCAGCACGCCGCCGCTCTCGGCCACCGCGTAGCCCTCCGGCGATGAGCTTTCGACCAGCACCTCATCGGGCTGTAGCTGGAGCGCTTGCCCTTCTACCACCAGCCCAAACGCCTGCCCAGCCTCGACCGCGCGTGATACGACGCGCGCCGGATCGCCGTTCAATTCGCGCAGCGCGTTTGTCAGCGCTGGCACCAGCTTGCCATACTTCTTGCCAACCAGCCGCAGGTTCGGCTTGAAGCGATATTCGACCAGATCGGCCGAGCTGTCGAGGTAGCGAATGCTCTTGACGTTCAGCTCATCGCGCAGATCGGCCTCGAAACGCCGCAACCCCTCGACCGCGCCGGTCGGCACGCGCACCCACAGCTCACCCAGCGGCTGGCGCACCTTCAAGCCTGCGCTACGCCGCGCCGCCCGCCCCAGGCTGATCGTGGTCATCAGCAGCGCCGTATCGGCCAGCAGATCATCATCGATCAGCGCCGGATCGTATTTGGGCCAGGCCGCTAAGTGAACGCTCTCAGGAATTGAGAATTGGTCGTCGGCACCTTCATTCTCAATTTTCAATTCTGCATTCTCAATTCGCACCAGGTTCTGGTAGATCGCCTCGCTCATAAACGGCATAAACGGGGCTGCCAGCCGCGCCAGCGTGGTCAAACATGTGTACAGCGTCTGGTAGGCGGCCTCCTTGTCGGCGTCGTCCTCGGCCTTCCAGAAGCGGCGGCGATTGCGGCGCACATACCAGTTCGAAAGCTCCTCAACAAACCCCTCAATCGCTTTCGCTGGCGCGTGAATATCATAATTATCAAGTCCCTCAGTCACGTCGCGCACCAGCGCATTCAGCCGCGAGAGTGCCCAGCGGTCGATCGGGTTCAGGGATCGGGGATCAGGAAGCAGGGGCGTTTCGACTTCCGACCGCTGACCGCTGACCGCTGGCCGCTGGCTCGGCGTCCAGCCATCCAAATTGGCATATGTCACGAAGAAGCTGTAGGTATTCCACAGCGTCAGCATGAATTGGCGCAGCATCTCGCCAACCTGCTCAGGCCCGAAGCGGCGCGGGTTGTAAGGCGGCGCGCTGGCGTACATATACCAGCGCACCGCGTCCGCGCCGAACTGATCGACCAGCTCAAACGGGTTGACGATATTGCCACGCGATTTCGACATCTTTTCGCCCTTGGTGTCAAGAATATGGCCGAGACAGATCACATTCTTAAATGCCGGTCGGTCGAACAGCAGCGTCGAGACGGCGTGCAGCGTGTAGAACCAGCCGCGCGTCTGGTCGATTGCCTCGGAGATATAATCGGCCTGCCCAGCAATTTTGAACAGCTCCTGGTTCTCGAATGGATAGTGCCACTGCGCCACCGGCATCGCGCCTGAATCGAACCAGGCGTCGGCCACATCGGGGATGCGCCGCATCAGGCCGTGCCCATCGGGCGCTTGCCAGGTTAATTCATCCACATACGGTCGATGCAGATCGAGATCTTTGAGCGAGCGCCCGACGTGCTGCTCAAGCTCGGCCAGCGAGCCAATGCACTCCATATGCTTGCCGTCGTCCGAAATCCAGATCGGCAGCGGTGTGCCCCAGTAGCGCTCACGACTGATCGCCCAATCGATATTATTCGCCAGCCAGTTGCCGAAACGACCATTCTTAATATGATCCGGCACCCAATGGATCATCTGGTTATTCTCGACCAGCAGCTCTTTCTTAGCAGTCGTGCGGATGTACCACGACGGCTTAGCATAATACAGCAGCGGTGTCTTGCAGCGCCAGCAGAACGGGTACGAGTGCTTCACGCGCGCGCTTCGGAACAGCAGCCCACGCTCTTTCAGGTTGGCTGATATCACTGGATCGGCCTGCTTGAAGAACAGCTCGCCAAAGCCCAGCGCATTAAACACTGGATACGTATGGCCGCTCAGATCGACTGAGAACAGCGTCGGCAGGTTGTACTTGCGGCCGATCTCCAAATCGCCATAGGCTGGCGCGATATGCACGATACCGGTGCCATCTTCCAGCGACACGAAATCGTCGGCCACCACCCGATACGCCTGCGCCAGATCGGGCTTGTCGCCCGCACCCGCCACGCCATCGAACAGCCGCTCGTAGCACACGCCCCGCAAATCATCGCCCGTAAACAGCGCCAGCACCGTAAAGTTGCCTTCACCCAGCACGCGCTCGGCTAACGCCTCGGCCAGAATTATGCGCTCGGGCGCAGCACCACTGGTATAATCGGCCAGCACATACGTCGCGGCGGGATTGACCGCCAGCGCGACATTCGCAGGCAATGTCCAGGGCGTGGTTGTCCAGGCCACGAACGCCGCAGCGGCCAGCTGCGCGTCGAGCGCGTGGCCGCTGGGCTGATGGCGAAAGCGCAGCCACACCGACGGATCATCGACATCGTCCTCGAAGCCCTGCGCCACCTCGGCGTCGGCCAGCGTGGTGCCGCAACGCGGGCAGTGCATCGTCACCTTGTAATCGCGGAACAGCAGATCCTTATCCCAGAACTGCCGCAAGATCCACCACAGCGATTCGATATAGCTATTATCGTAGGTTTTATACGGGTGCTCAAGATCGAGCCAGAAGGCGATTCGGTCGGTCAGGCGCTCGAATTCATCGACATAGCGATTGACGCTTTCTTTGCACTTGGCGTTGAATTCTTTGATACCATACTTCTCGATATCCGGCTTGCCCTTGAAGCCCAGCTCCTTCTCGACCTCAACCTCAACTGGTAGACCGTGGGTATCCCAGCCGCCGCGCGCGCCGATCACATGCCGCCCGCGCATACGCTGGTAGCGCACAATCAGATCCTTGGTGACGCGCGCCTCGACATGATGCACGCCCGGTCGTCCATTCGCGGTCGGCGGGCCTTCGAAAAAAATAAACGGATTGGCCCGGTCGCCGCTTTCGAGCGCCTGCTTGATGATGCCGCGATCCTTCCACCACTGCGCCACCGACTGCTCCAGCGCCGGGAAGCCGAGCTTCGTATCAACCTCTTTGAACGGCATAACCACCTCCGAATTGCAGATTGCAGATTGTAGATTGTAGATTGTAGATTGAGAAGCGTAATCTGCAATCTGCAATCTACAATCTGAGATCAAAAAGACCCCGCCCCCCGATCCAGGGACGAGGCAATAAAGACCCGCGGTACCACCCGGCTTGACGCTTATTCAGCGCCCGCTTGGTGAGGCGACAGTGCGCCTCGGCCTCGATAACGTGAGGCGAACCCGGACTCCACTACTGAAGTTATGAGTTATGAGTTATGAGTTATGAATTGGCTCGATACAGCTTCAACTCAAAACCCAAAACTTATAACTCAAAACTGGTTCATCCGTCGGCTCGGGAGGGATATTCGGCTGCCAGTCGTGCGCGCCTCACACCATTTGCGCGCTCGCTGAGATCGACTAAGGGCCGCCTACTCGTCTCCGTCGTTGCCTGTGCCAATTATTGTACCATATGGCTCGTAATTGCACCACATACCAGCGACCGATAAACATCGCGATCACATCATCACCTTTGAACTAATGAGTCGTAAAAATATCATCGGGTAGCCCGCGTGCGTGGGCGTTGCTCGATAGCGCGGCGGCTTTAGCCCGCGTGCGTGGTAGCGACAACAATTGCTTGTCGTTTAAGAACATATGTGCTATACTTCACCCTAGCTCACACGCCAGCTTTGAGAGGAGCGCTGCGATGGCACGAGACCTGAACAAAGTGCAGATGACTGGCCGTCTCGGTGCCGATCCCGAGATGCGCTACACGCCGCAGGGCCACGCCGTCACCACCTTTCGCGCCGCATCCAATCGCTCCTGGCGCACATCCGAGGGCGAAGCGCACGAGGATACCGAGTGGTTCCGCGTGGTGGCCTGGAACAAGCTAGCCGAAATCTGCAATCAGTGGCTTTCCAAAGGCTCGCGTGTCTATGTCGAAGGCCGCATGCAGACACGCCAATGGCAAGATCAGGAAGGTCAAACGCGCTCCCAGACCGAGGTGATCGCGATTGATATCATCATCCTCGACACCCAGCGCGATGGCACGCCCGCGCAGCCCGATCACCCGACCGTAGCACTCGACGACCCACCCGCCCGCCCGCGCCCGCCCGCCGCCTCACGCACGCGCGCAACCGCAACATCGGTCGCCGCGCCAGCTGAGGCCGCCAAAATCACCAGATTTCCACGCGGCAAAGACGCATTCGAAGAAGAAGATTTGCCGTTCTAGCCCGCTCTAGCCCACACCGTTAGATGACAAATACATATCGATCCTCATGAACGCAGTGAATCTGCTCTATCAAGGTTCGCTGTTTTGCTGTATACTCGAAAGCGTACCGCAGCACACCAGCGCACCATGCCACCGAAATATTGCAAATGCGCGTCGAGGATGAATCAATTTCATATCGGTCGCGTAACTTTTTCGTCATTATTGCTGTTTACATGTATGAAACGATAAACATTCCACGTGCAGGTTAGTTGAGCCTTCACCCATGTAGCGAACACGCTATGTTCCCGGCGATTCTGATACCGCACACCAAGGAGCGCCCGCACATGCATATTCTTGTTGCCGATGATGATCTACCTAGTGTCAAGCTGACTGCGTTCCTGCTCGAAGAAGCTGGCTACCGCGTGTTCAAAGCCTATGATGGGCCGAGCATTTTGCAGGTGATGGAGCAATATAACCCCGACCTGATCCTGCTCGATGTCTCGATGCCGAAATCGAATGGCTTCGATATCTGTCGGCAGATCCGGCGGACATCTGACGTGCCGATCATTTTCCTGTCAGCGCGCTCGCAGCTGCAAGATCGCGTGATGGGCCTCCAGATCGGCGGCGACGACTATTTGGTGAAGCCGTTCGAGCCTTCCGAGCTGCTGGCCCGCGTCGAGGCGGTGCTGCGCCGCCGCAACAGCGATATGCTCAACCCATCGTCGCGCCTGAGCCAGGGCGGCATTACGCTCGATCCAGTCGAGCATAAAGTGCTGTTCGAGGATGGCCGCACGATCGAGCTGACGCCGCTAGAGTTCCGATTGCTGTACTATCTCATGAAGAACAGTGGCCGCGTGCTGAATACCAGCCAGATTCTCAGCAAGGTCTGGGGCTACGATTACGAGGGCGAAAGCAATCTGGTCGCGGTCTATATTCGCCGCCTACGCACCAAAATCGAGCCGGATGCCGAGCATCCGCATCACGTCATTACGGTGCGTAACTTGGGCTACAAATTCGAGGTTTAACGAGCTTTAGACAAGCTTCAATACATGGGCATGCGGTTGATAATTGGGATTTGCGGCTTTAGCCGGTTCGTTGGCGCTGGAACCGGCTAAAGCTGCGGCGCCGCGAACCGCTACTGCGGCTGTGTGGCCCAAACCGTCTGTCAGCTACGTATTTGGGGGAGCGACAGCCATGATTGCTGGAGATGCTGGAGACCTGTCGATGGCGCGCACGCGACCCTGGTTCGTAGCTAGCCGACGTGATATCATTCGTGGCCTCGCGCCCGTTTTGGGCCTCGCGATCGCATGGTCGGTCTCGACTGCGCTGCCGCCATATGTTGTCCTGCTTGGGCTAGTGGCCTATGCGCTCACGCAGATCGGGCTGATCACGCTGCGACGTGGTGCTGCACGCCTGTCCGCATCGGCTAGCCCGAAGGCGATTGAATGGCTATCGGTCGGCTGCGACGCGCTGCTATGCGCGCAGTTGATCAGCCAAGCCGCAACGCTCGGTGGCGCGATCTATCCGCTCTACGCGGTAATCGCGCTGCGGGCGCTTTCGGCATATCGACGCCTTCCCTACGCCGTGGCGGTCCCGTTTGTCTTCGGCCCAATCTACCTGTTTGCCAATCAACTTGGGCAGCTAAATACGGCAACCACTGCGCTTGATCATTTCAGCCAATGGGGCTTGCTATGCGGTAGCCTGAGCTTCGGCGTGATCGCGATCTGGATTAGCGCGGCCCAACAGCGTATAAACTCCGCGCTGCGCAAGGAGCTTCGCAAAGAGCAGCTGGAGCGCGAGGCGCGTGTGGGCGATCTGGAGCACAGCGCGAACGACCTGCGCGCGCGCATGCGCCAGCTGCACGCGCTGGAAGAGGGCCTACGCGTGATCACCAGCACCCTGAGCCTCGATGAAGTGCTCAACCAGATTGTGGATAGCACGCTCCAGATGTTGGGCGCGGCGCGCGTGCAGGGCGTGGTGCTCTCGTTGCAGGTTGATGACGCCTTTGATCACCGTCTGTTTATGCTCGAAAGCAACGAATCGCCGGACTGGGCCAGCTCGCTGGCCCACCGCGCGATGCAACAGCAGGTTCCGCTGATTATTGGCGACACCGCGCGCGATGCCGCGATCGCGGCGACGATGCCACAAGGGCTGCACGCGGCGCTGTGCGTGCCGCTGTTCGTTGGCGATGGCCCGCCGCAGGGCGCGCTCACAGTCGTGACCAGCGAAATATCCGCCTTCTCCAGCAGCGATGCCCGCCACCTGACCGCGCTTGCGATGCAGGCTGGCATCGCCATCCATAACGCCGAGATGCACAGCCAGCTCGGTCGGCAACAGCGCCTGCTTGAAGCGGTTATCCGCGATATCAACGATGGCCTGGTGGTGGTCGATGCGCGTTCGCAGATCGTTCTAGCAAACCCACTCGGCCACGCGCTGCTCGAAAATGAGCACGACTCACAGCAGATTCAGGCTCAACTGCTCGCGCTCGCCACCAGCTTGCGGATCGAAAACCAGCCGACGCTGACCTGCGAGCTACGGCTCAAACAGGAAAACGACGCGCCTGAGCAGGTGTATCAAGCATTCGGCTCGCAGGTGCGCCAGGATGAGAGCGAAGAGCCGCTGGTGGCGATTGTGCTGCACGACATCACCGCCCAGAAGGTTGAGGAGCAGTCACGCACCGAGTTCATCTCGATGGTCGCGCACGAGCTGCGTAACCCGCTCAACTCGCTAAACGGCTTTATCAAAGTGGTGCTGCGCGGACAGGCCGGCGCGCTGACCTCGCTGCAACATGAGTTTCTGGAAATTGCCGACGGCCAGGTCGAGCAGCTCAAGAGTCGCATCTCTGAGCTATTGGAATACAATCGCGTCGAGGCCGGGCGGCTGGTGCTCAACCCACAGTGGAACGATATGTCGCTGCTACTGGCGGGCGCTTCGACCCGGCTGAGCCTGCAAGCCGAGCAGAATGGCCTAACGCTGATCAATAAGTCCAATACCAACCTGCCAGATAATATTTTCGACAGCGAGCGGATCGGCCAAGTGCTGAACAACCTGATCGAAAATGCGATCAAAGCGACACCGCCGGGCGGCGCAATCACGCTGCGCTCCGAGCTGTATGAAGATGAAATTTGGATTCGCGTGAGCGACACCGGTGTCGGCATTCCCGCCGATGAGCAGACCAAAATCTTCCAGCGCTTCTACCGCGCCCACAATCGCGCCTCTAGCAAGGCAATCATCTGGGCCTGGGCCTAGCGATCTGCCAGCAGATTATCGCCAGCCACAATGGCCGGCTGTGGGTCGAAAGCGAAGAGGGCCGCGGCAGCACCTTCACCTTTGCTCTGCCGCTGACCACACGCGAGATGATTATCAACGAACGGATCGGCGCATAATCGTTTATTGCCACCAAGCCCGTAGGAGCGTTCAATTGAACGCCCCTACGGGCTTATTTGCGTCTGGCCCACGCGCGCACAAAACTAGCTGCGTGTGTGAATGTTCTGTTAACCATTGTTAGCGATTTATTCATCTCGCGCTCAAACGTAGCTACTACAATAGGAGGCGAAGAGGGAGTATTGCTTTTGGCTTTGGAGCCAGGTGAGGGGGATATCGTGAAGATCGCCTTTGTTGCGCTGCCGCACGCAGAAGACCCGATTGTTATGCCGCCGCTGCCAGTCGGGTATATTGCGGCGCTGCTTGAACAACAACGCCATATCGTGCGAATCTATGACCTGGCGCTCCACGATCCATCCGCTCCAGCCGATGCGCTCGCGCCGCTACGTGCGTTTCGGCCACATATCACGGTTGTCGCCTCGACCAACCCAGCCATGATCGCGTCAGTCGAAGCTGCGCTGGCGGGCTTAAACGCGATTGTGATGCCGCTGGGAGTTGATCTGCGGATCGCAGCGCCAGGTGAGGCGGTCGCCCAGGCGCTCTGGTGGATCGACCAGCGGCCCAAGGGCGAAGATGAACAAAGTGTCATTTTCGAGGCGCTGCTAGCCCTCGACGACGATCTCGACTCGCTGCCATTTCCGGCCCGGCACCTGCTGCCGCTGGAACAATATCCGCTCTTCACGCCAATGGGCGACCTCCAGACGACCGTGCTGACCGGCCAGCAGTTTGGTGCCAACAGTATAATCCCACGTAACCCGGCGCTGATCATCGCCGAGCTACGCAGCGTCGCCCGCGAGTACGGCATCCGCCACTTTGTCTTCTCCGGGCCGCCGCTGAGCGCCGACCTGAGCTGGCTGCACGATATGCTCTATCATCTGGCGACATCGGATCTGGGCATTCATTGGGAGGGCAGCCTAGATTACACTCAGCTCACGCCCGACCTGCTGCGCATGTGCCGCCGCGCCGGATGCGAGGTGCTGTGCTTCCCGCTCGACGCAATCAGTGTCGTCAGCTCGCGCGCGGCGCGGGCCACGCTTTCGGCAGCGGTTGAGCAGGCGCATCGCATGGATATTGCGGTACGCGCCCAGATTGAACTCGATCCATCCTACGCCGCTATGCCGACGCTGATCGATCTGGCCGCGACATTTGGGCTGGATGACGTACGTTTCAACGTTCCCAAGCAGGCCGATCAGCGCGAGCGCAGCGTGGGCGACAATATCGAGCTTAACAATGTCGCCGAAATGGTGCAGTCGCGCTACCGCTCAAGCCGCAGTCGCCAGTTTTTCATCGAGCGCTTTGGGCCGCGCTTGGGGCCAATGCTCTGGCGTGTCGGCCGAGCTGGGCTGCTCGGCCGCACCTGGCAGCGCTATGCCGATGGCGGCGACGATGCGAGCGGAACGGTGGCAAGCGGCTATACTGCGTAGCGCTCGCGCTCACAATCTGCTCGCGTGAAATCCCGAGGGCGCGGATCGATGGCTATGTTGTCGATCCACGTCCTCGTTCTATTGGCCACGCTGGTGCTGCATCCGGACGCCGAGAAACCAGCGATCAGCCGTGTGGTAGGCGCGAGGTTATCCCGCCTCTACGCTGGCA
>Ga0123338_10005280_pt1 | contig 11085 bp, 9 predicted proteins | sample grotaG_FD_89793 | JGI IMG/M metagenome (GOLD analysis project Ga0123338, IMG submission 89793) | Glacier valley bacterial and archeal communities from Borup Fiord, Nunavut, Canada, to study Microbial Dark Matter (Phase II) -... | ecosystem: Environmental > Aquatic > Freshwater > Ice > Glacier ...
CAGGTTCTCAATGAGGACTGGGAGGACACCTTCCGCAAGTGGTATCCTAACTTTCGACCTGAAGAAGTAGCAGCCCCAGCGATGTTAATGGCGGCCTGATACCCCCGACTTTTTTGTGCTCTCCAACGAAACAGATATTTTAATAGACCGGCGTCCTTTCCTAGTCTGCTCCGCTTGGCTTTCTCTCGACGGGCGTTTGCAAGGCGAGGCTTCGCGCCACGATATTCAAGGGTTGACGGCTCCAGTACCAGGGCAGGTTGGAAGTCCAGCCCATAAATATCTCCCCCCAAGTGATTCTGCCATAGTGTGGCTCCAGGGAATCTGCGACAACAGGCTGTGAAACGCCCTGATAACGGTAGTCCACCGAAACGCGCAGGCTGTCCGTAGTGATGTTCGGACGGGCCGCATGAACTGTAAGACTGTGAAACAGGATCACATCGCCCTCCTTCATGTCCTGGCTGCGCCACACACAGCCCGGAATGTCCGTATCCACGGTCAGGCCGCCTGGCCCCGCAGCACGATGGACGGGAAGCAGCCCGAACCGATGAGAGCCTTCCAGTACCGCAAGACCGCCAAGCGCCCCAGGGCAGTCGCAAAGGGGGATCCAGGAAGTATAGGTGTCTGGAGTTCCCTGGATTAACGGGTGGTCCTGATGGGCGGGGGTGGTAAAGAACGCAGCGCCGGGGAACGTGACCCGGGCGATATTGCGGGGATGGACCAGAACCGGCTCCCCCGTCAAAACTTTGATGACACCAACCATTTCCGGTCGATGGGGCAGCGCGTGAAAAAGTTCGAGCTTCTGGAGGGGATCATAAACATCCCACCAGGGGGAACTGCCCTCTAACCGGGGTTCCCCCTGTGCCCGGTCCTCCCCATTGGCCCATCCTGCTTCTCTACAAAGAGACAGGATCGCTCTGTACAGTGGGCCGGTCGCCTCTGCCGGCAGCATGCCGGAGAGATATAGGTACCCATCCCGCTGCATTCTTTCACGAAGCGCGTCCGGATGCGCGAGGTCAGGGGTTGAGTTGGTAAACGGCGTGAAGTTCATCGTTATAATGCTCCATGGTGAAGAGCGACAGCCTGATGAGGTTAGCTGCGACGCCAGTTTTTCGATTTCTTCGAAGCGCTCGTCCGCGAGCAGCGCTCCACAGTGTGTTATCGGGGTACAACAACGATTCCTTCATTTTACAGCCATTTCATCCCCAGAGGTCGTAGACAAGTTCCGGCGGCTGTCTCTCCATGTCCTCCGGGAAGTGTCCGAACCGATTGATATGCGGACGCAGGTACGGGCTGAGCGACGCCACCTCATCAGCATTCAGGGGATACCCCTCATTCTGGAGAGTATGCAACACCCGGCTGAGCGAAAAGACATTGTGGAAGATCACGCAGTTGGCCACCAGGTGGTTGTACTTTATGATCTTCCTCTGCTCGTCGCGGTCGTTGCTCAAGATCGTCCCGTCGCCACCAAAGGCCGTCCACTGCGCAAACCCGTTGAAGGACTCGCTCTTGTTGGTCGCCGCCTGGATCAGCGCTCGTAACTCCGCGCTGCCCAGGTATTTGAGTAGAAACTCCGTCCGCAACACGCAACCCAGTTCCCGAAATGCCTGGTAGAGCCGGTTCCTCTTGCTGTAGGTGCCCAGCTTGCGTAGCAACGTTGAAGGCGTGAGGCGTCCGGCCTTAATCGACAGCGCCACCCGCAAGCATGTCGGGCAGGTGCGTCTTGATCAGGTCCCAATCGATGGTGTCCGAGAAGAGCGAATCGATATGGGTAAAGGTCGTCTTCCTGTCCGGGCGATACAGTATTAGGTCTTTCCAGTGGCGGATGCGTGGCATCAGGGTGATCCCAAGCAGGGCCGCAAGCCCGAAGACCGGGGTACTCTGGGCTTGCGTATCCCATGGATGGTGTCGGGCTGGATATCGGAGAGGTTCTTCAAGAGACCGTCGAGCAGGTAGATGGCTTCCCAGACCCCGCAGGGAATGAAGTTGGCGAAGAGCGCGATGTAGGTGTCGGACACATGATAGTAGGCGATCCCTCCATAGCCTCCGTAGCGAATGTGACGCTCGGCCAACAGGTTCTGTTCGTAAAGATCCCACTGTGTGCCGTCCACCGAGGCGCTCTTGCCCGTTCCCCAGCGCCGGGGCAGCGCGAACTTGTGGTAGGCATTTATGACCTCCTGGATGGCTTTGTCGATTCCCTCCTCACTAATATGACGCCAGTGGACCCAAGAGAGTTGGCGTGGATCGATGTTGCCCAGAGCGCGCGCGGCCTGCACCGGTCCGAGATAGCAGCCAAAGCAAAATACGGTGGACAGATAGCGCGAAACGGGGTCTTCGAGCTTGGCATCGTGTCCGGAGAGCGGACCGAAGAAGCGGGTCCAGTTCAGCCAGTGTTGGGTATCGCGCAGGATATTGAGCAGATGGATCGGCTCCAGGCGCTCGGCGATCTCGATCTCCAGAGCGCGTAGTCCAGGGAGGACAGGCGCTTTCTCGAGCCGTCGCAGAATCGGCTCTCCGTTCTCAATGCGCAGGCGGCGCTAGACCAGGACGCGATGCTGGTGGTAGGCTGTTCGCTCTCCAACCACGCCAACGACCAGGGAGAAGTGGCTCCCACGCTCCAAACCATTCCCCTGCCGCTTGGCAGGCCGTCCGCCGCCGCCCTCGACACCGGGTATTTCAGCGAAACGAACCTCCAGATTTTGGCGGATGCCGGGATTGACCCGTAGATCGCTACCGGACGCACGGCGCACAACGGGGGGTGGCAGGCGCATTTTGCGGAGGCAGGCGAGCCTCCTGCCCAGAGTGCCAGTGCGCGTGAGAAGATGGCGTACAAATTGACAACGGCGACGGGCAAAGCGATTTATCGTCGTCGTAAATGCACGATTGAACCGGTGTTCGGTCAGATCAAGGAAGTGCTGGGCTTCCGTCATTTCTCGTTGCGCGGCCTGTTGGCGGTCACGGGCGAATGGTGTCTGGTTTGTTTGGCGTATAATCTGCGCCGTTTGCATACGCTGACAGTGGGCTAGCCAACCTATCAGTCCCTTGCACGCATATTGTGCTTGAAACAGAGTGCAAAAGGAGATACACAGGACGTGAGCAGCTATTTTTGTCCGGGCACATCATTTTTTGACGAAATGCGAAGCCATCAAGAATACATAGAAGGCTTCTCTCCGACAAACTGCTAGCCCTCGACCGCCTGATGCTGGCAGTCACCATCCGCACTCACGTGCAGGTGGCTTCTCTTGCGAGAAAAGGATACGTTGTCCCCCAGGCTTCGCACCTCGCCGTTGCCAGCGACGCACGCTGACGTAGGAGACGGATGGCAGAACATCCGGTGCTGCCCCATCTCAAAGGATGGTCAGCACAGCCAGCTACGCGACTTCGTGTCACATAATGAAGGAATCGTTGTCGCAGTACCTATTAAGCCATTCCTGACCTTCATGATTTTTTGCACACTGCTCTTAAATTCTCGAACCTCACAGACTAGCAGTCTGTCGGAGAGAGGCTCCTAAACCTCAATTTACGTGGTTTGATGGTGATTATGCCTCGCGAAAACTACTTTCTGCCCAGATTCAGAGGCGAATTCACCCACATTGTAGCATCTGCTATCTCTCTCCGACAGACTGCTAGAAAGGTCAACATCATCAAACTACAAATACTCGCCTCCGTCATTCTTGGTACATTTCTCCTCCCTGGCGCCCGACGGTCGCTACTGCCTCACCCAGGAAGAAAACTTACACGGCAAAGTGCTGGTGATTCTGTGGATTCCATCCCTATGAAAGAAACCCAACTCAATATGACACGTCTGCTCATTCATTACTTATTCGCCGTCAGCTTCGGTCTCGCTGTCTGCACGCGCTCGATCGCGGCTGAATCTCAGCCTCCTGACCCCGCCGTCACCCATTTGTCCGTTGGCTGGGCGGTGGCGGACCTCGGCAAAGTACGACAGCCTGGCTCGGTCAGCTATGATGTTGCGACGAAGGCGCTCACTATTCGCAGCATTGGGGAGGCGACGGAAGAGAGCGGCACTTTTGCATACAAGCGTGTGAAAGGTGATTTCGTCGCGACTTGCCGGGTGACGGCGGCTTCGCAGAAGTCCGTTGGAGCTGGGCTGATGATGCGGACGGGCACAAATTCGGACGCGCGCTTTCTCAAGAACGCCTTCAATGGTTTTCGCTTCGGTAATGGTCCGGCGATGACGGCACGGCAGACCGATGGCGTCGCGGCGTGGCAGCCTGGAGACATCCAGTACGTCCAGACATTGCCGTGCTGGGTGCGAATTATCCGACATCGTGACAGCGTGGCAAGCTACTACTCGGCGGACGGCAAGGAATGGAACCTGATGCACTTCGGCGGCGTGCGGTTCAGCCCCGGTCTGCCGGAGGAAGTCTTGGTCGGCATGGTGAATTCGCAGCACGATAGCGATGAACTGGAAGCGGCGACTCTCGACAGCTTCAGCCTCGAGCAGCCGGTGAAACTTCCCTATGTGACGTCGTGGCTGGGGAACTCGTTCGCGTCGCAGTATTATCAGGGCCACGTCCAGATGCAGATCACTGGGCTATGTCTCGACCGTTCTGGCAAAGAGCCGCGCCTTCGCGTAACGGGACAGAATGAAGGACTCGACTCCTCGGTTTATGACCTCAATGGCAATCTGCTCTGGATGTATCAGCTTCAGAACGGTGGCAGTAGCAACATTGCGGCGGATGGCAAATTCATCTTTGAAGGTTCGGGCGGCAACTGGAACGGCACGACGATGCTGGAGCGGCTTGATCCAAGCAACACGGCTGCCAGTCCCAGCTCCGCCAAGAACCAGGTGCCTGGACTCGCGGGTAGACTCAAACACATCACCGGACTCGCGGCGGGCGGGGGCAAGGTCTATGTGGCGGAGGCCTACGACGAGCGCGTGATCGTGCTCGATGCGGTGAGCCTTGCGGAAGTCGCGAGCTTCCGCTCGCCGCGCCCCAGTCGAATCGCGCTCGATGCGAAGGGCGGGATTTGGGTCGTGCAACGTCCCGGCACTGCGCCCGAAACGCCGCAGATATCGGCGGCTGATGGCAAGCCCGGCGTGAACGGCACCTCCCTCGAATCGCGACCCGATGGCAAGCCGGTGGATCGCGAGCATCCAGGTAAGATCCATTATTTCACCGTGGCCGGGAAGCAGGTCGCGCAACGCACTATCACTCTCGACAGCAATGTGGAGCCGGGTCACATGGCCATTCATCCATTGACCGGCCAGCTTTATGTCTGCGATGCCGGGCCGAACCAATGCGTCTGGATCTTTGATGCGCAGGGCAAGCCGGCCGGCCGCTTTGGCGAACTCGGTGGTGTCTATAAAAACAAGGTGCCGGGCCGCGTGGATGCCGCGCATCTCTACTTCCCGCGCGCCATCACCTTCGACGACGCGGGCTGTCTCTACATCGCGATGGCTCCGCGCATGGGCTGGACAGGAGGGGCATTGCTGCGCAAATACGATCCGACCGGGAAGAATATTGTGTGGGAGCGCCAGGGGCTGGAGTTTCAAGAGGCGGCCGACGGCGATCCCGGCACCGATTCTGTGGATGTCTTTACCCAGACTCACCGCTACACGATGGACTTCAGCAATGGCCCGGGCAGTGAGGCAAAATTCGCCGCGTTGACTTTTGACCCATTCACTTATCCGGCGGACAAGCGCAACACCAGCAACGGCGGCGGCGTGAACGCGACGGTCGTGCGGCGAATCGGTGGGAAGCGCTTTCTGTTCCTGCATGACTGGCCGCGCAATGGAGAAAACATATATCGGTTCAGGGACGACAGCGAGATCGCCGTTCCCTGCGGCAAGTTGACCAACGACGGTTTGTGGATCGACAAAAACGGCGACGGGAAAAGCGATTCGACTGAGATCGGCCCCAAGCTGGCGTTCGGCAATTGTTGGACGGTGGACGCCAACGGAGATATCTGGAGCAGCGGCGGCAAGGCAGTGCGCTGCTGGCGCAACCAGGGGTTGAACGAACACGGCGTACCGATATACACGCAGGAGCCGACGGAGACTTATGAGGTTCCCGCCCCTTACACCGAAGCCAGTCATGTGATCTATGATGCAGTTCTCGACCGGCTTTTCGTCGGCGGCTTCACAGCGGAACGTCACAGAGATAGCAATGATCACGGCGGCAGCGTGGGATCGACCTTGAGTTGCTTTGCCGATGTGCGAGCCATGAAAGGTCTAAGCAAGAGACTCTGGCAACGGGAAGTGCCCTACGAAGTCGGCAGCGCCGGACTGGGTAATGAGACCAACAACTTCTTCTGCGCCAGCTATGCCGGCGACTCCAAGGGCGGCTACTTGTTCATCGGCGGGTTGAGCGAGCGCGGGGTGAAGAAAGTTTCCATCTGGGCTCTCGACCCGAAGACCGGCGAGATGGCCCAACGCTTCCTACCTGGTCCGGAAGTCGCCGGCTACTGCGGCTGGTTCGACTTCAACAACGCTATCAACGCGATGAAGCGAAAGGACGGCGAGTATATACTCTTCGCCGAAGACGACGGGGCGCAGAAGGTGAACATGTTTCGCTGGCGACCGGAGGCACGGCGGTGAGCAACCACAATCCATCTCTATTTCCACGCCCCACTCTGCGTCCACCAAAACTCTGCGCAGAAAAGGCACGGTGGAGATTCAGCACGGAGACTGGAAGGACGCTGAGACGCGACTCTCGCCTTCGTCGCTGGACATTTAGCACTTTTCGTCGAAAGGAACCAACGATGAAATATCTCACACTATCGCACCTGTTGTTCACCATCGCCTGCGTTCTGACGCTTGGCAGTGCTCTGCCCGCAGTGGCTGCCGACCCTCCGACGCTTGCCCCGCTCCCGATCACGCTCACGCTCGACAAGCCGGGCTACGTCACGGCGGTCATCGAGCGGGCGGATGGGCGGCGCGTGGTCAATCTCGTCAGCGAGGTAAAGGCGCAGGCTGGAGCGCTCACTCTGAATTGGGATCTTTACGATGTCGGCGGGCGGGACGGCCCGAAGCCGATTTACGTCTGCATCCTGATTCTTCCGAGAAAAGCGCCTATGGGCAATGGTGCGAAATGACGGAAGCGGGGCGCCATGACCGCGTTCGCCGGTGGACGGCAGAAATTCTGGACGCTGGGAGGGATGGGCCACGCGGCTCCGGCGCAATCATCGCGCCCCGTGACTGGGAGAGTTACCACCTCCTCCCGACGCTCGAAGCGCTCGGCTGGCGACCGGGGCGGGATATAGGCGTCGTCAGTTTCGACGACCACCCGGACGCCGCCCGCCTCGGCCTGACCAGCCTGCGCCCGCCACTGATGGATTTAGGCGAAACAGCAGCCCGAATCGCCGCCGACGCGCTGTACGGGACGCCGATGCCAATCCAGACGCGAATCGCGGAACAACTGATCCCGCGCCTTTCTACCCGGCGACAATAGAATACAAACAAGAAAGAATTTCAAAGATGCAAAAAAACAACCGACAAATTCGAGGAATGGCATTGGCACTTCTGGCAATAGTTGCGGCGGTTCCCACTGAGGCGCAGACACCCGCTATCGCGGGAGACAGAGATAATGCGTGGGGCGTCAGCTCGAAGCGATACGGGCTGGCGGAGTATATCAACGTGGACGCTTACCCCGACTTGCCGACGAAATCGGAAACGGAGACGATTCGCGCTGTGCAGATTGGCGGATCCGCCCCAGCCAATATCCTCTGGCCCGGAGAAAAGGCGGAAGTCACACTGCAAATCGTCAACAAGACGGATACGCCGCTCAGGGCGACGGGGAAACTGCGCGTCGTGCCTTTCGCCCTCCGCACCGACCCGACCGATATGTTCCGCGTGGGGATTCGCAAAGTGGGCGCGGCGGGTTCGGTTCCTCTCACGGTGAATATCGGACCGAAGGGGTATCAGGATGTCGTCATTAAGCCGACTATCCCGGAAACGTTCGGCGGGTACGCCCTGATTCTGGAACTGGACGGGCAGGAGCCGTTGTTCGTGGCGACGCGGGCCCGGTCGCTGAAAAGCCCGCCGCTCGGCAAAGAGTACCGCCTGTGCATGGACATTATGAATGTCCCCGCCTTACAGCGCATGGGCGCGGCACCGAACCGAATCGGCATGGCGTTCCGTTCCCCCGGCGACCCCGACTACGCGGAGTACTACGAGAAATGGGCGGCCAAGATGCGCGAGTTCAAGGCGGCGGGGCTGCCCGTAACCGTCGAATTCGGGCATGAAACGCCGATGACCGGCCCGATTCAACCGCTGGGCGTCCCGCGCAACCTCCTGCAAAATGAGGGCGGGAAACTCGTCAATCGTGGCGTCTACAACGGCGACATCGCCTGGATGCCGCAGTACGACCCGGCGTTCAAGGCGTGGGTAAAGCGCGTGGCCTTAGAATTTGGCTGGCCCAAAGGTCCGGTCAATGCGATGAAAATCTGGAACGAGGCGTGGGAGGGCGGCTCCATCGCCGGGTGGGGCGCGGACATGATTCGCTTCCGGGAGTTGCAGGACGTCATGGTGGAGGCGGTACAGGAAGCGCGGAAAGAGGGCGGCGTCGAAGTCCTCACGGGCGGAACCGATTCGTCGTCCAACACCGAGGACAAACTCTTCCCCGACGGCGACAATCGCTTTCTGGAATCGCTCGATTTTCTGAGCATCCACTATCAGGGGATGGCCCCGGCGTCCACGACAAAAAAATGGGTTGACCGCAAGAATCCGCGCGGGCGGGTGCGAATTTGGGATACCGAATCGTGGATTGCGAACTCGGATGACCGCATCGCCGCCGTCCTGCCGACGATGTATGCGTCGGGGCATGACCGGGCGGTGGGGATTCACAGCCAGCGCATTTGCAGTTCCGAGGCCGAAATCGAGGTGCGGACGCCGAAAGGAACGACGCGGCGCGTTATCACGCAGGCGTGGCCCGTCGCGGCGGCGGTCGGGGCGCTGCAGCATTTCGTCGGCAATAAGAAATTTGAGAAAATTCTCTATCACGGCTTGCCCTGGGTCTACCTGTTCCGCGACGCGAAAGACCGCAACGACGGGACAATCGTCGTCGTCGGCGATGTGGCGCCCGTCTTTGGCGCGGGAAACGTCCTTTTCCGCAACATCCGCGGTTTGTCGGAAGTGGCTGCGAAGAAATCTTTCGCCACGCAAGTCGCGGCGGCGGTCAGCGGGAAAACATACGTTTCGGAGAGTGCCGCCGCCGATGCTTTGTGGAAGCCGCGCGGCCCACTGGTCGGCGTCACGCTGAGCCTACCGGATGGTGGCGGTAGGTTCCGGCTCCACGATTCCAGCGGCAACCGGATTCCGGCCCGGAGCGGCAAAATCGTCGTCCCGGTGGATGACCGGGGCTTTTATCTCCGAACCGACGGACGCCCCGGCTCCTTTGACGCTCTCCTCAAGGCGATGGCAACCGCCCGAGTCGAGGGACTGCAACCCGTCGATTTCGTCGTCCATGACCCTGTCGCCCCCGTCGCCGCCCGGCCCATGGTTCGCGTCGAACTGGTCAATATCCTAAATCGTCCCATCGAAGGCGCATTGTCTCTGCGCGTCGGCGCATTGACATTAGGGGATTACTCGCGCCGCGTCCGCCTCGCGCCGTTTCAGCGGTTGATAGTCCCGGTTGCGGTGACGGGGGGCAAAAGCGACCCCGCCAATGAATACCTGTTGAGCGCCGCCTTCGATGCCGGGAAGGATGGCCTCGCCCTGCATCACGAGCGGATTCGCTGCAATGTCATCGCCCGCCGCACGGTGAGTATTGACGGCGACCTGAAGGATTGGGAAGGCGTCCTGCCGCAGACTATTCGTGGGGACAGCGCAGTTTCCCGCACCGACGCCGAAATCGCGTGGAAGCCCTACGAACCGTTCTCCGCGACCGCAAAAAAAGGACTGGCGACCGCCTACCTCGCATACGATGAGAATTATCTCTACTTCGCCGCCAAAATTGCCGATGACACCGACGACGGCGGAACCCTGCGATTCGAGACACGGGACGACGACAGTTTTTTCTACCCCGAAGTGACGTTCCTCAAGGACGAAAAAACGGGCAATCTCACTGAGACTCGCTGGCCCGCTGGAGTGCGCCGTTATTCCTACGCGAAACCCTTTATCATCCCTGCCGGGAACGAACCGCTGTTCGACAACGTGCAAATCGCCCTCAACGCCCTGCCAGAAACGGAAAAGCCTTGGTATCCCTTCCCTCCCGGCACGATGCGCGGCTTTACCGGTTACTGGACGACCGACTACGAGTACGCCCTGAACGCCGTCTCTGCCGCGCACGGCGGAGGTACCGAAATCTGGCGGCTGCGTCACCCGCTAATGCCCGATAAACACTTCTTCCCGCGCCAGCCCAAAAGCTCAATGGACGGCCCGGTAAGAGCGGGAAAACTGATTATCCGGCGCGTCGGAAACACGCGGATTGTGGAGTGCGCCCTGCCCTGGTCGGAAATCCCCGCCGCGAAAGCGCGACGCGATGCAGGCCAGACTATTAAATTCTCCTTCCGCGTCAATGACAACGCGGATGTCGGCTGCCTCGAACTGGCGAGAAATCGTTCCGTCTCCCGCATCTCCTTCCCTGCGTTCAAAGCGGACTGGAAAGAGCATTGGGCCAACGAGGTGGAGTTTGGCTTTGAGAAGACGGAGAACGGCAAGGACTTGCGCTGACGTCAACCGAATCATCGAAAGCATCCATCATGATCTCTGCTTTGACTATGAGCCACAAGCTCGCCGCCGAGCCAAGCTCGCTTCCGCCGCTGGTGCAGGGCAAGCTGGAGTGAAATTGGGTCGGCAACACCTACAGCGATTTTCTGCCAGCCTGAGTACGACGCCACAGTGGGCGCTGTCGCCCGCTTTCACCGCGAACACGATGGCACCCAGCCGGGTGATCCCCGCAAGGCTGCGGCTGTCATTCTCCATATCGCCAGTCTTGAGGAACCACCCTTGCGGCTGCTACTCGGCAGCGATGCCGTTCATCTGGCGGGCACGTTTTGCCCGCTGCCTGCCTATAGCCAGTTCAACCGCGCCCTGCGCCGAGCCCAACCCGATCTGGCGGCACTGCTGGTATACACCGCGCAGACCGCGCAGAGCCAGGCGGCCTACGAGATACTCGATAG
>Ga0123338_10005281_pt1 | contig 11085 bp, 11 predicted proteins | sample grotaG_FD_89793 | JGI IMG/M metagenome (GOLD analysis project Ga0123338, IMG submission 89793) | Glacier valley bacterial and archeal communities from Borup Fiord, Nunavut, Canada, to study Microbial Dark Matter (Phase II) -... | ecosystem: Environmental > Aquatic > Freshwater > Ice > Glacier ...
AGGAACGGCTCAAAGTAGGAGAGGGTCGATCTTTTCTAGGCGGTCGAGCCGCGAGGAGAAATGCTACCTCTCTCCTACCCTGGTTCCGTACATATTTATTATACAAGGGAGTAATTAGTTAGCCTAAGCCCCAACCCCCTTTCCTGATAAGGAAGGGGGAGCTAATTTAATTAATTGGCCCTCTCCTTTTGGTATAAGGGATTGTGGAGAGGCCATTATTACTAAATTTTAACTCAAGTTAGTGGCTTTGCCAATACCAGGCTTAGATATTACGAGTAAAATCAAAATTCGTACCACCAAAATCAGCATAAAAAGAGCCTGGCTATTCAGCCAGGCTCTACATCTAAAAAGCAGAGTTAAATTCAGGCGCGGGCAGGAGCGCGGTTCTGGCTACCTTTTAGAGCGTTGGCATAAGCCTGCTGATTAATTCGCTCGGCACTATCCCAGGCATCGGTTACGGCAAAAGGCCAGGTCACGAGGGTAATCCAGGTCAGTAAAAAAAATACTGCCTTACCCCATTCTCCGTTATAAAGTTGGCCCATGCCCGGTATAAACGCCGAAAGTAAGACCGCGTAACCGGGATTTTTCTTCTGTTTCATCTTGCTTCTCCTTAGTAAATATAGCTCAGGCTCAAATATCCACACATAGCTATTGACAGATTACACCAAGTATAGCAAACTTTGGGGCGGTTTAGATAAAAATTCAGTAGCAATTTAATTGGTTTTCCAAATCTTTTCAATTTGCTAAAAAGTTTGTGCGAACCTAATCAGGAAGTTCGCCTCTACCCTCAAATAATTACTAACTCGCCTCTTTCATGGTCTCGCGGAGGGAAACGAGGGCGCGATGAATTAATTGTTTGACTGCTCCTTCAGTACGGTCAATTGCTTCAGCGATTTCGGCATAAGAAAGGCTTTGCCCAAAACGCAAAATGATTGCTAGACGTTGCGCTTCAGGCAAGCGGCGGACTTTTACCAGTAGTTCGCCGTACTGTTCGCCTTGCAAAAAGGTTTCTTCTGGAGTTGGGCTAGAGCCAGGTACTTCGATAGCTTCCTCGAAAGGAGCAGTAGGACGGCGGCGACGGTGCTGCCCGGTAATAATATTGCTGGCAATTCGATAAAGCCATGCTCCCATCGGCAAACCGCGCCATTCAAAGCGATGAAAATTCTCAAAGGCTTGCTTAAAAGTTTGCGCCGTCACATCTTCAGCTTCGGCCTGATTGCCAGTGTGGTGGTAAGCGTAGCTATAGATGCGCTCGAAATAGCGGTCATACAAAGCCCCGAACGCTGCCGGGTCGCGCCGGGCCTCTTCTATTAAGCGTTGTTCTTCGATTAGTTCACTGCTCAAGGGTCTTGTTCCTGGGTTTTTAAGGAAAAGGTTTTAAAGAGAAAGAAACTTTGTGAGGGACACCCCCACTTCCCCGGTCAAGGGCGACCCCCTGCACCCCCTTAGCGACCAGGGTTTATTTTCAAGTTATATTGGGCCGGAACTAAGGTTTTGGGGGCGTAGGGCGCGACTACTACAATCGCCCTTTTATAGGGAAAGCTCTGGCGGGCGGCGTTGCTGCTATCGAGGGTTAGCTCCTGCACGCAACTCTGACCATTGTCGGCCTGACTCAAGTCGGTAGTTTTGGGGTCGCCGCACGCTCCATCCCGGCTGACCACCTGGACAGCGAAACGCTGGGGCAGTAGGTTGTTAGTTCGCAAAAAACCATTGCCTTGCCAATCGTTAGAGCCAGTTTCAACATCATCCTGCCAGCCGATTTCGGGTACTTCAAAATCATCAAACACCGCCCCGCCCCGGTTATAAGCTTCATCGGTGACATATTCGAGCCGCACTTGAATTTTCTTTCCGGCATATTTGCTCAGGTCTATACTTTCTTGCACCCAAGCCGCTTTTACTTCCTCCTGGTCGCTCAAATCCGCCCCGCCTGGCCCACTCTGTCCGGTCAGGGCCGGGCCATAGGCGCGAGAATTGGGGTCAAGCGGGGTGGTATATTTACCGGGCAGGGCTTCCCAACTTTGCCCATCCAGCGATGCTTCGATGTAAAGATAATCAAAGCGCGGCTCAAGGTCGAACCACGTCCAGAACTTGAAGGTGGCGGCGGTGACTTTGCTCAAATCAAACTCGTGGGTCAGGCTGCTAACGCTGTTGTCGCCCCGGTTGGCCCACCAGACCATTTTACCGCTATGGGGAGTGGCTGGCACAAGGCGGGTTTGAGCCAGTCCCTTGAAATCCAGATTAAATCCGGTCTCGCCCGCTGTTACATCAAAATACTGAGCGGCGTACTGGTTAAGGTGGGTCTGGGGCAGAGTATAGGGCGGCTTAACTGGTGTTACCAGGTTGACCTGAGCGTTAACGCTTTTGTAGCTATAGGTCGGGTCGGCGGTGCGACGGTTCAAATAATTGGCTATGACCCATTGCTTGAACAAACCATCGCTGGTCAGTTCGGGGTGGCCCGCCGCGACTAACGACCAATCTACCGCATTAAAACCGGTTAGCTGCTGGCCGTTGCTGGCAATATTGCGAATAGCTTCAAAGCCCAGGCGGTCATTAAGATAGGCCAGCCACGCAAAGCCCGCCCCGTAGTTGGCGGTTGGGCCGCAGGGACTACAATTCCAGGAATTTAGCTGTGTGCCGGGCCGGGTCATAAAGATATTGTCTACCCCGCCCGCCGAATAGCCATTCAAGACCTGCGATAAAATGCTGCTGCCCTCATTTAGCCAGGTATCCTGATTGGACAGGCTGTTATTTTCAATCATATGCTGAAACTCGTGGGCCAGCGTACCCAGATAGCTTTCCGCCGCGTCGGGTCGGGCATTTATGAAGAACATCTCATGCTCGTTGCTAAAAGGATTAATGCTTTGCAAAAGAGTATCTTCGGCACTGAAATAGCCCGCTGCAAACTTGAGGGGAGTATTCAAAATAATCAAGCGCGGGTCATTATCTACGCCAGGTGAAGCTTCCTCGCCAAAATAGCGGCGGGTGGTGGGGTAAACTTTGTTCTCGAAAGTTTCGGCGGCGGTACGCAAAGCGTTCACATTCAGGTTAAAAGCATCATCTAAAAACATATAAACATGGGGCGTGACCGCCACTAAGGTAGCATTAACTTTGTAATAAAGCCTGCGTTGCTGGTCTAGCACCGAGAAAGTATCTTTATCGCCGATTTGATAGCTGCGTTTAGTGGTAGTGCGGGCCGGGTTCTGGCCCAGGTTGCTTTTGAGACGGGAATAAAGGGCATAATCGTCCCGGCGCAACGGCGTTACGCTACGGGCCAAATATTCGGTCAGGTAAGCTCCCGCTTCGGCAGGGTTATTTAGCTCATCGCCGGTTTGCCCGCTCACTGGCGATGCCAGCCAGAAAGTTAGACACAGCAGGCAAATCCCGCTCAAAAATTTAAGTTTGTGAACCATCACCAGTCCAAGTAACCTTTCACCATATCTATCCACCGCCAGCTTATAGTTTTAAGCCCAGGTCTGCAAGACCTCCTTCAATTGTACCAGAAAGCCTTTAGGGTGCAACCTGTATTCTTTGACTCCGTTTAGCTAATCTGCTAAATTGACCCGGTACACAAACCGCTTTAAGAGCGAACCCAAAGAAAAGCTAAGACCAACGGTATACTTTTAGAGGCGTGCGCTAGACAGGGTGCAGAGGAACTCCCTTGATGGGCTGGTAGGGCAGAGTATCTTCGGCCTCTCTTCACGCCTGGCCTGCGTCGTAGGCCAAAAATTAGGCATAAATAGGAGGAAAGGAGCGGCCATGAGCAAGGTTTTTGCAACGGTGGAAGAAGCAGTTGCCGATGTGCCGGACGGCGTAGCCATAATGTTTGGCGGTTTCGGGCTATGTGGTATTCCCGAAAATTTGATTGCGGCTTTACATGTCCAGGGCACAAAGGGTCTTACTGCCATCAGCAATAATTGTGGCATAGACGATTTCGGGCTGGGTGTTTTACTCAAAGAACATCAAATTAAGAAGATGATTGCCAGTTATGTCGGCGAGAACAAAACTTTTGAGCGACAGATGCTTTCGGGTGAACTTGAGGTGGAGCTAAATCCGCAAGGGACGCTGGCCGAACGTATTCGGGCGGGTGGTGCCGGTATTCAGGGCTTTTATACCCCCACCGGGGTAGGTACGGTAATTGCCGAGGGTAAAGAGACCCGCGAGATTAACGGGCGTGTGTGCATTTTGGAAATGCCTCTAAAGGCCGATTACGCCTTTGTCAAAGCCTGGAAGGGCGACACGGCGGGAAATTTGGTGTACCGTTTAACCGCCCGCAACTTTAACCCGATTATGGCAACGGCGGGCAAAATTACAATTGCCGAAGTTGAGGAACTGGTTGAGCCGGGTGAACTTGACCCTGATGAAATCATAACCCCCGGCATCTTCGTTCAGCGCGTCGTCAAGGGGGCACGTTACGAAAAGCGGATTGAGCAGCGTACTACCCGTCCAAGAACTTAGGGCTAAGAGGATGCAGGGACACTTCCCTGATGAGGTCTCCCCTGTTATTTGACTATCTTTTCTTTGAAAAGGTTTACTAAGGAGTAATATATAATGCCGTTAAATCGTAATCAGATAGCACAGCGGGCCGCCCAGGAATTGAGTGACGGGTTCTATGTCAACCTGGGGATTGGTTTGCCGACGCTGGTCAGTAACTACATTCCCACAGGTGTTTCGGTTTATCTCCACTCCGAAAACGGGCTGCTGGGAATTGGCCCTTTTCCTTACGCCGGGGAAGAAGACCCCGACCTGGTTAATGCCGGGAAGCAAACCGTAACCATGATTGCCGGTGCTTCGATTTTCAACAGTGCCGAGTCTTTTGGGATGATTCGGGGCGGACATATAGACCTGGCTATTTTAGGGGCAATGCAAGTTTCCGAGAAGGGCGATTTAGCTAACTGGACTGTGCCCGGTCAGTTAGTAAAGGGAATGGGTGGGGCTATGGATTTGGCGGTGGGGGCTAAAAAGGTAATCGTTTGTATGGAGCATACCAGCAAGAAGGGTGAGTCGAAAATCCTGGTCGAGTGCAATTTGCCGCTGACGGGGGTAAAAGTAGTTAATACAATTATTACCGATTTAGGGGTTATTGCTGTGACCGACGAAGGGCTGGAACTAATCGAGATTGCTTCGGATGTAAAGCCGGAGCAGGTGCAAGCCGCTACCGCCGCCGCCCTGCGAATTTCGCCAAACCTCAAGCAAATCGAAGTGATAACACCTCAGACGGCTCAAGTTTAGCTTTTTTGAAAAGTTTAGTTCGCTAAATAGGGGTTAACTCTAACTTACGTCCTCGTCGCCCCCTTCTTTATTAGGAAGGGGGAGTAATTGACTGTGCCGCTCTTTTTGGGAGAGAGGCCGGGGAGAGGTCAAGCTTTACACAGCTTATGACTCGCTATGCAGGGTATTGGCCTGGTTATAGTGTGGCCGTAGCGTGGCCGAATAAAGAATGCTCAAGGGCATAATTCGCTCACCCTCGGCCACATACGCTCCGATAATCCGCCCGTTCAGGAACAGCACATAAGCTTCGTAGTTATGGCGGCCTGATTTTACCACCAGATATTTTTCCATCAAGGCCCGTCGTCCGGTATAGCTGGTCAGGTTCAAGCCGATAGCGGCGGAACTGGCAAAAGCCTGTTCCAGGCTACCTTTCCAGGCCTCCTCTGTGTCAGTTATAGCGGCGACCTTTGGTACAATCCAGTGTTGAAAGCCTTTTGGCTGGATAACTTCCCAACCATAGCTTTGCAAAAGCAAGCGGGCCAGAGCTTGTTCCTGGCTGCGGTCTTGTTGGGGCTGGCTCAGATTAAAGGTAAAGCTAGTAAAGCCCAGCTGAATTTCATCGCCATGCCGCAGTTGATAAGGTTTATGTGGTTCGAGGGCTTCCCCGTTGAGGTGAGTACCATTGGTGGAAGCTTCATCGGTGAGAGTAAAGAGGCCGGTTTTGCTACTATAGTTCAGGCTACAATGTAAGCGGGATACTTCTTCGTCCGGGATAGAAATTGCTACACTGGGGCTACGTCCGAGCAAAAGCGAACCCAGGTTAAAGTCCTCTTCATTCAATTCAGCACTTTGCCCCAGCACATCCCCAGGGCCAAGTTTGCAATAAAGTGTTGCGATAGTCCCCAAAATTACCTCCACTGTTCAGGTGGCCTTTTTCAGTTCACTTGATAAATACTAAAATTTCTGGCAGTCCGTCGTTTAACGGTCACGCAGCCATTCTAGCACAAGTTTGGCGATAAATTAGGGATTGTCAGTACCTTGTGGGGACACTAAAAGGAAAACGTTAGGGGAGAAAGTGGAAGTAAAGCCTTAAATCAGCAACTGAGAGGCGCATTATGGTTGCGCCCACTCAGAAAAAGCAAAGCTATTAAAATTATTCAAAATCGAAATCATTACGGCGGATGCCCCGAAAAGGTGGGTCACCTTCGTCTATGGGATGAGCTTCTAATTCGCGTCCGCGCCGGGTTTCCAAACGGACAGTTTCCAGTTGTTCTTTAATCACCCCAGGCATACCCCGCATCAGGCGACGCACCCGCAAGATTAAATCGGACGCACGGATCGGTTTGACAATGAAATCGTCTGCTCCCATTTCTACCACTGCTTGTTCAAAAGTGGGATTACTTTCAATGGTTGCAACCAGCAGAATCGGAACATTTTGGACAAATTTATCTTGTAGCTGGCGTAAATCCTGAACAAAATCCAGCCCATCCATACCACGTAGAAACAAATCGCAAATAATCAGAGCCGGGGTCGCCTGGGACAAATTGTTAGCCGCAAAATTTAATTGACGCAAAGCTTCCTGGGGATTAACCAGATGGGTAACTTGATAACCACACTGAAGCAGTGGTCGGCAGAGCGGATGATTATCTGCCGGGGTGGTCAAATTATCTACGACCATTATTTGAGGCTTACTGTTTTGTTGTATACTGGCACTTTCACAGTCTGCTTTTGGTGAAATTAGCAAGTTATTATTAGTTTGCATAACCTTAATTACCTCTTAAACGGTTGAAATGGTAGTTAAACGGATTGCTGAGACCCTGGTTTGATGGTAAATACGGTACAGCCGCGCCATATATCGGCGACGCTTAGAGTATAGCCCGTTAACATTACGAGCTACCTTACAAAGTACCGAAAGAAATTAAAAAATTTTAAGAAAAGTCTTGTTATAATTATATCTAACCCTTTATTTCACTAAGCCGGAGGTAAAATTCAACTTGTCCGAGAATACAAATACTATTATGCGCGAACAACTGGCGGCTTTAGAAGCTTTACTTTTTGTGGCCGCTGAACCGGTTAGCCTGACCGACTTACAAAAAGCTCTCGGCCTGGAAGCTTCTTATTTAGAAGAATTACTCAAAACCCTTGAGGCCAGCTATAGTGAACAAGAGCGTGGTTTACGCATCTTCTTTCAATCTGGTCAATATCAGCTAGTTACTGCCCCCATAACTGCCCCTTATATCGAAAAATTTTTGGGTTTGCATAGCGGTAGCAAACTTTCGGCGGCGGCTTTGGAAACCCTGACTATTATTGCCTACCGTCAGCCGATTACCCGCCAGGCGGTAGAAGCGATTAGAGGGGTGGATAGCACCGGGGTAATTAATACATTGCAAGCACGCGGCTTGATAGAGGAAGTAGGACGGCAAGAATCTGTCGGCCACCCGGTTTTATTTGGGACTACTTTTGAGTTTTTGCATCAGTTTGGCCTGGCGAACCTTAAAGAACTGCCACCGCTTAAAGAATTGGAGGAAGCTGGCAATTTAGCCGCTCCTGATATATTGAAACTATAGTTGGTGGTCTTGCCCCAAGTAGCCAGTGAAGAAATTGTAAGAATGTGTATTGTGTTCTGACTAATTTTAGCGTATATTAGTTGTAGACAACTTGCAACCAGTATTGTTAAAGCTACAGTACCGCTATTACAAAAGCTAAGGCATAAACGGAATAGGGATCAGGGAAGGAAGCTATGCAGCAAGACCAACTGTTTGGCAATAATCTGGTACAACGGTTAGAAAAAATCGAGCGGGATGAACTAGCTAACCCCCAGGACTGGCTATCCGAGCTAAAACGCGATATGGAAACTAAACGTCGAGTTGAGGCTGAGGCTCAATATAAACGCGATGCCATGACTACTCGCGTGATGTACGAATTGAACCGGGTACGAACGGTGGAACTGCTGGAAGAAATGAACCGGGAACTGGTCAACCGCGAAGGCCGGGTAGAACCTATCTTTACTGACCGCCACGAGCTTTGCTTTAGCTGGCCTATCACTGGTGGTCGCTATCAGGTCAGGGTTGGCGCAGAATATGACGAAGCTTCGGGCGAAGCTTACTTGCTAGTCAACGGTATGGAAGAGCAGCGCATCATCGCTACTGAAGAAGAACTAAAGAAATCGCTGGTCAAAGCTTTCCGAGAACCTTATTTTAACGTTTATCGCTGGTAGCAGTTAAGCTACGTCCCGTCGCCCCCTTCCCTGAAAAGGGAGGAGGAGTAATTAACTAATTGCCTCTTCCTTGTAGGAGTGGGGAAGGGTCAAAACTTAAAAAATCTTCAAGTAACTGGCGAAAGAGGTGGGGTTTACCACCGGGGAGCTTGAAGAACACTTTGGGAAACAGCCGTTCGCCTGGGCTGAGGCACCGAACCTTCAGGTTGGTTCGATGCCTTTTTTGTTGATTTGTTTTTGCTTAACAAGGAGAAAATGCTCATGTCTAAGGCTGTGACAACTTCAAACGCCAGTAGCTTGCTGGTACGCTACCTACAAAGTCTTGATAATAAGGCTATAAACTCGGCAGCGGCGGCTTTTTATGCTTCGTTCGACCATCTGTTAGCGACTTCGCCTTCGGTGGCTCAGGCTATTTTGAACGAATTGCGCGACCAGCGCACCAATCTCAAGCTGATTGCCAGCGAAAACTATAGCTCGCTGGCGACCCAACTGGCTCAGGCTAACTGGTTAACCGATAAATATGCCGAGGGCTACCCCAATCATCGCTTTTATGCGGGCTGCGAGAACGTGGATACTATTGAAAGCGAAGCGGTAGCTTTGGCCTGCCAGCTTTTCGGGGCGGAACACGCTTATGTTCAGCCTCATTCGGGGGCAGATGCTAATTTGGTGGCTTTTCTAGCGGTGCTGCTTGCCAGGGTCGAAGCTCCTTTGTTACTTGAACTGGGTCAGACCGACCTGAACAAAATTTCGCTGGAAGATTGGTCGCGGGTTCGAGCAGCTTTTCATAATCAGCGTTTGCTGGCTCTGGATTATTATTCAGGCGGCCATCTTACACATGGCTACCGTCACAATTTTTCTAGCCAGCTATTTGAAGTACACTCTTACACAGTTGAGCCAGATACCAAATTGCTCGATTTAGACCGCCTGCGTGCCCGCTTGCACGAGGTTCGACCCTTAATTTTCCTGGCGGGCTATAGTGCCTATTCCCGCAAGCTAAATTTTGCTAAAATGCGCGAGATGGCCGACGAAGTAGGAGCGGTGCTAATGGTGGATATGGCCCATTTCGCCGGGCTGGTAGCTGGTAAAGTCTTTACGGGCGATTTTGACCCGGTGGCTCATGCCCACATCGTAACCTCTACTACCCATAAAACTTTGCGCGGGCCGCGCGGCGGTTTTGTCTTGTGCAAACAGGAATTTGCGGAATGGGTGGATAAAGGTTGCCCGACAGTGCTGGGCGGCCCACTGGCTCACGTTATGGCGGCTAAAGCGGTGGCCTTCCGGGAAGCTTTAAGGCCGGAGTTTGCGCTATATTCGCAGGCCATTGTTGAAAATTCGCAGGCTTTAGCGCAGGCTTGTATAGATGAAGGGCTGAACGTTTTGACAGGCGGCACCGATAATCATCAATTGTTGTTAGATGTGAGTGAAACTTTTGGCCTGACCGGGCGGCAAGCCGAAAGTGCTTTGCGAGAGTGCCGTATTACCCTCAATCGCAACGCCCTGCCCTTCGACCCGAACGGCCCCTGGTATACCAGCGGTCTACGGCTGGGGACACCAGCAATTACTACTCTGGGTATGGGCGTGGTCGAGATGCGAGAGATTGCCCGAATTATCAAGCTGGTGCTATCCCAGATGATACCAACCCTTACCAAAACGGGCGAAAAAAGCCGGGTCAATTATATTCTTGGGCCAGATGTAGCCGAGGAAGCCCGCCAGCGTGTCCAAAAGCTGCTAACCCGGTTCCCGGTTTACCCGGAATTAGACCTGGATTTGCTGCTTGCCTGGAATGATAAAATAGAAGCAGAGATTGACCTCTCCCCGGCCCTCCCCTGAGCCTGCATGGGGGGTGGGGGTGTCCCCCACTACTTTATACCCCTTCTTTGAAGGGTGGTACTTAATTACAGAAGAGGAGAAACTATTACGGAACGCGCACATGCAACCACTATTCTGGCCGTAGTTCGCAACGGTCAGGTGGCGATGGCCGGAGACGGTCAGGTAACTTTTGGCGAAACGATTTTAAAGAGCGGGGCACGTAAGCTTCGTACTTTGTATAACGACGAGGTGCTGGCGGGCTTCGCCGGGGCAGTAGCCGATGCTTTGACCCTTTTCGAGAAGTTTGAGGCCCAGCTAGAGCAATATCACGGCAATTTACGCAAGGCGGCGGTAGAGTTAACTAAGGAATGGCGCAGCGATAAATTTTTGCGTCGCCTGGAAGCCCAGCTGCTAGTGGCCGATAAAGACCAGGTGCTAATTCTTTCGGGCGAAGGGGATGTAATTGAGCCGGACGAAAGTGTCGCCGCTATCGGAAGTGGCAGCGTTTATGCTCTGGCTGCCGCCAAAGCTTTACTCCGCAAAACCGATATGACCGCGCCTGAGATTGCCCGTACTGCGCTGCAAATCGCGGGCGAGATGTGCATTTTCACCAATACTAACATCACTCTCAAGATTGCGCCGCCCCCGCCAGAGGCAGAAGCTACCCCTGCCGAGGCCGACGACCCCGCCGGTTTGAGCGGCAGCAGTCACGATGGCGGTTCACTCTAGCCAAAGGTTTCTCAAGTGGGGACGCAAGCAGTCCCCCACTATTCAAGTACCCCTTTTAAGGGGTTTATTTAATAATCCACCAGGCGGTTTGTCCATCCGGGTAGAAATTTTGCCAGAGTGGA
>Ga0123338_10005282_pt1 | contig 11083 bp, 7 predicted proteins | sample grotaG_FD_89793 | JGI IMG/M metagenome (GOLD analysis project Ga0123338, IMG submission 89793) | Glacier valley bacterial and archeal communities from Borup Fiord, Nunavut, Canada, to study Microbial Dark Matter (Phase II) -... | ecosystem: Environmental > Aquatic > Freshwater > Ice > Glacier ...
GCGGATTTTCGTAAGTTTCCCGAACCACAACGTGTCGACGTCTTTCTATTTGACGTACGTCTCCCGGACGGCAGCGGAATTGACCTGCTTCGGTCTCTTCAACAGCAGGAAGTTCGTTCGCCCGTGATCATGATCTCCGGCCATGCCACTATTGCCGACGCCGTGGAAGCGACACGTGCCGGGGCCTTCGACTTCCTCGAAAAGCCGCTGAGCCGGGACCGCGTTCTGGTAGCGATTAAGAACGCTTTCTCGCAAGCTTCGTTGCGGAAGGAGAATGAGAAATTGCAGGAAATTGTGGGGCCTGGGCCTCGCATGATTGGCTCCAGTCCGCCGTTTCAGCGCGCCGTCATGCAGGCGACAATGGCCGCCAAATCGGATGCCCGCGTGTTGCTGGTGGGCGAGTCCGGTACCGGCAAAGAATTGCTAGCGGCACACTTGCATGAGCTAAGCCCTTTCAAATCGGGCCCATTTGTAAAAGTGAACTGCGCCGCTATTCCCACAGAACTGATTGAAAGTGAACTGTTTGGGCATGAGAAAGGAGCGTTCACTGGGGCCACGGCTGCCCGCCGCGGCAAATTCGAACTGGCCGATGGCGGCACGCTTTTTCTGGACGAAGTGGGGGATCTCCATGCCGGGTCGCAAGCCAAGTTACTCCGGGTGTTGCAGGAGGGCGAGTTTCACCGCGTGGGCGGGGAGCAAACGATCCGCGTGTCTGTGCGAGTGATTTCAGCGACCAACCGGGATCTACAGGCTATGGTGGCCCAAGGTAAGTTTCGCGAGGATTTGTATTACCGGGTGAGCGTAGTTCCCATCCAGGTGCCCCCGTTGCGCGAGCGCCCCCAGGATGTGCGAGCTCTGGCGCTGTACTTTCTGGAAGAGTTCTGTTCGCGCAACAATTTTCGTCCCAAACATATGGACGACGAGGTTTTCGAATTGCTGGAGGGCTATACCTGGCCAGGCAATGCCCGCGAACTGCGTAACGTTGTTGAGCGCATGGCGATTTTGACGCAGGGCGAGCAGATTCCGGTGGCATCGATTCCGGTCGAGATCCGGTTGCAGAGGGAGACCGGCCCACGTTCCACGGTGCAGGAAGCGCGCGAGGGTGCGGAGCGCGATCACCTGATGCGCGCGCTCGATTCGGCTGGTTGGAATGTGTCCGCCGCCGCCCGCGTTCTGGGCATTGAACGAACCAATCTGCACAAGCGCATCCGTGCGCTAGGATTAACCCGTGCTCATTAGAATTTGCGCTTTGCTCTTCTTTTCCGTCTCAGCTATTTCGGGACAAGGTAGCGATTTCTTCATTCAGGGCTCCGACCCGCAGTTTGGCATGTATGCCAAAGACCAAAACTTTGTCCAGGAAACAGCGAATTTCGAATTCTTTATCGCCAACGTAAACCGCTTGAAACCGATGTTCGCGATTGTCTGCGGCGATCTGATCAACAAGACCGGCGACAGCGCGCAGATTGCTGAATTCCACCGCATTGCGGGCAAGCTGAACGCTGCAATTAAACTTTATAACGTTGCGGGAAACCACGACGTCGGGAATGAGCCAACACCCGAAAGGCTTGCACTTTATCGTAAAAACTTTGGCCTGGATTGGTATAGCTTTCAGGAGAGCGGACTTTACGGAATCGTGCTCGATTCAAGCGTGATTGCGTTTCCGGCAAAGGTGCAATCCGAAGCAGCGAAGCAGGAACAATGGCTGCGCGCCGAATTAGAGAAAGCAAAATTGAGCGGCCGCTTGGTTGTGATTTTCCAGCACATCCCCTGGTTCCTTTCGAACGCCGATGAGCCCGACCAGTATTTCAATATCACGAAGCCCATCCGCGCGAAATACCTGAAGCTGTTCGCTGAATCAGGGGTGCGCTACATCTTCGCCGGGCATTATCATCGCAACCAGTTGGGCACGGGCGCGAATAGCCTAGCTATGATTACAACAGGCCCGATCGGGATGCCGATAGGACCCGATCCTTCTGGCTTCCGAATCGTAACGGTAAACGGCAGTGAGCTTAAACAGGAGTATTACGGATTGGGAACGATCCCAAATACCTATCCCCCTCCCCCGCCTACAGTACACTGAAAAGTTCCATGAAATTGCATAGTCACACTATTACGCAGGGCCGCGATCGCGCGCCCGCCCGCTCCATGTACAAAGCCATCGGCTTTACGGATGAAGACCTCCGCAAGCCGATCATTGGCATTGCCAACACTTGGACAGAAACCATGAACTGCAACTATAAATTGCGGGATTTGGCCGTTCACGTGAAAGAGGGTGTACGCGCGGCGGGTGGAACTCCCATGGAGTTCAACACAATAGCGATCAGTGACGGCATCACCATGGGCACGGAAGGCATGAAAGCTTCGCTGGTGAGCCGCGAAGTGATCGCGGATTCGATCGAACTGGTGGCCCGCGGACACATGTTCGACGGCATCGTGGCACTTGTGGCGTGTGACAAAACGATTCCCGGGGCGGCTATGGCGCTGCTTCGGTTAAATATTCCGAGCATCATCATGTATGGCGGATCCATCCTTCCCGGGCGGCACAAAGGCCACGATATTACCATTCAGGACGTATTCGAAGCGGTGGGCGCGAACGCCGCCGGTAAGATGACCGATTTCGAACTGCTGGAAATTGAAAACCATGCATGCCCCGGAGCCGGCGCATGCGGAGGGCAATTTACGGCTAACACCATGGCGACGGTGATGGAACTGATCGGCCTTTCGCCCATGGGAACCGCGTCAGTACCACAGGTGGATATTCGCAAAGAAGATGTGGCCCGCCGGTGTGGTGAATTGGTGATGCGGTGCGTGCGCAATGATCTGAAGCCGAGAGACATAGCCACGCGCAAAGCGTTCGAGAACGCGATAGCCGGAGTAGCCGCTACCGGTGGCTCAACCAACGCCGTGCTTCACTTGCTGGCGATGGCAATGGAATGCGGGGTGGAATTGAAGATTGATGATTTCCAGACAATCAGCAATCGCACGCCTTTGTTTGTCGACATCAAGCCGGGCGGTAAGTATGTCGCGGTCGATGTCGATAAAGCCGGAGGCATTCCAGTTATCGCAAACCGTATGGTGGAAGGGCGCTACGTGGATTCCTCAGCAATCACTTGTACCGGTCGCACGTTTGGAGAAGAAGCGGCGGACGCCGTGGAAACAACCGGTCAGCAGGTGATTCGTCCCTTAAGCAATCCTTTGAAGGCAACCGGCGGTCTCGCCATCCTAAGAGGTTCACTGGCGCCCGAGGGTTGCGTGATCAAGCTTGCCGGACACGAGAAGCGAACGCACCATGGTCCCGCTCGCGTATTCAACCGCGAAGAAGACGCAATGGCCGCGGTTCAGGGCGGCAAAATCTATGCTGGGGATGTGGTGGTAATTCGGTATGAGGGACCGCGCGGTGGGCCTGGGATGCGCGAAATGCTGGGTGTGACCGGGGCTATTGTGGGCGTTGGTTTGTCGGATAGCGTTGCATTGCTCACGGACGGTCGGTTCAGCGGCGCCACGCATGGATTCATGATTGCGCACGTTTCTCCAGAGGCTGCCAACGGCGGACCTATTGCCGCAGTGCAGGAAGGTGACATGATCCTGGTGGACGTGGACGCCGGGGTTCTGAATCTGGAGGTCGCGCCGGAAGAGATGCACCGTCGTCTGGCCGCGTGGGAATCGCCATCTCCGCGGTACAAATCCGGAGTGTTCGCCAAATATACAGCACTGGTAGGCTCCGCCTCGGAAGGCGCCGTTACTTCGCGCTTCTAAGTCTGCGATGAATATCTTATTCATCGGGGATATTTTCGCTCATGAAGGCCGGCGCTTGGTGACAGATCATCTGGCCGATATCCGGGAAGCTCAAAAGATCGATCTCATCGTCGCGAATAGCGAAAATTCCGCGGGTGGCTTCGGCGTGACTCCCGCGACAGCCGAGGAATTGTTTGCGCTTGGAGTGGATGTCCAGACCGGGGGCAACCACAGCTTCGATAAGCGGGAAATTTACGATTACATGGGCAGCCACCCACGCCTGCTGCGCCCTGCGAACTTCTCTCCGGGCGCGCCAGGGGTTGGATTGGCAACCGTCGTCGCCCGGAACGGTGTTCAGTGCGCTGTATTGAATTTGCAAGGACGAACTTACATGGGAAACTCCGATTGCCCGTTTCGGAAGGCAGACGAACTTCTTGCTGGACTTGACCCTGCAATTCGGGTTCGTTTCGTAGATTTCCATGCCGAGGTGACCAGCGAAAAAATGGCGATGGGATGGCACCTGGACGGGCGGGTTTCCGCTGTAATTGGAACCCATACGCACATTCCAACAGCCGATACCCGCGTGCTGCCTGGCGGGACCGCCTACCAAACAGACGCAGGTATGACGGGGCCTTACGATTCCGTGATCGGCGTTGAGAAACAGATGATTATTCGGCGATTCATGACCGGCATGCCCGTTAAAATGGAAGCCGCCAAGGGTATGGTGGAATTCCACTCTGTGATCATCGATGTGGACGAGGCAACGGGGTTGGCAAGAGGTATCCGCCGCCACATGGTGCGCGCTGACTAGCTGTTGCTATTTCTTTCCCGTCACCCAAATTGTAGTGAGGCGGCCGGGACCGCTGCTAGCTATCCCGTTAATGACAAACACCAGGGGAGTGATGTTGTTGGTGAGCTCTGTGGCGGCGACGTCCTCTGGAATTTTCACGTTCACCTGCCACACCCCAACCAGCCCTGGGGCAAGGCCCGAGTACTGTACGTTGGCATCATCGATTACTTTGGTCCCGACAATCACCTGAGGCTTTGTGGCCGTGGGAACCGCGCCCGTAGGAGCTACACCATCCGCGGGACCGTTGGGAACTACGCCTTCGCCGGTGCCAAAGATCGAAATCACAGAACCGTTAGACGCCGGATGATCTTTGCCGTTCACGGTACCGTCCTGATTGATGGCGGCGGCTTGACCCGCACCTGGTGTAAGCGGATTCAAAGCAAAAATGGCGGGAGACGAGACATTAAGCGGTATCGGGAAATTTCCGAGGATCTGACCGGTGTCTGCATTTGAAACCAGAAGGTCCGCCGCTCCACTGGTGGGCAAGCTTTGGGGAAGAATAAAATTGATCTGATTCGGCCCGACGAAGTACAACGGTGCGCGGACTCCATTTAAGGTCACCTGAACGCTGGCCAATTGAGTAGGCAAAGGCGAGCTATTTGCCGTTGCCGTGACGGTACCGAATTGCTTGTCAAAAGTAGCAAAGATTGTGGCGATGCTACCCGGCGCCAGAGCTTGATTGGAAACAGATAGAAAGCTGGCAGCATTGAAAGTATTCAATGCCGGATAATTGATCTGGACACGGTTCCTGGCGTCAGCCGTATAAAGATTGCCGTAGGCATCCTGTGTCACCGCTAACGGACCACCATCAGGAATGCTGGCGTTTGATGCGAAACCATTCACAGGCTGGTCGTTAAATTTTGGAAACCGAAGCACCATGTCCGCGCCGGTAGCCGCAACCCAAAGCTCGAGCGTTGTCGGATTTACATAGACGCCGCGCGCCCCGGAGAGCCCGGTGAGAATACGAGAGGGACGTGGATCATTACTCTGGCTGGGAGCGCGTTCGAATATGACGACCCTCGAATTGCCCGAATCGGCAACATAAAGGCGGTCATCGGCATCGGTGCTAATGCCTCGCGGCTGGCTGAACCGATTGTCTGCGGCGGACCCGCCGGTTGCGGAGGACGTGTTGAAATCGGGTTGGCCGAAAACAACGGAAGCGGCTTGTCCATTCGTCAGAGATCCGGGAACTCCGGCGAAATAGAGGACCCGGTTCAGTGCCGCATCTGAGACCAGAAGGCCATTATTACTGGCGAAAGCAATCCCATACGGGAAACCCATGGTGGATGCCGAGGCGTCCTGAATCTTCGAAGTAAAGTTTCGCTGTCCAATGACCAAGTTTGCCGCCGGGAGAGAGGTTGGTTGGGTGAAAGGGTTCGCAAACCGGAGGACCCGGCCGTTTCCCGAATCGGCGACATAGATATTTCCCGCGGGATCGAGGGCCAGACCTGTAGGTCGAAATAGCCCGCTTGCATTGGGACTGTCACCATCATTCGTCGGGTAATTCACCTGAGTACGAGAAAAATCCGGCTGGCCAATAACTATATCGGCGCGGTCGCCTGCCTTTAGGCTACGGAGATCGCGAAATCCTAGGATCCGGTTGTTGAAGGTGTCGGAAACATACAGGTGCGGCGGGTTGGATTTCAGGTCAGTCACGATTCCGGCTTCAAGTGGCCCCGATCCGCTTGTCAGGCGGAATTCCCGGCCTTCCACCAGGTTAGGAGCGTTCAGGTTCAACTGATCCTGACCAAGTACCCTGCTTGCGACTCCAATACCGTTGGCGGAATACGGCACCGCAATCACCCGATTGTTGCCGCTGTCGGCAATGAACAATTCGGTCGGTGAAACTGCAACAGCGGCGGGGGCCGCCAAGCGGTCAGGACCCGCTTCCGGCAATCCCAAGTTGGCAACACTGCTTGAGAAGTCTGTTTGACCGAACAAATACTGGCTCTGAGCCTGCTGGGTGAGAGTATTGGACGTGAACTGATCCGTCGGCTTGAACGCCAGCAAGCGGTTGTTCTGCGTGTCCACAATTCCGATCCCATTGTTGATTACGAACAGCCCGCCCGTTCCCGGGCGGAATTGCTGTTCACTGACGAAAGGCGGTTGTGGTGTGACATTCGAGGGAACCACGCCCAGGATGCGGGATGCAGGTTGGCCGTTTCTCACAAACGGCGGATTGTAAATCAGGATACGCGAACGAACATTCCCTTGCGATTCCGCTACGTATAACCGTCCCTGCTGATCGAAAGCGATACCGGTCGGGATCGCTAGCCCATTTAGGTTGGTTGCATCGTTGTTCGGGGTGTTGGTCGCAAAATCCAACTGGCCCAGTACCAGGTCGGCTGCAGGTGCATTCTTCGCATTGGGCCCCAGCAAAGCCGCCGGATAACGCAGAACGCGATTATTCCCGGCATCGGCGATCCATAGATTGCCGCTGGCATCGAATGCAAGATAGCCGGCAAAAGCACCGACCGGGTTAATGAACGTAAGAGATTGGGGAGAAATTCCGTTAAAATTCGAGGAGTTGCTAGTGAAGCCTAATTGACCGATTACCAGATCTGGAAGTTGATCCGTCTGAGTAGTCGGCTTTGGAAACCGAAGCACTCGGTTATTCCCGGAATCGAGTACATATAGGTTGCTTTGGGCATCAACTGCCAACCCGGTCGGTAGACTAAGACCGCCGTTCCGCCGTCCGTTTCCGGGCCCCTGCGGCGATGTGCTCTGAAAGTCTATTTGGCCGATAACAATATCCGCTTTCTGGCCGTTACTGAAAGAACTAGCATTACGGAAACCTAGAACACGGTTGTTTCCAGAGTCGGCCACGTAAATTACTGGCGAATTGAGGTTTAGATCGAGCGCAATCCCCTGCGGAGAATTAAATTCACGGCCCTCAACCAGGTTCAAGCTGCTTTGAGAAGCGTTTGCCTGACCCACCACGCGGGTGGGAACGGGATTCAGTTGTACTTGAGCAAAAATCTGGGACGAAAAAGAAAGGCTTAGAAAATATGACAGGTACTGCAAGGATTTTTTCATGAGAACGGGGCAAGGCCAAAGGCCCTACACCCCTTAAAAATAGCATGCAGGACCTTATCGCTAAACCGGCTGGCGAGGCCAAGCAGTGGGTGAAAAGACATTTGGCCACTCTCTTGCAACTTTTATCTGGGAAGGAGAATGCAAATGAAGAACATTGCCGCATTTGGTTTGTATCGAACGCAGGCCCAGGTTGAGGACGCTGTTGAGGCGCTGAAGAATAGCGGGTTCCGGAACACCGATATTTCCGTGCTATTGCCGGAAAACATCGGATCAAAAGATCTGGGGCACGAGAAACATACCAAAGCGCCTGAAGGTGCCACGGCGGGCGCCGCTTCCGGTGCAATATTGGGCGGAGCGCTGGGGTGGCTGGCGGGGATTGGCGCGCTTGCCATACCGGGTGTCGGGCCCTTCCTTGCGGCAGGTCCGATTGTGGCGGCGCTTGCTGGGGTGGGCGCTATGGGTGCGTTGGGCGGTGTTACCGGTGCGCTTGTGGGGACCGGCATGCCGGAGTATGAAGCAAAGCGATATGAGGGCAGAATTAAGCACGGCGGTATACTCCTTTCGATTCACTGTGACAACGAAGACTGGGTTAAGCGCGGAAAGGAAGTGCTGGTGCGGACCGGTGCGGAAGATGTGGCGAGTTCGGGCGAATCGTCCGCAGACTACGGTGCGAGCGACAAGCCTCTGCCCAGATCCCGGGGTAGCATCGGTTCCGTTTAGGAGTTGCGCCCGATTCAGAAGTTGGTTCGTTTGACGCGAATCAGTGCTGTCAGTTATCTGAATACTTGCCCGCTGGTTTGGGGTCTGACCCATGGTCCGCAGACAGGAATTTTCGAACTGCGTTTTGAGTTGCCAGCCGTCTGTGCCCATTCGCTGGAGTTGGGATCGGTGGATATCGGTTTGGTTCCGGTCATTGAAGCGTTTCGTCAGGATTTGGAAATTACGTCGAGTGTTTGCATTTCCTCCGATGGCCCCGTGCGGAGCATTTTCCTTGTATACCGAAAGCCTCTTAGAGAGATTCGGACAGTTGCGCTCGATTCTAGTTCCAGGACGTCAGTTGCACTCTTGCGCATTCTCCTGGCGGAGCGTTACGGGGTTCGTGCAGTAGAACACCAAGCCGCTCCCGATGTGAGGGAGATGCTACAGAGTGCTGACGCCGCGCTTCTTATTGGGGACCCGGCCCTTAAATTGAGTATTCAAGATAGCCATTTCGAAGTGCTTGATTTGGGAGCGGAATGGAAAGAATTTACAGGTTTGCCGATGGTTTACGCAGTGTGGGCGGGTAAACCGGGAAACGTCCCTACTCACGCCGGGTTAACTTTGCGAGATTCTTATGAGTGGGGAAAAAGCCACATAGATGAGATTATCGGGCAGGAAGCGGCAAAACGGGGAGTGCCTTCTGGTCTTGCGAGGGAATACCTGACGATGCACATCCGATACGAACTTGACGAAGAAGCACGAAAAGGCATGCATGAATTTGAACGATTGGCCGGGGGGCATGGCCTAATTTCAAATGAATCGCGCGGTATCCGAATTTGACACAAGTTTATCGTAGTGCTGTAATACTGGTGTCCTCCTCTGTTCCTCAGTAGCTCAACGGTAGAGCATTCGGCTGTTAACCGAAGGGTTGTAGGTTCGAATCCTACCTGAGGAGCCAAAACTTTTAGTCTCACTCTCCTTGCTAACAGCGGAGGTGATAAAACTTAAGTTGGCCAAAATAAAGGACTTGACTCTCACGCTAATAATCACGCTGAAGCCGGATGCGAAAACTTGGACCATTCAGGTGAGTGCGGCGCCTCAATTCCTTGATTCCGAAACCTCCAATGTGGGCTAGGTGATCGATGGCAAGGGCATCGTCGAGCCTCCCTTGAATGGGCGCAATTGTCTGGCGCCTGCGCTTTTAACTGCGGGAGCGGTGCAGGATAACTTGGGCCGTACTGCCGGCGAAGGCGGCCTCTCCGCGTCTGGACAGCATCGGTATCAAGTGAACGTAACTGTCGATGGCCTGGATAAAACCACGCGCCTCCGGAGGCCCGCTTTGTTACTAATCACAGGCTGTAAACAGTACCCTGCAGCCGGTTGCCTTGAAAACGGGATGGAAGCGTGATTGTGCTGTTGGAAATTCTCTCGGCGCTGCGTTGTGTCCCACTATGACCTGACGCACCGTCCGAGCTACCGGATTGAAAAACGGATTCCTTGACTCGCTCGCTGCCGAATACTGCACCGCGCACCGGCGGTGAGAAGGTACCTGAGCAGGCATACATTTCGGTTGGGGCGTCAGCAACTGGTGGGGCATTGACGGATAGAAAGCTCGGAGACAGTTCGTAGTAACCAAGGGTTCTAGCGGCGGGTAGACATTGCTTCGCTCGAACGTTAGTTGACGGCGCGCGGATTGCGCCCACAGCCACAAAGCAGTTTATGCTGTCGCGAGCTGGGGGCGCAGACGCAATCTGGACCTGAACAAAAATGGTAGCCTGAGCGATATGCGGACTTTGGTTTCCGCTTAAAGTACGTGACTAAAATACACTCGCGGGGTGCAGTCTAACGCCTACGTAAACATCAAGGGGAATCTCCCGAAGGACATCACGAAATGGAAAAAAAAGGGCCGCGTATCCTGCTCGTCGATGACGAAAGATCCATGCAGGATGTTCTCAGCGTTACGCTGCAGTCGGCCGGATACACCATTTATCCTGTTTTCACTGGCGCGGAGGCCCTGCGAAAAGTTCAGTTGGCAAGGCCCGGATTGATTCTGCTCGATCTGTTCCTGCCCGACATGGACGGCAAAGAAGTCTTGCGAAGCCTGCGCAAATGGACAATGACGCCTATTGTCGTAATGTCTGTTCGACATGAGGAATCCGAAAAGATCGCGTGCCTCGATGCGGGCGCCGACGATTACCTCACGAAGCCTTTCACAATGGGAGAACTGCTGGCGCGTCTGCGGGCGGCCTTCAGAAGGGGCTTTGGCAGCGCAACGATCGAGGTCTTCAAGGCCGGTGACCTCAAGCTCGATTTCAACCGGCGAGAGGTCTTCGTGGGAGACGACCAGGTCAAACTGACGGCTACTGAGTATGACCTTTTGAAGGTGCTTGTTCGCCATGCCGGACTGGTTAGGACTCACCATCAGTTGATCCACGAACTATGGGGTACCACCCAGTATCAGGACGCCGTGCACCTGCTACGAGTGACCGTGAGCAATTTGCGAAGAAAGTTGGTTTGCGACCCAAGATTTCTCCGCTATATCGTGACTGAACCGGGCGTCGGATATCGGCTTCGTACCGATTCCGAGTGGATTAGCGCAGGAGCGGGTCATTGAGCTCGCAGAACACAGATTCAACTAAATCAGTTGCACATGGGGTTGAACGTTCGCTCAAGTCACTGCTTCGCCTCAGCGACAAGCTGAATTCGATTTTTGACCTTAGCAGCATGCTGGATGCGCTGATCGAACAGATGCTGGAACTCACA
>Ga0123338_10005283_pt1 | contig 11082 bp, 5 predicted proteins | sample grotaG_FD_89793 | JGI IMG/M metagenome (GOLD analysis project Ga0123338, IMG submission 89793) | Glacier valley bacterial and archeal communities from Borup Fiord, Nunavut, Canada, to study Microbial Dark Matter (Phase II) -... | ecosystem: Environmental > Aquatic > Freshwater > Ice > Glacier ...
CCACGGGCCGGCCGGTGACGCCCGTCAGGTAGGTTGCGACCCAGTCCGGCAGGGGGCGGCCGAAGCCGATCTCCGCATCCATCACCCGATGCCACCGCGCCGGGTCGAGGCTGACGGCCAGGCTGCCCAGGTAGGTCAGCGCGAGGTCTTGGGGATGGCGGCGCAAGGCGGCCCGCAGCACGTCCGCGCAGGCCTGCTGGAAGCGCGCGTCATAGACCTGGTCCACACCCAGCGTTTGCATCATCGCCCAGCGCATGTGGCCCGGCCCCTCCCCCCACACCTGGTCTTCACGGGCGTCCAGGGTGCGGTCCCAGCCTTCGAACTCCGCGGGCGTGACCGGGACGCCGGCGGCGGCAAAGTCGTCATGGCGCAAGCCCGGCAGGAACACGCCAAGGGTGTAGAGGTCGGACATGCGGTTGACGAAGAACTTGCCGCGCAGGGACGGGATCGCCACGACCGAGTTGGCGAGCACCAGGAGCACGACGGCGGCGACCGGCACGGGCAGCAGCGCGAGCAGGCGGCGGCGGAGCCGGGGCGGACGGGCGCGGGCGGGATACAGGCTGGCCAGGGCGGCACCGCCTGCGAGCATCCCGAACATAATCGGGGCGTAGGCGACCCGCACGAAGACGGCGGTCAAGCCGGCCACGGCGAGCCACGGCACGACCGGCCAGAAACGGCCCGGGGGCGCCGTGATGCCGATGGCAAGCAGCGCCGTGAAGGCGAGGAACGCCGCGGCGGCCGGGGTGTCGCTGAGCCAGAAGCGGGCGTAGCCCTGGCTCATGGGGTCCAGGGCGGCAATGGCGGCGAAGGCGGGGATGGCCCAGCGCGTTGCCGTCCCGTACGGGACGGTGCGGCACAGCAGCAGCAGCGCCCCCAGCAGCAGGGCCGCCTGGGCGGCGACGAGGGCGGAGGCGCTGCCTAGCCGCTCCACGATCCAGCGCGAGGCGTAGCCGTAGGCCCAGGAGCGGTCAGGGGGAACCCAGTCGCTCGTGCCGGTGGCGAGGTAGGCGATTGAGTCGCCCTGGTAGAAGCGCGGCAGGTGGTCGAGGGTTAGGAACAGGGCGAACAGGGCCGTTGCGGCGGCGGCTGGCAGCGCCCTGCCCCACGCCTCGGCGGGGCGGGGCCTGGCCGCGACGCCGCTGGCGGGCAAGGCAGTCAGAACTTTGCCGAGAGTGCCACGGAGCCGAAGTTGAAGAGGCCGGCTTTCTGGCCTTTGAACTCCTCGGTTTGCCAGGTGTGGGTGTAGCTGAGGCGGACGCCATAGGCCATGAGGGCGAGGCCCGCCTGGAACTCGCCCACGAAGGGGCGCTTGGTGACGTGTGGGCCTTGGCTGCTGCGGAAGGTTGCGCCGTCCAAGAAGACGTCGCGGGCGATGGCCTGGCCGTCGGCGCCGGCGAAGGCGTACCAGGCGAAGGGGCGCGTGGGGGTGTAGGCGTCGGTGCCGGTCAGGCCGGGCCGGATGCGGGCGGCGCCGAAGTCGCTGGCCAGGCCCTGCCCGAGCCGGAAGCTGACGCCGCCCTGCACGTAGTCGCGGACGGTGCCGACGCCGACGGTGGCGGAGGGCAGGATGTCGGTTTCGATGGCGTTCAGGCCGGCGAGGTTGAAGCGGTAGAGGGCGAGGCGGTAGGTGCGCTCGGCGAGGAGGAGCACGGCGGGTTCGTCCTTGACCTGGTTGCGCCAGCCGAGGTTGGGGGTGTCGCCGATCAGGTTGTGGAAGCCGTTCTGGACGGGCTTGCCCAGCGCGGAGGGTCCGACGACGCCGAGGCTGAGGCCGAGGACGCTGCGGGCGTCGTCGGTGTCGTGGATGAGTCCGAGGTCGGCGTGGAGCCAGCCGGCGTAGGGGCGGTCGCCGGGCAAGTATTGGCGGGCTTGGGTGTTGCGGGGGGTGAAGATGGACTGGCTGAGGTCTATGCTGACGCGCTGTACGCCGTCGCCCCAGACGGCGCGGCCGATGCCGGTGAGGAACGCGGGCACGCGGGTGGTGCCGCTGGTGAAGCCGAGGCGGACGCCGCTGGTGTAGTACTGGTCGGAGGTGCCCTTGAGGGTGGAGACGGCGTCGTTCTCGACTTGGATGGTCCAGGTGCCGAAGGGGTCCGGTAGGGGGGCTGCGCTGGCTTGGGGGGTGGCGAGGGATGCTGCCAAGAGGCAGCCGAGGGCAGACTTGGTCGTCGTTGCGGTCCGCATGTCGCTGTCCTGCCCGTCGTTCAGGATTGCGATGTAACGGGTCGCTGCTGCGCTTGGAACCCCTGGGGCGGGCTTGGTTGGGGCGGCGTGTCCTGCGTGCCGATGCGCTGCGGCCGGCGGCGGCTTGCGGTGCGGGACGGGACGCTTGTAAGGGGTGGGTTGTTGGAGAGGTGGCCGAGCGGTTTATGGCAGCGGTCTTGAAAACCGCCGGGCGTGCAAGCGTCTCGTGGGTTCGAATCCCACCTTCTCCGCCATCCTCGTTTGCGCGCTTGTTCGCGCATTGGCGTCACAAGGGGGATGACGCGGCCGCATTGCCGGCTTTAGAGTTACGGCCGTGAACGTCCATGCCCCTGCCAAGGCCCGTCTGCCCATCGAGGTCGTGCACGACCTGGTGTGCCCGTGGTGCTACCTGGGCGTGCGGCGGCTGTTCCGGACGATGCGGCGGAGGCCGGACCTGCTGTTCGAGCTGACGTGGCGGCCGTTCCTGCTCAATCCCGACATGCCGCGGTCCGGGATGTCGCGGGCGGACTACGTGGTGCGGAAGTTCGGCGGGGAGGACCGGGCGCGTCGGCTGTATGCGTCCATTACGGAGATCGGCGGGGCCGAGGGGTTGCAGTTCCGGTTCGACCGCATCCGGCGGACGCCGAGCAGCGTGGACGCGCACCGGCTGGTGCGGTGGGCAGCGCGGTTCGGGCGGGGGCGCGAGGTGGTGGAGGCGCTGTTTGCGGCGCATTTCTCGGACGGGCACGACATCGGGGACTTGCAGGTGCTGCGGGCGATCGGGTTGTCGTGCGGGCTGGACCCAGATGGGCTGACGGCGTTCCTGCGCAGCGACGCCGAGGTTGACATGGTGCATGCGGACAACCTGCGGGCGCACAGGTTGGGGATCAACGGGGTGCCATGCTTTGTGGTGGCCGGGCAGCATGCGATTGCCGGGGCGCAGGAGCCGGAGGTGATCGAGCGGCTGCTGGACGTTGCGGCGGTGGACACCTCGGTGGCCTGACCGGAGCGGCCTGACCGGCGGATGTCGTCTCGTTGCAGAAATGTGGTCCTTGGTGCGGTTTTGGGCGGGACAGGCGGGCGGAGTTTCGCCAGAGTGCGCGGCGATGCGTTTGGCAACCGAGTTTTCAGCATCGTAACGAGGACAGATATGCACCTTACCCTCCGGTCCGCCCTTCTTGCCGCCGTCGCGCTGTCGGCACCATCGCTGTGCCACGCGGCCGACATCACGCCGGAGCAGGCGCGGACGCTGGAGGGCCAGTTGCGCGGGTGGTTCGCGGGGATGGCCGGGCCGGGGCTGCCGGTGGCGACGTCGCCGATCCAGGTGACGCCGGATGGCGACCACTACCGGCTGACGGCGCCGCCGGCGGGGGTCAAGATGCCGGTGGAGGGGTGGCCGCCGGTGACGCTCAACGCGCGGCCTGCGGATGGCGGGCGTTGGACGCTGGATGGGATAAAGATCCAGTCGCCGGCGACGTTCACGGTCGAGACGAAGGCTACGAAGAAGGCGGGCGAGGCGGCCGGGGCACCGACCCGGACGACCTATACGTTCAGCTATGCCACGCAGGAGGGCGGGGGCACGTGGGACCCGGCGTTTGCGACGCCTTCGGTCATCAGCAGCAACGCGACGGGGTTCCGCATGCTGGCGGAGACCGACGGGGCGAAGACAGTCACGACCATGGACCGGACGGCGTCGGTGATGACCCTGAAGCCTGTGGCGGGGGACCGGGTTGACTTCAGCCTGGACGGCACCGGCACCGGGTATGCGATGCAGGTCATGGGCGGCACGGGCGACGCTGGCGGGCCGGGCCTGCAGGCGGGCGCGCGGCAAGTGAAGGTGCAGGTGGCGATGCCGGGGGTGTCGCGGATGCGGACGACGCAGATCGTCCCGGCGCTGGTGCGGATGGGACGCCAGGCGGACGGAACGCCGAACCCGGGGGGGAAGCCCAATCCGGAGGGGGTTCGGCTGCTGATTGCGGCGCTGCAGGGGTTTGCGTCGGGGATGACGCTGAGCGAGGTGCTGGACGACTTCTCGGTCAAGACGTCCGGGATTGACGTGAAGATGGGCCAGTTGCGGTTTGCGATGGATGCGCGGGCGGATGGCGGCCTGCTGAACGGCGGCATGGACATCGGGATGGACGCGCTGGCGCTGGGGGGCATGGGGCTGGAGGGGTTTGCGGACCTGCTGCCGCGGCGGGTGGCGATGCGTCCCATCGTGTCGAACGTGCCCAGCAAGGAGTTGCTTGAGTTGCTGCAGGCCATGAGCGACGACCCGGACGGGAAGGCTCCGCCGGCGCAGGTGGCGGCCGTGTTCGGCAAGGGCGGGATCAAGACGGGGTTGGAGAGCTTCGCGGTGGACATGGGCGGGGCGACGTTTACAGGGAAGGCGGACGTGCTGGTGCCGAACCCGAACGAGGCGTCCGGGACGGCGCAGATCGTGGCGACCAATCTGGATGCGCTGATGGCGAAGGTGCAGGCCATTCCGGCGCTGGCGCAGCAGGGGGTGCCGGTGATCGTGTTCGCCAAGGGGATCGGCCGGGTCGAGGGCGGCAAGATCGTGTGGGACGTGCAGTTCGACCAGGGCAAGCTGCTGGTGAACGGCGTTGACCTGATGAAGATGGCTGGCAAGTAGCTTACGCAGTGCTTGGCAGCCTGGAATAAGGAGGTGTTCCAGGCTGCCGAACGCAGCTTGTGCAAGCCGGCGTTGATGTTGACCGGTGGGTGCTTCGACCCGGCGATCAGCCGTTGCGACTTGGTAAAGTAAACCCCGGAGGGATTGCGCTGGCGGCTTCTGGATTGCCACTGGGCTGCGCCCCTCGCAATGACGGGTCAGAGTTACTGCCAGTCGGCATCATACCAGCAAGCCTTTGCTCTGACTGCTCCTGTGGCCATTATGCGTCCTGCGCGACGCTGGCAAAAACGGTCAACGCAAGCAACGGTTGGTATTGTACCAGCCGGCGTTGGCATGGGCAGGTTAGGCGCTCCGACGCCGCGAACAGCCGTTACGATGGGGCAAAGCGAAACCCGGGAGGACTGCGCTGGCGGCCCCTGGACTGCCACGGGGCTGCGCCGCTCGCAACGACGGGTTGAAGCTGATGGCGGGTCCTACCCTACGCGGACCTTGCAGATTTCCGTAGGGCCGGGTGCAGCGGGGACTTTAGGCCGCTTGCTGCACCTGGGCGGCTAGGCGGGACAGATGGCCCAGCACGTCGCGGCCGAGGCGCATGCGTTGCTGGACGTTCATTTCCTTGGCGATGGCCAGCTTGTGGTCGGGGCGTAGGCGGACTTCGCCCTTGCGGGTGCCGAGCCAGGTGATGAGGCCGCCGGGGTTGCGGAAGGCGTTGCCGCGGAAGGCGATGACCATGCCCTTGGGTCCGGCTTCCAGCTTCTCGACGCCGCTGTCCCTGCACATGCGCTTTAGGGTGACGACTTGGAGGAGGTTGTCCACTTCGGGGGGCAGCGGGCCGAAGCGGTCCACGAGTTCGGCGGCCATCGCCTCGGTTTCGGCGTCGGTGGCAAGGGCGCCGATGCGGCGGTAGAGGCCTAGGCGGACGGGGAGATCTTGCACGTAGGTGTCGGGGATTAGGACGGGGAGGCCGAGTTGGATGCCGGGGGTCCAGTCGCGGTCCTCGGTCTTGCGGCGGCCGCGTTCGGCGCGCATCTCGGCGACGGCGTCTTCGAGCATCTGCTGGTAGAGTTCGATGCCGACTTCGCGGATGTGGCCGGATTGCTCGTCGCCCAGCAGGTTGCCGGCGCCGCGGATGTCCAGGTCGTGGGACGCCAGGGTGAAGCCGGCGCCGAGGTTGTCGAGGGTCTGCATGACGTCGAGGCGCTTCTGCGCGGCGGCGGAGAGGCGGTGGTTTTGCGGCCAGGTCAGGTAGGCGTAGCCGCGCTGCTTGCCGCGGCCGACCCGGCCGCGGAGCTGGTAGAGCTGGCCCAGGCCGAACATGTCTGCGCGGTGGATGATGAGGGTGTTGACGGCCGGCATGTCCAGGCCGGATTCGACGATGTTGGTGCTGAGCAGGATGTCGAACTTGCCGTCGCCGAACTCGGTCATGACGCGCTCAAGCTCGGTGGGGGCGAGGCGGCCGTGGGCTTGGGCCATGCGGGCTTCGGGCACGATCTCGCGGATGCGGGCGGCCATGCGGTCCATGTCTTCGAGGCGTGGGACGACGCAGAAGACCTGGCCGCCGCGGAAGCGCTCGCGCTGGATGGCCTCGCGCACGACGACGCTGTCGAAGGGGGAGATGAAGGTGCGGACGGCGAGGCGGTCCACAGGGGGCGTGGCGATCAGGCTCATTTCGCGGACGCCGGTGAGGGCGAGTTGGAGGGTGCGGGGGATGGGGGTGGCGGTGAGGGTGAGGACGTGGACGTCGGCCTTGAGCTGCTTCAGCTTCTCCTTGTGGGAGACGCCGAAGTGCTGCTCCTCGTCCACGATCAGGAGTTCGAGGTCGGCGAACTCGATGCCCTTGGCGAGCAGGGCGTGGGTGCCGACGACGATGCTGACGCGGCCGTCGGCGAGGCCGCGCTTGGTTTCGGCGGCGTCCTTGGCGGTGACCATGCGGGAGAGTTGCTCGACACGGACGGGGAGGCCTTCGAAGCGCTTGGTGAAGACGCGGTGGTGCTGCCGGGCCAGGAGGGTGGTGGGGACGACGACGGCGACCTGGGCGCCGGACATGGCGGCGACGAAGGCGGCGCGGAGGGCGACCTCGGTCTTGCCGAAGCCGACGTCGCCGCAGATCAGGCGGTCCATCGGGCGGCCGGCGGCCATGTCCTCCAGCACGTCGGCGATGGCGCGGGACTGGTCCTCGGTTTCGGCGAAGGGGAAGCGGGCGCAGAACTCGTCCCATGCGCCTTCGGCGGGGGCGAGCATGGTGGCGTCGCGTAGGCGGCGGGCGGCGGCGGTGCGGATGAGCTCGCCGGCCATGTCGCGGATGCGCTGCTTCATCTTCGCCTTGCGGGTTTGCCAGCCAGCGCCGCCGAGTTTATCGAGGGCGACGCCGCCGGTTTCGCTGCCGAAGCGGGAGAGGAGCTCGATGTTCTCGACGGGTAGGTAGAGCTTTTCGGTGCCGTCGTAGATGAGGCGGAGGCAGTCGTGGGGGGCCGGGCCGACGCGGAGGGTTTCCAGGCCGTCGTAGCGGCCGATGCCGTACTCCTGGTGGACGACCAGGTCGCCTTCGGCGATCTCGGTGGCCTCGGCGATGAACTGGTCGGCGCGCTTGCGGCGGCGGGGCGGGCGGCTGATGCGTTCGCCGAGGAGGTCCTGTTCGCTGACGAGGCTGGTCTTGCCGCCGGTGAAGCCGCGTTCCAGGCCGAGGGTGACGACGGCGGTGACGGTGGGGGGTTGCTGCTGGGCTTGCGCCCAGGTGTCGCAGCCTTCGACCTTGAAGCCGTTCTCGCGCAGGAGATGGGTGAGGCGCTCGCGGGAGCCGCGGGTCCAGGCGGCGACGACGGTGCGGCGGCCTTGGGCGGCGGAGGCCGCGGTTTGGTCGTGGAGTTGCTGGAAGGCGTTGGCACCGGTGCCGGCGCCGGCCTTGGTGAAGACGTAGCCGGGGCGTCCGCCGGCATCCACGCCCCCTGCCCCGTCCGGGCGGCCATAGGGGCTGAAAACCATGTTGGGGCCGGCGGCGAGCATGGCGTCCCAGGCGGGGCGGTCGAGGTAGAGGCGTTCGGCTGGGAGCGGGCGGTAGGGAACCTCGCCATCGCGGGGTGGGACCCGGCGGGCCTCGGCGTGGTCGGCAACCATTTCCAGGCGGGCGACAAGGACTTCCTCGGCTTGGTGGTCGAGGCTGATGGAGGCGTCGGGGAGGTAGTCGAGCAGGGTGTCCATGCGGTCGTGGAAGAGGGGGACCCAATGCTCGATGCCGGGGTAGCGGCGGCCTTCGCTGATGGCTTGGTAGAGGGGGTCGGCGGCGGAGGTCGGGCCGAAGAGGTCGCGCCAGGCTTCGCGGAAGCGGGAGACGCTGGCGGTGTCGAGCGGGACTTCGGAGACGGGGCGGAGGACGAGTTCCTGCAGCTTGGTGGTGCTGCGCTGGGTGCTGGGGTCGAAGCGGCGGAGGGTTTCCAGGGTGTCGCCGAACAGGTCCAGGCGCACGGGGTCAGGCTCGCCTGCGGGGTAGATGTCTAGGATGCCGCCGCGGCTGGCGTACTCGCCGGGTTCCATGACGGTGCCGCTGCGGTTGTAGCCGTTGGCTTCGAGGAAGCGGATGATGGCGTCGGAGTCGGCGGTGCCGCCGGGGCGGAGGACGAAGCTGGCCCCTTGGTAGGCAATTCGGGGCGGGACGCGCTGGACGAGGGCGTTGACGGTGGTCAGGACGATGCGCGGGCGGGTTGGGGTGTCGAGCAGGCGCGCCAGGGTGGCGATCCGCTCGGAGACGATTTCCGGGTTGGGGGAGACGCGGTCGTAGGGGAGGCAGTCCCAGGCGGGGAAGCGCAGGACGTCCAGGTGGGGGGCGAAGAAGGCCAGGGCTTCCGTTAGGCGGGCCATGCGGCTGTCGTCGCGGGTGACGTGGAGGATTGCGCCCGCGTGCTCCTTGCGGCGCTGGGACAGGAGGAGGGCGTCATAGCCCTCGGGTGCGCCATAGACGATGGCGGTCATGCGGGCTGGCCCTCGCCGTCTTCGGCGGCTTGGCGGATGGCGCGGAGCATGGGGGTGTCCACGTCCATGGGGATGGGTTGGCGGCCGGTGAGCCAGTCGGCGAGCATGGCGTCGGGCAGCTCCATGACCTCTTCGAGCGCGTCCAGGTCGGCTTCTGTGAACGCGGCCAGGCGGGCGCGGACGAAGTTGCCGATCAGGATGTCGTTCTCGTAGGTGCCGCGGTGGGTGGCGCGGAAGAGGATGCGGCGGCGGCGGCTGTCGTCGAGGTCTATGTGCACTCTTGGGTCCTGTGGGTTGGAGGGGCATATAGCGGCGGCACCCTTCACTGTCAGCCCGTGGCCGAACCTCAGCACCTGCTTCTGTCCCCGCTTCTCGCGCCTGTGACCAGCTTGCGCGGGGTTGGGGAGGCCGTGGGCAAGCTGATTGCGAAGGTGGCGGGGGGCGACCGGGTGCTGGACCTGCTGTTCCACATGCCGGAGTCGTACATGGACCGGCGGAGCCGGCCGACGATCCGGGGGGCGGTGCCGGGCCAGGTGGCGACGCTGGCGGTGGAGGTGGTGCGGCAGGATGCGCCGGAGAGTGCGCGGCAGCCGTGGCGGATCACGTGCGGCGACGGCACGGGGTTCATGGAGCTGGTGTACTTTGGGCGGCCGCCGCCGAAGGCTGTGGTGCCGGGGGCGCGGCTGGTGGTGTCGGGGCGGCTGGATGCGTTCGGGGACCGGCTGACGATGCCGAAGCCGGACCATGTGATCCCGGCGGCGCATGCGAGCTTGCTGCCGGGGATCGAGCCGGTTTGGCCGCTGACGGCCGGGTTGTTTGCCGGGCAGGTCCGGACGGCGATGGGCCATGCGCTGGGGTTGGTGCCGGAGCTGCCGGAGTGGCACGACCCGGCGCTGCTGCGGCGGGAGGGGTGGCCGGGGTTCCGGGAGGCTCTGCGCGCTGTGCAGGCGCCGGAGTCGCTGGACGTGGAGGTGGCCCGGCGGCGGTTGGCTTATGACGAGTTGCTGGCGCACCAGGTGGCGCTGGCTTGGATGCGGCAGCGGGAGCGGACCCGGCCGGGGCGGGCGTTGCTGGGCGATGGGGGGATGCGGGCGGAGACTTTGGCTCGGTTCGGGTTTGTGCCTACGCCGTCCCAGGTGCAGGCGTTGGCGGAGATTGACCGGGACCTGGCGGCACCGCGGCGGATGATGCGGCTGCTGCAAGGTGACGTGGGGTCGGGGAAGACGTTGGTGGCGCTGCTGGCGATGCTGCGGGCGGTGGAGGCCGGGCACCAGGCGGCGCTGATGGCACCGACGGAGGTGCTGTCGAAGCAGCACTTCCGGACCCTGTCGCGGCTTTCGCCGGTGCCGGTGGAGTTGCTGACGGGGTCGGTGAAGGGGGTGGCGCGGCGGAATGCACTGATTGGGATTGCGAACGGCCGGGTCAAGCTGGTGGTGGGGACACATGCGCTGTTCCAGGAGTCGGTGCAGTACAAGGACTTGGCGCTGGCGGTGATTGATGAGCAGCACCGGTTTGGGGTGGACCAGCGGCTGTTGCTGGGGGGCAAGGGGGAGCAGACGGACATCCTGGTGATGACGGCGACGCCGATCCCTCGGACCCTGTTGCTGACGCAGTGGGGGGAGATGGAGGTCAGCCGGCTGATGGAGAAGCCGGCGGGACGGCAGGCGATCCGGACGTCCGTGCATTCCTTGGCGACGCTGGGGGATGTGGTGGAGGGGATTGGGCGTGCCCTGGAGCGGGGGGAGCGGGTCTATTGGGTTTGCCCGATGGTTTCGGAAAGCGAGTTGGTGGACTTGGCGGCGGCGGAGGCCCGGTTCGCTGATTTGCGGGAGCGGTTTGGGGCGGGCGTGGGGTTGGCGCATGGGCAGCAGGAGCCGGGGGTGCGGGATGCGGCGCTGGCGGCGTTTGCGGCGGGGGAGGTGCGGCTGCTGGTGGCGACGACCGTGATCGAGGTTGGGGTGGACGTGCCGGAGGCGACGATCATGGTGATCGAGCATGCGGAGCGGTTTGGGTTGGCGCAGTTGCACCAGTTGCGGGGCCGGGTTGGGCGGGGGGCGGCGCAGAGTTTTTGCCTGTTGCTGCATGAGGACGGTCTGACGGAGACGATGCGGCGGCGGCTGACGCTGTTGAAGGATACGGAAGATGGGTTCGTGATTGCGGACGAGGACTTCCGGATTCGGGGCGGTGGGGACTTGCTGGGGAAGCGGCAGTCGGAGTTGCCGGGGTTCCGGCTGGCGGACCCGGTGGCGCATGAGGGGCTGCTGCATATGGCGAGCAAGGATGCGGCGGTGTTGCTGGAG
>Ga0123338_10005284_pt1 | contig 11081 bp, 7 predicted proteins | sample grotaG_FD_89793 | JGI IMG/M metagenome (GOLD analysis project Ga0123338, IMG submission 89793) | Glacier valley bacterial and archeal communities from Borup Fiord, Nunavut, Canada, to study Microbial Dark Matter (Phase II) -... | ecosystem: Environmental > Aquatic > Freshwater > Ice > Glacier ...
TGCAGCAGGCCGAAGTCAGCTTCGACACGGAGACGACGGGGCTGAATACCCAAACGGCGCGGCTCGTGGGCCTGAGCTTCTGCTGGCTGCCCGGCGAGGCGTACTACGTACCCGTGCCGCCCGACGACGCGGCCGCCGCGCAAGGCATCGTGGACGAGTTCCGGCCGTTTTTGGAGAATACGTCTATCGTCAAGGTCGGCCAGAACATCAAATATGACCTGCTGATGCTGCGCGCCTACGGCGTGACGGTGGCGGGGCCGTTTTTCGATACCATGCTGGCCCACTACCTCATCGAGCCGGACATGCGCCACGGCATGGACGTGCTGGCCGAGGCGTATCTGCACTACGCGCCGGTGCCGATTACCGACCTCATCGGCCCCAAAGGCAAAAACCAGCGCACGATGGCCCAGCTGCCGCCCGCCGAGGTGAGCGACTACGCCTGCGAGGATGCCGACGTGACGCTGCAATTGCGCCACGTCTTCGAGCCGATGCTGACAGAACTGGGCTTGCTGGGCTTACTGCGCGATGTCGAGAACCCGCTCGTGCCGGTGCTCGCCGACATGGAGCACGCCGGGGTGCGGATTGACTCGGGGGCGATGGGCGAGTATTCGGCTGAGCTGCAAGGCTACGTGCAGGAGCTGGAAACCCAGATTTTTCAGGAGGCCGGCGGGCCGTTCAACATCGGCTCGCCTAAGCAATTAGGCGAAGTCTTGTTCGACCGGATGCAAATCGGGGGTGGCAAAATCAAGAAAACCAAGACCGGCCAGTACGCCACGGGCGAGGAAATCCTGAGCGTGCTGGCCCTGGACAACCCCATCGCCGGGCTGATTCTGGAGTATCGGCAGCTGAGCAAGCTGCGCTCGACCTACGTCGAGGCCCTGCCCCAGCTCGTGGGGCCGGACGGGCGCGTGCACACCACCTTCAACCAGGCCGTGACGGCCACCGGCCGGCTCAGCAGCACCAACCCGAACCTGCAAAACATCCCCATCCGCACCGAGAAGGGCCGCGAAATCCGCAAGGCGTTCGTGCCCCGCGATGCCGGCCACGTGCTGCTCGCGGCCGACTACTCGCAAGTGGAGCTGCGCATCATGGCCGACTTTTCGGGCGACCAGACCATGATTGAGGCGTTTCGGCTGGGCCAGGATGTCCACGCCAGCACGGCGAGCAAGGTGTTCCAGGTGCCGCTGAGCGAGGTCGATGGCGAGATGCGCCGCAAGGCCAAGACGGTGAATTTCGGCATCATCTACGGCATCTCCGCTTTTGGCTTGGCCCAGCGCATCGGCATCAGCCGCAAGGAAGCCCAGGACATCATCGAGACGTACTTCCAGGAGTTTGCCTCGGTGAAGCAGTTCATGGACGAGAGCATCAACCGCGCCCGCGAGCTGGAATACGCCGAAACGCTGCTCAAGCGCCGTCGCTACCTGCGCGACATCAACTCGCGCAACGCCACGCTGCGCGGCTACACCGAGCGCAACGCCATCAACGCCCCCATTCAGGGCACGGCCGCCGACATCATCAAGATGGCCATGATTCAAATCCACGACTGGCTCGAAGCCGAAAAGCTCGGCACCAAGATGATACTCCAAGTCCACGACGAACTCGTCTTCGATGCCGTGCGCGAGGAAGTGGAGTACATCACGCCCAAAATCCGCGAGTTGATGACGACCGCGCTACTGCTGCCGCACGGGGTGCCGCTGGAGGTGGAAGTCGGCACGGGGGAAAATTGGCTGAAGGCGCACTGAGAGACATCGAGTATTAGTTTTCAAGTCAGCACTGCCGCATAGTCACGCGTCGCGCAAGACTGCGGGCAGTGCGTAATAGCAGTTATTAGTTAGCTTACATTTGTTAGCTGTGATACATCTTTCGCCAAAACTGCGGAAACAAAATTGGTTTGGCACTGCTACAGCTTGGTGCCATTTTACAAGAGATTAAAGCTGTAGTATTCTACTTCACAGTTACGAGGAGTCTACAATAATCAAAAATGAATGTCATCGGCGTTGCCTCCCCCACGCAAGTAAAGAGTAAACGACCGGTAATAGCGGTTGATATATTTTGCGGGGTCGGTGGGCTAACGCACGGTATGCAGGCCGCCGGGCTGCCAGTGGTGGCAGGCATTGATTTTGACGCGAGTTGCCAATACGCTTTTGAACACAACAATAAGTCTAAATTCCTGCACAAAGACGTTACCAATATTACGGCGCAAGAGGTGGCCGACTTGTACCCGCCCGATGCCCTGCGAGTGCTTGTAGGGTGTGCGCCGTGCCAGCCTTTTTCTCAGGTACCCGGCGAACGCGAGGATAAAGAGCATAAGTGGCGGCTGCTATACTCCTTCGCCGACCTTATTGAGAAAGTGCAGCCCGCCATCGTTTCAATGGAAAACGTGCCTCAACTCAACGGGCATAAGAAAGGCGTTGTTTTGGCTGATTTTACTAAAAGGCTGGAGTCGCTTGGCTACGAGGTTACCAAATATCGAGTAAACGCCGCACACTACGGCGTACCCCAACGACGGCACCGGCTCTTGCTTTTCGCATCCAAATTTGGCAAGGTGTCATTAGTACCGCAAACTCACACCGATGCTACGGCACTAACTGTGGCCCAGGCCATTGGCGGCCTGCCAGCGATTGAGGCAGGCGAAGCGCACCACCACGATAAACTTCACCACGCTCGTCGGCTCAGTCCCCTGAATTTGCTTCGCATCAAGGCCACCCCCGAAGGTGGCAATTGGACGGCTTGGCCAGCCGATTTATTGGAGGGCCTGGAGTGTCGGCAATCGAAGCAAGGGAAAACCTTTACCAGCGCCTACGGCCGCATGGCGTGGCAGAAGCCCGCCCCCACCCTCACCACACACTGCACGGGTCTTAGCAACGGCTGCTATGGACACCCCAGCCAGCACCGAGCCATCTCATTGCGCGAGGCGGCCCTAATTCAGTCCTTTCCAGCTACATACAGTTTTGTCAAAGCCGAATCAGAGTTGAATATAGGAGCTTTAGCTCGGCACATTGGCAACGCTGTACCGCCAAAATTAGGCGAAGCCATTGCCCAAAGCATTCTCCAACACCTCGCTCAAACCCACGCACATGGCCGGCAAGCTAAAATGGCGCTTTGATGCCAGCACTTTCAAGCTGCTGGGGCGAGGGCTTATCACCGACCGGATAACGGCTATCTACGAGCTTGTCAAAAACTGCTACGATGCCAATTCTACCGAGGTAGAAGTGGCGTTTTCACGAGTAGAGAAGCGCGGTCCGCACGGCATCATCACCATCCGCGACAACGGCAGTGGCATGAGCCTGGCCGACATCCGCGACAAGTGGTTAGTGGTGGGCACCGCCAGCAAGCGCACCAGCCCGAAATCGCCCGCGCCGTTCAACCGCCGCTACATTGGTGAGAAAGGGGTGGGCCGCTTTGCTACCGACAAGCTGGGCGGGCACTTGCGCATCCTCACTAAAAGAGCCCAAGATGCCAAAGTGCTGAACGTAATCATAAACTGGTCGGCGTATGAGGGCTTGACCTACGAGCACCAAGCCAAGTCGCAACAGCTGCTGTTCACCGAGTTGGAGAACGAGTACAGCTACACCGAAGACGACGGGTTGCTGCCCGATGGGCACGGCACAGCGCTCATCATCACGATGCTCCATGAGGCATGGGATAAGGAAATGCTGCTGCGCCTGGAAAACCAGTTGGGCCGTGTGCTGCCGCCGGTCTTCAAAATAGTACCCCCGTTCGATATTCACCTTAGTGCCCCGACCGCTGACATCAAAAAGCGGTTGGTCAAAGCGGAGCCTATCGAGCAACTTGCCACCGTTCACGTCTCGGCCAGCTTCAACCAGAAAACAGGTGAGCAAGGCATCCTGCACTTCGATGGCAAGAGCCAGAAATTCATTCCGAGCTACGTTGAGAAGGAAATTTTTGGGCCAGTCTCGATGGATTTCTATTACTTTGATGCCGACGCGCTGAAAGCGTTCAAAGCCAAGTATAAGAAAACGGACAACTACATCGAAGGCGTTAAAATTTACCGAGACGGAGTGATTTGCACTCCGTTTGCCGAGTTTGAAAGCGGCCTGGATACCCGGCGCGACGTGTTAGGGATTGACAAGCGCCGCTACCAAGAGGCTTTCGATAAACTAAATACCCGACAGTTCATCGGCATCATCCACATTACGAAAGACAATAACCCCAAAATCACCGACGCAACCAACCGGCAGGATTTTGTGGATAATCCCGCTTACCGTCGGCTCAAAGAGTTTATCATCGAACAGATTGACGAGCTGGCCAAGTACAAGAAAGACAAAAAGAAGGATGAGAATACCCGGGTGCAAAGCAACCTCAAGCGAGCTTCGGCCGACGTGAAGGAAGTCAGCCGGACCCTGACCCAGTTGGTGAAGGAGCGCCCCGAACTGAAGGACGTGCTGGCCCCTGCCATCGCCAGAGCTAAGGATGCTACCGAGAAAGTGAGCGAGGGTGCCAAGGAAAGTGCCGACTCGGCGAAGGATTTCCAGCGCAAGGAGGCACTGTACCTAAGCCTAATGTCGCTTCAGGACTTTGCCAACGAGCTGGCGCACGGCATTCGCTTCGCGCTTGCCCCGGCCAAACAGGGCGCAGAGTTTTTCATAGACTTTTTCCCCGACCCGGCCCTCAACGATACTTTTCTACGCTACGCACACCTGATTTTCAACCAAACCGAGACCATCAGCTCCCTGGTCGATTTCATGCTGAGCTACGCTCAGGTGGATATTGAGGACAGTGAGTTTCAGATAAAGGAATTGCTGAATGGGGTGATGAATGGGGCCTACGCCATCATATTTGAAAAGGAAGGCATCCGTACTGAGTTGGCTATTAAGGACAATATTGAGCTTACAGGTAAGCGCAAGTTCCTGGAAGACGTGTTGTCCAACCTGATTTCCAATTCAATCAAAGCACTCCGCCACGAGCCGGACAAAAAAATACTCTGCGAGACCTACGCTGACAAGGATAGCCTGAACATCGTTTTCTCTGACAACGGCACCGGGGTAGACTCCAAAATCAAGGGCCGGATGTTCGAGATGTTCAAAACCACCACCGCTGAGGAGGGCGGCGCGGGCCTCGGTTTGTTCATTGCCCGGTCGCGCATGGCCGCTCTGAACGGCAGCATCGAACTGGTCGCTAGTGCTTTCAATCCCAAAGGTGCTGGCTTCAAACTGACCATCCCGCTAAAAAAACAGTAACATCATGGCCACCAGCACCAAGCCGTACATCGTACTTATTGACGATGACATAACGGAAGACCAGCCGCTGATAGGCTACTTGCACCGGGAATACGGAGCCAGCAACGTATTCTTATTTCAGGAGCCCACTGAGGGCATTCGGTTCATCGAGGCTAATTTAGCCAAGCGCATCATTGTGCTGCTGGACATCATGTTTGGCGAGAAAGCTCAGGGGTTTGATGTGTTCGACCGAATAACAGAGAAAAGCAAGTTGGTCTGCTTCATTGTCATGACGGGTAATTTGGAGGCGGTTTCCAAACGAGAGTTGCAGCGTTTGGTGAACCGCCATGCTTGGTACATTGTCCAGCGTGACAAGTCGGCGAAGGAAATTCTGGCCTTGATAAATGAGGCGGAAACTCACCTGATGATGCGGGTGGATGGTGCGCTGGAAGAGTGGATACTCCGCCACGGCCCGGACGAGCAACAGAAGCCCTTCATCAAAACCAGGGGAGGCGAGTCATACTCACTAGCAGACATCTTGCTTTCCCTCCGCACCGGTGAGAACGAGGCCATTGGACAAGAAATGGCCGCCGATATTCTCGCCGTGGCCATTGACTTATTAGTCCGCGACAAATCGCGCATTGGCAAAGACAACCTCGCTGGTAGCAAGGAAAGTAAGTGATATGCTCAACATCATCATTGCGTCTGACGACATCGACACAACAATCGGTACAAACTGCGTTTTAGCTTGCCAGCACCTCCACAACGCGGTGGATTTAAGTATTCAAAATGTAACGCTTCTCAACGGATACCTCTGCACACCCGTCGAGGTGGAGAAAGCCATTGTTTCATTTGACCAGCAGAGATTTATCCTTGTTGCTTACTCACATGGCACAGAGGATACATTATTTTCGACAGCGGCTGGCAATGGTTACGTTAGCCTCGCCAACGCTTACCAATTTGCAACCAGCTTGGTGTACACTGTCAGTTGCTGGTCAGGTGTTAAGCTGAAGCATGAGCTAATAAAACACGGCTGTCACGGATACGTGGGCTACGTTGATAGAGTAAAGGTGCCTGAGAACGAGACGGATGAACTACTCTTTATCGAGTGCGAAAACAAGGGGCTGGTTCACCTTCTGACTACTGGTGCCTCGCTTACTGAGTCCGTCGAGGAAATGAAGCGGTACTACCGTAAGCAGTACGACGAACTCATCGACCAGGAAATGTATGCTGTAGCGGGGCCACTGCTCCACAACCTTGGTGCTTTGACCTTCTACGATTATGAGGCTTTAACCAGGAGTGAACTGGAGAGCCACTAATGGTAACAATAGGCATATGGGCCGGCCCACTACCAAGAGCAAAGCATTTGCGCCCGACGAGCCGTAGCTTATCCGCAACGAAATCAGCTACAGTCGCTCAGCCAGTACAGTAGCCCCTCCAACCCCGCCCATGTCCGACCTCACCGCCCTGTACCAGACCTTGAGCCAGCGGCCGCGCCCCGAAGACGTGGCCGACCTGCTGCTGACGCTGCTGCGCAAGCACCTGACCCAACCCCAGCGGGAGCTGCTCAAAAAAACCGCTGCCGGCTCGGTGCGCAAAGACCCCCGACACTATTCCGCGATGCCGACCGAGTTTGCCCGGCCGGTGGGGGCGGCCCGGCAGGCGCGCACCGCCGCCGGGCTGTTCGACTACCCGCTGCCGGCCGCTGACCCGCCCGCCTACCGCCAGCCGGGCGAGGTGGCCGCGCTGCTCGGCGAGCTGAGTCCGCGCCTGGGCAAGACCGTGGGCCGCACCGACTACCGCCTCGACCGGCTCAACCGGGACGGGCGGGCGACGGCGGGGGTCGCGGGCCTGGGCGAGCTGTCGCGGCGGCGCTACAATAAGCTGTTTCGGGCTTTGCGCCACCTCGAAGCCAAGCAGCAGCGGCTAACTCAGGCCGGGCGGCTGCGCGAGTTTCAGCTGGTGAGCAAGCACGGGTTGGCCCACGAGATTACGGCCGAAGACTTCGGGCGCGACTTGTTCAGCGCGGCGTTCGTGGCCTACTACACGGCGCGCTGCAACCGCCGGAGCGAGCGCGGCAGCAAGGGCCAGCCGCCGCCCTACGACCGGGTAGCCGACATGCTGTACCGACGCTGCCGCAACGCCCGGCCGGAAACGCTGCCCGGCGGGCCGGACGCGGCGGCTCCGGCGGAAGCGGCGACGGGGGCAATGGCTACTAACTGGGCGATGCTGGCGCGGGTGTACCCCGACCCGGAAGTGCTGGAATACCTGACCGATGCCGAGCTGGCCGAGCTGCTGGGTCGCTGGATGACCTTGCTGACGGAGCTGGCCGGGCAGCTGCGGCGGGCGTGGGCGGCCAACAAGTTCGGGCGCGACGCGATGGAGGTGCAGCCCGGCGACGATTCCTCGACCTGGAACCTGACGGCCGGGGCCTGGAACAAAGCCCGCGACAACTGGCTGAACCTGCTCTACGCCCTGGGCCTGGAGGGGCTGCTCGACGAGGTGTGTCCCGGCAAGGCAATGCGGCTGATGAGCGCCGATGTCGTCCACCTGCACCGCCTCTCGGGCCGCCGGCTCGACCCCAACCTGCGGGTGTGGGCCGCGCTGCCGCTGCCCTGGGACGTGCTCGACGGCACGGCCCCCTGCGGCTGGGCGCAAGTGGCCGCCGCCTGTCAGGCCGCGGGCCTCGACCCCGAAAAAACGGGCTGGCTGGCCCCGCGCCCGCGCCGCATCGCCAAGCGGCGGCCCACGCCGGAGCTGGTCAATGGCGTGAGCGTCGGCAATCCGTACCTTGCCCAAAAATTACGGCAGGACAAAACGTTTTCCGGCAACCGAGCGCACGACTAGCCGGTTGCCCCGTTAAGGATAAGGTAGTTCAGTGGTAGAATCTCCGGCTCTTTTGCCCGGTTGGTCGCTGGTTCGAGCCCAGCCCTTATCCCAATGCTAGTGTAGCTTAAGTGGCCGAGCGCCCGGCGCTTTGCCTGGGTAGAAGTAGAAGCCAACGCAAATTCGCAATCGGTGTACGGGGCGGGCTGCCGGCTTTTCGCCGGCTGTCCGCGCTAGCGTTGCTCAGTTGTGTACGCACGTGCTTAACAACGCCGAAGCGGACAGCCGGCGAAAAGCCGGCAGCCCGCCCCGTACACCGATTGCGAATTTGCGTTGGTTTGAGCTTGGCTGCTGGAACGGCGGCCGGCCAGCGCTGCCCGCCAGTTGCGAGGAAGCGGCCCGTATCACCCCCAAAATCCGCGAGCTGACGACGACCGCGCTGCTGCTGGCGCACGGGGCACCGCTGGAAGTGGAAGTCAGGACGGGCGGGATAAGCTTTAGCTTGCTGGTCGAAAGAAACAACCGACCAGCTATAACATCTGGCCTTAAAACAGGAACAAACCACGTTCACCCTAACCCCGCGGCCTTGCCGCCCCCTGCTTACCCCTTGCCATGAACACCACCCGCTGGACCGCCGCCCTGCTGCTCGCCGCCACCGGAGCCGGCAGCGCCCATAGCTCCCCCACCCCGTCCGGCAACGCGGCCGTCCCGCCGCCGGTCCTGACCGTGGCCGCCGCCCCGGCCGATGCGGCGCCCGCCGCGCCCGCCGCGCCTGCTGAGGGCCGGCCGGGGCCTAACGCTGCGCTGCCCGGCCCGGGAGAGGCCCGGCCGCCTTCGCTACCCGACGTGCTGCTGGCGCTGCGCCAACTGTACGAGCGCACCGGTGGCAACCGTTGGGCGCGACGCCGGGGTTGGCCCACCACGCCCGCGGCCTGGCAGCAGGCCACGCTGGCCAGCGTGGCCCGCTGGGAAGGGATAAAGGTGGCCAACGGGCGGGTAGTGGAGTTGAACTTGATGGACAACCGGCTCACGGGTTCGTTGCCGCCCGAGCTGGGCCGGCTTACCGACCTGGAGGGGCTGGCCCTGGGCGCCAACCAGCTCACGGGGCCGCTACCGCCCGAGCTGAGCCAGCTGGCGGCTCTCACAGAGTTGAGCCTGCACAGCAACCGCCTCTCGGGCACACTGCCCAGCGCCCTGGGTCAGATGCGCCAGCTGAAATATTTACTGTTGAACAACAACCAGTTTACGGGCCCGCTGCCGTCTGAGCTGAGCCAACTGACCGCCCTCGAAGCGCTGGGTCTAATCGATAACCAGTTCACGGGGCCGTTGCCACCCGGGCTCGAACGGTTCGCGGACCAGCTCCCCCGGTGAGCCGGCGGGAGCGGGGGCAGCCCGAAAGGGTCTGGCGCGGCCCCGGCCCCGGCCAGCCGCCAGCCAGTAGCTTTCTGTTCAAAACAAGCTCCCCTGCACGTCCTGCGGAATGGGCCGGGGCGGGCGCACGGGCAGGCCCGTCAGGGCGTGGACCCGGCCCAGGAAGTGCTGCGCCCAGATGGGGGCGTGGCGCACGTCGCGCTGGTGGATGAAGACGTAGGCCGCGTGCAGGCCCAGGGCGAACCAGCCAGCCAGGCGCTCGGCCCAGGCATCGGCGCGGGCGAAGTCGCTGGCGAGGAGGCCGTGGCCGTTGAGGCGCACGAAGGCTACGGGCGTGGTCAGGCGCTGGTGCAGCACGTCGCGCCGGCCGGCTACGTCGGTAATGACCAGCGTTTTGCCGAGGGCTTCGAGCAGGGCGAAAGTGGTGTCGCGCAGCTCGCGCTCGGCAAACCAGCGTGGGTGGCGCAATTCCACGGCCAGAGCAATATCAGCGGGCCAGTCGAGCAGGAAGCGCTCGAGGCGGGGCAGGTGCTCGGGGCCGAACTGCGGGGGCAGCTGCAAGAAGCAGGGGCCGAGGTTGTCGGCCAGCTCGCGCACGGCGCGGGTGAAAGTCAGCGTGAGCGAGTCCGTGTTGTACAGCTCCCGCTCGTGGCTGATGGCGCGCGGCAGTTTCGGGCAAAAGCGAAAGCCCGACACCGCGCCCACGGCTGCCCGCCAGCGCCGCACGGTAGGCGCGTCGGGGATGCGGTAGTGGGTCGTGTTCAGCTCCAGCGCGTTGAACTGCTGGGCGTAGTGATGCAGGTAATCGGGTTCCTTCGCGCCCAGCGGGAAGTACGAGCCGAGCCATTCCTTGTTCGTCCAGATGGGGCAGCCTACGAACAGGCCGGGCGCGGTGCCGGGGGCCAGGGGCGCGGCGCGGGCCAGCACGGCGGCCGTGTCGGGGTGGTCGGGGGGCAGGCGAAAATCAACGTAGCGTAAGTCGGGCAGGCGGCCAAAATCCATCGGGCAAAGGTAGGTCGCGCCGGGGCCGGTGTCGCGGGCGCGATATACAACTTATTTAGCAAATAAGCAAACAGGGTTTTATTGTGCGTCCGGAAAGAATGCCAAAATTTTACACCCGCCGTAAAGTCTAATTTTAGACCTCTTGGCGGAATAATACCATTGGCGGCCATAATGCTGCTTCATTAAACACAATTAAGGGTCATGTGCGGCCGGTGCTAACCAGACTATCCGGCCATTTCTTCTCAAAACACAATAAAAAAATAGTGTCAAGCCAATTAGCAACGAGCGGCCGTTGGTTTCGGAAGAGTCGGGCCTATATTCGGTCTGTTCACCATCCAATTACGCGCATGACGCTTACGCGCACACTCTTACTCACCCCCGCTCTCGTCGCGGTCTGCCTGGGCGGACTGCTGACAACGGTCCCGGCCGCCTCGGCCGAGGCCCGCGCCCACGCGGCTATCCGCTCGCACCGTGCCGGGCACCGTGCCCACCAGCATCGCCGCCGCCACATCTACATCCCGCGGATGCTGCCCACCGTTATTCCCGCCGCCCGCGAAGGCTACCTGACCGTGCTGCGCGGCCGGGCCTCTTGGTACGGCAAATATTTTCAGGGCATGAAGACGGCGAACGACGAGCGTTACGACCGGTTTCAATACACCTGCGCCCACAAAACGCTGCCCTTCAACACCCGCCTGCGCGTAA
>Ga0123338_10005285_pt1 | contig 11080 bp, 6 predicted proteins | sample grotaG_FD_89793 | JGI IMG/M metagenome (GOLD analysis project Ga0123338, IMG submission 89793) | Glacier valley bacterial and archeal communities from Borup Fiord, Nunavut, Canada, to study Microbial Dark Matter (Phase II) -... | ecosystem: Environmental > Aquatic > Freshwater > Ice > Glacier ...
AATTATATTTTTAGCTACAAGTTCTAAATCACTCAACTCATTAAAGTCTTCAATCAAAATAACGAATTCATCTCCGCCCTGACGGCTGACAACATCAGCTGCGCGTAGTGTTTGCTTATAGCGTGTGGCAATCTCTTGCAGCAGTTGGTCTCCTGCCTCGTGACCTTTCATATCGTTTACTATCTTGAAACGATCAAGGTCAATGTAGAAAATCGCTAGTTTCCGTTTGTGACGTTTCGCAGACTGGATCGAGTGGTTAAGAAGTTGGGTAAACATCAATCGGTTAGGCAATTCTGTCAGACTATCGTGTGTGGCGAGATACTGGATCTTTTCTTCGGCTTGTTTATATTCGGTAACATCCTTGGATGCGAGAACAAATCCTATCCGTGTATTATACTTATCTGTGCATTCGGAAATGGATAGAATGATTGGAATATTCACCCCGGCGCTGGAAACCATGAACATATCCATATTCCGTATCGGGCATATGTTCAGTAATTCGGAAATATTTATATTTTCTGATTTGCCGTCCGAGAGGAAGAGACTCTCCAGCGGTTCTCCAACCAAATCCTTTTGGTCGTATCCCAGCAGCCTTTGCGTTTCTGGATTAATACTCAATATGAGACCTTCCGGATTTGCCAGAATTACTGAATCGATGATTGTCTGAAACAAATTCTCTGCGATAAAAGCGGGAGTCATTGCCATCAACTGGTACTTGACAATAGCATAATAGATGCCAATAGACCAGATTGCTACTGCTATCGGGGTTATATCCGGGATATCAGTTTTCAGGAATGAGAAAAATACCAGGATGGCCAGACCTGCTAAAAGCGCTGCTGCAGCTGCATTAAACAGTACTCTGGCCTGTTTCCGTTCTCGTTGAGTTATCGCTGTTTTTTGCAATCTATAACAAATAAATATGCACGCACAACTATATACTAATATGTAAATAATTGAGGCCCAGGACCACATTGAATCTGTCCGCCTGGTTATTGTCCAGCCATTGCTTCCTTGTAGATATGCTTTTGCATTAAAATCTGTTGTAACTTCCATATACGAAAAAACAAAGCTTGGTAGATATATTATTATATGCACCCACCAATAGTTTAAGAGATAAGATATTTTTGCATATACTAAAAAGAAGTGAAGTAATATACCAATATACAAAAAGTATCCGACTGAACTTATTTTGAACCAGAAGATGCAGGCTGCCATATCAGATGCAGAAATATATAAAGCAGTGGCAAGTGACCAGACGATAAGGTCCAAATTCAAGACAAAGAAAAGTCTGTTTAGCTGCGACTTTTTATCCAGCCGAATAACAGTGAATCCCAGAAAAATATATAGAAAAGAAAGAAAAATCAGTGTAAGCGAGAATGTGTTCATGCATACCTCCAAATTTCATAACAAAAACTTACTCAATTTTTCTCGATCTTTCCTGCCAATTGTTACTCGGATGACAATTGACCATAATTATAATGTAGTTTGACGATAAAAGGAATTAACAAATTGCTTGAAAAAATCAGCGAAACATAATGGAAGTCTGCGCGCATTTCGAGTCATTTTCTTTTCGGTAAGGCTCCAATGTATAGCGTTTTTCCAAGAGGGGCAAGGACTTTCAGGACGGTGCTTACGTTGGGTGTTGTCTTTCCGTTCTCCATTCTTGCAATAACGGGCTGTCTGACGCCGCTCATTGCTTCGAGCTCTCTTTGGGTAATTCCTCTCTCATGTCTGGCCTTGATAAGCTCACCGATTTCATCCTCGACCTCCGTTAGAATTTCGGGAAAATCAGTATGTCTCTTTACATTTGGATCATTCGTGATAAGGTCAGCTTCCTTCATCGCTGCGATCGTTTTAGCATAGGTGATAGACGGGCGCAGTTCGATATGCAGTTCTTTGCCGGGGACATAACAGGGAACTGACTGACTATATAGCTTTTTATAAATATATTTTTGAAAACTGTTTCACATGCTTCTGAATAAGCTGTACTTCCTGCTCAAAATCTTTTGTGATGTCATTTTCCATGAGAAGAAAGAAAATGGGGCTGTAGAAATGCAGTGCCATTACCTGGGGGTCATATGCGCCAAACGCACCGCTCTTTATCATAGTATCAAAGAGTTTAGTCTGATATGTAAGAGGAGCATCAAAGAAATAATTTTTAAGCGTGTCTCTTGCAAGCGTATTTTTATATTGCTCTGCGATGAGCAGTTTGCGGAACTTACAGGCAAAATCGTCCTTTATAAAAAATGAAAATAATCCTTGTGCCATAGACTGCAAGCCGGCCTCTGTGATTTGCATATAAGTATGTGCGATCTCGTTTATTTCACCCTGGGGAACCGCCAGCGAATCAGCGATCGTGTCATATCGCTTTGTCATTTCAGAAAATATGGCCTGTAGGATTTCTTCTTTCCCTTTAAAATGATTATAAATAGAGGCGCCTTTAATTCCAACAGCAGCTGCAATATCGCGCATCGAAACGCCGTCATATCCTTTTTGAGAGAACAAATTCAGGCTTTCAAAAATAATACGCTCTTTGGTAGGATATATTTTCACCATGGACGCACCTTTCCAAGCCAGCCTTTTTCTTCCCAATAGTTTTTGTCGATTGGGTTCCACGTGTTGGCTTTCTGATTCATCCGCATGACAGTAAACATAAAACTTGATTTAGTTCCTACAGCTGACTTCTTCGTTGCTTTTCGCGCGATTTTATCCGTTTGAGCTTCAATTTTACTTTTTAGCTCATCGGAAACCTCGTTCCAGGATGATGCGTTTACATTAACATGCAGCTGGCAGCGGTTTGAAATCCCCAGCCAGAATAACTGGTGTGAAATGGATTTGCTCACTCTTTTCGCTCCGGCTCCGGCCGCTGTCGAAACCACAATTCCCACTTTTGCATACATTGTATGATTGGGTCTGTGCGACAGCCACATATAAGCCAAATGATCAAAGAACACCTTTAACTGCCCTGTCATTTCCATGCAGTATGTAGGCGAGTCCACGATAATTACATCTGATGCTTCCATAGCCTTTACTATTTTTTGAATACTCTCCTGATGCGGGCAGGAATTCTCGCCTTTCATAATGCACTGAAAACAACCGACACAAAATCCGGGCGCATCCGCCGGCATAAAAAACTCGTATATAACCGTGCTTTCGTTGCTCAGCTTATTTTTAATTTGTTCGGTAATGTGATAGGTACTGCCTTTGTGGGATTGTCCGTGAATAATCGTAATTCTCATAAGTTTACCCCATCATAATGCGTGAGATCTCAATGACCAGCATTTTTATTATAATTGTAGTCGAGAGAACAAAAAATACCATTTTTCTGAATTTCTGATTTTTTATGAATATGGAAAGAAGGCAGCTCAATGCAATAATTCCGCCGCCTAGACAGCACATGGTTGATTGTATGCTGTCCAATGTAAATAAGCCGGCCGTCACCGCATTATCAAAGGAAGCTTGAACTGAAAATTGATAACCGTCTCTTGCCGCAACGAAGCAACATACGATAAGTCCCAGCAGGGCTAGACTTGCAATTCTACGCCCCCAATTTTTTATACTTTTGTGTTTTGCAAGGGTATATCCAATAAATACAAACATGGCTAACAAAAGAATTGTCGAAAGTATTGCAGTCAAATTTCCAAAATATAAATCCATAATTATTTCTCCTAACGTTTGTTAGCATGAGTTTAACTAACAATCGTTAGTCTGTCAATAGGTTTTACGGATTTTTCTGCATCAACGTGCCTGATATGTCCTATATCTGCACCATGGAAAAAGCGAAACGGCACATCGACAAGGAAAGATTTGGCGGATACGGACTTGCGGCGTTATGTGACGGAATAGAAATTGAACTGGCGGATCATCACAATGCCATGTGAGACACGGCGGCTTGTAAAGCAGTTTTTGAATGGCTCGACAATATGTACTCTGTTGATGACACGGATATCAAGCTATATCGTTATGAATCAAATATTCCGGTTCACTCTGCCAAGCCGTCGACATTGCAGAAATCCATGAATCTCCTGTATGGTATTCTCTGGGGAATCGGGTGTGATAAAGTCATTACACCAAAAGAACATGCAGCGTTATTTGATTGGATGGAAGAGAATAAGGAATATCAGAGGGATGTGAATTTCCGTGATGGTTTTCAATTGCTTTCTAATGTACTGGAAGACGGCATCCTTTTACCAGATGAATATGAGAGTTTGCTACGCTTAATCGGACAACATATTTCATCCGGACATTATTCGGATACAACTCAGGCTATGCAAATTCTTATGGGAATTGTAAAAGGAATCGTCAGTGATACCAGGATCAATGCAAAAGAGGCCGCCGCCCTCTATAAATGGATGCAGGCGCATGACAATCTCAAAGGCAACTATCCCTTCGACAAAATCTTTGATGTGCTGACACAGGTACTGGAGGATGGAATTCTTGACCAGAAAGAAGAAAAGATACTCTTTACGATCTTCGATCAGTTTCTGAATCCCAGTCAATCCTGTGAATGCGGGATTCATTTATCCGGAAAAATATGCTGCCTTACGGGAGACTTCAGCCGGGGAACAAAAGCAGATGTAGAGAAACATATTGCGAACTGCGGCGGCATCTGCATCTCCTCCATCACCAGAGAAGTTGACTACCTCATCGTGGGCGGACAGGGAAGTGAAGCGTGGATCTATGGCAATTACGGAACCAAAGTAAAAAAGGCTCTGCAAATGCAGGAAAAAGGTCATCGGGTGCAGATAGTTGGAGAAGATGTGATTTATGAGACGGAAGAATGAACATCCCAGACAAGTGAAAATATAAAGAAGGCTATATAATGCATAATGCAAAAGATAATCTTCTTTTGATAAAACATACAGAAAGCCAGCATTTCAAAAGTGAAAGCTGGTTTTGCAAATAATGAGCAGCTCCTATTTCGTCGATCCTTCCGCTTTCCGCTCGAAGCGCAGCTCGGGGAGGAGGATAAGGTATTGATCATCGGTCTCAGGCTTTTTCCAGAATATGACATAGCGAACAGTCGCATCGCACGGGCAGTAGCCAAGGTTGGTGATGTTCTTAAGACGCTCTTTGAAGGCATTGCTGAAGCGGAGAATTTTTCGTCCCTTGTGGTAGCAACACCCGTCCTGATAGGTGATAGCGTCACCGCTTAACAGGTTCCGGTAGATCTTCTGGTTTGCAGGATCGCAAAAGAAGTCCAGATGAACATCCGCATGCCAAGCCTGTATGATGAGTTCAGAAGGATATGGGTACGAGGCATTGTCCGTATGTCTCACAAGTCCCGGCGCGCTGATTGCATCGAATAAGGGTGCGTTGGTATGAATGGAAAGATTTGTTCTGGCACGGGTAATGGCGACATAGAGTACACGAAACTCTTCAGATGTGAGCGCCTGCCGACCGCATGGAGCGTAGAGGAATACGGAATCAAATTCCTTTCCTTTAGCCTTGTGCATTGTACCAATCTGGACACAATCGGAGGAGAAGACAAGGAAGTCGTCGAGTCGTGATTCATAAAGGAAAGTTTTGAAGTCGTTGATATAGACTCCTTCTGGATTCACATGTGAAAAGGCATCGAGGAGTGCGCGACAATTTTCGAGAATCGCGCTGCGCGCGTATGTCTTATCCAGTGCTTTTCGGGCGTCCTCCCATGCATCTTTGCTGATTTTGACGAGGCACTTGTCCTTTGTTATTTCGTTAAGGAAGAAGTTAATTTCAACGAGATCGGTTAGTCGGAAGCTCTCGTTGGTCTGCATGAGACGCGCCGGTATACCATGCTTGCTGAGTACGCCGAAGGCAAGAAGCGCTTGATCATTCTTCTTGGTCAACACACAGGTCGTGCCAATGCGCGTCGCGCGAATCACATCTTCTGTAAATGGCTTGAGAGACATGGCAGAGGAGTATTTGGTAATCCGAATCGTGCCGTTCTCCCGTGTATTCGATTGATTCGGATGTTTTTTGAGCCGACCTTGCAAAGGATTTATGAATGCATTTGCTGCTATGACAAGATTGTTCTTGCTGCGATAATTAGTCAGGAGTTCGTAGGTTTTTGTTGGAAAGTCGCTGATAAATGCCTGGAGGTATTTCGAGCTTGAGCCTCGGAATTCATATATATTTTGGTCGTCATCTCCGACTGCAATCACGCGCATGTCAGGATTCTTTTCAATCAGAAGTCGGACGAGAGCATAATCCGATTCGGTCATGTCCTGTGCCTCGTCGAGGACGAGCACTAACTTGGCCATATGGATCGGGTCGACTTCGTTATCTTTAATCAGCTTGACGGTCTCCGGGACGACCTTGTCCATGTCGTCAAGCCTGCCAATCTTGCCTAACAGATCGAGACAAAAGGCGTGGAAGGTTTTAATCTCGATGAAATGCGCGGCATTTCCAATCAGATCGATCAGGCGGCTCTTGAATTCTGTTGCTGCGGCGCGCGAGAATGTGAGCATGAGCATCTGCTCGGACTTCACATTTTCGAGAAGGACGAGAGAGGCGAGCTTGTGGACAAGAACACGAGTCTTGCCGCTGCCCGGACCGGCGAGGACGGCAATATAGCGATTCTCTTTGTCGTTGATGATACTAAGCTGCGTTGGCGACAGGGTGCCAAAGATTTTCTCGAATTTTACCGGCGTGATTGTACGGTCAATCATCTCGCGACGGTTTCCCGGAAAGTACTTTTTGAGAAACGCCTTATATTCCATGCGAAAATAATCGTCGGCAAATTGGAGTGCCTTATCATGGGCTCCAAGCATCATTCTAGCGTACTCGCCGATGATGTGTATCTGCTGGATTTTATTCTGATAGAAGAGCTCGAGCCGGCGGTAGTCATCTTTTAGAAATTTCCATTGTGAATCATCGGCAAGACGCGAGATTGTCATCGGATTATAGATGACGAGAAAGCCGCCTTCGATTTTTATGGCCTCAATATGCGACAGGTAAAGGAGTGTGTTTTCGATATCTTTAATCGTGTATTTCAGATGAATTAGCCGTGAACTGCTGTTATATTTCTGGAGTAACTCGTGTACGGAAAAGTTCACCGCAAGATCATCTTTCGACTTGTCGGCAGTTCCTTCCTCTCGATGCAGCGTATAAAGGTATTCGAGAATGAAGTCGGCCATCTCGGAGCGTTTCTCAAGGGAACGCCGGAGCACCTCCGGGGTACAGAGGAAGTGTACGTCGAAATATTGATTCTTTGGCCTATCCGTATAAGCAAATTGAATTTGCTTAGTGATCTGTAGGAAGCGCAGAATCGTTTGGAAGCAGGAAATGTTCGGAACGGCTATGCCATTTTCGAGAGCCGACTCGTTCAATTGCTTCAAATGATATTGCGTAATTTCAATATCGAATTTCTGCAAAAGGTGTCTCTCAATCTCGCCGAATTTCCGAAGGCGCTGCCTGGATCTTGATTCCTTATCGTCCGAGCTTATATAGACAGTCATATCCTTGGCGTCGGCCAGGAGATTGATTGAGCGCAAACGGTTCAGGAGATCGACGATGTCAGCGCGGGAAAGACCAAGCTGATCGGCAATGTAATCAACGCGTGACTCCGCATCTGCGTTATTCGCCTTGGAACGACTGCGCATGCTTATAAGCTTGCTCATGATACGCATGGCGTTGGTCTTCTCCGCCTCCGTCCAATTCTGCCTGTGAATAATCGTGGAGGCATCCATCGCAGATTTGCACATGATGCTGGAGGCAAAAACTCGCGGCGAGTTGAAGGAACGCGTAAGATATCCTCCTTCCTCAAGCGCACCGATAGCCGTGCGTACACGAGTCTCCAGCTGGTCACTTGAATCATCCCAACCTGCCTTGCGTGCGATTTCGAGCGCAGACTGCGACACAGAACGACGTTTGTGTGTCAATGACCGGATAGCTTGCCAGACCTGTTGGATTTCATTAATACTCAAACGAGTCTGGTTGTCCATGATGAAGTGCTTGTCCAGATCGTCAACATGAAAGAGCACAATGCACTCGGCTTTAATACTCTGATCACGACCCGCGCGTCCGGCCTCCTGCACATAATTCTCGAGAGAATTAGAAATCTCGAAATGAATGACAAGCCCGACATCCTTCTTATCTACACCCATACCAAAAGCGGATGTTGCGACGATAACGCGCACTTCGTCCCGGATGAAGGCTTCCTGATTGTGTGTCTTATCCTTTGGATCCATCTTCCCGTGGTAGGGGAAGGCAAGAATACCGTCACCCGTCAGGCGTTTCGCGAGCATCTCGGCCTTCTTGGTTCGGTTAACGTAGATGATCGCAGGACATTGACGTGATTCCAGCATATTCCGGACCGTCTGGTACTTCTCTTCCTCTGACATCTTGATGATGACGCGATAAGTGAGATTCACACGCGATGCTGATGTCCGCACTAAATCCAGTTCCAGATTGTTCTTGTCCGCGAAATACTTCTGAATATCCTCTATGACAGACGGCTTGGCCGTAGCTGTGAAGCACGATACAGGAATAGGCTCGGGCAGACTCTTCTTCTCCTGGAGCTGCTTCAGAAACGTACCGATGAACATATAGTCAAGGCGAAAATCCTGTCCCCAAGCCGACAGGCAATGCGCTTCGTCGATAACAAACCGTGCAATTCTACGGCTGAGAAGAAGATGCTCAATTGTCCGTGACCGCAGCGATTCCGGCGAAATATATAAAATCGACGCCGAACCGTCTTCAACACGCTCCATTGCGCTGGCGCGCTCGATGGGATCGACCAGGCCATTGATTGTTACCGCTTCATGAATGCCTATGCGATTCAGATTATCGACCTGATCCTTCATCAGTGACTGCAATGGAGAAATGACCACCGTCAGAGCCTTTTCCGTCTCACCCATCATGAGCGCCGGCAGCTGAAACGTAATTGATTTTCCGCCGCCAGTAGGGAAAATCGCAAGTAAGGACTTACCTTCCAGTGCGGATTGGACCGCCTGCTGCTGCAAAGGTTCACCATCGAACAAACGGAACTCAGAAAATCCGAAAATCCGCTCTAATCCACGTTGAGGATCCAGGAGCTGATCACAATACGAGCATCCCTCCAGGCAACGCTGTCCACGAAGCAGATGCATCACGGTATGAACATCCGGAAATTTCATCGTGACCCACTTCGGCAGCTTGGAGAATCGATCGCGCGCGACAATATTTGCCAGACAGTACGCCAGTTCACATGGACTATTCGCGATCAAGACATCAAGCGACGCATTCGCACAAATCTCATCGGCGAAAAAAGAACGAATCTTCTCCGCTGCATTACCCGTTCCGTGCGTTCCGACATAATGAAGAAATCCACGAAAATATTCATTTTCCGCCAGGAGAAGTGCATAAATTTCACTTAGTTCAGGATCCAATGCCCGAAAAGCCGCAACTTCATCAAAGAACAAATTCCTGGCCTTAATCGAGTCGTTTCTCGGATTATTCAATTCGTCAGGAAAAAACTTCTCATCCTTCAATAACGAGTGATAGGGTTTCAATGGAAAAAGCAGCGGCGACAACATCAGCGTGTCCACCCAGTGGTCGGCATCGACTTCAGCCTGCCCGATCTGTTCCCGCATGAAGCGTCGATCATGGTCAATCACATTGTGGCCGCAGATATACTCAGCCTTTGAAAGCCGCGCAAAAAAATCCCGCGATGACGCGGAATGAAACGAAGTCCCGTCGTCCGTGACAAAGCCATAATCCAAAACCTTGCCGGATTGTGGCTGAACCTCTAAATCAATAAAGTAAATCGAGCTCACTGTCAACAGCCACCTTTGTGCGTCCTATGGTCAGAAAACGGAAGGAATAATGAGAGATATGAGTATCATAAAAAATAGTATAACATATCTGTCTTTAATCATATGATATATACGAAAAATGAGATAATATAAGTGTTATGATTCTTATTGTCCAGATATAATTAATCAACAACTCAGCGGCGACAATTATGAGAAGCTCACGTCACAGATTGAGGCTTCCAATCAGAGGGTTACGTCATGAACAAGCCCATCATGCTGCCCCCCAGTATCCCTGATTCAGCCAGCGGCGCGGAGAAGAAGATCTTCGAAGAGCTAAAGGCCCTGCCGACGGACTGCACGATTTTTCACTCGGTCGGCCTTGCCGAGCACAAGCATAATGCCTATGGTGAGATTGACTTCGTCTAGAACCGGAAACCTAGAATTAAGACGGTATAAGACACTTGAAAAAATGTATCCTTTTTACAAGAATCATTCTTTTTGCCAAAGGAGAAATAAATGACAGATATTGCTCAAGTTCAGCGTCAAGCATTTAATAATTACTTGCAGAATAGAAAAAAGCAGGATGGTTCGAATTATTCGGAAAATACTATCAAAGCCTATATTATGTCGTTGTCATCTGAGCCGGCAAAACTATTAGATGTATCGCTGGTGTCTTCCAATCTGTATGAAATAAATTCCAGTAAAATATTTGTTCAAGAACGAGAAAAAATTATTAATGCAAAAAACTTCAAACAGATTCTTGAAAAAGCAGGTAATCAGGCGTTTAAGCAAGCTTTGGGACATTATGGAGACTTCCTTCTCCTGCAAGAGAATGGTCATACTATGACTTCTGATCAATTTGCATGGACTAAGTTTTATGAAGAAACAGCAAACAAAATTCTTGAATATCGTGAGAATCGTCCTGAGTTTCTGAGTATTCTTCATGGGATATTCGAGCGTCTTGAGATGAAGGATTCTCTTTATGAGAAAGGAAATATCCCGTTGACGGATATTTGCCCGTTCACTGTCATTGGCCTATTTACTAAAAGTATAAAGATTGAGAATCGGATAAAGATAGCCACAGAATTAGCGAAAGACTTGAAAATTGATGTTCCCGTACCTACTTCCTTTGACGGAATTCCGGTGCTTAATCCTCTCATGTCATGGTTTTTTGGATATTCAGATAAACGAGCTGACGATGATATTGAAAATTTATGGGAGCTGTTTGCTCAGGCAATAGAACTTGTTGACGTCCATAATACTTTCAGAGCTGATCGTGTTCAGAAATTTCAAGAAATATACAACAAAGTAGCTCAACAGTATTGTGTGAAATGGAATATAACTTGTGGTCTTTATTGGATACG
>Ga0123338_10005286_pt1 | contig 11079 bp, 10 predicted proteins | sample grotaG_FD_89793 | JGI IMG/M metagenome (GOLD analysis project Ga0123338, IMG submission 89793) | Glacier valley bacterial and archeal communities from Borup Fiord, Nunavut, Canada, to study Microbial Dark Matter (Phase II) -... | ecosystem: Environmental > Aquatic > Freshwater > Ice > Glacier ...
CTTGAACCCCGTACGTGGGAATGCCGGCGATCCGGAAATAAAGACCATCCGTCGCGCCGGTCCCCATGGCGGGCACTACCGGAACACCCGGAAAAAGCTCATTGGTGATTTTCGTAATCGGTCCCATCACTTCAGCGCTGAGCGGAGACGGCGGCGAAGGTTTCGGAGCCTCCACCGGAGTGACCTTCACACCAGGGTCAGCAAAGACCTGCTCCAAGGTGCTCTGCACCTGCTTCAAGTCTTCCGAAGGCAATACGCGGCAATTCACGGTGGCCCGCGCGGATTGCGGCAGCGCGTTCTCCGCGTGCCCGCCTTCCAGCATGGTAGTGACGCAAGTAGTTCGCAACAGCGCGTTGTAATAGGGGTTCTCACTCAAGCGCGCCGCAGCAGCCGCATCGGGCGGCGTGTGGCTCACCGCAGTAAAATCCTTGCCTGTTTCCCCGCCCGCAATATTTGCCATCCGTTCGAACCAGGCCTGCGTCACCTCATTCAGGCGAACCGGAAACTGGAACCGTTCCAATCTGCCCAACGCATTCACAAGCTGATAAATCGCGTTGTCTTTCCGTGGCAGCGAAGAGTGTCCACCCGGGTTTTTCGCTTCCACGGAAAAGCTATAAAACACCTTCTCGCTGGCTTGCACGCCATTCAAAATACGCTTGCCATTTTTATATTGCCCGCTGCCGCCTTCGTTCAGGCAATAAGCCGCGTCAACCAGATCGCGATGCTGTTCCACCAGAAATTTCGCGCCGTTGAACTTACCGCCTTCTTCATCGGCAGTCAGCGCCAGAATGATGTCGCGATCCGGTGCGTAGCCTTCCTGCTTCAGGCGCATTAATGTGGCCGTCCAAATTGCGGCCTGAGCTTTATCGTCCGTAGTTCCCCGCCCATAAAACCATCCGTCTTTTTCGAGGAATACAAAGGGATCGACGGACCAATCGGAGCGCTTGGCTTCGACCACGTCCAGATGCGCCAGCAGGAGCAGCGGCTTCCGCTTCGGCGCGGCGCTCCGAAAACGGGCTACCAGATTTCCTTTCCGCGGGGCGGGCCCTAACACTTGAACGTCAGCGGCTGGGAAGCCCGCGGCTTTCAATCGCGCGGCGACGGCCTGTGCGGCTGTTGTGCAGTTTCCCACCGAATCGGTGGTGTTGATCTCAATCAGCTCTTTGAATAAAGAGCGCGCCAGTTCGTCCGGAGTCTCCGCGGCGCGCAATACAATTCCTAAAAACAAGAAATACGCAATCATCCTGCTCATTAATCCTCACTCCCTGAGAACATGCCCGTCACCGATTGCAGCGGATTATGCGAATCGCCGCCATGGCGGGTGGGCGCTAATTCGCGACGCATTTTTTCGAGCGTCATCGATTGCACCAGCAAGCGCCCCGGCCCCGTCAGGGTCGCCAGGAACAAACCTTCACCGCCGAACAGCGCCGTCTTGATGCCGCCTACGTACTCAATGTCGTAATCCACCGTCTCATCGAAGGCAACAATGCAGCCGACGCTTACCTGCAGCCGCTCGCCGGGGTTCAACGTAAACTCAATGAAATCTCCGCCGGCATGAATGAAAACAGTGCCGGGCCCAGTCAGCTTTTCCAGCACAAAACCTTCGCCGCCAAAGAACCCCGCGCCCAGTTTACGCACCAGCGCCACGGAAAGGCTCACCGTCGGTTGAGCGAATAAGAACGCATCGCGCTGAGCGAGAATTGCCTGCCCCGGCGCGAGTTCGATCGCCTGAATCTTACCTGGATAGCTTCCCGCGAAGCCAACTTCCGCGTTGGCGGAATTAGCCCGAAAATAAGTGACGAATAGCGATTCGCCAGTAACCGTGCGGCGCAGCGCGCCCAGCAATTTTTCGCCTAGCGTATTGCCGCTCATCCGAGTTTCCCAACTCACGTTGGCCGTCTTGTAGATCATCTTGCCTGCTTCGGCATACACCTCCTGACCCAGCGCCAGGCGCACGCGCGCAATCTGAAGGTTGTCACCCTGAATGGTGTAATCCAGATGGGAAACAGGCTCCGGCGCGCCGCCCAGCGTTGGCCCGGAAGCAGCCCCGGTAGCGCCCGCCGCCCCAGCCCGCGCGGGGTTCCCGCACGCAGCACAAAATTTGGCATCGTCAGCGACTTGGTTGCCGCAATTGGAACAAAAGGCCATGTCAGATTCTGACACGGCGCTCCCCTTGCACTCAGCGATGCGAAAGCGCCAGTGCAAACGCCGCTTCCAGTTCTTCCTTCGTCATCGCGGTGCTCACAAACAACTCCTGGCGCGCGCCCCCGCTCAGCGCAATCGCCTTCCAGCCGTTCTGCGTAGCCACCGTGATATGAATTTTCACCATACCCTTGGCATCACGTACCGGCCGGATCACGCCGGGGATAATCGACCGGATTTCCGGCGTTTCCGCCAGCAGGCGCTCCAACACCTTTTTCAGATTATCGATAATGCTGTGTTCAATCTTGAGCTTGCCTTGCGCTGTCCGGAGGCGAAAGCCCATGCGGCCATGATACGCGATCACGGTTCGCGTCAATAATGAAAAGGTGACCCACTCCATCACTCTGATTCCCGGCGACGGGATCGGTCCCGAAGTTGCCGCTGCCACTATCCGCGCGGTAGATGCCACCGGCGTTTCCATCGAATGGGACCGCGTCGATGCTGGCATTAAAGCCGAACAGGAAACCGGCAAATTTCTCCCCGAAGCCGTCTTCACTTCTCTGGCGCGAACGCATGTCGGCCTCAAAGGTCCCATCGCCACGCCCATCGCTTCCGGTCATCCCAGCGTCAACGTGGCATTGCGAAAAAAGCTGGATCTTTACGTCAACTTTCGCCCGATCAAAATACTGCCTGGCCTGAAAACGCGCTTCAGCGATCTGCCCATCGACATGATCATCTTCCGTGAAAACACGGAAGACCTTTACTCCGGTATCGAGCACGAGGTGGTCACTGATGTAGTGGAAAGCCTAAAGGTGATCACGAAAACGGCGTCCATGAAAATTGCCCGCGCCACCTTTGAATACGCCGTCCGCGAAGGCCGCAAGAAGGTTACGGCCATTCACAAGGCGAACATCATGAAGATGTCAGACGGCCTGTTCCTCCGCTGTTGCCGTGAAGTAGCGGCTGAATACACTAGCGTGGAATACGGTGAAATGATCGTTGACAACGCCTGCATGCAGCTTGTGATGCGCCCCGAAATTTTCGATCTTCTAGTGCTGCCGAATCTCTACGGCGATATCGTCAGCGATCTGACTGCCGGCCTCGTTGGCGGCCTGGGGATCGTGCCCGGCGCAAATCTGGGCGTTACCGATGCCGTCTTTGAGGCAGTACACGGAACAGCGCCGGATATTGCGGGTAAGGGCTGGGCCAACCCCACAGCACTTATGCAATCCGCGGCCCTGATGCTGCGGCACATCGGCGAACGCGACGCGGCGGACCGCCTGCAACGCGCCATTGAATCCGTCTACCGCGAAAGCAAACACTGCACTCGCGATGTGGGCGGTACCGCTTCCACTAGCGATTTCACGAACGCCGTGATTGCCAACCTCTGAGCTGCTAATTGGCGGGCGTGAAGTTCGCAAACATCTGAGCTGATTCCTCAAGCGAATTCAGCGGCACAAAATTGCAGACTTCTGCATAGCGCGGCCAGAATATGCGGCCGGTCAGTCGCAATCCCCAGTTCGCGAAGAAACGGCGTTCCCTAGCCAGCGCATCAAGCTCCGCTTCTTTTCCGGGCTTGGCTCTGTAAGCAACAATGGGGAATCGGGCTGCGGGATTGTTTGTCATCCGTAAACTCTAAATCCACCTGCACCGGAATACCGTCTTACTCTTTGTCCAGTGCCAGAAGGAAACGAACTCCATCGCCACGCGAACCTGCAATCCGAATGCTTTGCGGGCAGCGTCCTCACCGTTGACGCGCCGAACGGCCGCTTCGCTGACGGTGCCGCACTCCTCACCCGCCGCAAGCTTCGCTCTATCGACGCATATGGCAAGCACCTGTTTTACGATTTCGGTCCCGCGCGCCAGCTCCACGTTCACCTCGGCCTGTACGGCAAGTACCGTTCGGGTGAAATGCCGTATCCCGAACCGAAAGGCATCCTGCGTTTGCGCATTTCGAGCAAGAAACACTGGCTGGAACTGCGCGGACCCACCGCCTGCGATGTGCTCACCGACGCACAGCGCGCTACATTACTAGCGCGCATCGGCCCCGATCCGCTGCGTACCGATGCGGATGTGAAATTAGCAATCGCCCGCATCAGAAAATCGCGCGCACCCGTCGGAGCGCTCCTGATGGATCAATCCGTAATCTCCGGCATCGGCAACATTTATCGCGCGGAACTTCTCTTTCGCGCCAAGCTGCATCCGCTCACCTTGGGAAACAGCATCACAAGCCAAAAGCTAACCAAGCTCTGGAACGATGCCCAGGCGCTGATGACCGCTGGAATGATAGATCGCCGCATTGTCACCACTAAACCCGCTGACCGCCCCCACCCCAAAGGCCGCGCGCGCCGCTTCGAAACGCACTATGTTTACCGCCGCAAAGGGCTGCCCTGCTTTATCTGCCACACCGAAATCGCCATGAAAGAATTCGTTGGCCGCAAGCTCTACTGGTGTCCCGCCTGCCAGCCGGCACTCATTCCACCGGAATGACCAGATCAATCCGCGCGGCGTGATTCTCATTGAACCTCGATAGCGTCACCGGCTTTGACCACCAGCGCTTGTAGTGCGCCTTCAATACAAATTCCACATCCGGCGAGAGCTGATTGAAGTTGTACCCGCCATCCTCACGCACAATGTAGCTCTGCACATTCAGATTCACCGTGTTTTCGCACTGCACCACGGTTCCAGGCAGCGTATTCCCCGCAAGATCTGTCACTGTTCCCGAAACCGAGCGCGCCCGCTGGCTCAAACCCGGCCCCAGACACAACACTCCCAGCAGCCCCAGCAACGCGATGCGCTTCATATCAATATTCTGTCACCCCTTGCTATCCTGAAGGAGCAAACATGGCAATTAAAGTAGCAATCAACGGGTTTGGCCGCATCGGCCGCAATGTGGTCCGCGCGGGCCTTCACAACCAGGACATCGAATTTGTCGCCGTCAATGATTTAACCGACACCAAGACGCTCGCCCACCTCACCAAATACGATTCCATCATGGGCAGGTTGAAAGAAGACGTCCACGCCGAGGGCGACACCATCACCATTGGTCCTCGCAAGATCAAAGTCTTCGCGGAAAAAGATCCGTCTCTGATTGACTGGCCCTCTGTCGGCGCGGAAATTGTCATCGAATCCACCGGCCGCTTCACCGATGCCGCTGATGCAAAGAAGCACATGCGCGGTTCCGTCAAGAAAGTCATCATCTCCGCACCGGCAAAAAACGAAGATATCACCATCGTGCTGGGTGTCAACAGTGACAAGTACGATCCCGCCAAGCACCACATCATTTCAAACGCCAGTTGCACCACCAATTGCCTGGCGCCTGTCGTCAAAGTGCTGCATGAGAAGTTCGGCATTCTCAAGGGCAACATGACCACCATTCACTCCTATACGAACGATCAGCCCACGCTCGATTTTCCGCACAAAGATCTGCGCCGCGCCCGTGCCGCAGCCATCAATATGATCCCCACCACAACCGGTGCCGCCATTGCAATCGGTCTGGTCATGCCGGAATTGAAGGGCAAGCTGGATGGCTATTCGCTCCGCGTTCCCACGCCCGATGTTTCGGTTGTCGATCTGGTAGTCCTCCTTGGCCACAACACCACCGCGCAGGAAATTAACGACGTGCTGAAAGCTGCCTCCGAAAATGAGCTGAAGGGCATCCTCAGCTACACCAGTGACCCCGTTGTTTCAAGCGATATGCTGGGCAATCCGCACAGTTCCATCGTTGACAGTGACCTCACCAAAGTCATGGACGGCAACCTGGCGCACGTAGTCTCCTGGTACGACAATGAATGGGGTTATTCGAACCGCGTCGTCGATCTCTGCAAATTCATCAGCGAAAAGAAGTGACCACGGAAGAAAGACTGTACAAGCTCAACAACGTTCTCGAAGTGCTGGCTTCCACCGTGGTTGATCGCGATACCCAGTTCCAAGCAGTAACGTCCAATCTGCATACCCTTGGTGGAAGCCTGGATCGGATCAGCTTCGTGGTTGAAAAGTTAGCCGGTTCGGTGGCAGCCCACGATGAGCAGATAGGGAGCCTTATCAATCTGGTAGACCGCAATTCTCGCGACATCGCTGAATCCTGTCGCCAGTTCCAGGCATACCTGAATACGATTCATCCGAAGCAGTAGCTGGCGAACATCCAGATTTTGTTAACTCCTCGTTAAACCAGGCCGCCCGGGGTAACATCCGGCACACGGATATAGTCTTCTCCCGTATGAAAACTAGAATTCTGTCCGTCTTCGCCGTACTCGCCGTTTCCGTGTTCACTCTTGCCGCCGCAGATGCCAGCGGGAAGTGGACCGCCGAAACGCCGGGCCGCGATGGCGCGACCATGACCAACACCTTTGACCTGAAAGCCAGCGGCGCCATGCTGACCGGAACCATGACGAACCAGCGCGGCGAAACCGCCCTCACCGACGGCAAAATTGATGGTGATAACATCACCTTCACCGTTGTCATGAAGATGGGCGACAACGAACGCCGCCTGAACTTCAAGGGCGTAATGTCCGGCGACACCATCAAATTCACTCGCTCCATGGAAGGCAATGACCGCGTGCAGGAATTCACTGCCAAGCGCTCCGCCACCTAAATTGCGCAACGCTTCTTACAATTAGAAATGGTGAAGGCCGGCTCGTTACTGCTTGCCGGGGCTGCGTTGGCCCTGGCGCAAGATGGTGTGGTGCGCTCTGGCGGCCAGCCGATCCCCGGCGCAACCGTCACCGCGACTGCGGGGACACAGAAGTTTTCCTCGCTATCTGATGAAGACGGCCGCTACCATTTCAAGGTTTTACCATCCGGCACCTGGACTATTGAGATCGAAAGTTTCGGGTTCGTTTCGCAGAAAAAAGAGGTCACGATCTCAGCCATACCGGCTGTAGAAACATGGAACCTGGATCTGCGCCCAAAGCCGGCCGCTCCTGCTCCTGACCCCGCCTTGGGAAGACGGCGCGCCGCTGGCGGCTTTCAAAACGTTACTCTGAATCAAAGCGCGGCTGACGCCCAGATCGCCGCTGCCCCGGAACCTTCCGCCGTCCCTGAAAACGCCAACGCCAGCGAAGCCTTTGTCGTTAGCGGCAGCCTTACCCAGGGCCTTTCTCAAGCTCGTCCGGAAGACACGTTCGCTCGCGGTCCCGACGCCGGCAACGGCCAGAGCAACCCCTTTGGGGAGGGCGGCACTCCGCAGGGCCAAGGCGCGGGCGGTGGCTTTGGCGGGCGTGGAGGCGGTGGGCGTGGCGGGTTCGGCGGCGGGCGTCCCGACGGTGGCCGGCGCGCCGGAAGGCCCGGTCAGGGCAACCCAAATTTCGGCAACCGCGCCGCTCGCAATCGCAATGCAATTCGCGGGCAGGCCACAGCCACGGTCGGCAACTCCGCCTTCAATGCGCGTCAGTATTCGCTCACCGGCCAGGAACTTCTCAAGCGATCTTACGGCTCCATCCGCTTCGGGCTTTCCGCCGGCGGCGCGCTCAACATCCCGCACCTGATTCATAGCGATCAGACGTTCTTCTTCATCAACTACAACGGCAATCGTAGCCGCACCCCATACGATCGATTCGATACCGTTCCCACCGATCTCGAACGGACGGGCGATTTTTCACGCTCCCTCACAACCTCCACCGTCAACATATACGACCCCCGCACCAATGCTCCCTTTCCCGGAAACATAATTCCGCAGTCCCGCCTTGACCCGACAGCCCTCAAGCTCCTCTCCTTCATCCCGCGCGCGAACCAACCCGGAACTGTCCAGAACTATCAAATCATCCGCTCCATCCCTCAAAATACGGACAATCTCAACCTGCGTTTTAATCGCCCTGTCACCAAGCGCGATCAACTTAGCCTCAACATGAACCTGCAGAATCGCGCCGCGCGCAACGCGCAGCTCTTCGGGTACATTGATGAAGCAACCGGCTTCGGCACCTCCGCCACCTTGAGTTGGACCCACACGTTCAGCGCCCGCATGCTAAATAACGCGGCCGTCAATTTCAGTAGGAATCGCAGTGAAACCGTTCCATTTTTCTCTTACGGCGCGGACGTAGCCGCCCAGCTTGGCATCAACGGCACCTCGCGCGATCCCATCAATTTCGGGCCGCCCAACCTCTCCTTCACTAACTTCGGCGCGCTCAACGATGGCAGCCCCAACCTCACGCGTAACCAGACTGCAGGCCTGACTGACGGGCTCACGCTGGTGCGCGGCCGCCATACGTTCGTAGTCGGCGGTGAATATCGCCGCCAACAATTCAACATCCGTACGGACGCAAACGGGCGCGGCAGCTATTCTTTTTCCGGCCTGCTCACCAGCGGTTTCGATGCGAACAGCCAGCCATTCGCGAACACCGGTTACGATTTCGCGGATTACCTACTGGGGCTTCCGCAATCGAGCAGCGTTCGCTTCGGAACTAACTCGAATTATTTCCGCGGCTCCGTCTATAACGCCTACCTGACTGACGATTGGAAAGTGCTTCCCAATCTGACTTTTAATCTGGGTCTGCGCTATGAATACTTCACTCCGTTCCACGAAAAATACGGCCACATCGCGAACCTCGATATCGCGCCCGGTTTCACCGCCGTAGCTGTCGTCACGCCGGGCAGCATCGGTCCCTACAGCGGCAAGTTTCCAGATGGCCTGATCGATCCAGAGAAGAATAACTTTTCACCGCGAACCGCCGTCGCATGGCGGCCTTGGGCCAAGAAGCAGACTCTTGTCCGTGCCGGGTACAGCATCTTTTATAACGGTGCCATTTACACTCAATTCACAAATCGTCTTGCCTCGCAGCCGCCTTTCGCCAAGTCCGCATCGCTCACCACCAGCTTGCAGCAGCCGCTCACCATTGAGAACGGTTTCGCCCTGCGGCCCGCCGAAACCATCACCAACTCTTACGCGATCGATCGCAATTACAGACTCGGCTACATCCAAACCTGGAATCTTTCGGTGCAACAGACCCTGCCCCATTCGCTGGTATTAGAACTCGGTTATCAAGGCACCAAAGGTACGCGGCTCGATATTCAGCGCCTGCCGAATCGCTCCGCCCCCGGCGCTCCGCTCACCAGCGAACAGCGCCGGCAAATAGGTAATGCAGTGGGCTTCACTTACGACACCTCTGATGGCAACTCGGTCTATCACGCGCTCCAGGTCCGCTTCACGCGCCGCTTCTCGAAGGGCATTTCCGCTAATGCGCTTTACACTTTCTCTAAATCGATTGACGACGCCTCCACCCTCGGCAACGGCACAGCCGTCGTAGCCCAGAACGACCTCAACATCAGCGCGGAGCGCGGCCTCTCCAGCTTCAACCAGACCCACGTCATGAATCTGTTCTTCATCTACAGTTCCCCATTTGGAGAAAACGGTGTCATCAAGGCCAGCGGCTGGCGCGAAAAACTTCTGAAAGACTGGCAGTTCACCGGTGGCGTGAACGCCGCAAGCGGCCTGCCCTTCACCGCGCGCGTTCTCGGCAACCTGGCAAACATCGGCGGAACCGGTGCGGTCGGCAGCGGGCGCGCCAATGCCACCGGTCTCCCCATTGCATCGGATACCGGCCTTTTCAACCTCGCTGCTTTCACCATCCCCGCAGCCGGGACTTACGGCAACGCAGGCCGCAACACTATCATCGGGCCCAGCCGCCTCACCATGAATCTGGGCTTTGGGCGTTCCTTCCGCGTTCATGATGACCGCAAGCGCCTTGAGATCCGGGTGGAGAGCAACAACCTCACCAACTCGCCGAATATCACCAGTTTCAATACAGTGGTAAACGCGACTAATTATGGTTTACCGCTTGCCGTGAATGGCATGCGCACGGTTACAGCCACGGCGCGGCTGCGCTTCTAAACCATGCTCAAACTGATTCCGCTTTTCTTCCTGGCGTTCCAGCAGGAGACCACGTTCAAATCCACCAGCAACCTGGTAATTCTCGACGTGACGGTGCGCGATAAGTCCGGTAAAGAGATCACCAACCTCGAAAAGAACGATTTCGTTCTCATGGAAGATGGCAAGCCTCAAAACATAAGTGTCTTCGAACTCCAGCGCCTTGGTTCCGGAGCCACACAAGCCAACACACCCACCGTAACCCCCGCCAAAGTAGCTACAACGCCAGGCCGCCAACAGGTGATCACCACCACACCCGGCCGCGTCCAATACCAGGACCGCCGCCTGATGGTGATGCTCTTCGACCTCAGTTCCATGAAGCCCGCTGAGCAATTGCGCGCTCAAGATTCCGCGCTCCAGTTCGTCACAAAAAAAATGGGTCCGTCCGATCTCGTCTCGGTCATGACCTTCAGTTCCAACTTGCAGGTAACGCAGGATTTTACCGACGATCGCGACCGCCTCACCGAGGTTCTTAGGGCCCTTCCCATCGGGCGGGCCAGCGATCTCGCAACCAACGGCGGTGCCGGTGATGACAACAGCGGCGAAGACAACGGCGACGCATTGAATGCAGATGAAACCGAATTCAATATCTTCAACACAGACCGTAAATTGAGTGCTCTCGAATCCGCCGCGAAGATGCTGGGTGCTCTTCCGGAAAAAAAAGCGCTGCTCTATTTTTCAAGCGGTGTCAGCAAGTCAGGAGTGGAAAATCAAGCGCAACTCCGCAGCGCCATCAACGCCGCAGTCCGCGCCAACGTGGCCTTCTATCCAATCGATTCGCGCGGCCTCACTGCCCTGCCCCCCGGCGGCGATGCTTCCTCTGCCATGACGCGCGGCAACGGCATGTTCACCGGCACAGCCCAATCCGGCCAGCGCGCCAAGTTCAACGATCAGCAGGAAACTCTGGTCTCTCTTGCAGCCGATACAGGTGGCAAGGCCTTCCTCGACAACAACGATCTGGCACTGGGGATCACGCAAGCCCAGGATGATGTGAAGAGCTACTACATCCTTGGCTTCTATTCAGCCAACGAAAAGCAGGACGGCAAATTCCGCCGCATCCAAATCAAGCTCAAGAA